>CAJDVD010000016.1_pt1 | contig 22090 bp, 20 predicted proteins | sample 7391361 | NCBI WGS metagenome assembly CAJDVD01 (sample SAMEA7055710, study PRJEB34461) | soil metagenome | biome: terrestrial ecosystem; feature: Peninsula; material: soil | place: Antarctica | collected 2016
AGTACTCCAACTATTGTAACTATTAAAGCTATTAAAATTATATAATTCTTTTTATTTTTCATATTATCACTTACCTTATTCTACAATTATTCTGTCGATTTTTGAAACCCATTGTGGCTTATTAACATCACCTGGTTCAGATTGTCCAACTATTAATTTATAAGGAGGAGCATCTGAAGAATCAAATTCTTTCCCTTTTTCTTCCCAAGCTATAATCATAGGAAATGCTTTATCAAGATTACTCTCGTCTATATAGTCTTGTCTTTTAACCTGTGCGATTGTAAATTCAACTTCATATCCGTCAGTAGCTATAATTTTGACTTTAGTAGCACTGGAAGATATGTCCACTTTCTGTAAAAGTTTCCATAAATTTACCCCTTTAAAAAGTGTATGATTTGTTGTACCAAAGTTATTTAGTGAATAAAAATCATCTTCAAATATTATATCTGTCATATTTTTTAATTCAGCTAAAGTAAAACTACTTTCTTTGCCAACATTTCCTTTTATCTTTATGGCATTCTTAACCTCTTCTACAATCTCTTCCTTTTCAGGTGCTTCAGCAGGTTCATCTGCAGTGGTAGTTTTCTCTGGTTCCTTTTCTATAATAGCTTGTTCTGGTTCTACTACTGGTTCTTCTTTATCCTTTTCAACAATATCTATTTCCTCTTCAACAGTTTTATCTTCTTCAATGTTTAATTCTTCTTCATCTTCTATTATGTCTTCAATAAGATCTTCTTCTTTTTCCTGTTCTTTTATCTGTATTTCTGGCTCCTGGTTCTTCTCTTCTACTAAAACCGTCGGTTCTTCGATTTTAGGAGCTTTTGAACTACAAGCAGACATACTAATAGATAGTATTAATATTAGAATAAGAAAAATACTATTATTTTTAAATATTCTCATATTTGCCTCCTAAGAGAGGCAATATGACTAGTCATATTGCCATCAATTAATATTTTAGGAATCTAAACAACATTACTACTGCTTCAGCTCTTGTAGAATTTAAATCTCCTCTGAAAGTTTTATCAGGGAATCCTTTAATAATTTCTGCTTTTATAGTAGCTGCTACAGCTGTTTTATCTGATTCTAATACACTATCTTTATAGTGAGATAATATCTCATTTACTTCTTCTGATTCTATCTTAAGATTTAATGCATTTCCTATAGACAAAGCCATTTCACGTCTTGTTATTGCCTTATTCGGTTCAAAGTTCTTACCTGTATATTCTTTAAGCAATCCAGCATTCTTAGCTTTTATCATATCATTTGCAAACCAGTCAGAAGATTTAACATCTTCAAATGGCATTGTAGTTGAATCTGTGTTATCAAGACCTAGAATCCTTACCATTAAAGTAAAGAACTCAGCTCTACTAATATTATCTTCTGCTTTAAATTTCCCATTACTACCTTTCACATATCCCATAGTTGTCATATTTTCTACATCATCTTTTGACCAATGAGTTTTTAAATCTGGGAATGAAATTAATTCTTTTTGAATTGCTACTCCTCCATTGGTTCCTATTAAGATTTCATCGTTATGGAAATCTAATACATAAACACTGTTCCATTGTGGTGTTGGGAAGTGATTTGAAGAGTTGAATTTTTCAACAACATTACCAAGACCTTCTGTCCTTAATAAACCACTAGCTAATGTTGCAATATATAATACTCCTTCTTTTTCTTTATCTGCAACTACAAGTCTTATATCATCTTTTTCTGTTATTTCAGGGTAAAGATCTTTTGCCTGATAAACTGTTCTTTCTCCATTAAGAATATAATCAATTTCTCCTTGTCCCATTCCAGGTATGTTTCCAGATCTTACTATCCAAACTCCACCCTTAGAATCTATGGAGATACTTCTAACCCAGATCAAATTAAAATTTGTTGCATCAAAATCATTATAAGTTGTTACAGTTCCATCTTTAGCTAAATATTCATATCCTCCGTAGTATAAAGGATTTTCTTCAGTTCCTCCATGAAGTGGATAATATCCCATCCATACTCCACCTTTATCATCTAGTTCTAAGGCATCTACAGAATATGGCAATAGGCCTTTTTCTTCACCATATAATGTCCATTTATCTTCTGCATCTACGTGAATTACACTGTTTTGTGTACCAATCCATAATCCACCTTTTCCGTCTAATTCCAATTCTTGTGCAAAAGGTCCTGGAAGAGATGAATTCTCTGGAGTTAATAACTTCCATTTATCATTAGTCTTAACCAATATACCTTGTGCAGATTCTGGACTTCCAAGTGTTATCCAAAGCTCCCCATTTTCTCTTTGGGCAATTGCATAACAAGTATCAATTTTTAGTTTACCTGCATTTTCTGTTTCTATTTCTTTTACATTAGTCCATTTACCCTCAGGTGTTCTCATTGATAGCCCACCATTATTAGTACCAATCCATAGGTTCCCCTGTGCATCATATTTCATTACTCTTGCACTAGCCTCAGTAAGCTCCTTACCAGTATTATTTTTATGGGTTATCCATATTTTTTCATTTGTTTTTTCTTCTACTTCCCCAGGTATCTCTAATTCTGGTAAATCTAGTTCTTTTACATCTTCAATTTTTGGTGCTTCATAGTCTCCTGTACCCACTACTATACAATCTGTCCATTTAATCCACATTGATTTATTTTCTTCGATTATTAGTCTTAGTGGTCCAAAGGCATTATTATTTATATATCCATTACTTCCTTCGTTTGGAACTAATGGATGACCATCAGCTGCATATGCCACTATGATTTGTTTAAGTTGTCCTTTTGAATTCAATACACCATTTTTTATTTGATCCACACTTCTTAAGATCTGATTATAGTTTTGACCACTAAACACTCTAACATTTGGTGAATCAACACCATCTTTCAACTTGACAAATTTAGATATCAGGTCCCACAAAATTATACCTTCAAACTCCCTGATCCCATCTCCACTGTATACATCTCTAGCAGCATATTTATTCAGAGATTCTACTTGTCTTAACGTTAGTGTTACTGGCTCAATAACCTGTGAACCTGTTATTCTTAGAACAGGCTTATCTAAATATTCAGTATATACTCCTTGATTATGATTCCAAGTAGAGTTTTCTGAAACATCTTGATGAGTTTTTTCTCCATCTCCCTGTTGAGAAGTATCAGTAGAGACTGGATCTCCTCCACCAATAATTATTTCTTTTATAAATTGTACTTGATTTGAACCATTTGTATCATTATAGCTAGTTTTACCTGAGATAACCCTTAAAGGGCCTCCATCATTACCTAATCCAGGATTATATCCATCATCTGTAGGTCTTTTTACATATGGATATCCATTAAAACCATATGCTACTATTACAGGCATACCTGAATTTAAGGGTTCAACTCCAGTTCCATCAAATGTTCCATCTCCATTATCTGTTGCATCCTTTTCATAGTAACCATATAAAGAACTATCTTTTATATCTTTTATAGTCATAGGTGGAAAATTATAATTATCAGCAGCTACAAATTGTAAGCTGGTTGATTCATCTATTTTAGGATCTAATCCTGCTTTAATTAGCAGTTCCCAAAGTTTTACACCTTTATATTTATTGTAATACCAGAAGTATTCACTATTAGAAAGACTATACTCATCTTCAAATTGAATATCCTTCATTTTTTCTATATCTGTTACTTTATATCTCTTTTCTTTTTTCATTTTATTTCCATGAATGATTATTTCATAGTCAGTATATTGTGGATCGTTATATGGAGCATAACTATGCTCATATATATTTTTAGCATCCTTTTCTTCAACATAAATATAAGCTACGTTTGAAAATTCTTTCTTGGGAGAACTACCCTGATCGTATACAAGTTTAAAGCATCCCTCATGATTATATTTGTCAGCTCTATAACCAACATCAGTATCTAAATATACTAAAGGCACTTCATTTACTCCATAAGCTATTGTATAGTCTCCTGCTTCTTCAATTGGAACTGTTACAATAGTTTGTCTTGAGTTGTTCTTAAAAATTATATTTCCAGCATTTGATTTTACTTTTACATAGTTATCAATCAAATACTTTGCATTTATACCTTCAAAAGTATTTTTAACAACTTTACCTTTTATAGTTTCTACATAAATTACTTTTTCTTGTCCTTTAACATCTTCTTCTATTTGTCTCAATGATATAGCTCTATAGCCTTCAACACCTGCTCCTTCTACAGTAAAGGTAGCACTTGTTATAGCATCAATATCATATGGTGCTCCATTATAACTAATATGTTTGTATGGAGAATCCTTAGAAGAATTATCAACCACTCTTTCTTCTCCAATAGTAATCTTTATAACTTCTTTTCCCCAACTTGACATATTCATATCATCAATATCAATTTGCCCAAATGTTAATTTAGGAAAACCATCGTCTTTATCCTTATCTGTAATTGCTTTGTCAATCCATTTTATAGGAGGATTAAAAATATTTTTAGGGAAATCTGCTAGAACAGTTGTATGTGTAACTATCATAGATCTAGCTTTGATTTTGCTAGCTTCTGTAAAGTCTTTGTAGTAATATGTATTCTTTAACTCACTGATAGTTTTAGTAAATTTAAAACCATCTGCACAGGTGAAATGTACTACATAATCTTTATCCTTTTTTAAATTATCATTACCGATTAATTCAAATAAATCATAACCCTTAGCCTTAATTATTTTATGAAATCCCAGACTATTATTTGTGGAATATAATTCTTCTGATAGTTTGTATTTTGACCAATCTCCAGCTGTAATAGCTACATCTTTAATTACACCAGTTCCTGTTATGGTTAAATCTACGGGTGCTGCTGCTACTGAATTGGAGAAAATTGACATCGGAGAAATGATCATGGCAAATACAAGTATAAAAACCATTAAATTTCTTCTTATTATATTCTTCATACTAATATATACCTCCTTAATTCTAAGCAAATGAGCGAAAGCTAAGGCTATCGCTCATTATTTTAGTTTTTATTATAATTATTTAAATAATATATTATATACTACAGTTGCTGCTTCAGCTCTATTTACAACTTTAACAGGTTCAAAGTTTTCAGTTGCGATATCTTTAAACGCACCTTCAGCTTCTAGCCATGCTACTTGATGTGCTGCCCAGTCTTGAACTGCATCTTTATCTGTAAATTTAGATTTATCCATTGTAAATTTATCCATTTTTTCTTGTTTAACTACTTCTTTAATTACAGCTGCTCTAGCAACTACAACTGCCATTTCTTGTCTATTAATTACTTTCTCAGGCATAAATGTACCATCTTCATAACCTTTAAATAATCCTGATTCTACAGCAGCTTGAACATAAGGTGCAAACCATTGTCCAGATTTAACATCAGTAAAACTATCTTTAAATTCTGATTTTTCTATTCCTAATGACTCAACTACTATTTTACAGAACTGTGCACGAGTAAATTCACCCTCTGGAGCAAATAAACCTTCACCCATACCATTAACAATTCCTAATTTTGCAAGTTCTTGTATTGCAGTTTCTGCAAACTTATACTCTTCTGTTATATCTGTAAATACTATTTCTTCTGTTTCTGCTGGTTTCTCTGGTTCTACTGGAACTACTACATCTGCTTTAGGCTCTCCAAGTTCTATTTTATTAACCACTTTAAAAACTGTACCAAATTCCCCTGTCTCTTTTACTTTTCTGTAAATTGTAATTACTTCATTATTTTCTTTATCAAGTATAACTTCTCCATCAGCTTCATAAGCTATTACATACATTAATTCTTCATTTAAAATATCTTTAAGTAATTGAGGATCAATAGGATATCCATCTGCTGCTGTGAAAATCACTTCAGCATCTTCTACTGTTAATCCAGCTTTTTCTCTTAATACATAAGCAAGACTAACTCCCTTTACAGCAACTGTTTTTTCGCCAGACTTACTGTTATAAATATATTCCTCATCAATCTGTGATTCTTCAGGCATGTTTCTTAAATCTTCTAGAGTAAGCTTTACCTCTGTTACTCCTTTACCTGTGATCTCTACTACAAAATCTGTAGTTGTTTCTGCAAAAATTATTGATTGTGATAAAATCAAAATAATTGCTAATAATAATGTTGACATTCTTTTACCTTTTCTAAACATAATTACATCCACCATCCCTTTAGATTTTAGTTAACCAAGTCACAAGTGTTTGTATAGATCCAAAAACAAAAACAGCACCCTGATAGAATGCTATTAAAATAATATTCTCCTTTCCATCAGGGAGGCTTGCTCGTTTCCAATCAAACCCTATCGGCAGGTAACCATAAAAAAGTTTACAGGTTAATCTGCTCGGAGACTTATATAGTTAATTAATATTTTAACATATGAGTATTTTAAAGTAAAGCCATAAACAAGCTAATAGCCTAAGTTTTACTAAATTTTTTTACTTCCAGGTTTTTTTATTTCTTTTGCCACTTTGCACATAGCACAATTGTTAATTTCCAAATAGTCTGGTTGTTGAATAAAGTAGGTATTCTATATCTCCATTTGAACTATCTAATTCTATATCCATAAATACCTTCCTATATTATTCCTCTAATTTCCGCTAAATCTCTGATTCCTTCACTTTCCATAAAACTCTCTATCCCTTTAATTATATCCACAGTTATATCTGGCTTTATAAAGTTTCCTGTGCCTACTTGGATTGCCCAGGCTCCAGCCATAATGAATTCTATAGCATCTTGCCAGGTCATTATGCCTCCAATGCCAATTATTGGTACATCTACTACTTCACTTACTTCTCTAACCATCCTAAGGGCTATAGGCTTTATTGCTGGTCCAGATAGTCCTGCTGTTATATTATTAAAAATAGGTTTTCTATTGTAAATATCTATTGCCAATGCATTAAATGTATTTACTAGAGATAATCCATCAGCTCCAGCTTCCACACATGCTACTGCCATTTCTTTAATATTCTCTGCATTAGGAGAAAGCTTAACTATCATAGGTTTTATGCAGAGTTTTTTAGCTTCTCTTACAAGTTCTGCTGCAGTATCACATTTAATTCCAAATGCCATACCGCCTTCTTTCACGTTGGGACAAGATATATTTAATTCAATCATGTGAACATTAGTCTCATTTAACAAGATGATTCCCTCTAAATAATCTTCCAATGTACTTCCACCTAGATTTGCAAAAATGATTGTATCTTTGGATTCTAAGAATGGAAGCTCTGTTTCTATAAATCCATTTACACCTGGATTTTGTAATCCTATACTGTTCATAATTCCAGATGTAGTTTCGTGAATTCTTATTCCATTGTTTCCATCTCTTTTATCTACTGTTAAACCTTTGGTAGAAATTCCACCTAACCACTCTATGGGAAAGTATTCATCATACTCTCTTCCAAATCCAAAAGTGCCTGATGCTCCAATTACTGAATTCTTAAAATCAAAACCACAAATATTTACTCCACTCATTAGAACACCTCCTCTCCTATAAATACTGGTCCATCTTTGCAAACTCTTTCAACTCCGCGAACAGTATTAACAGTACATCCAAAGCAAGCTCCTATACCACAAGCCATTCTACTTTCTAGAGATAAATGTACTGGTATTATTCCTCTACATTTTTCTACTAAAGCTTTTAGCATTGGAGTTGGTCCACATGATATTACCAAGTCGTAATTCTTAGGTTCAAATATATCTACAATATTTCCTTTATAACCAAATGTACCTTCCTCTGTTGCTACATATATATTTTCTGTATAAGCTAAGAATTCATCTAGCAAATAAAATTCACGTCTAAATCCTACAAATAAATCTGGTTTTATATTCAGCCATTTAGATAGGTATAACATAGGAGCAATTCCAATCCCATCTGACAATATTGCTATCTTTTCATTCCCATTAAGTCCAAATCCATTGCCTAATGGCCCTAAAACACTTAATTTATCACCTGTTTTTAATTCAGAAATAATACCAGTTGCCTTATCTCTAAGTTCATAAATAAAGCTGATATTCTCTTCATCTAAATCTGCAATATTAATTGGTATAGCTAGTAATGGATCTAATCCATCCCATCCTCTCACCATATAAAATTGACCTGGCTCACCTATAAAATCTCCACTAAGAATTAATTTGTAAATATTTGGGCTTATTTCAACATTTGAAATTATTATTCCAATACTATATCCTCTTTTCAAATCTATATCCTCCCTTATACTTAAAACTTCTTCCCTTGTTTAATTATACTAATTTCATTTACTCTTGGCAATGAATAACATTATATGAAAATCTAAGCTATTAAATAGACCCGAGCTCCTAAAAACCTATTGTTGAGATAGTATTAGTATTCTGATACAATATAATAGTATGGAATTTAATAGGAGGGATTATATGAATTTTAATATTGGTAAAGGTGGAGATATAGAAGTTCTTCTAGTTCTAGGTGAATCAGCAAAACTAGAAAAAGGTATTGAACTATTCTCATATCTAAAGGAAAAAGAATTATTTACTGGAAAACTATCAGAAGTTTATGCAGATGTATCTCCTAAAGGAGATAATATTATATTATTAGGACTTGGGGAAGTAGAAAAATTGAGCATTAATTCAATTAGACGTGCTTTTCATAAGTTAGGTTCTGAATTAATGAAATTTAAAATTGAATCAGTTGGAATTACAATCCCAAGATTTGCAGACTTATGCTATACAAACACTACTAAAGCTATAATTGAAGGACTTCTTCAATCAGAATATAGTTTTGAAAAGTATCTTTCTAAAAAGAAAGTCCTACCAACAGTTAAAGATGTTTATCTTGATGTACTTGAAGATAGAAAAGATAAAACAGTAGGAATTATTGAAGAAACAGAAGCTGTATTAGAAGGAGTATTTTTAGCTAGAGATTTAGTTAATGAAAGAGCAATAAACATGTATCCAGAATTATTGGCTAATACTGCAAAAGATAATCTAAAAGGATTAGAAGTAGAAGTTGAAATATTTGGTAAATCAGAAATCGAAAAATTAGATATGAAAGCTTTTTTAGCAGTATCTGAAGGTTCAAATAAAGAACCAAAATTTATTGTAATGACTTATAATGGAGATCCAGATTCAAAAGAAAAATTAGCTTTAGTTGGTAAAGGATTAACTTATGACTCAGGTGGTTATTCTTTAAAACCTTCAGCTAGCATGGAAACCATGTATACAGATATGGCAGGTTCAGCAGCAGTTATAGGAGCCATGAAGTCAATTGCAAAATCTAAATTGAAAAGAAATGTAGTGGCTATTGTGGCAGCTTGTGAAAACTTAATATCAAGTGGAGCTTATAAACCAGGAGATATTATAGGATCAATGTCTGGAAAAACTATAGAAGTATTAAATACTGATGCAGAAGGCAGACTTACTCTTGCAGATGCGTTATGGTATGCAGCAACTGTTGTAAAAGCAGATAAAATTGTAGACTTAGCAACACTTACAGGAGCATGTGTAGTAGCCCTTGGTAATGTAACTACTGGTGCTGTAACAAATAATGAAGACTTAATGAGTGAAGTTAAAGAAGCTTCTGAATTAGCTGGAGAGCCAATATGGGAACTACCAAATAATGAAGACTACAAAGAATTATACAAAGGAACTTTTTCAGATTTAAAGAACACAGCTGGAAGAGGAGCTGGAACTATAACAGCAGGATTATTCTTAGGTGAATTTGTAAATGATGTACCATGGGTTCATTTAGATATAGCAGGTACTTCATATTTAGATAAAGCAGCAGGGTACCTCCCTCAAGGAGCAACAGGAGTTCATGTTAAAACGTTATTTAATTTAGTTAAAGGCAAATAATAAAATATGAAATGAAATATCAAAAGGGAACGGTTATTCACCGTTCCCTTTATTTTATATATGTAAATCTCTCTTAGGATAAAATAACAATGTTCCTCCAATACCAGATATAATTATTGCAATTGAAATAATTATAAATACTGGTTCCAAACTCTTTTGATTTAATATATAAGATGAATCAAAATATTTAAATGGAGTTAGGTACTTTAAAAAATCTATACTTTCAACCATATTTATTAAAGAAGCTAATAGAAATGTGACCATCAATATAATTACAGAGACATTTCCTGATTTCTTATATCTTTTATTAACTGAAGCCACCAATAATCCAATACTCAAAAAAATTAATTGAATCATAAATACGCCTAAGAATAATAGGGCTATAAAACTATAAAACCCCTCTTTTTTATCATAGTTTAAAGTACTCACAATCATAGAACCTACAGTAACAATATTCAATACTATTAAATTTATAATTGCAGATATAATTTTGCTACTGATTATCTTCTTTCTTGAAACCGGTAAGGCAAATAAATATTCTGCAGTCTTATCTCTTTCTTCTTTAGAAATAATATTACTGCCTAATAAAACCGCTTGAATTCCGAGTAGTAAATAAAGATACATAGATATTGTTCCAATAAATCCATCTAAACTACTTATATCTAGATTTGACATTCCCATAGCACTTAAAACCCCTTTTGGAATTGAGTTCATAAAATCATCTATAAAAGGATTGTTGGCAAAGGATTCAAATTCTATCATCCAAATAAGGACTAAAAATGCAATAGCTATGCTCCAAATTATCATAGATTTTAAATTTGCTCTTAATTCTCTTTTAATAATATTCATTTGAACACCTCCTATAAGGAATGTATATCTCGTTTATTATATATAATATAGCTTCCAATTAGAGAAATTGCTATTATTCCAAATCCTAAAAATAATAATACCCAGTCATATTCTCCATTTTTTAAAATAATTCCTGGTTCAAAGTAATAATAAGGTGAGAAATATCCTAATATCTTGCTATCCACAATACCTCTTACTGAATTTATTACGTATAGCCCAATAGCTAAGCCCATAGAAAGACTAAGTACTGACCTAACCTTCTTGAAAAAAAGGGATATTAACATACCCATACTCAAAAATACCAATTGAAAAATAGGGATTGTTAAGAGTAATTTTAATACATTGACAGTATCATAATTTTGTCCAGCATTAAATAATTCAAGTGCAATAAAAGAACCAATTGACACCACTATAGCAGTAATTATTAAACTTAAAAAAGCTGCAATAAACTTACTAAAGTACACCTTACTTCTAGATATAGGTTTAGTCATTAAAAAGTCTGCAGTTAGTTCTCTCTCTTCCTCTGTTAGAATTGAAAAACCATAATTTGCACTTTGTATGGCAACAGCAAGTTGTATAAGTGTAAAAGTTAAAGTAAAATAACCAATTAAACTGGAAATAGATAGTCCTTCTCTTAGACCTAAAGCTTGAAACAATTCCTTGGGCATGCTATTCATTATAGAATCAAGTGCAGTTGAGTCCTTTATCATTGTAGGGAAAAATGCCATATAAAATATCATAAAAGCAGCTAAGGACAATGACCATATAACAATCGATTTAATCTTCATACTAAATTCTTGCTTAAATATATTCATTTTCCCAACTCCTACTCATAATAATGCATAAATATTTCTTCCAAGGTTGGCTCTTCTATGCTCACATCTATGGCTTTGATACTACTTATTGCTCTGGTTATTAAATTAATATCTCCCTTATAAAAGAAATTAAGCCCATTATTTTCTTCTATTAATTTTGTAACTCCCTTAATATTAAATACCTCTTTGTTTAAATCATCTCCAACAATAGAGATTTTTTTGTAATTATTTTCTCTCAAGATTTTTATATCTTCAATTTCAATAATAGATCCCTTTCTTATAATTGCTACTCTATTACACAATTCTTGAACTTCTCCTAAGATATGGGATGAAAAAAACACAGTTACACCCTTCTTGTTTTCCTCTCTAATAATATTAAAGAACTTTTGTTGCATTAAAGGATCTAGTCCGCCCGTAGGCTCATCTAATATAATAAGATCAGGTTCATGTAATAAGCCCTGAACTATACCTACTTTCTTTTTATTACCATAGGATAGGTCTTCAATTTTTCTATTTAAATCTAATTCCATAATTTCTGATAATTCTTTTATTCTACTTTTACAGTCTTTATCATAAAAACTTGCTGAATAGTTTAAGAGGTCAATTACTTTCATTTTGTCATAATAAAATATCTCTGAAGGCAAATATCCTATTCTCTTTCTAAGTTCAGGTCCAAACTCTATGGCATCTTTACCAAATAGTTTTGCTTCTCCAGATGTGGGATAAATAAGACTCATTAATAATCTTATTGTAGTAGATTTTCCAGCTCCATTTGGACCAATAAATCCAAATATTTCACCCTCTTCTACATTGATACTTACATCTTTTATACCTAATGCCTTTCCATAATATTTAGTAAGGTTTTTCGTTTCTATTACACCCATACTAGAACCTCCTTTAATCTATTGCTCTTAATCCATTAATTCTCCAATATTAGATAGCATAGTTGTAATTGGCGGTACCACTTGTTTTTTCCTAGATAGTATTCCTGGAGCGTAAAATGAATTATTTTCCAATTCTTTCCCAAATGCTTTAGCCACAAGCTCTTTATTATTACCAATAATTATCATTTCAGATGCTTCGTTAAATATATCAGTTAACATTAAAATGAATATAGAAAAATCTTCTTGCTTGGCTCTTTGTTCCATTAAATCGATTAAATTATCTTTCATATCATTAAGACTATCAGGGGCCATGGTATAAACTTGAGCTATTCCAATTTTGTCTTCATCAATAGTAAATGTCTTAAAGTCTTGGCTTAGTAATTCTTGTGGGGTACTTCCAACTAATGATGTTCCAGCTTTAAACATCTCTATAGCAAATGATTCAACCTCTAAATCAGCTATCCTAGCTAATCTTTCTAGAATAATCTGATCTGTACCAGTAGAAGTTGGAGATTTAAATAATAATGTATCAGATATAATAGCTGCAGCTAGTATTCCTGCTATTTTCTTACTTGGTCTCCTGCCATTTTCAAACATTATTGAAGCTATAATAGTAGAAGTACTACCTACTGGTTCATTTCTAAAATATATTGGACTACCTGTAAATACATCTGCCACCCTATGGTGGTCTATTATTTCTAAAATTTCCGCTTCTTCTAAACCATCTATAGATTGACTTCTCTCGTTATGATCTACTAGTATAACCTTCTTTTTCATACTTGAAATAAGGTGATACCTGGATATTGAACCAATAACTTTATCATTATTATTATCATCTATAACTGGATAACTTCTATATCTAGTTTGAGACATTTGAGCTTTTACATGGTCTACTAAATCATCTAAAGAAAATAACACTATGTTTTCTTTAGTCATTACATAGCTAATTGGAATACTTTGAGTTATAAGACGTGAAGTTGTAAATGTATCGTGAGGAGTGGTAATTATTGTAATATTTTTTTCTTTTGCTTTATTTATTAAATCTTTATCTAATACTCCGTTTCCTGTGACTATTAACAAAGAAATATTACTACTTATTGCTATCTCTTGTGCATCTCTTCTATCTCCACATATTGCTATATCATTCTCTTCTATATATTCTTTTATATTATTTGGTTCCATGGCAAGTACTACTAACTTACCACTAAGAGGTCTAATTTTATCAGCTATTAAAATGGGGATTGCAGATAGTGTATCTATAATATTATCTATAGAAGTTTCAGACTTTCCTAGAATACTATTATCCCAAACATCTATATAACTTTGTATAATATCTGATACTGTTACTACCCCAATTAATTTCTCACTTTCATCTATAACTGGCAAATTATTTAGATTATTCTTTTTCATTAAATTTAATGCCATCCTAAGACTAACTTCTGGACTAACTGGGGCTAGTTTATCAAAGTTTAAATCTTCTACACTTAATCTTACTGTTTCCATAAGCTCAGGTGGCTCTACGTCAAAATAATCTAATATAAATTTAGTCTCCTTATTTAAATCTCCAAGTCTAACAGGTATAGCATTAACATGACCATTTCCATTTTTATAATCTGCATAAGCTAAAGCAGAACATATAGAATCCGAATCAGGATTTTTATGTCCTAATATAAATATATTTTCTTTCATCTAACTTCCTCCTTTAATACATGAGATGTATAGATCTATTTCTGTAGATTTATTAACATTATTATATCAATTATAAAAATATTAATCCACAAACTTTAAAAAATCTATAACTATCTAGTTTTAAACACTATGTTGACTAATCTTTGAAACTAGATTAAGATATAATATATACTTAATAAAAAGATAAGGATGATAATATGGATAATATTCAAGAAGAAATTCAAAATTTCAGAGAAGACATTTTAGAATTCCATATTCCTCGTTGGGAGGAATTACCTGATATGGAGCTATATATGGATCAAGTTGTTAAATATATTGAAAACAATATTTCACTATTCTCTGATATATCAAATGAAAAAATTATCACACCAGCTATGATTAACAATTATGTGAAATTGAATTTGATTCCAAAACCAATTAAGAAACGATACAACAAAACTCACTTAGCATATCTAATTGCAATTTCAATATTAAAATATGTGTTTTCTATTGGTGAGATTAGAGACGGTATATTGTTTCAATCAAATCTTAATGGAGAAAAGATGGCCTATAATTCATTTTGTGAAGAACAGGAATCTGCTTTGAAATATTTAGTAAGTCAAATCAAACCCAAAAGTCAAACTGATAAAGAAGACAATTTGGATTTAAACCAGGATAACTTAGCCATCAAAATGTCGACTCTCAGCTTTGCTAGTAAAATAATAGGAGAAAAAATAATAGAATTGCAAAAAAGGCATTCTTTAAACAATGATAATGATTAGTTTTATTACAATATAAAAGGAGGTTTACTATGAATAAGGAAAAAATTGCAATATTAGTAGATTCATGTGTTGATGTTCCTGCTAAACTCATAGAAAAATATGGAATGTATGTTGCCCCACTTAAAATAATATACAAAGACAGAGAATATTCTGATGGTGTAGATATAACTGCTGATGAAGTTTATGCAGGACTAACTACAGAAATTCCAACAACATCTTTACCCGAAGGTGAGAAAATCCAAGAATTATTTGACCAAATTAAAGCTGATGGTTATGAGAAGGTATTAGCAGTTTCAATATCCGGTGGTATAAGTGGTACATACAATGCCATTAGAGTAATAGGAGAGCAGCAAGAAGATTTAGAAGTGTTTGCATTAGATACTAGAAATATTGGAATAGGAAGCGGATTTAATGCTATACAAGCTGCAGAATATATAGAAGGTGGTATGGACTTCCCTACTTTAGTAAAAACATCAGTTGATAATGTATTTAATTCTAAAGCTTTCTTTGTAGTCTCAACACTAGAATACTTACAAAAAGGTGGAAGAATTGGTTTAGTTGCATCAGTATTAGCTTCTGGATTAAATCTAAAACCTATAATTTCTTGTAATGAAGATGGTGTATATTATACTGTAGCTAAAGTATTAGGAAGGAAAAGATCTATAAAGAAAACACTAGAACTTGCAGTAAACTTTATAGGAGATCATAAAGATTACAATTTGGGAATAGTACATGGAGCTGCAGAAGAAGAAGCAAATGAAATAAAAAAATCTTTAATTGAAAAACTTCCAAATTCTAAAGTATTTGTAGAAGGTCAAATAAGTCCTGTATTAGGAGTTCATACTGGTCCAGGAACAATAGGAATTGTAGTACAAAAAATCTAAAAAATATAGAAATGGGCTACCTTTGGTAGCCCATTATTAATTATATAGCATGATATTTTGATATTTCACTAATAAATCTTTGTTCTTCATTTTTATCTGTAAAAACTCTTTTAGGTATTATATGAGCTGAAATTGATGAAATATAAATATATATGTATTCATCTGTCTCCTCTACTTTACCTACCTGAATCCAAGGCATATTACTTTCACCTATATCACTTTTTTCTATAATACCTTCTTCTGATAGAATTATCTTTCTTCGGATATAAATATTTTCATTATTCCCTTCTTTAAGCATCTTTTGAATTCTTCTAGTCATTTCCCAATTAAAATACTTAGGATAAAATATAAACCAAACTACACTCAATATTCCAAAAATTGTAAGCCAATATAATAAAGGTATTTTAGTATAGGTTTTTAGTATAAATGGAATCAATAAAAATATAATAGGCCCTAATATTCTTTGACCAAATATATTTTTCTTCAATCCAGGTGATTTCATAGAATGGTTAATGTTAAAATTAATATAATCTTTTTCTAATAATTCAAATTCGATTTCCAATAGGAGCCCTCCTTTTAAGATATTATTAATAATGAGTCAAAATTTCACTATTGCCTATACCTTTCCCACAGGAGAAATATATACTGCAAATTCATCTATTCCATCTACTGATATTAATTCATCTATTACCTTTTGATTGTATGATGCAATAGCACAAGTTCCTAATCCTATTGTTTCACAAGCTAGGTATAATGCCTGCCCAATATGTCCAGCATCAAGTAATGCAATCTTATAACATCTGTCTGCATACCTCCATTCAGTCCTATATGGAATACATGCCCAAATAAAGGTGACAGCAGCATCACCTGCAAATTTTTGATTGTTTGTTCCTTCTATGATTTTTCTATCTAAAGCTTCTTCTTCTTTTACAAATAATAATTTGTGCTCCAATGGTAAATATCTATATACACCTTTCTTTAGCCCTTCTACATTTAACACAACTAAATATGTTTCATATGGGTGTCTACCACCGGCTGATGGAACTGGTCTTAATCCTACATAATTATTACCTTTTATACCTTTTATTCCTTGTGTCATCATTAATAAATAAGATAATTCCTCTAAAGTCATTGCCTCATTTAAATAAATTCTACGACTCTCTCTATCTAATATGCACTGAAAAATGTCATCCTTAGTAATTATACTCCTATCTACTTTTGGAAGGATTATTACTTCACCATTTAAATCGTAGGGCTTTTCTAAGGGCGGTTGAGGCATGTCTTTTTGTTGATCTGTTATTATTGGTTTGCTAAAAGTTGATTTCATAAAATTTCTATCCATTTATATCTCTCCTTTAATTTATATTACTCCTGACTCAAGAATTGTAAATGTCCCTTTATCACAATCAATCTCTGCCATGGCGCCATATGGTAAACATGTCATTGGCTGATTATGGCCAAAAGTCATATTATATACAATAGGTAAGTGAAAAAGTTCCAATTCTTTAATGATTTTCATAATAGAATCTTTATATTCTTCATAATATTTTTCTTGATAAGGTTTACCGAAAATTATTGCTTTAACTCTTTGAAGTATACCTTGGCTGCCATAATTTCTAAGCCAATATTCAATATAAGATGGATCTGGCATTTCTTCTGAGCTTTCTAAAAATAAAATAATACCTTCAAACTTTTCCTTAGAGGGCCATAATTCAGTTCCCTTAATCATCTCCATTACTTCAATACATCCACCAATCAAAGGACCTTGAACCATACCTTCACCTTGCAAAAACTCATATCCTTGATTTTCTATCATAGTCTTTTCAAAAGATTTGTTGCTTTCTAGCCATTCTATTCTTTCACCTGTCCATTTGTCAGTTGGTGATATTAGTCCAATTGGTGTATTATCAAATAGAACTTTTTTAATCCAATAAGAAGTATAATCAAATATTTTAACATTTTCTCCAAACTCAGCTAATATGGAAGCTCCATAGAAACTAGATAGATTTGCTTTTAGACATATAAAATGTGTAATAGTTGAATCTGAATATCCTATAAATATCTTTGGATTGTTTTTTATAATTTCAAAATCAATATAGGGTAACATTCTTACACTTTCTTCTCCTCCAATACAAGAAAAAATTGCTTTTATAGAAGTATCAGAAAAAGCTGTCATTAAATCTTCTGCACGTTTTTCAGGATGCTTGTATAAATAATCTGTTCCTTTTAAAGTGTGTGGCATTTCAACTACTTCCAGTCCAAACTCTTTTTCAAGTCTCTTCTTTCCAAGATTATATCTCCACAATAGATCTTCATCACCAGCCCCTCCCCATGAAATACTTACTGTGGCTACTTTATCACCTGGTTTTAATCTTTGTGGTTTTATTAAATCCAACATTTTTCAACCTCCTATAATTAGTCGATTATTTTTTCGAAGATCATACTGTCATTCCATTTATTATTCTGAAAAAAATATTCTTTGTATGCTCCTACAAATTGAAATCCATTTTTTAATAATACTTTTTTAGACCCTATATTCTTAACCCATATTCCTGCTTCTATCCTATGTAGTTTATGAATATTGGTTGCTTGATCTAAAACTAGTTTAACCCCATTTGTTCCATGTCCTTTATTTTGATATTTTTCCCCTATTCTATAACCCAATTCAGCTTTATTTAAATTTTCTCTTACTATGGATACTATATTTACTCGACCAATAACCTTTCCATAGTAATCCATTACCAAATACATATATATCAAACCTTTTTCTTGCTCTCTAAGTAAATTATTTATTGTTATTTTAAAATTATTAAAATCATAATATCTATCTGCTCTTGGTAAGCCTATTTTATCAAAATATGATCTGTTCTCAATTTCAAATTTAAAAAGTTCTTCTAAAGATGATTCATCCAATAATTTAATCATAGTATCTACCATAAAAACACCTCTTTATTTATAAAGTATTATTTTAATTGAAGGGGAGTCCTCTAAATAATATTGAAATCCATTTTTTAATTTACTTTTTTTAATAAGTATAATAACAAATCATCATCAACAAAAATATCCATGCCTGGCTTTACTTGAAGATTGTTGTATATTAAACCCTTACCATCAAGAATATATCCATTTTTAGTATACAACCTCTGTGCACTGCCATAATCTTTATACAAACCAACACCTAAACCTATGTAATCATATTCGCAGCGAACATGCTTTTCACATTCATCTATTAGCATCTTCCCTATTCCTCTTTTTCTATATTTAGTCAAAACTAATAAATCATTTATTTCAGGGATACCATTCTCCATAAAATATGAATATGAAGATTTAAAAATTATATTTACTAATCCTGCTACTTGGTTATTTAAATATGCTATAAATGTGATCCTTTCTCCTGTTATATTTTGTTTGAAACAATCTCTAATATATTTTTCAGTTCTGCTTTCACATTGTAGTGATCCATTTAAGGCACTTAAAACTTTTATAATATCATTTTTTTCTAAGGTTTTAATGAATATAGTAAACTCCATAGTAACACCTCCCTATTCTTAGTTTTATGTTGTTTCAATATTATTCGTTCTTATTCTAATTAATAACCCAGCTATTATTAATAATGCTACTCCAAACAAGGTAAACCATATTGGCTGAAATCCATCTAATGTATAACCTTCAATTTCTAATTTAAATATATATCCTATTATATATCCTATAGAGTTATAGGCAGCGTGGCCTATAATGCATAAAGTTAAGGATTTAGTCTTTGTAAATAACCAACCTAAGAGTATTCCTGCAATAAAAGCTCCTACAAATTGATATATATTGAAATGTATTAGAGCAAATAAAAAGGATGTAACTAAAATTGATGTTGCAGCTGAGTATCTTTTAAGTAAGCCTTTTAACATTATTCCACGAAATAAGATTTCTTCAGTGATTGGCGCTACAATAATTACCCTAATAATAGCTCCTATAAAACTTACTTCTCCCCCAAATGCTTCATTAAACAATTGCATCATGTATTCACTCATTGGAAACAACCTTTGTACATAATTACCTAATTCAGATATAAAAATGCTTAATCCTAGACTAAAAATCATTATCCATATAATCATTTTTTTATGTTCTATATTCATTATTAAATTATCTCTAAATGATATATAAAACTTCTTTTTAGTAATCATAATCACAATAATTAACCCTATTATAAAAAGTATAGAATTCATTATTGGATTACTAATATTAAAGTCTGTAAAAAATGATAATAGTGCTGAAATTAATCCAAATCCTAATTGAGTTGCTAAAAACAAAAGAAATATCTTTACTACATCCCAAATTTTAAAACTTGATCCTTTTTCAATCATATTATGAATCCTCACTTTTCTGTATAGAACTATTTGTCCTTTTCTATATTTGCCTTTCTGCTATCAATAGTTTTCTTAGTCTTTACAACAGAAGTAATTACCACTGCAATTAATGGTCCTATTACTAATCCAACTGGACCTAGGACTAATGACCCTATAATTGTAGCTCCAAAAGTATATAATGGTCTAACCCCAATTTCTTTTCCCATGATTTTTGGTTCTAGTAATTGTCTTGATATTAGTAAAATAATATATAATATTCCTAGACCTTTACTTAAATAGCTGTTCCCTAATATAAAACTAATTATTGCCCAGGGTACTAAAACTAGCCCTGATCCTAAAACAGGCAATACATCTACTATGGATATAGCTATTGCAATCAATATAGCATAAGGAACTTTTAAAATAAATAAGCCTACAATTAATATTGATAAAGTTATGCCCATAAGTATTAATTGTGCTTTTGCATATCCTTTTAAACCTGTTCCTGTATCTTTAATCATCTGTAATATAAATTCCTTTAAATTATCCATTTCTCACCTCAAAAGTATTATATAGTTGCTTTATAAATGTTTCTAATCATTATTATAACAGAAATATGGTATGTTTTGAAAAGTAATCTATTGATTATACAGTATTCTACCTATATAATTACTTTAGATAAGGGGGTTTTAATTTATGGATTATATTTGGGATAATTTAGTTGAATTACTTAATATTTCAAGTCCTACAGGTAATACTGATAAAGCTGTAGAATTTGTAGAATCAGCATTTAAAGATTTAGGAATTCCAACTAGAAAAACTGTAAAAGGAGCTTTAATCGCTACAATTGAAGGAAAAAATAAGGACAAAGAAGTTACCCTTTCAGGACATGTAGATACTCTTGGAGGAATGGTAAAAGAGATTAAAAGTAATGGTAAACTTAAGATCACTCAACTAGGTGGATATGTATGGAATACTATTGAAGGTGAGCATGTAACTATTGAAACATTAGAAAGAAAAAATTATACTGGTACAATTATGACTACCAAGGCTTCTTCTCATGTACATGGTGAAGGGACTAAAAGCTTAGAAAGAAATGCAGATAATATGGAAATTAGAATTGATGAAAGAGTTTCTTGTGCTGAAGATGTTGCAGATTTAGGGATCAATATAGGAGATTTTGTATCCTTTGATCCTAGAACAGTAGTAACAGAATCTGGATTTATTAAATCTAGACATTTAGATGACAAAGCTGGAGTTGTTTCCATAATGGCTATTGCTAAGCATTTAATTGATGAAAATATTACTCCTAACTATACTACTAACTTCTTTATAAGCACTTTTGAGGAAGTAGGGCACGGAGCCGCAGCTTCAATTCCTGAGAAAACTTTTGAGTTTATAGCTATAGATATGGCTGCACCGGGAGAAGGCCAGACATCGGATGAATTTAGTGTTACAATCTGCGCTAAGGATAGCTCAGGTCCTTATGATTATGAACTTAGAAAAAGATTAGTGGATTTAGCTAAGGTTGAAGATTTAAACTATAAAATAGATATTTATCCTTATTATGGTTCTGATGGTTCTGCAGCACTAAGAGCTGGCTATGATTTTAAGGTTGGATTAATTGGTCCTGGAGTTGATGCTTCTCATAGTTTCGAAAGAACTCATAGGGAAGCCATAGATAATACTATAAAACTAGGTATCGCATATTTAACTAAATAAGATTAATTTTTATCTATTTTTGACACATCTCTTGAAGTTTGCTATACTAGTAAGGTACGAAATTTATAGAATTTAAGGAGATGTTACAAAATGAGAGGTAAGAATATTATCATCTTGGCGCTAATATTAGCATTATCACTGTTTGTTACTGGATGTACAACTAAGGTAGAAGATAAAACACCTGAAGAACCAGCCATAACAGAAGATAAAGTTGAAGACAAAGTTGAAGATGAAGTTGTAGAAGAAGTTATTGTAGAAGAAAGCGAAAGTGATTGGCCATCAACCTTTATGTCAACTGTTCCAGAGCTTAAAGGTAATATAGTTTTAAAAGATGATAGAGGCGAACATCATAAATATGTTGGCTATGAA
>CAJDVD010000021.1_pt1 | contig 21944 bp, 22 predicted proteins | sample 7391361 | NCBI WGS metagenome assembly CAJDVD01 (sample SAMEA7055710, study PRJEB34461) | soil metagenome | biome: terrestrial ecosystem; feature: Peninsula; material: soil | place: Antarctica | collected 2016
TGTTACTGGTGCAGTAGTTCCACAAGCTGATAAAATAAAGATTAAAATAAGTCCTATAGATATTAATTTTAAAGCTGGTTTCTTCATGATATAGACCCCCTTATAAAATAATTTTACCCTAGATTAACTCATACCATCATTAATTCCTTATATAACTACCTAATTTTATTATAACATAATAGGGTATATAAATTCGTACCTATTTTATGGTATTAGTTATTATTTTTATAAGATATATTAAATTGTTCTTTACCCATTATTTACCTTTGCACCATATTGAGGTGGCCTTAGAGTCAAAAAAATGATAGAATTTACTATGATACAATAATTAATAAGTTATCATAAGAAACCAAAGAAGTATTATAATATGAATTTTTTAGATTCATAGAATCTTTAGGATAACTTAGGAAAGTAAAAGGGAGGAAAACAATGAAGTTTATTTCATGGAATATTGATTCATTAAATGCGGCTTTAACAGCTGATTCAGCACGTGCTTTATTATCTAGGGATGTACTAAATACAATTATAAATTATGATCCTGAAATTATAGCTTTACAAGAAACAAAGCTACCAAGCAGTGGTCCCACAAAAAAACATTTAGGAATTTTGGAAGATATGTTTCCTGATTATGAAATTGCTTGGAATAGTTCTGTAGAACCTGCGCGTAAGGGTTATGCAGGTACAATGTTTTTGTATAAGAAAAATTTAAAACCAGTTGTTTCAAGTCCATCCATAAGTGCACCATGCACAATGGACGCTGAAGGTAGAATTATGACTCTGGAGTTTGATAATTTCTACTTAACACAAGTTTATACACCTAATGCAGGAGATGGCTTGAATCGCTTAGAAATGCAGGAGATGGCTTGAATCGCTTAGAAGACCGTCAGATATGGGATATGAAATACGCAGATTATCTAGTAAATCTGGATAAAGAGAAATATGTTATCGTAACAGGCGATTTAAATGTAGCACATAAAGAAATAGATTTGGCTCATCCTAACAGTAACCGTGGTACTGCTGGTTTTACAGATGAAGAACGTGAAGGATTTACAAATCTTTTAGAAAAAGGATTTATAGATACCTACCGCTATGTTCATGGAGATGTAACTGGCATGTATACTTGGTGGGCTCAGCGCGCTAAAACAAGTAAAATTAATAATTCAGGGTGGAGAATTGATTATTGGTTGGTTAGTGAACGAATTGCAGATAAGATCATAAAATCTGATATCATTGATTCAGGTCCGAGGCAAGACCATACACCAATATTACTAGAAATTAATTTATAATATTAAATTTATAGGCAGGTTTATTCATTTGTATTGATAGCAAGAAAATAAATTTACAAGCTCTTGAAAACACAAATTTTATAGTGTTTTCAAGAGCTGCTTTTATTTTTTGGGAATAAGATTATTATGTTATGCTAGAAGTTATATGATTATTTCAGTAGATAATTATCCTGTAAATAAAGAAAAAAACTGTAGATTATATTTGTTTTAATAACAACATTGGGGGTAATTAATTATTGAGAATATTCAGAAAAATTCATCGAGATTTATTAAATATAAAGGAGGAACAAATATGGAATTTGAAATTGCTTCCGTAAAAGACATTGTTCAGGGTAATATGGTAGGCGTGGAAAAGAATGGTAAAAGTATATTAATTGCAAATGTTAATGGGAATTATCATGGAATTGGTAATATATGTACTCATATGGGCTGCAAACTTTCAGAAGGTACATTTATTGGAGATACAGTACAATGCGCGTGTCACGGATCAATATTTAATGTAATAACTGGAGAAGTGGAAAAAGGGCCAGCTGATAGCGCCGAGCCTTTATACAATCTAAGAGTAGATGGAGACAAGATATTAGTCGACTTATAAAAAAACGATGTTTATTAAGGATAGATTAATTACGATGTTGAAGGGTATGTATTCCTTAGGGAGTGATATAAATGAACGGTGCAATTAAAGTAGGAGACCAAGCTATAGACTTTTGTTTAAAAGATCAAAATGGAAAAGAAGTAAGTTTAAAAGATTTTAAAGGTAAAAAAGTTTTATTATCCTGGCATCCGTTGGCATGGACAGCAGGATGACTGGATCACATGAGAGCCTTAGAGCTCAACTATGATAGGTTCATAGATAAAAACATAATGCCACTGGGAATTAATGTAGACCAAGAACATTCTAAATCAGCTTGGTCAAAAGTAATAAATATAGAAAAATTACAAATGTTATCAGATTACAACCCATTAGGAGAGACAGCAAAAGCTTATGGAATATTTCATGAAGAAGTTAATGCTTCTGGGCGAGCAAACATTTTAATAGATGAAGAAGGTAAAGTACAGTGGGTAAAAATTTATGAAATGTCAGAAGTTCCTGATTTTGATGAAGTGCTTTCAGAAATATCAGCGTTATAGTAGTTAAAAATTTTCAAGTTTCAAGGAAGGGTGTTATAATGACTAGAAAAAAAGAAGATCCATTATTTATTGATGTACAAAAGAGTTCTCCAGAAGGAGAAGAAGCTAGTGCTCTTGAGAATGACATTAGAAAATTATGTGCAAGCCAACCATTTGCTGTGCTTGCAACACAGGGCAAAGGAATTACTAATGCTTCACTTATAAGTTTTGCTGTTAGTTATGATTTAAAACATATTGTATTTGCTACACCTATTCATACAGGGAAATTTGATCTTATAGCTGTAGAAGAAAATATTTCTTTTTTAGTAGACGACCGTTCCTTGCAACAAGACCAAATTAATCAAATAAGCGCATTGACTATTATAGGAAAAGGTCAAATTTTAACCGATGAAGATGATATTTTAAAGTGGGGAGATTTGATCACAAAAAAACATGAAAATCTTAAGGAGTTTGTAAAAGCTTCAACGACTTCTGTTATCCTTGTGGAGGTTGTTCGCTATCACTATGTTAAGAAATTTCAGGAAGTTAAGGAATGGAATCCAAACTAATTTTAGTCCTTAGCTTTGGATAATTAAAATCAATATAAATGCAAATTAGGTTCCCTCATGTTTAGCTTGAGGGAACCTAATTTATTTAATTGCTTACATATTTAAAATAATTTAATTATTGATCCTAGTTCTTCAGATAAAACTTTAGCTGTTTCAAAATCATTATCTCTTAAAGCCATGTCAATTTTAGTTTCAACTTCTTTTTTATTTTCTTCGATTTCTAAATAATCCTTATTAAAATGTTTCTTGTAAATCATCTGCTTAAATTTTTTCATAGTCATTTTTCTAATTGTTTTATCTTCAATCAACAATACATAATCCATACAATTAACTATAGAATAAAAATCATGGGATACCATTAGAATGGCACCCTTATAGTTTTCAATAGCTTTCTCTAAAGCCATTTGAGAGTAAGTGTCTAAATGACTTGTTGGCTCATCAAGCAATAAGATATCTGATTTATTATTTGAGAGTTTTGCCAATTGAATTATATTTTTCTCGCCACCGGACAAAGACTCTATCTTTTGGTTGACTATATTCTCATCCAGACCATATTTTGTGATACAAGATTTAATCTCATCATAGGTTTTAAAGCCAGAATTGAAGAACTCTTCATTAACAGTGTTATATTCCTTTAAGGTTTCTCCTTTAAGTTGTGATAAATATCCTACATTAATTTCTTCTTTAAACTGAATTGAAGAATTACTGTTTTTCATAATTTCTAAAAGTAAGGATGTTTTTCCGGAACCATTTGGACCGATTATGACTACTTTATCAGTAGCCTTAATTTCAAAGTTAATATTCTCTAAGATTATATCCTCAAATTCAATACTTAAATTACTTACTTTTAAGACAATAGTTTCTTCATTCTTATCTTCCGCAATATTTGTAGGAAAAACCATATCTGGTTGATTAATATATACAAAAGGAGCTTTTATTCTACGAGCCAATAATCTTTCTTGTATCTTAACTCTAGAATTTACATGTTGACCTATGGAGGATTCTGCATTCTCCGCTGCAGCTTTTCTAAATTTCTCTATCAAAAGATCATTTCTTTCGATTTCTTCAGTATCAGCATGGGCTAGCTCTTGTAATTCTATTTTACTTTCTAGTAGGGAGAAATTATAATCGATATAATTTCCATCAAATTCTTGAAGTTCCATATTTTCCAGATGAATAATTTTATTAAAACAATGATTTAATAAATATCTATTGTGTGTAATCACTAGTAGTGTGCCTTTATATGAGTTAATAAGATTTTTAAGACTATTAAGGTTCTCAAAATCTAAGAATACATCAGGCTCATCCATAATCATTAAATCCGGGAGTGTTAACATTTCTTTAATAACTTGAATAAGTTTAAATTCTCCTCCACTAACTTGAGATACCATTAAATCTTTACAGTGCATTAAGTTAGATAGATTAAGCTTTTTATTAATAATATTTTCATAATTATTTCCACCAATGGTATCAAAGCTATCAGAAACTTCTTGGTATTGTTCTAATAATGGCTCAATATCTTTAGAAGTTGCCATTTCGTCAGCGATTTTACTTAATTCATCTTGTAATCTAATAAAATTTTCTCCTATATATTCAAAAACAGTAAGTTTCTCATCTTTATCCACCTTATAGAATTGACTTACATAGCCAATTTTTGAGCCAGGTTCTAATTTCAATTCACCATCAAACATATATTTATCTGGATTCATAATTAAATCTATTAATGTACTTTTACCACTTCCATTAACTCCAATAAAAGCACAATGTTGACCTTCCTCTAATGTAAATGAAATTTTATCATAGAGATCAGTTTCAGGATAGTAGTAGGATAAGTTATCAACTTTTAACATTTTATCACCTTTCTTTTCATCGAAAATTGAAAACTCATTTACTTAGGATGTTTTCGTAAGTTCGATTTTTTTAATAAACAATGGATTCATTATCAATATTAGTTATTTATAGGATATAATTATACTATAGGATATAATGATAACACAATAGCTGGAAGATTATTTAATAAATACATGCATATTTTTATTGAGACTATTAATCTATTTTGGATGGAGGGATAATATGAGTAAGTATGAAACATTAGATTATGAAATATTAATTAAAGAAGATGAGTATGAGATTAGAAAATATATAAACTTTTTTGTTGTGGAATATGAAGATTCAAATGATCCAGAAATTAAAGATGGATTTGGTTCTTTGTTTAAGTATATATCTGATGACAATAAAGAAAATGAGAAAATCTCAATGACAACACCTGTTATTCAAGAAGTTACTAATGAAATTAAGAAAATGGCTTTTGTTGTGCCTGGAAAATATGGAGAACATATACCAGAGCCTAATAATCCAAATCTAAGAGTAAAAAAATTTGATGAAGGCTTATTTGCAGCATTAAAATATTCAGGGTTTTCAAATAAAGGCAAAGAATTAAAAATGATGAAAAAGCTTGAAGAGTGGGTACTGGGGAAGGGTTATGAAATAGAATCAAATTATATGCTAGCTTTTTATAACGCACCTTTTACACCACCTATGTTTAGGAGAAATGAAATTTGGGTTCGGATTAATAGATAATAATAGTTTCCTTATAAACTATATATGAATTAGTTAAATAGTATGATGTTTATGTTATAATATATTTGGTAATCCATTTAATAAAGATATTTTGGATGCGAAGATCTATTTCGGGTCAAAATTCAGGAGAAAAACACTGACTTTTGGCCTTGTTTTTAGAGAACTTTTATAGTTTGCTTAAAATAAGGAGGGATTGTTTATGAAATTTCAAATGCCTATTTTTACATATCCAGATTTTTCAGATGAAAAATTTGTTAACTCAGAAGAAATATCATTTTCACAAGTGGAACAAGATGGCGTAGCACCAGATAATTATTACCTTACAACTCATATGCCAACTTTTTATTATTACAAAGATAAATGGATATTACCAGAACATAATTCATTGAACTGTGTAGTAGTATTACATAATGATGAAATAGTAATTAAAGAATTAAGAAATCTTAAGATAGGGGAATTAGCTGTAACAGGTAGGACTCTGGATGGGTCTGAGGGAATATTTGTACATAGAGAAGGATTTTCAGAATCAGTTTATTATACACCTGGGAAAGCTGCGGAAAGTTCTTTTTCTGAGTACTATAATTTTTTATTTGAACAAATGATATATGAAAGAGACAATGGTGGATATATAGTTTGGGTACTTGGACCAAGCGTAGTTTTTGATCATGATACTAGAGTATCTTTAAATAGATTAACAGAAGAAGGGTTTGTTGATTGTGTATTAGCAGGGAATGCAATGGCAACCCATGATTTAGAAGGTGGATTTTTACAAACATCTTTAGGACAAAATATATACACTCAAGAAAATATGCCTATGGGTCATTACAATCATTTAGATTTATTAAATGAAGTTAGAGCAGCAGGGTCAATTGATAAATTTATCGAAAATGGTCATGTAAAAGATGGTCTTATGAAAACCTTAGTTGAAATGGAAATACCCTATGTATTGGCAGGATCCATAAGAGATGATGGACCATTGCCAGAAGTATTTGGAGATATGGATAAGGCATTAGACGAAATCAAAGAACATTTAAATAAATCAACTCTTATAATAGGATTAGCCACTTTGCTTCATAATGTTTCTACTGCCACAATGGCTTCTAGTTATAGAATTAGACAAGATGGTACAGTAACTCCAGTTTATATGTACGCAATAGATTTAACTGAAAACATTACTAATAAGATTGGTGCAGTTAGAGAGTATATGGCATATGTTCCTATGATAACTAATGTTCAAGATTTTGTAGTAAACTGCGAAAGAGCCTTGGTAGAAAGCAGAGGTGAGAAGAAAAATGGTATTTAAAATGGAAAAATATCACCATCCAGATTTTAATAAGGAAGTTTTTATAAAAACACCTAATTGTACTTTAGTAGAAGTTGAAATAGATGGAATAAGTCCTAAAAATTATCATGCATTATCTATATATCCAGAATATTTTAAAGTAAATGGGAAATGGATACTTGCAACTGAAAGTAGGATGGACACTGTTTGTGTTGTAGATGATAGCTTAGGAAAAGAAAAATTGGATACTAAAGAATTTAGAAATCTAAAAAAGGGAGACAAAGTTGTAGTAGGTAGAACTGAAGATGGTTCAGAAGGTATATATATTTGGACTGAAGGATTTCTTCCTGAAGAATTAATTGAAGAAAGTTTTTCTTTTAGATCTGGGAGATCTAGGGAGACTGCTTATTCAGTTGATTATGATAATTTATATAAAGTTTTGAAATATGAAAAAGAAAACCATGGATATATTACTTTAGTAGTAGGTTCAGCCATAGCTTTAGGGAGGGATTCTCGAAAATCCTTAGAAAATGTTATTAGAAGCGGATATGTAAATGCTATTTTCTGTGGAACTGAAACCGCAGCATTTGACTTAGAAAAAGGAATTTTTGGAACAACATGGGGACAAGAAAGGTTTAAGAAAGAACAAAACACTAAACAAAATTTATATGATTCTATTAATTTAGCTAGAAAACATGGGTCTATGAAATCATTAATAGATTCTGGCATAGTAAAAGACGGTTTTATAAAAGCTTGTATAGAATGTGGAGTAAGCATTGTAATACCAGGAACTATAAGAGATAGATTTTCTTTACCTGAAACCATTAATAATGTATATGATGCTCAAGATGAGATGAGAAAACATGCAAGGAAAACATCTACTATTATTATGATGGGTTCTGTACTATATTCAATAGCTACAGGTAACATGACACCTTCATATATCCATTTTAATGAAGAGATAAGACCAGTTTATATGTATAGTGTGGATATTCAGGAATTCGCTGTAAATAAATTATCTGATAGAGGTACCTTAACAGCAGTTACTGTTGTAACAAATGTACAAGATTTTATAAAAAATGTTGATAGAGCATTAAATATTTAAGAGAGATAATAAAAACCTTTAAAGAAATATTTCTTTAAAGGTTTTTTCATATGTTATATTTTTCTACTATCATATGCCCAGTGAAGAAGAGCTTGTCTTTGCTTTTTCCTACAGCTTTGATCCATATTTTCACAATTATTTTTCACAGCTCCTACATGCCTTTTAATACCTTTCCATCTTTTTATTTGTCGCATATCCTCATCTTCAAGTCTTCTTCCATAATAATATCTACAATACCATTGAAACCAACCTCTAGGATCTTCTGAATTAATCCAACCTTTGTCTTCCCAATGTTTTAAAGGCATTGAAGCATCTACTTTATAATAGTTTAAATCTATATCATTCTTTTCAGGTGACATTTTAGCATTTTGAAACCAGTCGTCTGGGAATTCAGAAGTGCAATCTGTCATGTATTTTCCACCGAAAATACCTAAAGCCAATAACTCTTTAGGAGACAATTCAGGTTTAAATTCTGGGTGAAAATTTTTCCCTATCTCTTCTGTCAAATAATAATGTGAATCTTGCATCTTATCTTTTACTATTACTTTTTTCTTCATTTAAAAAATCCTTTCTTTCAGTTAAATTATTTGTATTTATTTTCCGAAAATCAAACTGTGCAATACATGTCTCTTTATTCCTATTGCTTTTTCAGGACAAAGCTCGTGACAGCAAAAACACCTTATACAGGTACTGGTATCTATTTCAGCTTTTTTATTGACAATCCTAATTACTTTTGCAGGACAATCTCTAGCACATATTCCACAACCTATACATTTACTCCTAATTACTTTTGGATATGGTCGAATTTTATCTAGTAAAAAATTTACTACAAAAGAGGGTATTCTATCTTCTACAAAATTAACATGTGTTGAACCTGGCAACTTAAATGGCTCTACATCTATATCACTTATATTTGTCCCGTAAAAGATTATATTATTTGTAACTAGATTTCTTTTCTGTGCATGAAAATTTGTTGGAGCATCTTTGATTCCTACAATATTACAAGCTACCATATCAAGGTCATAAGGATTATCTCCTACGAGTAATAGGCCTAGATTTCTAATATCTCCAGCTGATGGTCCATCACCTTCCATAGCTTCTATACCATCAATAATTGAAAATATAGGTTTTACATAGTCACATATATCTATTAACATATTTGCAAAATTATCAGGATCATTCATTTTTAAATGGTAGTCAGCTTTTGTTATACCTGGTATCATGCCAAATAGATTTTTAACTGCACCAGTATATGTCATCATTGTATGAGTTTTTAGTTTAGCACAAGAAACTACATAATCCACTTCAGTAAAGGATTTAACAAGCTTAAGGTTATTTATAAGTAAAGCATTAGGCGGTTTAACTTCAATAGACTCAGTATCATAGTTAAGCTCACAACCACATCTTTCAGAAACTGCTGCTATACCAGAGGCTTCATAAATTGATTTTAATAACATTTTATTAAATGGGCCACCCGGACTATCACCGATTATGACATTAAAACCTTTCTTTATAAGATACCGAGCAACACCTTCAACAACAAATGGATGTGTAGTAACTCCATCTTCAGGGAGGTTCTTTTTAAGTAAGTTTGTTTTTAATAATATCTTACCAGGCTTTAAATCTTTTAATATATCTAGTTTAGATAATAAATATTCTACTTCCTTTATGACTTTATCATACTCATAATTTTCACATTTCACAATTCCAATTTGTCCCATAGCAAACCTCCTTCTATAATTAGATTATACACAAAAAAAGTATATAAAAGAAGAATTTTAAAACTATGTTTTAGGGAGGACAATTTTAAGTCATCAATAATGATTTAAATTATTCAATTTGGGTAAAAAATTAATGATAATATATTATCAACTTATTGATAATTTATAATAATTGATTAATAGAAAGGGGATATTAAAATGGTAGAAGATATGATAAAAAGAGCTTATGGAATTGAGGAAGATAACAAAACAAATGATGTAATAGCTGGTGTTATAATTGGTGCAGCAATAGGAATTTTAGCTGGATTATTACTAGCTCCAAAGCCAGGTAAAGAAACTTTAGAAGACTTAAAAGAGAAATCTAAAGAAATTGCAGAGAATGTTAAAGCTACTGTAGACGAAAAAATGGAAGAAGCTAAAGAACTTAAAGACAAAGTATCTACTGAGATTAAAGATAATATCAAAGTAATGAAGGAAGCTAAAGATGAAGTAGGTGAAGAATTTAAAGAAGGATTCACTGATGTTACCCATACTATAAAAAATGATAACGGATATATTAAGTATAATCTAAAAGATGCTAAAGATGAAGTAAGTGAAGATCTTAAAGAAGGGTACCATGATATAAAAGATACTGTAAAAGACACCAAGGAAGATATCGAAGATACTCTAAAGGATACAAAGGAAGACATTAAAGATAATACGGATTGGGGCAAAGAAAACAAAGCTAACATAGATAAAGCCAAAGACAATATGGAGAAAGTTAAAAACAATATGGATGGAATTAAAAACCAAGCTGATAAGATGAAAGAAGAAACCAAAGACACAGTAGACAGTATAAAAAATGATGTTAAAAATACAAAAGACAATCTAGAAGATACAAAAGATAATTTAAATTATACTAAAGAAAATTTGAAAGGTGCTTCTGCAAATGTTAAAGAAGCTTGGGAAGAAGCTACAAAGAAAAAATAGTAGCAAAGAGAATTAAGAAATTAGATGAAAAATACTCTTAAAAATAATCTTGATTCATAAATATCAAGGTTATTTTTTTGTATATATTAGCTCAAATCTAAAGAATTATAAATAGTAAAATTAGATTCTTAAATTCTTGTTGCTTAATGTATTTTTATGATACAATAACAATCACGGATAAAATTTCAATAATGAATTTTATTAAAAAAAAATATGTGAGGTTAGATATGATAAAAAAAATAATTATACTAATGATAATTTCAGTAATGGTAACAGGTTGCAGCAAAACTGCACCAATTGAAAATGTTATGGAAGCTCAAAGTGGAACAGATGTAGTAGATTCCCTTGAGATACCAGAAAAAGAGGTTGAACAAACACCGGAACCAGAAGTTGTTGATCCAAAAGAGGTAATAGATCTTTCTCTTTTGCCTAATGAATCAGGAAAAGTAATGGTTCTAATGTATCATAATATTGGTGATGAAGAAAAAGAATGGGTTAGAACTCCGGAGAATTTTAAAAAAGATTTACTAACATTATATGAAAAAGGATATAGACCAATTAGCCTTTCTGATTATGTGTCAGGTAATATAACTACTCCAGAAGGATATACACCTATCGTCTTAACATTTGATGATGGTAATAAGAATAATTTTGAATATCTTGAAGATGGTACTATTGACAAGGATTCCGCAGTAGGAATTTTATTAGATTTTAATAAAGAATATCCAGACTTTGAACTGGCTGCTACTTTTTTTCTAAATGACCAGGTTCTGTTTGGACAAAGTGACAGGGTAGAGGATAAATTCGAATTTCTTTTAGAAAATGGTATGGACATTGGGAATCACTCTAGAACCCATGCTAATTTTACTAAGATATCTGGAGAAGATCTGCAGAAAGAGATCGGCGCACAGGCTCAGTATTTAGAAGGTTTTATTAAAGAAGAAGGTTATGTTGTAAATACAATAGCATTACCATTTGGTAGTAGACCAAAAGACGACTCTTTAACTGGTTTCTTAAAAGAGGGAACTTATGAAGGTATATCTTATGAAAACATTGCTATTCTAAATGTAGGTTGGTTACCAGCACATTCACCATATGATACTAGATTTAACTTTGAGAGTATTCCAAGAATCAGAGCAAGTGAAATGAAGGTTGATAATGTTGGAATGTATAATTATATTGAATATTTCGATAAATATCCTAGTGAAAGATTTATAAGTGATGGGTTCCCAGAAATTATCACTATACCTGATGATAAAGTTGAACTAATAACCACAAACTCAGATAAAGAAATATATGTATATGAAAAAGAAAGCACAGAAGAGGTGGGCAATTGAAAAAAAATGTATTTTTATTATTTTCTTTAATAATTATGATGCTAGTGTTTTCAGGATGTGAAACTATTGCAGACACATATAAGGATGCAGTTAAAGAAACTGAATTACCTGTAAAAGAAGAAACTCCTGCAGAACCAGAAATTAGCGAAGAAGATAAGCAGAAAGCTCTTATTGAAGAACGAGCAGAACTTGAAAAAACTAGAAAAGAAGAATTAGGCGAATTTTATGTTCCATTACATCCTTTAGGAGAAGAGAAAGAACTGAAAACTGTTAAGGCAAAAACCCTTTATATAACAGGGAATGTTGCAGGTTTTAAGTTTCAAGAAGAAGATATAGATTATTATGCAGATTATATTAATGCCTTAAATGGTACTTCTGGTAAATCTCCAGACTCATCTAGACTTGATGATATAAACAAGTTAGAAAGAGTACTAGGTATTGCCAAAGCTTCTGAAATAAATGCATTGGTAATAGATATTAAAAACGACCATGGTCATGTTACATGGCCAAGTGATTTAGAAATCGTGGAAAAAGCAGGTTCGAATAAAGAACCTTGGTTTGGAGATCACCAACCATTATTTGACTATTTAAAAGAAAATGATATTTATACAATAGCAAGAATTGTTGCTTTTAAGGATCCATTGTTTGCAAATGCAATGCCAGATCATGCAATACAATTAAATGCAGGTGGAGTTTATTTAGATAATAATAAAGAAGCCTGGGTAAACCCCTTTGATCAATACGTATGGGATTATATTGTTGCAGTGTCAAGGGAAGCAGCTCTTAGAGGATTTGATGAGATTCAATACGATTATGTGAGATTCCCAGATAGGGCTAAAACATATAATCCAATAACTAATTTCCCTGGTAGAAATGATCGTAACAAAGATCAAGGTATTGCTGACTTTCTTGCTTATGCTAGAAAAGAGCTTAAACCATATAATGTACATGTAGCTGCGGACGTTTTTGGAATTGTTACTCATTCATGGGATGACATTCCAGATGATATAGGTCAAACATGGAGAATGGTTGCAAATAACTCTGAGTATATTTGTCCTATGATCTATCCAAGTCACTACGGACCAGGACTTTATGGATACGATGTACCAGATAGACATCCCTATGATATAGCCAGATTGGCTGTAATGGAAGCTATAGAGAGAAATGCAGCACAGAAAAATCCAGCAATTATTAGACCTTGGTTTCAAGGTTTTTCAGCACCATGGGTAAAAGGTAATATAAAATATGATGCTAAGGCAATTTCAGACCAAATGGTTGCATCCTGGGAACTTGGAGTAGAGGAATATATAATTTGGAATGCGGGAAATAATTATGATCCAATGAGCTTCTTTTATCATGATAGAATAGATGAAACAATAAAAGAAGATCATGATATTATGGATAGAACTGCTGAGATGACACTTCAAAGATTTTTAAATGCAGAGAAGAATACTAGGTATCCAAATTTATATCTATTAACTCCTATAGGGGATCGAGAAGAAGACTATGATGATTATGTTATAGCCATGGAGAATACTAATTCAGTTTTAAAATCATATACAATTAATTCTTTAGAGAAGAAAGAAGGAAAAGAATATTTGGCTATTGTAGATGTATCCTATACTTCTGATGAGGGAACTTATGAAAATGAAGTGGCAGAATATTCCATAATAGAAGAAAATGAAGTCTTTAAAGTAATAAGTCCTAAAATAGAATGGAAAGAAAAAGCAAGCGAATAGATATTAGCAAGTCTGCAGTACAATTAATTGTACTTGCAGACTTTTTTATTTAGGTTTCTAACTAACTTAAATTTATTTAATATTTAAGTGATTATTGTAATAAAGGGTAAATATAAATATAACCCTTTTTTATCAACGAAATATGGAGGTAATACACATGGATATGAATGAGAAGAGGAAAAAATTTACTATTTTACATTCTAATGACATGCATGGAGATTTTCTGGCCGAAGTCATGGAGGGTACTGGTCATCTAATTGGCGGGCTTGCTCTTCTTTCAGGTTATTTAGACAAAGTTAGACAGGAAGAAGAAAATGTTATCTATGTGATTGCTGGTGACATGGTACAGGGTTCTTTGATTGATTCTGAATATAAGGGTGTATCTACAATAGAGATAATGAATTATCTTTCACCTGATGTTGTTACTCTTGGAAATCACGAATTAGATTATGGTCTACCTCATCTTTTATTTCTAGAAAGAATGGCAAATTTTCCTATTGTTAATGCAAATTTGTATATAAAACAATATGGGAAAAGGTTGATGGATCCCTACTTTATTATGGAAATTGCAGGATTTAGTATTCTATTTATAGGAATCATTACTGAAAAGGTAATGGATTCACTTGCACTAGATCAATTAATTGGAACTTTTGTTTCTACTGAAGATGCAGCAGCAGAAATAGGGAAAATTTGTAACACTTATAAAAATAATGATATTGATTTAACTATTGCTCTTACTCATATTGGAATCGAATCTGATATTGAATTGGCAAGAATGTTAAAACCTGAATGGGGAGTGGATATGATTATTGGAGGTCATTCTCATACTATTTTGGAACAACCAATAATAGTCAATAATATTTTGATTGCTCAGGCAGGTGTTGGTACTGATCAAATAGGAAGGTATGATATTGTTGTAGATGATGAAACAAATTCAATTATTGAATGGAAATGGCAGCTAATTCCTATAAATGATGAGATTTCTGAAGTTGATAGAGACCTTGAGAGTTTTATTAATAATTTTAAGAATAAGATTGATGAAAAATATAATGGCATTATTACACGTTTTTCTGAAAAACTCCTTCATCCAAAAAGAGAAGAAGAAACAACACTGGGTAATATGTTTGCAGATGCTTTTGGAGATATATCTGAAACAGATGTAATGCTAATTGGATCTGGGTCAATTCGAGTTGAAGAACTTGGACCAGTAGTTACTTTTGGTGATTTGAAAGCTTGCTTTCCATATGATGACAGTTTAACTAGGTATACGATTAACGGGAAACAACTAAGAAAAATATTTTCTCATATTATGAAGATTGAGAACAGAAATGGAGAAGGTGAGTGTTTTCAAATTAATAGCCGAGTTAAAGCTTTATATTCTGTGTTAAAATCGGAACTTATATCTATCACTGTGGATAATATAGAAGTTGCTGAGCATCAATTGTATACAATTACAATGCAAGGATATCATTTTATAAACTCTCTGGCCAACCTTAATATTTCTCATGAGGAGTTAATGGCTATAGGGCCACCAAAAGTAATAACTACTTCGGCTTATCAAGTTCTGGAAGAGTGGCTGAGACATCATCAAAATATAACAAGAAAAATTGAAGGTCGTATTGTCTTTGAAAATAAATAAATATATAAAAATATTGTAATAAAAATATGGAGAGCAAAATTTATTTATAAAATTTTGCCCTCCATATTTTATCTATTCTGTTTATATTTTATATCTTAAAGTTTTTTAGAGAAAATTCCTAAAACTGCTATTACTGCAAGTCCAAAGATCATTAATCCAGTTTGTTTAATTGACCTTATACCAATAACAGCAACTATTGCTATTGCAACTGGAATAAGATATTTAACTAAATTATACCATACGTTAAATAGTCCAAATTCAACAGTTCCACCATTAGTAAGCTCATCTTTCAAATCTTCTTTTTTCATGAACCAGCCAACAAATATTGCAAGTAACATACCGCCAATAGCTAAGAATATTTTATCAGTTAAAATATCAAAGAAGTCAAATGCCCCTACTCCAAAAACTGTAACACCTGACATTAATCCCATTGATAATGATGAAAGGATTCCTGTGACAGTCATAATTGCACCTGAAACATAAACTGATTTCTTTCTTTCCCATCCTCTCTGATCCATTAGATATGCAACTACAACTTCCAGTAATGAAACAGATGAAGTCAACGCAGCTACCATTAGGGCAATAAAGAATATTGCAGAGAATATAGGTCCTAATCCTCCCATGGCTGCAAATATTTGGGGTACAACTACAAATACTAAGCCTGGTCCTGAATCTGGTTCCAAACCAAATGCGAATAATGCAGGAAATATAGCAATACCAGCTAATATAGCTATACCAGTATCCATTAATGTTACTATTAAAGCATTATTCGGTATCTTTTCACTTTTACTTAAATAACTACCATAGGTTAACATACATCCCATACCTAAACTAAGTGAGAAAAATGCTTGTCCTAGGGCTGCTAAGAGAGTATTTCCAGTTACTTTACTAAAATCAGGCTTAAATAAGAATGATAGACCTGCTGATGCACCTGGCAGTGTAACACTTCTAATAGATATTAAAACTAAAAGTGCAAATAATGTAGGCATTAATATTTTACCAGCTTTTTCAATTCCGCTTGCAATGCCCTTTGCTACAATTAATATATTTAATACTAAGAAAAATATCATCCATGCTACTGGTTGGATTGGATTACCAATAAAAGCACCAAAAGAATCCCCAATAGCTGCCGGGTTTGAAAGAAGACCGGTAAATGATTTTACTATATAGGCAGTTGACCACCCACCTACTACTGGATAAAATCCCATTATAAAAAATGCACTTAAAACTCCAAGGACTCCAGCAAATGTCCACCTTGAATTTATGGACTTATATGCTCCAACTGCTGCAAGTTGAGTTCTACGCCCAACAGCAAACTCTGCAATCATAATACTAATTCCAATAACAAGAGCGAATACTAAATAAATAATAATAAATGCACTACCACCATTTTCTCCTGCTAAATATGGAAATCTCCAAATGTTACCTAAACCAACTGCTGAACCAGCAGCGGCCATTAAAAACCCAATTCGCGAACCCCATTTTTCTCTAGGTTTCTTCTCCATGTACTACCCCTCCTTATAATTTATAATAATGTATAATAAAATAGCTTATAGTAATAATAATCTATAAAATACACTTTGTCTAGCTAAATTTACAGATTATTGAGAAATATCTGTAAATACTTCATTAATAGGGAGTAGTAAAGCGTTTTTCTCTTTATAAGAGTTTAAATGTATTTTTAAAAGGGTAGAATTACTGTATATTATAAAAGTCATATGGAGGTTAAAAAGATGAGAAATTTTTATAGATTTGCCTTGGTTTTAGTTTTAGTAGTTTCATTAATATCAGGATGTAGTTCTCAGAAAAGTAATAATAATGGAGAAACAATAAATCCTGATGATCCTATTATTTTAGGTTCATTTGTTGATACTGAAGGTGGAATATTAGGAAATATGATATTATTAGCACTTGAAAAAAATGGATACATTATTACTGATAAAGTACAATTTGGTACTCCTGATGTTCACAGAAATGCACTTTTACAAGGTGAACTGGACATAGGAATTGATTATACCGGTAATGGTCAATATTATTCTGAAGGTTTTGAGGAAGAAATATGGAGAGACGCAAAAGAAGGATTTAATTTTATAAATGCTTATGATGAAAAGAACAGTGGATTGACTTGGCTAGAACCTGCCAATGCTAATAATACAGAAATGTTAGCTGTAAAAAAGGAATTTGCAGATAATAATAACTTAAAATCATTAAATGATTTTGCAGATTATATTAATAGTGGGGGAGAGGTTAAATTTATTACAAGTCAATTATTTGCAGAGAAAAATATGGGGCTATTAGGAATGGAAGAGGGTTATGGTTTTAAATTAAAGCCTGATCAACTTATAATGCTTCCTCACGGAAATACTGCTGAGACAATAAGTGCACTTTCTAAGGGGACAGATGGGGTGAACGTAGCACTTGTATATGGTACTGATGGTTCATTACCTGACTTAGGTCTAGTTGTTTTGGCTGATCCACTTTCAATACCACCAGTGTTTGAACCATCTGTAATAGCAAGAACAGAGATTTTAGAAAAATATCCAGAAATAAAAAAGATAATTGAGGATGTATTTAGAACATTAGATCTTGAAAATTTACAGATTATGAATAAAAAAGTTATTGTAGATGGATTATCTCCAAAAGATGTAGCAAAAGAACATTTAACAGAAGAAGGATTTTTAGACTAAATTAATTAGATAGGTGATTATATGAAGAAGATAAAAGATAAGACATTGCTGCTGTTGTCCTCCATAGGAGCAGCAGCATTTGTTTTTATGGCATTAGTTGAAGTAAAACCCAATAGAATTTCACAGGGAATAAAATATTCTAGTTTCAAATTTTTAGGAATATTAGGAGCTATTATTCTAATATTATGGGTCATTTTAATGGCTCTATCTTTCTATGATAAAAAAAATAAAAACATTATTGTATTTATTTTTACATCTATTTTAATTATAACAATTTTCTGGAGTTTGCAATCTAACACAGGGAGATATATTAACGGATCTACTGCAGCTAGAATAAGTCTTTCTTCTGGTTTTTATATTCAGATATTTTGCACATATATGTTATTTTCTACATATACTGGTAGAGTGGAAGAGTATAAAATAATTATATGGATAAGCACTTTAGTAATAATTGGAACCTTATCATATCTTATGATTACAGGAGCATTTAATGACTTATCTCTAATCAAAGAGTATAGAATCAAAAAAACCCAATTTTATGATAACCTTAGAATACATGCTATTCTTACTTTTGGAGCAGTTATTTCAGGTATAATTATAGCTGTGCCTTTAGGATTTTTAGCTTATTCAAAAAAGAAATTGGAAGATAAAATTATGCTTCCACTAAGTATAATTGAAACCATACCAAGTCTGTCACTATTTGGAATTCTTTTAATTCCTCTTTCAGGGCTAGGTAAATTACCTTTTTTTGATGCCATAGGAGTTAGTGGGATTGGATGGGCTCCTGCATATATAGCTCTTACTCTTTATACTTTACTCCCCATTGGACGTAATACTTTAACAGGTTTTTATTCAGTAAATAAGAATATTATAGAGGCAGCTCAGGGAATGGGTATGAGTAAAGTTCAAGTTTTAAATAGGATTGAATTACCATTGGCATTTCCAGTAATATTTACAGGTATTAGAATAGCTTTTATTCAAACTATTGGTGGTGCTGTATTAGCAGGTTTGGTAGGTGGAGGTGGAATGGGCACCTTTGTATTTTTAGGTCTTGGAGAAGCCTCACCGGATTTAATCTTATTGGGAGTTCTACCTATAGTGTTTTTCACCATATTACTTGACCTTATTTTAAAAGCTTTTGAAAGAAACATGAGGAGGGTTATATATGATTAAAATAGATAATGTAACAAAAAAATATGGAGATTTTGTGGCTGTGAACAACCTTTCTCTGACAGTAAATAAAGCTGAATTTTTAGTAATTCTGGGTCCTTCTGGATGCGGGAAGTCAACTTTACTTAGACTTATAAATAAGATGAATCCAAGAGATGATGGAGAAATTGAAGTTGAACAGGTTAATATAGATAATTTAAAAGGAGAAGACCTTAGAAAGACAATAGGATATGTAATTCAAAGTATAGGATTATTTCCTCATATGGATGTGAAAAAAAATATTGGAATAGTACCTCATCTGTTAAAGTGGGAAGAAGATAAGATAAATAAAAGAGTAGATGAAATGCTCTTATTAGTAGGGCTTGATCCGGAAGTGTATAAACATAAAAGACCTTCTGAATTATCTGGTGGAGAAGCTCAGAGAATAGGAGTCGCAAGAGCAATGGCTTCTGATCCGGATATTTTACTTATGGATGAACCATTTGGTGCAGTAGATCCTATAAATAGGTTAAGGCTTCAAAAGGAATTTAGAAAGATTCAAAGAAAACTTAAAAAGACAGTGGTATTTGTAACTCATGATATAGATGAAGCACTACTTTTAGCAGATAGAATTTGTATTATGAATGCAGGAGAAATAGTTCAGATAGCTACGCCTGAACAAATTGTTCTAAATCCAAAAAATGATTTTGTTAAAGATTTTTTTAAAGGTGAAGGAATATTGACAATTCTCCAAAGGAAGCTTGCAGTTGATTATTCAGAATCTAAAATCATAGATGGTGAACCCTTGGATGAAAATTCTACATTAAGAGATGTGCTAACAGAGATGCTAATCAGTGGAAAAGAAACAGTAGCTGTTGCAAATGGAAGTATGACCTGGGAGAAAATTTTAGAAATAGCAGGAAGTGATATAAATGAATTCAAATAAAAGAGGATTAATAGTAGCGGCTGTACTTGCTATCATACTTGCAATTTTAGTTATATATTCTAAAGGTTTTGAAACGATTTTATATAAATATGTGCCTTCTAAAAGTACTTTAGGTTCAAGGACTCCCCTATTAGTTTATTTTGTTCAGCATATTTGGATGGTTTCATTATCTAGCTTGATTGCAGTAGTATTAGGGACAATTCTAGGAGTATTTGTAACAACTAAACATGGCCATGAATTTAAAGAAATACTTTTAAAGACAGTTAGTCTAGGACAAGCTTTTCCATCCCCAGCTTTACTTGCTCTTACAGTCCCTATTCTAGGATATGGACTCAAAGGAGCTCTTATAGCACTAGTAATATATGCTTTGATGCCAATCATCTATAATGTTGTAATAGGCATAGAGGAAGTCCCTAAGGACATTATAGATGCTGCTAAAGGAATGGGCATGACAGAAACTGAAATATATACCAAAGTAAAAATACCTTTAGCTTTAAATGTGATTCTTGGAGGAATTAGAACAGCTTTAGTTATAAATATTAGTGCAGCAACTTTAGCTGCAGCAATTGGAGCAGGAGGTCTGGGAGTTTTAGTTGTAAATGGAGTAAGAACTTTCGATATGGTTTTAATATTAGAAGGGGCTATTCCTGTGACTATACTTGCAATAATAGTGGAACTTATATTAAAGGAATTACAAGGAAAGTTAATTTGGAATTCATAAAGTAAAAAGTAGATTAGTAGTATGTAGTATAAATGTATAAATCAAAAAAAGATGAATTTAAAAGTTCATCTTTTTTTCTTTCAGTATTTTTATAAAAAATTAATGATTTTAATATAAATAACTTAATAGTATAACATCATTTAATATTCATGTCAATAACAAATTTGAGTTATTCCTAATTTCGTGGTATAATGGTATAGATAGCAACATTCAATAGAACGTAAATAAGGATTTACTTAATAAAAAGGTAATGCATAAGTCATTTGGTAAAGGGAATATTAGTAATTATAATGATTCCTATATAAGAATAAATTTTAAATCAGGTGAAAGAAGATTTGTTTTTCCTGATGTATTCAAAAAGTATGTTACATTTGTTGATGGAAAAGCTACTAAACTAGTAGATAAAAAAATTGCAAAAAAAGAAGAGATAGTTCGAAAAGAAGAAAAATTTAAGAAAGAAAAAATAAAACAAGAAAAACTTTTACTTCAAGAGCGACTGGATCTTGCCAAACTAAAAAAACAAAGAAAAGCACGTAGTGTAAACCCTAGAATACAATCTGTATTTTGGTTCAATGCAGATGAAGAGGAAGAAATTTTTGCAGAATGGAAAGTTTTTACTGGGGAAATCAAAAGTGGTAAAAATAAAGGACAACCAAGGAAATTAGCTCAAATGAATGGTAACAGCGCAATCCTTTTAACTAAAAGAGAAGAGGATGTTAAAGAAGAAGATAGAGAAATATCAGGCTTGTTTTTAGCCAATGAATATTTTGAAGGAAGAAATTGTGAAGATGGATATATTAAAGCACATCCTAATTACAGGATTCAACTTTCAAAGGAAGAATCAGAGAAAATGTTATTTTGGAATTATTATGTTGATTCAAAATCTAGTGAAAAAATCATATGGAATTCAGGAAGACAACGTTATTTTGACAATATATTAACTGCACAAATTTTACGAGATATTGTTGCTTTAAGAGAGAATTCAGAAGATAAAAAAGAAGCACAAGCTTTTTATGATCATTTCTGTAAAATTAATCTTATAAATAAAGAAACATTACCTGAAGCTAATGGAGCATTAATAAAAGCTTAAAACATAAATGCACC
>CAJDVD010000017.1_pt1 | contig 21299 bp, 16 predicted proteins | sample 7391361 | NCBI WGS metagenome assembly CAJDVD01 (sample SAMEA7055710, study PRJEB34461) | soil metagenome | biome: terrestrial ecosystem; feature: Peninsula; material: soil | place: Antarctica | collected 2016
TTTAAATTCTCCTTTTTATTATCAAAGCTATATTTCAACATATTATAAACCGGATTATATAGGACAACTATTAGAATTAAATTGATACAAGGCATTGTTTGAACAGCACCCTGTCAAGTAGACAGTGGAAATAAATAAAATATGTTAAGCAGCATGGGATCTATATTCAAGTGGACTCATGCTGTTTAATCTTTTTTGCAATCTTTTGTTATTATAAAAACTTATATAGTTATCAACATCAGTTTTTAATTCTTCGTAAGTACTATATTTGCCTTTTAAATAATACTTTTCTGATTTTAATATTCCCCAAAAATTTTCCATAGGGCCATTATCAATACATTTACCAGCTCTTGACATACTTTGCTCCATACCATAAATTTCTAATCGCTTCCTAAAGCCATATGAAGTGTACTGGTAGCCCCTGTCGCTGTGGAATAGTGGCTTTGCATTAGGATTGGATTTAATTGCACTATCAAAGGTTTTAAATACTAATGAATTATTATTGCTATGCCCAATTTCGTAAGCCACAATACTATTATCATATAGGTCTAGAATTGCACTTAAATATGCTTTTTTACCAATGCCATATTTAAATTCTGTCACATCAGTCAACCATTTCTCATTAGAATTAGATGCTTCAAAGTTTCTATTCAACATATTGTATGCAATTTCTTCGGCAGAGACTTTTATGTATCTTTTCTTTTTTATTCTAATTACTGATTTTAATCCTAATATTCTCATGAGCCTATATATTCTTTTATGATTGTATCTATTATTTAATCTACGATTAATATTCATAGTCATTCTTCTGTAGCCATATATTCCATCAAATTCCTCATATAATCTTATAATTTCTATAATTAAATTATCATTGATTTTATCATTAACTGTTTTAGAACGATTGAGCCACTTGTAGTATGCAGACCTTGAAACTCTTGCTATTTCACATAATGAAATTATTGAATATTTGTTTTCTTTATGTAGCTGATTTATTGCTTCATATCTAAGCTTATTTTTATATGAGCTTAATATCCTCTCCTTTCTAGCTCCTGCAACTTTTTTAAAAATTCATTCTCCATTTTTAAGTTTTCATTATCCTTTTTAAGTTTTCTCATCTCAATTTTATCTTTATCTTCTTCAGTAAAATCTATCTTTGCTTTTCCTCTACGATCTACAAGCCCATTCTCACCTAATTCTTCATATTTTTTGACCCATTGATATACTTGTTGATATGAAACTTTGTAAATTTCACATGCTTTGTGATAATCTTTATTTTGATCTATACAATATTTAACAATTTCGATTTTCTCATTTAAATCAACATTTCTACTTTTAGTCATAACAGTATTATTCCCACCTTTCGTAGTATTTAACTTGTTATGGCTATTATACCTTTTTATCCATCCCTCTAAAACAGAAACAGCAGATATTTCATATTTTCTACAGACTCCTCGAAATGAATCTTCTCCGTTTAGATATTCTAATACGGCATTTTCTTTTAATTCTTTAGAATATCTCTTCCAAGTTCTACTTTCAGTTAAAGCTTCTATGCCATATTCTTGATAAAGAAATGCCCATTCCCTATATGTTGTATAATTGATTTCATATTTTAGGCATATATCTTCAGTTGATAATTTCCCTTGATCCACTTCTTTTAATATTTCGTACTTTTCTTCTTTGTTATATCTTGTTCTTTTGGACATGAAAATACTCCCCTTTTGATAGCAGATTTTTATTTTTTAATCTGTCTACCATAATGGGAGCATATCAATACTCCAGTTGTCTTTTTATGTATTAATTAGGTAACATAATAATGAACTTACTACCTTTATCTAATTCACTCTCCACATTAATAGTCCCTTTAAAGCTAATAACTATATGTTTAACTATAGAAAGTCCTAAACCAGATCCTTCTATATTGCTTGATCTACTTTTATCCGCTCTATAGAACCTACTAAAAATTCTTTCTTTATCATAATCTACCATACCAATTCCGTAGTCTTCCACAATAATTTTCAATCCATTACCTATATTAGACATTGATATTGTAACTTTACCATTATCATTGTTATATTTAATGCTATTTTCAATTAAATTTATCAGCATTTGAGCGAATAAATTTTCATCTCCTTTTATACTGTTTAGTTTCTCATCTAGATCTAATTTTATCTGTATATTTTTATTTTTTATTTGAGGGTTTAGTAAATTTACTACACTTAAAATACATTCTTTTACATCGAATTCAATATTAAAATCATGGCTTTTCATATTTTCAATTTTTGATAAATCTAGTAATTCATTAATTAATATCTTTAGTCTCTCTGTTTCTATACCGATTATATCTAATGCTTTAATTTTGTTTATATCATCTAAATCTTTAGTCTTAAGTGTTTCTACAAATCCAGCAATAGAAGTTAATGGTGTTCGTAATTCGTGACTTACATTTGTGACGAAATCTTTTCTCATATTTTCTAGATTCCTAATTTCAGTAATATCTCTTATTATAATCAAAGTTCCTGTTATTATAGCAGCATTGTCTTCATCCTTAATAGGATATGTAGTAAAGCTAATTAATTTAGAATCATTACAAATTTTATTTTCTACATAATAGGTGCTAAAATTACTGATATTATATATTATCTCATCTCGGATTTCTAAATCTCCTAATATTTCGATAATATTTTGTCCTAAACTTACTATTTTATTAATACATAAAATTTCATTAACATTTTTATTTATCATTACTATATTTTCATCTAAATTTAAAGCTACTATTCCATCTTTTAAGCTAGATAAAATAGCATTCATTTCCATGTTTTTTTCTCTAATCTTCAAAATATTATTATTAATATTAGATCTCATTATCTCAAAATTCAATGCTAGTTCCTGAATTTCATCAGTGGCATTTATAGTTATATTTGTACTTAAATCTCCTTCTGCAATAGATTTAGATGCTTTTGTTAATTCTTTTATAGGTTCTACTATTTTGTCTACATTAATATAAGCTATAATTATTGCAAAGAATATTCCAACTAATGCTGATAGAAAAAGATACATTAAAAATCTATCTATTATATTATCTATTTCATCATAGGTTTCTCCTAGCCTAATTACTGCATTAACATTGCCTACTTCAATGGGTGAAGAATATAAATAGAAAAATACATTTCCAGCTTCTATACTATAATTTTTAATGATATCAAAATCTCCACTTATTGCATCTATATATTCTTGATTTATATTAGAATTTTGAAGTATAATACTATTATTTAATGAATCTGCCATAGGATGTCCCTGTAAATCTATGAATGTAACTCTAGTATTAATCTTAGAAGAATATTCTTGAGTCAATCTATAAAAATTTATAGATTCTTCTTCCGAATACTTTTCTTCTAAATTATTTTTTATTAATGTTATATTTGACTGCAACTTATCTTTTTTTTCCGTCAGATATATATTTTTAATGAAATAAGAAGCAAGCGCTCCTGTGATAAGAGCGCTTATTAGTATAGTGATAATATAATTACTTAGTATTCGTTTTCTCATAAAATTACCTACTTAAGCTTATAACCAATACCACGAATAGTTTCGATATATTCGGTTATTTTACTATGTTCAAGTTTTTTTCTTGTGTTACGAATATGAACGTCTAAAGTCCTACTATCGTTCTTAGTTTTATCTGCTCCAAGTAAATTTAAAATTGAATCTCTTGTAGAAACCACATTACCATTCTCCATTAAAATTTTAAGGATATTAAATTCTGTAAGTGTAAAATCAATTATTTTATCATCTTGCATTACTTCATATTTGCTAATGTCTAGTGTTAGATTTTTATAATTAAGAACCTGATGATTTCTAGAATTTTCCATATTAAAAGTAATGTTATTTTCACTCCTTCTTAATACGGTCTTAATTCGAGCTTCCAACTCTGATATTCCAAAGGGTTTAGTTATATAATCATCTGCTCCCATACTTAAACCTTCTACTTTATCAGTTTCTTCACTTCTAGCTGTAACCATAATTATTGGTATTTGAACTGTATCTTCATTATTTTTAAGCATTTTACAAACTTGTAAACCATCTATATCTGGTAACATTAAATCTAATATTATTAAGTCTGGAGAAAATATATTTGTCTTTGTAATAGCTTCCATTCCTGTATATGCTTCTATAACTTCATAACCAGAACTTTCAAGATTCATTTTTATTAATTCTACTATGTTTTTTTCATCATCTACAACTAGTATTTTAAGGTTATTCACTTCCCCACCTCACATCTTCCAAAATCTTAATCTGTTAAATCTTATTAAATCTTAAGGCTATATGAAATTTTTATTCACTACGTTTAGCTTTTATCTTATCAAATCTCGACATAATAAATGGTGTCAATAATGAAAATACTGAAATCAATATTAGTACCCAAGATATAGTACTATTAAATAAAGCCATGTAATTTCCTTTACTTATTATTAAGGTTCTTCTTAAACCAGTTTCTCCAATAGGTCCTAGTATTAATGCCAATACAATTGCTGCAGAATTTAAATTCAATTTACTTACAAAATAACCTATTATCCCAAATATAAACATTACCCATACATCAACCATATTGTTAGTTATAGAATAAGATCCAATAACTGATAGAGTAAATATAACTGGTATTAATACTCTATTACTAATGTTAGAAACTTTTGAGAACCATTTAACACCAAAAAGACCTAAGAATAACATAAATATATTAACAATTACAAATCCAGCAAAAAAAGTATAAGTTATCTTTCCGTGAATAGTAAATAAGTCGGGACCAGGTCTTAGTCCTTGTATGGTTAAACCACCTAATAAAATAGCAGTTACACTATTTCCTGGAATTCCTAATGTTAATGTAGGAATTAAAGATCCACCTGTTACTGCATTATTTGCAGCTTCTGGTCCTGCTACACCTTCTATAATTCCTGTGCCAAATAAATGTTTGTCTTTAGTAAATCTTTTTGCTTCGTTATAACCTATAAAACTTGCAATGGAGCCTCCAGCACCAGGTAATATACCTGTTACTATGCCTATAATTGAAGACCATAAACTAATTGGCAAAATTCTTTTAAGCTCATCTTTGGAGAGTCTAGTTTCCATTTTAAAATCTTTTGCTTTTACCATATCTTTAATTTCTTTTTCAGCTAAAAGTAATACCTGGGACATAGAAAATAATCCTATTAAAGTAGCAGTAAAAGGCAGTCCATTTAGCAATGAGTTAGATCCAAAAATAAATCTAGGTACTCCAAGCATTGGGTCCATTCCGATTGTGGATAAAACCAATCCCAAAGCTCCTGATATAAGTCCTTTTAACATAGACTTAGAGCTAACCCCAGCTATAATAGTTAATCCAAAAATTGATAGCCAAAAATATTCTGTTGGTCCAAACTTTAATGCCAAACTAGCTAGGGGCGGAGATAATGTATAAAGTGCAACTGAACTTAAAATACCACCAACAAAAGATGCTATAGTAGCAGTTGCTAAAGCTTTACCTGCTTGACCTTTTAAAGTCATAGGATAACCATCAAGAGCTGTGGCTGCTGCTGAAGAAGTACCAGGAGTATGCAAAAGAATTGCTGAAATAGATCCTCCATACATTGCACCACAATATACTCCTGCAAGAGCAATTAATGCAGTTTCAGCTGGCATTCCAAAGGTAATAGGTATTAGTAAGGCAACACCCATAGCGGCTGATAATCCCGGTAATGCACCAACACCGATACCTACAGCAACACTGGCTAAAGCAGTTAACAAGTTTACTATTTTAAATGCATTTGTAAATCCATAAATCACAAATTCCATCATTTCACCTCATTTTTATATTATAAATCCCTTTGGTAGAGGAACTTTAAGAATTATTTTGAATAGCAAAAATATAAATCCAGCTGTTCCAGCACTAAGAAGTATGCTTTTAATTTTATCTGTTTTTAAGAATAACAAGCTGGCAAATACATATAAAACTGTAGAAACAACATAACCTAATATATTTATAAGAAAGACATATACGCCACTAAAGGCTAAAACAAATAACAATTGCTTCCATTCTATATCTTTAAAAGCTCTTGACTCTTCTTTGCTATTCTTTTTATATGTTATTAATAAATGTATTAACGTTAATATCAAAAGTAAAGAGGTAACAAAAATTGGATATATAGTAGCTCTTTCTGGCAATTTAGATATCATAAAATAAAACACTAAACTTACTATTACTAATAAATATCCGAGGAATAAGTCTTGCTTTTTCATTATATACACCTCCAAATTTAAAAATAAGGAATGGACAAATTAAGCATCTGCTCCATTCCTTATTTTAAGCATTCAATTTAGTTAGATAAATCAATAATATCTGAAATACCCTTTAAATAAATTTCTTCATTTATAATATAATCTCCTAATTCTGATGGACTCATATAAAGAATAGGAAGATCTGCGTTAGCAGCTTTTTCCATATGCTCTGGGCTTTCAATTGCTTCTTTAAATTTATCATGTAAAAAGTCGATTATTTCTTGCGGTGTTCCTTTTGGAGCTACTAATGCTCTTGCAGATCCGAATAATATATCATAACCTTTTTCTTTTAACGTTGGTACATCTGGAAAATTAGCTAGTCTGTCTTCAGTAAATGATACTAATAATTTAAGTTCTCCTGAATTTACTAGGCCAGCAACTTCACTAATTTTAGCAACTGTAGCATCTACGTGACCGCCTCTTAAAGCTGCTAACATGTCTGTTGAACCACCAAATGGAACGTGAGTAATATCAATGTCAGCTTCATGTTCGAAATGCGCTGCACCTATATGGTTAGAAGCACCTGTACCATTGTTAGAAACATTTAACTCACCAGGATTTGCTTTTGCATATTCAACAAATTCTTCAATAGTATTTATCTCGTTTGATGCTTGTACTACAATAACACCAGCATCATATACGTGATTTAATATTGGCTCAACATCACCGATTTCATATTGTGTATCTCTTTCTAAAGTTAAACTAACAAAAGTTGGTAGATTTATAAAACCAATTGTATAGCCATCTGGTTTAGCTTTTGCTAATTCAGTATATCCCAATTCTCCATCTGATCCTTCTCTGTTAATAATAACTAATGGTTGTCCAAAATTTTTCTCTGCTTCAGATGCTAATATACGTGCACCTACGTCAGTACCTCCGCCTGCTTTATATGCTACAATAATTTCTACAGGTTTAGTTGGATACTCAGATGCATCTCCTCCAGCTTTTTCTCCACAAGCAGCTAAAGTTAATAGCATAGTAAGACTTAGTAATACCAAAATAATTTTTTTCATTTTATCTCTCCTTATTTCTTATATTTTAACAATAAATCTATTTATAAGTTTAATACTAATATACTTATGTTAATTTATTGTTAACATTAGGTTAATATTAGCATTAGAGTCTTTACAAGTCAATAAGAAAATCATATTATATTTAATAATAATTCTTTATATTTATAAATTATAAAACAATTTTTTTAATTATATTATTTTCTTTTTTATCATTTTTTATCATTAGATTAGTTATCAGTAAAATTGACATGTGCAGTTAATAATATATAATTAATACATAAAGAACATATGCCATAAACCATAATATTTAAGATTAAATACTCTAAAAAATCCAACTAAACTATTTAAAATTTGAAGGAGGTTTTATTATGTCTTATAGTCCCCCACTGGGAAGTACTATTACTAAAACAAAAATGAGAACACCAAATCATATATCTCCATTTTCAGGTATGTGTGCTGTATGTAGCGAAAATTGTATAGGAACATGTGAAATAGGTCTTTCAGCTACTAGAGGTTCTGAAGCAATTTATCCTTTTAAAACAGATATTAATCAATTTGCATCAGAAAAAAATTATCCACTGGATTTTTCTCACTTTAATATTAATGGTAGAGTTTTTGGTGCATTAGGATGTGACGAAGATTCTAATATGGCTACTTTTCCTAAGGCTAATATAGAAACTACTTTCGGAAAAAATAAAAGGATTAAATTAAAAGCTCCTATTATATTACCTGCATTAGCTAAACTAAATTGGAAAGATTATTTTGCTGGTGCTGCTTTGGCTGGTTTGCTAGCAGTAGTTGGTGAAGCCGCAGTCTCCAAAGATAAAGGCTTAGTATTAAAAGATGGAAAAGTTGTAGATTCACCACTACTAAGAGAAATGGTAACATCCTTTAAAAAATACTACAATGGATACGGAGATATAATTCTTCAAGCTAATTATGATGATGAGTACTTAGGTGTATTAGATTACGGAATTAAAGAATTAGGAATAAAATCTGTTGAGCTTAAATTTGGACAAGCTGCCAAAGGAATTCAAGGAATGGGTATGGTAAGTACAATAGAAGAAGCTTTGAAATTTCAAAAAATGGGATATCTTTTATATCCAGATCCATCTGATCCTGTAATAGCTGAGAACTATAAAAATGGTGTAGGAGAGGGTTTTCAAAAGATAGATAAGCTGCCAATGTGGAATGAGGAAATTCTGAGTAATCGAATAGCTGAACTAAGAGAATTAGGTGCTGAGCATATATGTTTTAAAACTGGTCCTTACGATCCAAAAGATCTTATCAGAATCATCAAAATCGCATCTAGTACTGGTGTAGATTTAATTACTTTTGATGGTGCTGGTGGAGGTTCAGGAAATAGTCCCTCTAAAATGATGAATGAATGGGGTATACCTACAGTTTATATGGAAAGTATGTTATATAATATATTAGATAAGTTTAAAGAAAAAAATTATCCACTACCTCAAATAGCAATAGCTGGTGGATTCACTATGGAAGATCATGTTTATAAAGGCTTGGCACTAGGCGCTCCATATGTTGATCTTATAGCAATAGGACGAGGAGCCATGGCAGCAGCTTTTTCAGGGAAACAAATAGGAGAACTCATAGATAAAGGCAATGTTCCTAAGGAATATGAAAGATTTGGAAATACAAAAGAAGAAATATTCAATGATATAAAAGAATTAAAACTTATATATGGTGATGAAGCAAAGAATATACCCACTGGTGCAATAGGTGTTTATTCTTATATAAATAGGATTTCAACAGGATTAAAACAATTCTTGGCACTTAATAGAAAGTTTGAATTAAGTTATATTGATAGAAGTGATATTATTCCTTTGACTGAATTAGCAGCAACTGTATCTGGTCTTTCTACTTATAAAGAGGTATTGGATAAAGAATTAGAGAACATATAAAAAACATTTACATGAAAATAAACCCCTTGAAAAAATCAAGGGGTTTTATTATTTATCTAACAAAAGCATTTTAACTTTTTCTGGAGTAATAGGAAGTTCTCGAATCCTAATACCAACTGCATTATAAACTGCATCTACAATAGCAGGTGGTGCTGGATTTGTGACTACTTCTCCTATGGATTTTGCACCATAAGGTCCAGTATGATCGTAACTATCTGCAAACTCTACTGTAATATTATTAATATCCATTCTACATGGAATTTTATATTGCATAAAGCTATTGGTAATAAGTTTCCCTCTATGTGTCTCTTTTACTTCTTCAAATAAAGCCATACCAATTCCTTGAACAATACCGCCTTCTGCTTGAACTCTTGCTAATTTAGGATTGATAACCGTACCGCAATCAATAACAGATACAAAATCTAATAGATCCACTTTACCAGTTTCAATATCAACTTCTACTTCTGCAAACCCTGAAATAAAAGGTGGAGCCAAATCTACTGTTGCGAATGAACCTGATGCTATTAATTGAAGGTGAGGTCTTTTATAAATAAGTTTATTACTTAAATCAATTAAAGAAACTTTTTTACTTTTATCTTTTAGTTCAATATTTACACCATCATAGGTAACATCATTTATTTCTACACCTAATTCTCTTGCTCCTTCTAATAAAATTAATTCTTTCATTTTTAAAGCTGCTTCTTTAACGGCATTACCTGAAAAATATGTGGTTCCAGATGCATATGCTCCTACATCAAAAGGTGTTAATTCAGTATCAGCCGAAAAAACAGAAATTGAATCATTAGAAACTCCTAATCCTTCTGCTGCAATTTGTTTTAAAATGGTATCACTGCCAGTACCTATATCTGCTGCACCGGTTAATAAGGTAAAGGCACCTCCATCATCTAATCTAATAGTAGCCGAGGCTGTATCTATACCTGGTATTCCTGACCCTTGCATTGCAATAGACATTCCTACACCACGTATTTTAGTAGAAGAAACTTCTTTTCTTGGAAATTTAGAGTCCCAATTGATTAACTGTTTTCCTTTCTCTACACAATATTCTAATTCACAACTATCCATCATTATTGGATCTTTACCAGCTCCAATAGTGGTCATATTAAATATTGGTGAGGTTTCACCCTTTTTAATCATATTTTGTTGTCTTAATTTAACTGGATCTACATCTAATTTTACCGCTAATTCGTTTATAGCAGATTCGAGTGCAAAAGTACCTTGAGTAACTCCATAACCTCTAAACGCGCCTCCCGGACTACGATTCGTATATATGGCTTTACCTGTAAACCTTACAGATTCTACTTTATTATATAGTGGCAAGGATTTATATCCTGCTGCACCTAAAACAGTAGCTGCATGTTCTCCATAAGCACCAGTATCAGATATTGCATTCATATCAATTGCTTTTATATTACCATCTTTATCTGATCCGATCTTAACTTCTATATGCATAGCATGTCTAGTCGTTGAAGATTCAAAAGTCTCTCTTCTATCGTATATTAATTTTGATGGTTTTCCAGTCTTATAAGTTACTAAAGCTGGATAAAATTCTATTTGTACTGTTTGTTTACCTCCAAAACCTCCACCTATTCTAGGTTTTATTACTCTTACTTTATTTATTGGAAGTCCTAAAGATTGTGCTACATCACGTCTCACATGAAATGGAATTTGTGTTGACGCAACTACTACTAATCCACCATATTGATCCATATATGAATATGCTCTATAACTTTCCATCATGCCATGACCCTGAGCTTGTGTAAAATACTTTCTCTTAATAACTACATCACATGTTTTAAAACTTTCCTCTACATCACCAACTGAAAAATTATATACTGCAGCTATATTTTTTTCTGGCTCAAATCCTTTATCCATATTCATAAAAACTCTATCTCTAAAATGCAATTTGCTTGAACTGTCTTCAGCTTTAAATACATCAAGTACAGGTTCATATATTTCATATTCTACCTTAATCATTTTAAGTGCCTTTAAAGCTATTTCTTCTGTTTCTGCAGCAACAATTGCAACTTCATCCCCTATATATCTCACATATTCATCTAAAATATACTTATCATAAACAGAGGGTTCTGGATATGATTGTCCAGCTCTTGTATATAGATTTTTCGGTACATTTTTATGTGTAAATACTATTTCCACCCCAGCCAATTTTTCAGCTCTCACTGTATCAATATTAATGATTTTCGCAAAAGCATGAGGACTTCTAAGTATTTTTATAATCAAACAGTCTTTAGGAGCAAGGTCATCTGTGTATGATGGTTTTCCAGTTACTAAATGCATTCCATCAACTTTAGATAAAGGAAGTCCTACGGAGTTTCCACTTAATTTCATTACTTCACCTCCATATACTTCATTATTGCTCTAAGTTGTCCAACATATCCAGTGCATCTACACAAGTTACCTGTTAAATACTGGCTTACTTCTTTTTCTGTAGGATTATTTAATTCTTTTTTCATTGCAATCACAGTTAATATAAGTCCAGGACTGCAATATCCGCATTGATCTACTCCTTCATCCACAAGAAATTCTCCTAATTTTTTTCCTTCATCAGCTATTCCTTCTATTGTAGTTAATTCTTTATTACTTGCTCTTATAGCTAAAAATGAACATGAAAGAATAGGGCTACCCCCTATTAATATTGTACAAACACCACAAGAACCTGTATCACATGCTTTTTTAACGCTCAAATATCCATATCTTCTTAGTACTTCGACCAAGTACTCATCTGGTTTTATATCAAATACTTTTTTTATCCCATTGATAGTTAGATCTATATTCATTTTGCCACCTCCAAAATAGCCCTTTTTACTAAAACTTTACAAAGCTCTCTTCTATATTCTCCAGAGCCTCTATTATTAGTACCAAAGTGTATTTCATTAGCAGCCATATATCCAGCTACGCTGGCTGTTTCATCAGTTATATCAACTTCCTTTAGGTATTCCATAGCATTGTAAGCTAAAGTTGCTTCACTTGGTCTTGCTCCTATGGATATTCTGTATTTGTTATCTATTTTACTCACAGCTACAGAGAGAATAGCATAATCGACTGCAGAATTTCTCATTGTTTGAAATGAACTAGGACCAATATTTTTACTTATTATTATCTTTTCTAGTATATCTATTCTATGATCTTCTTCCTTAAGAAAATCCTCTAATCTAATTCTCCCACCATTATGTAAATAAATATCTGCGTTTAAAGCTAATAGTGCTGTAATTGGATCAGAGAAACCATATTTTGAAAACACCGTGGCACCAATTGTAGCAATATTTCTTAATTGTACTCCTATTATATGTTTTACAGAATCAGAAATAACATCACCAAAATTTTCTTTAAGAATAGTAGATGTTTCAAAATTCCTTAAACTAGTCATGGCACCTATTTCAATCTCTGAACCTAGATCATTTATATAATCCAATCCAGCCTGAGATAAATCTATTGCAAGACCTATTCTTCTATGTCCCATTCTTAAGAAGCAACCGCCACCAATTAATCTAGCAGATTTTTTAGATATTAATGCATTATATGCCTCTTCTACTGTTTGAGGAAGAATATGTTCTCCAAATGTTATCATAGCAACTCTCCTTTCTATTACTTAACAGTTTCCTCTTTATCTTTTGGTAAAATAACATTTAAAATGATTGCAACTAAAGTTGCTATTACAACAGAAGATGTACCGAATACAGTTCCTACCCATGCTGGAAAACCATCTAATGATCCTGCTACTGAAGTAACTCCTACACCTAATGCAACTGCTAATCCAACTACTGCTGTATTTCTTGGTGTTAATTTCGCTGAACTAATCATTTTAATACCAGTCATAGTTATCATTGCAAATACTGATATGGTTGCTCCACCTATTACACTTTGAGGAATTGTAGTTAATATGGATGCGAATTTTGGTATCAGACCAGCAATTAAAAATACTACAGCTGCAAAAACAAATACCATCTTATTTACTACACGGTTAACAGTAATAATACCAACGTTTTGACTATATGTAGCTGTTGGTAGTCCCCCTACAAAAGCACTTAGTATACTAGCTACACCATTTGCTTTAATTCCACCTGACAACTCTTTGTCAGTAGGCTCTCTATCTAATCCTCCTATAGTTGTGGAAGATAAATCCCCTATGGCCTGAACTGCATTAACTATATACATTATAACCATAGAAATAATTGCACTAATTTCAAATTTTAATCCAAAATGACCAGGTGCTACTAATTGGAACCAACTTGATTCTGTAACTGCATTAAATGAAACCATTCCCATAAAAAATGCAACAATGTAACCAAATATCATACCTATAAGAATTGCAGCTAATTTTGTAAACCCTTTTGTAAAGTAAGTAAGAAAAATAACAACTACTAAAGTTATCATCGCGACGAACCAATTTTTTGGAGATCCAAATGTAGGATTTCCTCCTCCACCTGCCATGTATCTAACTGCAACTGAGTATAAGGATAATCCTATGGTAAATATAACAGTACCTGTTACAATAGGCGGGAAAAATATCCTTAATTGTTTTATAAACATACCTACTAAAAATGCTGCAAGTCCTCCAAATATTTGGGCACCAAATATTGCTGCAATACCAAATTGACCACCAATGGCAAGTATTGTGGGAACGTATGCAAAGCTCATACCAATAATAACAGGTAATCCAGAACCAATACCTGCAATAGGATATAGTTGAAGTAATGTTGCAAGGGCAGTTACTATAAGAGATATTTGAATTAATATAGTTTTATCTGCACCACTTAAACCTGTAACATTTGCTACCAATATCGCTGGTGTAACTACTCCTACAATTGCAGCAACCACATGCTGAAATCCTAATGGAGCGACTTCTCTTAATGGAGGTATTCCTTCTACTTCAAAAATAGATCCTTTTCCTTTGCTTGTGTTTTCTTTCATCTTTACACATCCTTTTATTGTTTTTTATGCTGAAATACTTTTATTTAGCTTATCCTATTTTTAGCGTGTTTATACTATAACTATTATACAAACTTTATTGCTCTAAATGGATTAGTTACAGCAATACTACAATTATGAATTGATAATATTTTAATAAAGAATAGATCTTGTATATAATATATGTGAAAGGACTCAAATATTAGCCATTTAAAAATATAATATTTATTCAACTTGCAGTTGTATAAATGTAACAACTGTTGCACATTAAAACTTTATCTGAATAATAATTTAATTAAATATATAGGGATTTTTAATTAATTTAACAATTAATTATTTAATGTGTTATACTCATATTACTTAAAATTTTAGTGCTATTTGAGGAGGTCTTTATGGATACTAGCGAAACAAAATTATTTCAAAATATTAAAAATTATAATAAGATTTTTCTTGTTACTATTTTTTCAATAATCTTATATATTCTGGCTGCAGTTTATAATGATTCTTTTTATTTTATGATACCCACAAAGAGCTATTTAACTTGGCATATGGTACTTGAAGTTGCTAGCGTTTTGGTTTCTTTTTCTATATTTACAGTTACATACTTTATTTACGAAGAATCTAGTAGTTTGAAAGTTCTAATACTTGGTTGTTCATTTTTATTAATGGCTTGGCTAGATATATTCCATACTTTCAGTTATAGAGGAATGCCATATTTCTTTATGGAAAATATTACATCAAATAGAGCTACAATATTATGGGTTCTTTCAAGACTATTTGGAAGTCTTGGATTTTTATTATCTCTATTAATACCTTCTATAGTTATTTCTAATGTTAGAAAAGAAATTTATGCAGCACTAACAAGCGCTTTTGCAATTATATTATTTATAATAGTAACTTATTTTCCGAATTTCTTTCCTGCTATGTATATTGAAGGAGAGGGACTTACTAATATTAAAATTCTTCTAGAATACTTTATAATATTACTTTTAGGTATATCCTTCATTATCGCTTCAAATAGGTATAAAAAAACTAATGCTGAGAACGAGTACAGATTTATGGTTGCTTTAGTATTATTAATGTTTACAGAATTTTCTTTTACAAGATATGGAAGTACATATGATGCTTTTAATTATATAGGGCATATATATAAAATATTAGCTTATAGTATTTTTTATAAAGCTCTATATATATCAAACGTTACTACTCCCTTTAGAGAAATGAAAAAAGCTAAAGATAAGTTAAAAGACTACTCAGATAACCTTAATATGATTGTTCACCAAAGAACAGAAGAACTTGAAGATATTAACAAAATATTATTAAATGATCTTGATTATGCAAAAGAAATGCAACGTTGCTTTTTACCTGAGCAATTACCTGAAGATATGTCAGTAACTTTTCATGCAGAATACCTAGCTGCTGATAGTCTTAGCGGTGATTTCTATAATGTAGTTAAATTAGATGAAAATAATATAGCTATATACATCGGTGATGTATCAGGCCATGGCGTATCTGCTGCTATGTTAACTGTATTTGCTTATCAAAATATTATACATTTGAAACGTTTAAAACAAGATGGTGAAACAGGAAAAGAATTTATTAAACCTGCAATGGTTTTGGGAAATATTTTTGACAGCTTTAATAAAACAAATATTAATGATGAAAAATATATAGTAATGCTTTATGGAATTTATAATATTAAAAACAAAACTTTTGAATATGCATCTGCAGGTATTAATGTGCCACCTTATATTATAAAAAAATCTGGAGAAATACTAGAAATAGATGCAAGGGGTTTTCCTATTTGTAAATTCGGTGATTTTTTCTCTCCTTCCTATGAGAACAGGTCTATACAATTAGAAACCGGTGATAAATTATTGTTTTATTCTGATGGATTAGTTGATGCCAAGAATAAAAATGGAGAAATATTTGGGCATAATAAATTAATAGATATTTTGAAAACTAATATTAGTTTAAATTCAAAAGCTATGAATATTGCTATAAAGGGTCACTTTTACAACCATATTGTCCATGTAAGTGATTTAATGGATGATGTAACCTTTTTAACTATGTCAGTAGAAAAATAATTTATCTGTAATATACAAAAGCCTTGCTTCTTTAAAAGAAACAAGGCTTTTATTAATTTTAAATAACAGCTTTTGTAATTCTAGGTAAATCCTCTAAATTACTTTTGTAATCCAAAACATCTTCTATAACTTGGTTAATATTATCCACTTGTAAGACCACAAGGTCACCTATTTCTGCCATATCAAGGGCTGCTTTAGTAGCTTGTCTTTCATCTAAAATTATATCAATCATATCAATTTTAAATCCACCTTTTATCAAACCTTCTTTAACTATTTCTGCAGTTTCACCATCTTGTCGGTGCCTTTGATCTGGATCACAAAGAATTATATGATCATAATATTTTGAAAGTGCCAGTCCAAATTCAATTATATGCTCTTCTTTTCTATTCCCTATACTAGATGACATACGAATTTTTCGTCCAGGCATAAAACCTTTTATAAAGTCACCTGTAGCTACTATTGCTCCTGGGTTATGCCCATAATCAATAATAACTTTAAAACCATCCATATCTATTATATTCATTCTACCAGGTGAATGGTCAATATCAGGATTAAAACTCATAAGTCCTTCTCTAACTGTCCTTTCATCTATTCCTAATGCAATAGTTACTGCTACAGCTGCGAGAGCATTTTCAATATTAAATTCAGCTTTTCCATTAAAGGTTATTGGAATTTTCTTAGCACTGGCGATTATTAAAGTTTTATCACTTTTTTGTACAATAATTTTATCCCCATCAAGTATTACATTCATATTTCCTTTATCATAATTTAACTTGATAGCTTCATTTTTAGGGTTAGTTGAAAACAAGATAGGGTGGGCTTTGGTTTTATCTACACAAGCTAGAACTAAAGGGTCATCAGCATTAAAAACAGCATAACCAGATTCTTTTACTGCTTCAGTGACTGTTGATTTCAACCTAGCTAATTCTTCTAATGTGGTTATGCCACCTTCTCCTAAATGATCTGAAGATATATTAAGTAATACTCCAACATCACTTTCTTTAAATCCAAGTCCTCTTCTTAAAATTCCGCCTCTTGCTACTTCTAATACAGCATATTCTACTGATGAATCTTTTAATACTATATTGGCACCTTCTGGGCCACTATAGTCTCCCTTAAGGATTGGTATATTATTTATTTTTATTGTGTCAGTGGATGTCATTCCTACTATACTCTTATTGATTTCTAAAATATGAGCAATAATTCTAGTTACTGTTGTTTTTCCATTTGTTCCTGTTACAGCAACTATTGGAATAGAGTGAGCAGATCCATCTGGATATAACATATCTAATACATTGGCAGCAATATTTATACTATTTCCTTTTGTAGGATTAAGATGCATACGAAATCCAGGTGCAGCATTTACTTCCAAAACTCCAGAATTATGTTTCTCTAAAGGCAGTTCCAGAGATTCTGCAATTATATCAATACCCATAACATTTAAGCCTATGATTTTACTAATTCTCTCTGCCATAATTTTATTTAATGGGTGAACAGAATCTGTTACATCCCTAGCTGTTCCTCCTGAACTGATATTTCCAGTTGATTTAATATATATTTTTTCACCAACGCTAAGTACACTTTCAAGAGTTAGCTGTTGAATTGCAAGAAGTCGCTCAGTCATAAAATCTATGGTTATTTTTGTCAAACTTTTTTCGTGACCTATACCTCTTTCAGGGTCACTATTGACTTCTTCTATTAATTCCTTAATTGAGTTAGCTCCGTTACCTATGACGTATGCAGGTTCTCTAAGTGCAGCCGCAACGAATTTACCATCAATTACTAGGATCCTAAAGTCAAATCCATACAAGTATTTTTCTATTAAAATTGTATCATGAACTACTTCTGCTTTTTTATAAGCTAATCTTAACTCATCAGGGTCTGTAATATTAATTGTAATTCCTCTACCATGGTTTCCTGACAGGGGTTTAACTACAACCGGATACCCTATAGATTCTGCAATATTTAATGCCTCTTCAACAGTATCGACAGAAAAACCTTCAGGTACAGGAATACCCATAGAAGATAAAAGACTCTTTGTTTCTTCTTTATCATCTGCAATCTCTACTCCTAATGCAGAGGTATTGTCCATCATTGTTGCTTGTATTCTTCTTTGGTTAATCCCTTGCCCTAATTGTACATAACTATTTTCATTGAGACGAATATGGGGAATACCCCTTCTAGCAGCCTCATTTACAATTGATCCAGTTGACGGTCCTAACATACTCCATTCACTTATTTTTTTAAGTTCAGTTATTAATGGTTTAATTTCTGTAATTTCGCCATTAAATAGTTTCTCTACAATATCTACAGATATTGAACCAGCTCTTAGTCCTGTATTTTCATCCTTATATCTGTATACTAAATTATAAATTCCAATATCTTCAGTTGAAAAGGTTTTCCCGAATCCTACTTCATGCCCCATAAGGCATTGGAGTTCTATGGCTATATGTTCTACAATATGACCAGCCCAAGTACCTCTTACAAGTCTTTGAAAAAAACCACCTTTTGTCCCTATGGAACACCTGTGTTCATAAAGAGATGGAATCATCATTGATAAATTTTCTTTAAAATTTGGAACTAAATCTGTTGGCTTCATTTCTAGTTCTCCAATATCTAACTTCATAAAAATTACTGGATGAAGACTATAGTAATTCGGTCCTCTTAAAGCTCTAATTTCTAGTATTTTCATTGCCTTCTACCTCACCTTTTAATCAAATTTATATTTATATTTAATATAATATTAAAATTTAAAATACAAAATAATTAGTAACATATGAATCTACTATCTAATACCCTAGAATCAACGTGTTGAAACCATTGACAATAGCATGACTAACCTAATTTTAGTTATATTAAATAATAAAGATAAATTAGTTTGATTATAAAAATAATAAAAGCTTTGATTTTATAAAATCAAAGCTTTTATTATTTACTAAATTTCTATTATTCCGGTTCTAAATCCTTCCATCATCTCGCTGGTAAGACTTATATTAGATTCTAGTGGGGGTATATTATCTCTATCTATCCACACTCCTAAAGAAAGTTCATCTTCTTGAAGAGTTATCTTATTATCACCATCTAATTCAGCAAAAAACCCTGCTAAAATAGTGTCAGAAAATGGCCATGGTTGGCTTTTATAAAACTTTAAATTTTTAACAGAAACTCCTACTTCTTCCATTACCTCTCTATGAACAGTTTCTTCAAGTGATTCTCCTATTTCTACAAAACCTGCTATAAGAGCGTAATTTGAATATTCTCTACCAGCATACTTAGTCAAAAGTAAACGATTTTTATCATAAACTGCTACTATAACACAAGGTGAAATAGTAGGGTATACCTTAAAACCACAGCTATTACAATATAACAGTCTTTCATCCACAGAAGGTTTTATCTCATTTCCACATCTACTGCAATACTTATGATTACTATACCATCGATGCAATTGCCATGCCATAGCACCTGCAAAGGATCTCCAATATTTAGTCTCTGATCTAAATCTTTTTGTTGTTTCATAAGACCAACCTTTAATTGGTAAAATACTATTATTTATTAATAGATAATAGTTAATATCATCTATTGTAAATAAAAACTGGGAATTGTTCATTAAGTTTGGATATTCTGATTGGAAATCCAAAAATGATGGATACCAAAGTTTATCCTTCTCTTCTTTAATTAGGACCTTATCATCTTGAAAAGAAAAAAATAAATCTTTAGGTTCTGCTTTTCTTTTTTTAAACATATTATCAAATATCCTTGGTTCTATATTATGAATCATAGCATCACTCTTTCATTATAATTATATAACTCTATTAAAGTACTAATACTATTTTAACACAAGATCATAAAATTAACCCTACTTCTAAAAAGAAAAGTAGGGTTTTATTGTATAGAAATATTAATCATTGTAGTTTGTTAATTTACTAAGTCTTCTACATAGGTTAATGATGTATCTATTTTAATTATTTTTTGTTGCATTATCCCAAGCAACATCAATATCAAAAGCTCTTGCAATATCTCTAAATTTAAAATAATTATTTCCATTAATTTATATAGGAAGGTCAAGTCTTTAATCTTCAACATATCTTAATTTTGTATCTATCCCAATTGTCTTTGTGTTATTATCCCAAGTTACTCCAATATCAAAAGTCCTTGCAATATCTCTAAGTTTGAAATAATTATTACCATCAATTCCGTATGCAGTTAGCTTTAATTTAACACCATCTTTATAAATAGCAGAGGTATTTAAAATGGCTTCTTTGTTTCCCGATTTACCTTTAATCATTTCTCCACCCACTGGGGTATAGGATTTATTTGAAATTAGGTTAATAGCTTTTTTATTGCCATCCCAGTTTACTTCAAATTGTTTTTTTGTATCACTTACAATAGTGGCTAAATCTCTAAGCTTAAAATAATTATTACCTTCTATAAAATAAGCATCGAATGATATATCTTTCCCATTTACTAATACTTTAGAGGATGTTGGAGTAGCTGATATTAATTTTTGTAGTGGCTCTGTTGGTTTTGAATCATTCTGCTTTATTAATGGTTTTTTTATTATACCGGTTTTATCTCCCAAGGTTACAAGAGCAATACCTTCGTAAAAATCATTAGCATTATCATATATTAAGGGTATAACTACTTCCCCTGTTTTATCTATATAGCCCCACTTTTCGTTTAACTTTACTCTAGCTAAACCCTCATTAAAAGTAGTCGAAGCCTCATCATATTTTATCGGTACAATTTCTTTTCCTTTTTTGTCTATATACCCATACTTTCCTTTTAATTCTACTTTCGCCACTTCTTCGTAAAACCAAAAATAATCATCATACTTTAATGGAATAACTTCATTGCCAGCTTTATCAATATATCCCCATTTTTTATTTAATTCTACTGGAGCAATTCCATCCTGGAAATTCCAGGCAATATCATATTTTAATGGTATTACTTCCTTACCAGTTTTATTTATAAATCCCCCTTTTCCTTTTAAATAAACAGCTGCAAAGCCATTTTCAAAAGGA
>CAJDVD010000031.1_pt1 | contig 21098 bp, 21 predicted proteins | sample 7391361 | NCBI WGS metagenome assembly CAJDVD01 (sample SAMEA7055710, study PRJEB34461) | soil metagenome | biome: terrestrial ecosystem; feature: Peninsula; material: soil | place: Antarctica | collected 2016
AAAATTCCTTTGGTCTTTATTTTTCTATCCCAATACTATTTTACTTTCATCTTCTATAAACTGATTTTTATATAGATTATAATAATATCCTTTCATGCCTATGAGTTCCTTGTGATTTCCTGATTCTATAATTTTTCCATCTTCTATTACTAAGATCTTATCTGCATTCCTTATGGTTGAAAGTCTGTGGGCTATTACAAAACTTGTTCTGCCGGCTAATACTTTGTGGATAGCGTCTTGGATTATCTTTTCTGTTTCTGTATCAATAGATGAAGTAGCTTCATCTAATACAAATAATCTTGGGTTTCTGACTATTGCCCTTGCAAAGGAAATAAGTTGTTTTTGACCAGTGGATAAAAGTCCACCACCTTCACCAACTTCTGTATCATATCCTTTTTCCAGTGTTGTAATAAATTCATGGGCATCTACTAATTTGCTTGATTCTATTATTTCTTCATCAGTTGCTTCTAGATTACCATATCTTATATTTTCTCTAATGGTGCCGCTAAATAGATGTGGTGATTGTAATACATAACCTAGATTTTCATGTATCCAGTTTTGAGGCATATCCTTGTAATTTATTCCATCAATAATTATTTCACCAGAAACTGGTTCATAAAACCTACAGAACAAGTTTACTATTGTAGACTTACCAGATCCAGTTTCTCCAACCAATGCAATTGTTTCACCTTGATTTACTTTTAAATTAAAATCTTTCAGTATTGTTTCTCCATCTTTATAACTAAAATCAACATTTTTAAATTCAACTCGTCCATTAATATCAGGCCAGTTTTCTCTTTTAGGATGGAATAGATCTCCATATTTTTCTATAACTTCAGGACTATCAATTATTGAAGGTACTTCATTTAGTAATGAAAATACTCTCTCTGCAGAAGCCTGTGCAGATTGAAGTTCTGCAAAGATGCTTGCCATTTGCCTAACAGGTTCAAAAAATTGAGCTGTATAGGATATAAAGGCTACTAGTGTTCCATAGGATATTATATCCCTTATAACGAAATTTCCTCCATAAGTTACTGCTAATCCTGTACCAATGCTACCTAGAACTAATACTATAGGTAAATATAAAGCTGAAAGTACTGTGGCTCTTATGGCTGTGGTTTTCATTGAAAATGTGACTTCTGAAAACTCTTCTAAATTTATAGCTTCTCTTACTAAGGTTTTAGTTGTTTTTGCTCCTTGAATATCTTCATTAAAAGAAGCTGTGATTTTTGAATTTATCTTTCTTACATCTCTTTGAGCATTTAATATTTTTTTCTGAAAGTATATGCTGACTAAGGCTACAAAAGGCAGCACAGATAAGGTTATTAGGGCCAATTTCCAGTTTAAAATTAGCATGGCCACAGTTACCCCTGACATCATAGTAATCCCCCAGGACATGTCTACAAGGCCCCAGGATATAGTTTCACTTAATCTTGTTATGTCTGAAGTCATTCTTGCCATTAACCATCCTATAGCTTTATGGTCATAATAGGATAAGGGAAGTAATTGTAGTTTTTCAAAGCCTATTCTTCTAATATCATAAGCCATTTTAGTTTCTAACCTTCCTGCTGAGCTAATAAACTTATATACTAAAAATGCTAATAGTAGTGTTGCAATGAAATACACTACTGCAAATCCTCCCAAACCTTCAATAGTTTTCTTTTCTACAAAATTATCAACTGCATATTTAGATAGAAGTGGAAATATGGTATCCAAAAGCCCCAAACCAACCATCATAAAAATAAGTCTTATAAAATCTTTTTTATATGGAGTCAGATATTGAAAAAAGTCTTTCCAAATACTGAGATTTAATTTATCCGTTTTAATATCATCTTGTTCCATTATTTCCACCTCCTAATCTATACTTTCTAAACCATCTTCAAAGGATGATTGAATAGTATATACTCTTTTATATAGACCTTCTACCTGAATTAGCTGTTCATGTTTACCTCTTTGGATAATTTTTCCTTTGTCAATTACATAGATCATATCTGCTTCGGCTACAGTAGATATTCTGTGGGATATGATTATAGTTGTAGATTTATTTTTTCGTAAATTTAATGCACTTCTAATTTGAATATCAGTAGAAGTATCAACAGCGGATAGAGAGTCGTCAAATATAACTATTGGATTCTCATTTATAATGGTTCGGGCTATGGCCATTCTTTGCTTTTGACCACCTGATAGGCTTACTCCCCGTTCTCCAACCATGGTTTCATACTCTTCTTCAAAAGAACAAATATCGCTGTGTATTGAGGCTATTTTGGCTGCATCATATACTTTGAAATCTATAGTTTTAGGATCTGACAATCTTATATTATCTTTTATAGTCTTAGCATATAAAAAAGGTTCTTGGAGTACTAATCCTATATTTTTTCTAATCCAATGCTTATCAATAGTATTTAATTCAATACCATCTATTTTTATGGAACCACTACTGTATTCATATAGTCTAGGTAAAAGATGAACAAGAGAACTTTTCCCTGAGCCAGTAGGACCAATAAAAGCTATGGTTTCTCCTGGTTTTACTTCAAAACTTATATCACATAATACAGGTTTATCTTTTTCATATTCAAAACTCACATGGTTTAATTCTATATGACCTATTATCTTTGGCTCTTCTCCATTTTCTAGGAGTATTTCTATAGGCTGTTGAAGTATCTCATCTATTCTCTTTATACTAACATTGGCTTTTCCCATATCAGTAAGAGTTCTACCTAATTGCCTTACTGGCCAAATCAACATATAAATATAAGTTGTAAATGCCACAAGTGTACCTAATGTAATCTCACCTTTCACTGTAAAATAAGTTCCTGCTACTATGACTAATCCTACTTGAGTAAAACTTAGTAAATCTGATAGTGACCAAAAAAGTGAAAGGTCTACAACTAGCTTATTAACTAAATATCTGTGTTCTTCATTTTTGACATCAAAGTTTTCAGCTTCAAATTGTTGCCGTGAAAATGCTTTAACAACTCTCATACCAGTTAAATTTTCTTGTAATGCTGTTGAAAGTCTAGCTTCTGCTTCATCGGCTTTTTCAAAATTCTTTTTAATTCGATTAAAGAATATAAACGAAAATGTAAAAGTAAGAGGAAGGGCTATTATTGATATTATAGCTAGTTTGAGATTAATCCCTATCATTACATAAACTATAAATAGCAGCATAAAAATAGATCCTGCAACGTCTACTAATTGAATAGCCAAAAATCTTTTAATAGTTTCAACATCGGAAGTACACTTTTGTATTAACTCACCAGTATCAGATTTCACATGATATTCATATGGCAACTTTTGTATATGATCATAAAGGCTGTTTCTTATTCTTTCAGTAATATTTTCTGCTGACTTATTTGCAAGTGTAGCTTTAAAATATAAAAATATTCCTCTTAAAATAAATGTAATGACTATTAATATTCCTATTATTATAAGATTATTCCGCAAATATTCTACTCCACCTATATAATCCACTACTTTATAGGCAATGTTAGAATCTATAGGTTCATTTCCTACAATTGAATCAATTGTAGTTCTAATAATCAAAGGGCTAATGGTAGTTAAGGCTTGCGAAATTATTATAGCCAACATTCCTAATAGGTATAAAAATCTATATCCCACACTATAAGGTAGTAGCTTTTTAAACTGTTTCAAATAATCATCTCCTCAAAAAATGCCATAGGCATGAGAAATCAATCTCTACCTATGGCAAAAATTTACAATAATATAAAAAACCACAGGGCATACCTATGGATTAAAAACTAAATAATTGAATTAAACCTAGGCCGTATTAATAATATTTTTTTATTATAACTTCTTTTTAGTAATGTCATGTCTACGACCTCCTTTAACTCATAATTCAATTATAACTAATTTATAGGAATTAGCAAGATTTATTTTGTTCTACAATAGGTGGATACTATAATAGAGTATCTTCTAAGGATTTCCTATCTAAAATTTTAAATCTATTTTTATAGAAGTCAATTAACCCATCTTCTTTCATATTTATTAATTCTCTTGAAAGGGAAGGACGTGGGATATTTAATAACTCAGCCATTTTTTTCCTACTATATGGCAAGATTAAATTACTTGACCTTTGTCTAGCATATTCTAATAGTAGTATATTAGCTATCTTTTTTCTAACAGTATCATAAGTTAAATTAGTCAGCCTTTCATTTAACATCAATATTCTATTAGAGAGGACACCCATAAAATTATGAAGCACAGCTTTATTTAAACTCATCATTTCTAAAACATCTTCTCTGGAGATAAACATAATTTCAGTATCATCATTAGAAATCAAAGTAGCCGGATAGCTATGTATCCCTGAAAATACTAGGGCTTCTCCAAAGATATTACCGGATTCAAAATGATTTATTGTAACCACTTTCCCAGAGGAAAAGGACTTGTGGATTTCTATATGACCTTTTATTATTATACCTAAATTATTACAATCATCACCTTCTATTGCAATAGTTTGGTCCTTATCGAAGTGTTTTATACTATATTTTACTGAACTCATTAAATTCTTAATTTCTTCACTATTTAATGAACGGAATAATACACATTTTGTAAGATTAGTTAAAAACATAAGACCTTCCTCCAATTTATATATATCATATTACAGTATCATATACCCAAATTTATAACAATTTCGAATTTTTTCAATAAGTTTATTGTTCCTATTATAGGGTAAAGATAAAGAAATATGAGTTTTAGGGCAGAAGGGAGAAAACATGAATAATATATTGCTAATAAATAGACTAAATCCAGATGATAATAATGATTCCAAGAAAAAAATATTTTTCTTATTAGGCGGAATGAATTTTGCTACTACTGAAACTAGATTAAAAGAATTACTAGATAAGATAGACATTTTAGGTAAACAAGATATAATATATAAGTATAACGGCGTGTTATTAGATATTACAACCAAGGATATTCCTAATATAATTAAAGAATTAATAAAAGAGGATTTTCCCATTTATAGTATCTATGAATTATATACACCTGGAGTATAAGTAAGAGATATTACATTAATTAGAAGAGAGGTGTTTATTTGAAAATTAAAAAAAGATATATAGCTATTCCACTGATAATAATTATTTTGATACTTAGTTTTATTTCTTTTAACAGAGTATATAAGACCCATAAATTAAATGTTTTATCAGATCATATAGAACAAAAGGTAAGTAGAATAGTAGAATTATCCACAGTAGTTTACAACTATACTGATATATTGTCATATAAAGATAATATTCAAGTAAGTGGACTAGACATACCATTTACCAGTAAAAGTTTTATTATAAAATATAGTGGATATATTAAAGCTGGAATTGATTTGGAATCCATAAAGTTTGATATAATAGATAGTAATACTATTAAAATTACCATGGATAAAGCAAAAGTATTAGATAATGTTCTAGAGGAAGAAGAAGTTGAGTTTTTTGATGAGAAAGATGGACTTTTTAATAAATTAAATTTTAAAGATTTATATGCAGTTTTAATTGGGGAAAAAGAAAAAAATAAAGCTGACGCCATAAAAAATGGAATATTAAATGAAGCAGAAAGAAATGGTGATGAAATCATACGTTCATTACTTGAAGAAATGGGATTTAAGAAAATTGATATAATTTATAAATGACTCTAGATTATTCTAGAGTCATTTTACTGTCACTTAGTCATATAGCTATCCATAATTTCACCAAAGTATAATACATGATAATCTTCATTTATATAAAATCTTTCTTTAATATTATTATCTAGATTTTCAGGAGCTAAATCTTGTGAGTGAACAATTTTACATTCATAGTGCATATCACATTGGGAGATTATAGGAGAAATTACCCTATTAGATTTTTTAAGGGATAATTTACTAGCTTCAATTTTATCCACATCTCTGCCTGAGTATGAACCACAATATACTAAGGCTTTCTTTAAATCCATATTTAAGGGAAGACTTACTGTAAAATCTTGGGCATTTTTAATAATATCATATGTATGCCTAGATTTTCTTACCATAACCATCATTACAGGCTTATTCCATATAATACCTATGTTTGCCCAACCAATAGTCATTGTATTAATGTTCTTTCCATCACTAACAGTAAGAAATGCACCTTTTGATAGTTGGTCCGTTACTGCTTCTAAATTTTCATTATATTTCATTTCTATTTTCATATATTTCTCCTTTTTCTGATATTATATCATTAGAATATCATATATTAAGTATTATTATCAATTTATATATGATTTGTTTTATTAAGAATATTAAAGATACTAGATATTTATAATAAGAATTGATATACTATGATTAAATCCCTAATCAGTAGGGTAATATGTAGTAGAGTAAAATAATAATAAAATAAAATTTAATTTTAATTAGGAGGAAATAAAAATGGCTTCAGAAAAATTATTAGTAGCACTAAACGATCAATTTAATTTTGAATTATTATCAGGGTATTATTATGTTGCAATGGCAGCATACGCAACATCAGAAAATTGGAATGGTATGGCACACTTCTTAAATGAACAAGCAAAAGAAGAATACGAACATGCAATGAAATTCTATGAATTCATAAATGATATGGATGGTAGAGTTTTAACACAAGCTATTGATACACCAAAAAATGATTATAATTCATTATTAGAAGTATTCGAAGCAGCATTACATCATGAGCAATTAGTAACTGCAAGAATTTATAACTTAATGGATATGGCAAAAGAAGAAAAATGTTATGCAACAACTGAATTCTTACATTGGTTTGTTGAAGAACAAAGAGAAGAAGAAAACGGTATGAAAGATATAATATTTGCATTACAAGGAATCAATGAAAAATTCCAAGGTCTATATATGTTAGACAGAGAATTAGGAAAAAGATAAGAAAATATGAGATAGGTCATTTGACCTATCTTTTTTTATTGACATATATATCTATATATCTTAATATATAGATATATAGATTGAGAGGAGAAATATATGCAAATTGAAAAAGAAATCTTAGAAGAAAGTGCAAGAGTTCTAAAGGCATTATCAAATCCAACTAGACTTTGTATAGTTAAGGGATTATTAGATCAAGGTTCCAATAATGTATCATATATTCAAAGCTGCTTGGACATACCTCAGTCGACTCTATCTCAGCATTTGAGCAAGTTAAAAGCAGTAGGTATTATAGATAGCCATAGAAGCGGGACAGAAGTATATTATAAAGTCATAGATGAAAGAGCAACTAAGATTATAGAGATTATGTTTAATAAGTAGAATCGGAGGAGAGATATAATGAATAAGAAAGTTTTAATTATTGGTGGAGTAGCAGGTGGTGCAACTGCATTAACACGTCTCAGAAGATTAGATGAAAACGCAGAAATCATTTTATTTGAAAGAGGGGAATACGTTTCTTTTGCCAATTGTGGATTACCCTATCATATAGGTGGAATAATTGAAAAAAGAGAATCTCTAGTCATTCAGCCTAAAGAAGTCATCGAAAGTAAGTTTAATGTGGATATTAGAACTAATTCTGAAGTATTACATATACTTAAGGATGATAAGAAGATTGTAGTTAAAAATAAACTAAAAGATGAAACCTATGAAGAAACTTATGACTATTTAATTATATCAACTGGTTCTACACCTTTAAAACCTCCAATACCTGGAATAGACGCACCAAATATATTTAGCCTTTGGACTATCCCTGATACAGACAAGATAATATCTTTTATAGAAAAGGAAAAACCAAAAAGAGCAACTATAATTGGTGGTGGCTTTATAGGAATTGAGATGGCTGAAAATTTACATGAATTAGGGCTAGAAGTATCCATAGTAGAAATGCTGGATCAAGTAATGGCGCCACTAGATTTTGAAATGGCACAAGTTGTGCATCAGCAATTAAAATCTAAGGATATTAATTTACTGTTAGGGGATGGAGTAAAATCATTTGAGTATGCCAATGGTGTTACTACAGTTACACTTCAGTCAGGGAATACAGTGGACTCAGATTTAGTTATATTATCTATAGGAGTAAGACCAAATGGAGAATTAGCAAAAGATGCAGATTTAACACAAAATAAACGAGGCGGTATTATAGTAGATAAATACCTAAAAACCTCAGATGAATTTATATATGCCATTGGTGATGTAATCGAAGTGGAAGATTATGTAAATAAGATTCCTACAATGATTCCCCTTGGAGGACCTGCAAACAAACAAGGTAGAATCGTGGCTAATAACATAAACGGAGAGCCAACAGAATATAAGGGTACTCAAGGAACTAGTATAGTTAAAGTATTTGATTTAGATGTTGCAACTACTGGTGTAAATGAAAAGACTTTAAAAATTTTAGGAAAAGAGTATAAAAAAGACTATTTGATTTCGTTAATACACGTTAATGCTCATGCAGAATATTACCCAGATGCGTTACCTATATCAATTAAATTAATATATGATTTATTAGGCAAGATACTAGGTTCACAAATAGTAGGCTATGATGGAGTAGATAAAAGAATAGATGTAATTGCTACGGCTATTAGGTTTAATGGAACTGTTATGGATTTAATGGACTTAGAATTAGCTTATGCTCCACCTTATTCCTCTGCAAAGGATCCAGTTAATATGGTTGCTTTTGCTGCAGATAATCAATTAAAAGGTAAGACAGAGTTATTATTATGGAGTGAGCTAGAAGGATTAGACCCTGAAAATACAATATTCTTAGATGTTAGAATGCCTGTTGAAAGAATGGTTGGAGGTATTAAAGAATCAATAATTATACCTTTGGAAGAGCTAAGGAATAGAATTGATGAACTAGATAAGGGCAAATTGATTGTAACTTATTGCTCCATAGGTTTAAGAGGGTATGTTGCAGATAGAATACTCCGACAAAACGGTTTCAATTCTGTAAATCTTGCAGGAGGATATAACACTTATAAAACTATGTTTTTTAATGATGAATTAGATGAAAATGGACCAAAAGCTTTTAGCGATTCAGGAGTAGCATCAATAGAAAATACTACTAATGAAGTTACTAAAAATAAAATTATCACTGATGAAAAAGAAGAAATAGTAGAGTTAAATGCCTGCGGCTTATCTTGCCCTGGTCCTATAATAAAAGTTAATGAAAAGATGATGGATTTAAAAGATGGTGATCAACTTAAGGTGCTAGTAACAGATCCCGGGTTCATAAGTGATGCAAAAGCTTGGTGTAAAAATACAGATAATACTTTTATAAGTCATAGCAAAGAAGGAAAAACCATAGTAGCTATATTAGAAAAAGGTTTAATGGGCAAAGAGAAAGTTGTAAATATAAATGCTAATAGCAAGGATGAAAAAACCATAGTTGTATTTAGCGGTGACTTAGACAAAGCTATAGCTGCATTCATAATTGCCAATGGAGCAACTTCAATGGGAAGTAAAGTAAATATGTTCTTTACCTTCTGGGGTTTAAATGTACTAAGAAAAGAAAATCACGTAGATGTAAAGAAAGATTTTATGAGCAATATGTTTTCTAAAATGATGCCAAGGGGAAGTAAAAAGCTAGGAATTTCTAAGATGAATATGGGTGGATTAGGTTCTAAGATGATTAGAAAAGTTATGAATGATAAAAACATATCTTCATTAGAAGAATTAATAGAATTTGCAAGAAAATCAGGCGTGAAATTTATAGCTTGTCAAATGTCTATGGACGTAATGGGTATAACAAAAGAAGAACTAATCGATGGAATAGAAATAGGTGGAGTTGCTACTATGTTATCTGATGCTAATGAGTCTAATGTAAATCTTTTTATCTAGACAATTGTAATAGAATAGGATAAAATATAATAGATTAGATTTAGTTAATTAATTAAATCTAATCTTAATTATTACAGGCAGAAATGCCAAAAAAATTAAAAGGGGGAGTTTTATGAACGCAATGACTCAAGATAACTTAAGATCTGCATTTGGTGGAGAGAGCCAGGCACATATGAGATATAGAATATGGGGACCAGTTGCTACTAAAGAAGGATTTCCAGTAACAGGAAGATTATTTATGGCAACATCAGATGCTGAACAAGTACATGCAACATTACACTTTAAAGCACTTAAAGATTGTCCTGGAGATTTCGCAGTAATATCAGGAGCTGCATTTGGTCTATCAACTACATCAGAGAATTTAGTTGGAGCTATAAATGGAGAATTACACGAAGTTAATCAAATGTACCCAGCTTACATAGCAGTTGCTGAAATGCAAGAAGAAAAAGCTGCAATACAAGCAATGAGATATGCTATTGAAGCAGAAAAAGTTCATGCTGAATTATTTACAAAAGCTAAAGAAGCAGTAGATGCTGGTAAAGACTTAGAAGCAGAAGTAATTTTACTTTGTCCAGTTTGTGGATTTATTTCATTAACTGGTGAAGAAGAAATTTGTCCAGTATGTAATGTTAAAAAAGAAATGTTCGTAGAATACTAAAATTAGACACCCATTGGGTGTCTAATTTTCTATGAAACCCTTTTCAGGAATAAATAATTAAATAGAATATACATAAGAAAAAATAAATAATTTAGCACGGGAGGAATATATGTTTAAAGAAGAAATTACAGTACAAAATGAAGCAGGACTCCATGCAAGACCTGCATCATTATTTGTAAAAGAATCCTCAAAATTCAACTCAGATATTAAGATCATTAAAGAAGATAAAGAATATAATGGTAAAAGCATAATGAGTATACTGAGTATTGGAGTTGGGAAGGGAGATAAAATAACAATTTGTGCAGAAGGTGAAGACGAAGAAGTTGCTGTAGCTGAATTAGTAGATCTACTTCTTAATAGGTTAAATGAATAGTCGTGGAGAAGTTCAAAGGATTAGGAACTTCCTCAGGAATTAGTATAGGGAAAGTATTTATTTATAAAGAAGTAGAGTTAAGGATTAAAAAAACCCAGATAGTAGATTCCAGTGTTGAAATATATAGATTAGAGTCTGCATTACATAAAGCTATTGAAGAAATTGAAAAAATATATGAAATTACACTTGCAACTATTGGTCAAGAAGAAGCAGAATTATTTATTGCCCACAGAATGATGTTAGAAGACCCTATAATCATATCTGAAATTAAAGATAAAATTATAGGAGAGAATGTTAATAGTGAATGGGCTGTAAATCAGGTTGTAAACTTTTATATAGATAAGTTTGAAAATATCCAGGATGAATATTTAAAAGGTAGGGGCACAGATTTGAAAGATGTAAGTAAAAGATTATTAAGAGTACTTTTAAATCTTGAATCCTTAGATTTAAACTCAATAAATGAAAAATCTATTATAATAGCTGAAGATATAACTCCTTCTAATACGGCTCAGATGAATATAGAAATGGTAGTAGGAATAGTAACTGAATTAGGTGGTAAAACATCACATACTTCAATTATGGCTAGAACTCTTGAAGTACCTGCAATAGTAGGAGTAAAAGATGCTACTAATTTATTAAGTAATGGAGATACTATAATAATAGATGGTGATAGTGGAGAAATAATTATCAATCCATCTGCAAGAGTTTTGAGAGACTATGAAGCTAAGAAAAAAGAATTAGAGATTTTAAAATTAAATCTTATGAGCATGAAAACTAAAGAAACTATATCAAAGGATGGTCATAAAGTTCTATTGACTGGAAATATTGGTAGCCCTAAGGATATAGAGAAAGTTCTTAAAAATCATGGAGAGGGCGTAGGATTATATAGAACAGAGTTTTTATATATGGATAAAAATAGACTGCCAACTGAAGAAGAACAATTCAAAAGCTATAGAATAGTTGCAGAGAAACTAGGAAAACTACCATTGGTTATTAGAACTCTGGATGTAGGTGGAGATAAAGATTTACCATATTTAGACCTTCCAAATGAAAGCAATCCATTATTAGGATATAGGGCAATTAGAATAAGTTTAGATAGACTAGATATATTTAAAACACAATTAAGAGCTATTCTTAGAGCCAGTGTATTTGGGAACATCAAGATTATGTTTCCAATGATTTCCAATATAAAAGAAATAAAAGATGCTAAGGCAATTATTGAAGAGATAAAAGCAGAGTTAACCCGAGAAGATACCGCATTTAATAAAGACATAGAAATTGGAATAATGGTAGAAATTCCTGCAGTAGCAGTTCATTCAGCAGCATTTGCCAAGGAAGTAGATTTCTTTAGTATAGGAACCAATGACTTGATTCAATATACCTTAGCTGTAGATAGAGGAAATATGGATATAGCTTATTTGTATAACCAATTTCATCCAGCGGTTCTTAGACTTATTCAAATGACAATTGAAAATGCTCATAAAGAAGGTATTAAAGTTGGAATGTGTGGAGATATAGCTGGAGATCAAAAGCTAATACCAGTACTTTTGGGTATGGGACTAGATGAATTTAGTATGAGTGCTTCATCAATACTAGAATCTAGATCTTTAATAAAAGATATTTCTAAAGATAGAATTAGTGAAATGCTTGAAGAACTTTTAAACTTACCAACAGCTGAAGATGTAGAAGATTATATAGATAAAAACATATTAAATTAAAAATAACCCAGGGGTTATTTTTTACTTAAATCCATAAGACTTGTATTGTAATTTTAATGGATTTTCGATAAGATATAATAGAGTATTAAGTTGATGAATTTAGTGGGGGATATTATGAAGAAAAAATTTGATTTATATATTATTATTTTTATTTTATTGTCATTATTAATATCAGGTTGTACAACAGGAGTTAGGATTGAAGACTCTGACAATATATCTATTGTGAATATTGGTGAATTAGAAGAAACTCCAATAGATATAGAAGAAGTGAAAGAAGAAGTTAAAGAAGAGATTATAGAAGTAGTTATAGAAGATGAAATTGAAGAGATTAGTATACTTGCTGTTGGAGATATAATGTTTCATATACCTCAGGTCAAGGCAGCTTATATTGGAGATGGTAAGTATGATTTTACACAAACCTATAAATATGTTAAAAAACATATAGATGGTGCAGATGTAGCTCTTGCTAATTTTGAAACTGTAACTGCAGGAAATCATATACCATATTCCGGTTTTCCAAGATTTAACAGCCCCAAAGAAACACTCCATGCTCTTAAAGATGTAGGCTTTGATATTATTTCCACTGCAAACAATCATAGCTTAGATCAGGGTAAAAAAGGAATTTTATCTACTTTGGATAATATAGAAGAATTAGGCTTAAAAAGTATAGGAACTAATAGAACCAATGAGGAGAATATTTTAATCCAAGAAGTAAAAGGAATTAAAATAGGATACTTATCCTATACCTACGGGTTAAATGGATTGGATAGTTTACTAAGCAAGGATGAATTGTCTTATATGGAAAAGATATAAAGAAGACAAAGGAACTGGGTGTGGATTTAACTGTTTTATTTCTTCATTGGGGAAATGAATATCATACAATGCCATCTGATTACCAAATTGAATTAGGTGAAAAAATTATAGAATGGGGTGGAAATATAGTATTTGGAAGTCATCCTCATGTAATTCAAAGATCCGAAGAAATTAATGATAAAATGGATAATTTCATTATTTATTCCATGGGAAATTTTTTATCCAATCAAAGTCTAGAATCTATGGGAAATTCTCTAACTGAAGATGGAATCATGGTAAAGGTAAATATAGAAAAGAACTTTACTAAAGATAAGGTAATAATAAAAGAAGTAGAATATATACCAACTTGGATTTATAAGTATAAATCTGAAGGGCGAGCCTATTATGAAATTCTTCCAGTTGAAGAAATTCTTAATGGAGAATTACAGTTGGACTTAAGTGAAGGGGTATATAATAGGATTGAAAAATCATTTAGGGATACAATGAACACTATTAAAGGAGAATAATATTTTTTTTTTACTATTTAGGGTCTATTTGTTATATAATAGATAAGTAAGTATTAAAGGATAATCATGGGCCTTTAAAATAAAAAACAAAGGTGTGGTAGCCTTGCCAGATTTAAGTAGCTTTTTCTTCAACTTTAGAATGAGAGATGTAATAGATATAGTAATTGTAGCAATGGTATTATATAAATTATTTACTTTAATAAGAGAAACGAGAGCAGAACAACTTACTAAAGGTATAGTTGTATTATTAGTTCTTACTAAAGTAACTGAATGGATGAAATTATACACTATACATTTTCTATTAAATAATGCTATGACTGTAGGAACCTTAGCATTATTAATTGTGTTCCAACCAGAATTAAGAAGAGGTTTGGAATATATAGGAACTAGTAAGTTTTTTTCAAAATCCCTTATGGAAATTAGAGGGGAAAGTCTTTCACAGGTAGTAGAGGAGATTGTAGAAGCAACATCTTCCCTTTCCAGACAAAAGATAGGTGCCTTAATGGTATTAGAAAGAAAAACAGGATTAAATGAGGTAGTAGATACGGGAACAAAAATAGATGGATTTGTATCAAGTGATTTGCTTATTAATATATTTATACCAAATACACCGCTTCATGATGGAGCTGTAATAATCAAGGATGATAGAATAAAAGCTGCGGCTTGTTTTTTACCTTTAACAGATAATACTAGTCTTAGTAAAGAATTAGGAACTAGACATAGAGCTGCTTTAGGTATATCAGAGAGATCAGATAGCTTGTCAATAGTAGTATCTGAAGAAACTGGAGCAATATCTGTGTCAGAAAATGGAACTATATCCAGATATATAGACTCTAAGACCCTAAACCAAATACTGACGGACATGTACAAACCTAAGGTTGAAAAGGGATCATTCTTATCGAAATGGAGGCAGACAAATGAGCAAGGAAAAGAATAATATAACAATAAAAGTCTTTGCTCTTATAATAGCTATTTTACTGTGGACTATAGTAATGAATCGAGAAAATCCAGAGTGGCCAACTCCCATTAAAAACGTACCTGTGACTATTAATATAGCTACTTTAGATAGATCCGGATTAGTTCTTATGGAGCCAAAGGAAGTTACTGTAAATGTTGAGGCTACTGGAAGAAAAAGTGTTATGAAGGATTTTTCTTCAAAAAACATTGTAGCCCAAGTTGATTTAAGTGGGCGGGGAGAAGGACAATTTAAGGTTCCTATAAATGTTAGCTTGATAAATCAACCAGCAGGAGTTGTAGTTACTAGTATAGAGCCAAAGGAAGTATTATTTACTCTAGAGAAAGTTATAACAAGAGATATACCTATTACTATTCAAGTAGAAGGGTCCGTACCAGCAGATTACTTGTTAGGAGAAGTTGTTTCTAAGTCTCAGTCAACAGCAGTTCGAGGACCTAGATCTTGGGTTAATGAGGTAAATAAAGTGGTTGCAGTTGTAAAATTAGATGGAATTACTTCAGATGCTAGTAGAGCTGTGCCAATAAAAATCCTAGATGATCAAGACAATGAAGTTGTTGGGGTAGATAAAGTACCAGCAATGATAGATATAAATATAAATGTATTTAAAACTAATTCTGTACCAATAGAATTGATTACTGAAAATGAATTACCCGAAAATTTTGCTATAACAAATATTGCGATTAGTCCTATCAATATAGGAATTAAAGGCAAAAAAGATGCAGTGGAAATAGCCAAGATTAATACTAAAACAATAGATATTAATAGCTTGTTGGAGCAGTCTTCAATGGAAGTAGAACTTGATCTTCCAGAGGGAATTGAATTAATTAACCCAAGAGAAAAAGTTATAATAACTTATACTATTGAAGAAACCATTGTAAAAGATTTTAGTATTCTTTTAAAGGATATTAAAATGAATAATTTAAATAGTGAACTAAGCATTAATACTTTGGATTTAGAGAGTCCTATTGAACTGTCCTTAAAAGGCATGAAATCTCAATTAGATTTGATTAAGGAAGAAGATTTAAAGTTGGAAATAGATTTAGTTGGTCTAGATGAGGGAACTCATCCTGTAGAATTACAAATAGGAGATATACAAGGAATTACAGTAGACGCCATTAAGCCTGAGATAATAGAAATCAGATTAATTAAAAATTAGGAGGGATTTATTATAAAGAGTTATATATTAGCCATAAATCCTGGTTCTACATCTACAAAAGTTTCACTATTTAAAGATGAAGTAGAAGTAAAATCTAAAAAAATTATACATCCAACTATTGAGCTTAACAAATTTAATAATATAATGGATCAATATGAGTATAGATTAAACTTAATAAAAGATTGGTTAGAGGAAATTGGAATAGATATGAACAATTTACTAGCCATCGTAGGCCGTGGTGGGCTTTTAAAACCAATACCAGGGGGGACTTACATTGTAAGTACCCCTATGATTGAGGACTTAGGAAAAGGTTTGCAAGGAGTTCACGCTTCAAATTTGGGAGCAATACTTGCAAAAAACATAGCTAATTTAGCCAATGTAGAAGCTTATATTGTGGATCCAGTAGGTGTGGATGAATTTAATGATGTTTCAAGAATTACTGGACTTAAAGAATTACCTAAAATTAGTTTGATTCATGCCCTAAATATGAAAGCAATAGGATATAAAAGAGCAGAAGAAATGGGAAAAAACCTAGAGGAAACAAATTTCATTGTAGCTCATTTAGGTGGGGGCATATCAGTAGCAGCATTTGAAAAAGGTAGGGCTATAGATGTTAATAATGCTATTCAAATGGGTCCTATGAGTCCAGAAAGATCTGGGCACTTACCTGTTGGTGATTTAGTAGATATGTGTTTTTCAAGAAACTATAGCTTTGAAACCATGAAATCTATGGTACAAGGCAAAGGTGGACTTATGAGTTACTTAGGTACCACAGATGCAGAGGAAGTAGTAAAAAGGATAGAAAGAGGAGACAAATACGCAAAGCTTATTTTTGATTCTATGGCATATCAAATAGGAAAAGAAATAGGAAGCTGTAGCACAGTTTTAAAAGGAAAGGTTGATAATATAATTTTAACTGGAGGATTGGCCTATTCAAAATATCTTGTAAACATGGTAATAAATATGGTAGATTTTATAGCAGAGGTAGTGGTATTTCCTGGTGAAGATGAAATGTCTGCATTAAATAGTGGTGTTTTAAGAGTTTTGCGAGGGGAACAGTTAGCAAAAATATATGAAGATGAGGTGGTTCTTAATGAGTAAAAGTTTTGAAATGTTATTACAACTAGCTAAAGATAATGGTCCTAAAAAATTATCCGTAGCTGTAGCTCAGGATCATGAAGTGCTAATGGCAGTCAAAATGGCTATGGATATGGGTATTATAACACCTATATTAGTTGGAGATAGTGAAAAAATAAAATCAATATGTAATGATATAAAACTTGATTTAAGTGATATTGAAATTATAGATGAAGAAGATCCAGTTATTGCATGTAGAATAGCTACTACTCTTGTTAGTAGTGGTAAGGCAGATATATTAATGAAAGGCTTAGTAGATACTTCAATTATCTTAAAAGCTGTTTTGGATAAAGAAATTGGACTTCGAACAGATAGAATTATAAGCCATGTAGCTGTTTTTGAAGTTTCAACTTATCATAAGATTTTTATGGTAACAGATGCTGCTATGAATATTAGTCCTGATTTGGAACAAAAGAAACAAATAATAGAAAATGCAGTAGACTTGATTAAATGTTTTGGCGTTGAAAATCCAAAAGTAGCAGTCTTAGCTGCTAAAGAAAAGGTATCCCCTAAGATGGAAGCAACTGTTCATGCTGCAGAATTGAAGAGGATGAATGAAGAAGGAATAATCCTGAATTGTATCGTGGATGGACCACTTGCACTTGATAATGCAATTAACAAGGAGTCTGCAAAAATAAAAGGAATTGTAAGTGAAGTAGCTGGGGACGCAGATATTTTATTAGTACCAGATATCAACTCAGGTAATATACTTTATAAAGCACTTACATTTTTAGCCAATGCTAAATCTGCTGGACTAATAATAGGAACTAGTGCACCAATAGTGTTAACATCAAGAGCTGATAATGATGAAAGTAAATTATATTCAATAGCCTTAGCTGTTTTAAAGGCAAGATAATAGGGGGAAAAAATGAAATTATTAACTATTAATCCAGGATCTACTTCAACAAAAATTGGAGTATTTGAAGATGATAAACTTATATTTGAAAAAACATTAAGGCATTCTGTAGAAGAATTATCTGCTTTTGAAAAAGTATGCGACCAATTTGAGTTTAGAAAAGAAATTATTTTAGAAGCTTTAAAAGAAAATAAGGTAGATTTAAATTCTTTAAGTACGGTGGTAGGAAGAGGTGGAATTTTAAAACCTATTGAAGGTGGTACCTATATTGTAAATGAACCAATGCTTGAAGATCTAAGAGAAGGACTTTTTGGTGAACATGCTAGCAATTTAGGTGGAATATTGGCATATGAAATAGCTAAAGATATAGGTGTTAATGCATTTATTGTGGATCCAGTAGCAGTAGATGAACTTCAAGATGTCGCAAGAATATCTGGATTAAAGGAAATTGACAGAAAGAGTGTTTTTCATGCTCTAAATCAAATGGCGGTATCTAGGAGATATGCAAAATCCCAGAGGGTTAAATATGAAGATTTAAACTTAATTGTTGCCCATCTAGGAGGAGGAATATCTGTAGGAGCCCATAAAAAAGGAAGAGTAATTGATGTTAATAATGCATTAGATGGGGATGGACCATTTTCTCCAGAAAGAACCGGGGGCTTACCAGTAGGTGATTTAATAAAATTGTGTTATTCTGGTAAATACACCCATGATGAAGTGAAGAAGATGATAAAAGGCAATGGTGGGTTAGTATCTTATTTAGATACCAGCGATGCCAGAGAAGTAGTAGAAATGATAAAAAAAGGTGACGATAATGCTAAACTAATATATTACGCAATGGCCTATCAAGTAGCTAAAGAAATAGGTGCACAATCAGTTGTGCTAAAAGGGGAAGTAGATGCTATAATATTAACAGGCGGAATTGCCCATGATAAAGTATTTACTAGTTGGATTTCTGAAATGGTAGAATTCATAGCAAAAGTCATAATATATCCTGGAGAAGATGAACTAGAAGCTTTAGCTGAAGGTGGTCTAAGGGTTTTAAGAGGACATGAGCATCCAAAGATATATGTTTAAATTATGTGGAATTAGTTAAAGGAGAAAATATGATAAATGATAAAAGAATAAGAATAATAATAGGTCATTATGGAAGTGGTAAGACAGAATTTAGCATAAATTATGCTTTAAAGTTAAATGAATTAGGGAAAAAGGTAGCTATAGCAGATTTAGATGTGGTTAATTTATACTTTAGAAGCAGAGAAAAAGCAAGTCTATTAGAATCAAAAGGTATAAAAGTTATAGGAGCATCTATTAAAGGTAATGCCTTAGATCTTCCAGCAATATCTGGAGAAGTATTAGGACCTTTACAAGATAGTACCTATGAAACTATTTTAGATGTAGGAGGTGATCCAGCAGGTGCAAGGGCATTAGGTAGGTATCATGAATATTTTATCCAAGGCAATTATGATATGTTTTTTGTATTAAATGCAAATAGACCAGAAACTGGAACAGTTGAAGAGGCATTGGAATTTGTTAGAAAGATTGAGGATACTTCAAGAGCAAAAATAACTGGGATAGTAAACAATACTAATTTACTTATGAGTACTACAATAGAAGATGTGCTAAGAGGGCATGAATTATCTCTTGAATTAAGTAAATTAACAGGTATTCCTCTAAAATATAATGTAATGTTAAGCAAATTAGCGACCTTACTTCCAGATAATTTAATTGGAGAGATATTTCCGATTGAACTTTATATGAGAGAAGAATGGATGAATTAATAGGAGGTATGAAAATGGCAAAAGGAAGAGTGTTTTTTGATCAAGATCTTTGTAAAGGATGTAGTCTTTGTATATCAGTTTGTCCAACTAAAATATTGGCCATAGATCTAGAAGTATTAAATGCAAAGGGTTATCATCCTGCTTATGTAGAAAATCCGGATAATTGCATTGCATGTGCAAATTGTGCAATGGTATGCCCTGATTTAGTTATAACAGTTGAAAAATTTGATAAACAAAAGGAGGTTTAATCATGACTAAAGTCCTTATGAAAGGAAATGAAGCTATAGGAGCTGCAGCAATAGCAGCAGGTTGTAAATATTTTTTTGGATATCCAATCACTCCGCAAAATGAAGTGCCAGAGTACTTTTCTAGAGAATTACCTAAAATAGGTGGAGTATTTGTACAAGCTGAATCTGAAGTAGCAGCAATAAACATGGTTTATGGAGCTGCAGGAGCAGGAGCAAGAGTAATGACATCTTCTTCAAGTCCAGGTATTGCACTAAAACAAGAAGGAATATCCTACATAGCAGGAGCAGAATTACCTTGTGTAATAGTTGATGTTATGAGAGGTGGACCAGGATTAGGTGGTATTCAACCTTCTCAAACTGATTATTTCCAAGCTACTAGAGGTGGTGGAAATGGAGATTATAGATTACTAGTATATGCACCATCTAATGTTCAAGAATTAGTAGACCTTGTTATAGAAGGTTTCGATAAAGCAGATGAATATAGAAATCCAGTAATGATTCTTGCAGACGGAATCATTGGGCAAATGATGGAGCCAGTAGAATTTAAAGCTCCAAGAGTTACTGAGCTGCCTGAAAAACCATGGGCTACAGTTGGCACTAAAGGTAAAAGAAAGCCAAATGTGATCAACTCACTTTACCTTGCTGCAGAAGATTTGGAAGCGCATAACATACATTTACAAGCAAAGTATACTAAAATGAAAGAAAATGAAGTGAAAGTAGAGTCTTATAATATAGAAGATGCAGATGTTGTAATTGCAGCTTACGGAACTACTGCAAGAATAGCAAAAAGTGCCATAGCAAAATTAGAAAGTGAAGGATATAATGTGGGCCTATTAAGACCAATAACTCTATATCCATATCCATATGATGAATTTAATAAAATTAAAGATGATTGTAAAGCAGTTTTAACTGTAGAAATGAATACAGGACAAATGCTTGACGACGTTAAAATTGCTTTAGCAGGAAGAATACCTGCAAAATTCTATGGTAGAACAGGTGGAATGATTCCTTCACCAGAAGAAATAGTAAACCAAGTGAAAGAAATTCTTGGAGGTGACAGATAATGGCTATAATATTTGAAAAGACAAAAGGATTAAC
>CAJDVD010000020.1_pt1 | contig 20816 bp, 17 predicted proteins | sample 7391361 | NCBI WGS metagenome assembly CAJDVD01 (sample SAMEA7055710, study PRJEB34461) | soil metagenome | biome: terrestrial ecosystem; feature: Peninsula; material: soil | place: Antarctica | collected 2016
AAGTAGGCCATGGTGGTGTTAAGTGACTCAGATTTTGTGTTAAATCATACATTTTTACGTTTGCCCAATCTTGTAAAATATTCATTTTTTATTCCTCCTAAAATTTATATATATTAATTATAGTTCTCCTGCTTCATCTAACATTGTTACATATGCTTCTAATGCATCTTCAAAACAAACCATAGGTGGGTGAACAAGTCCTGCACCAACTTGACCAATTCCAGCATCTTTGTGAGCTATACCAGTATTAATTATTGGCCTTACACCAGTTTCTATTACTTTTTGAATATCAATTCCTGTAGCAGTTCCTCTAAAATCTAGAACTGGAATTTTATATGCATTATTTTCTGCTTCAGTAATTTCATACATTGACTTAGAATAATTAATAGCATCCTGTGGAGTTCCTCCAACAAATTGAACTATTGGGATTGCTGCTGCCATTGCGAATCCACCAATTCCTGATGTTTCAGTTATTGCACTGTCTCCAATATCTGGGTTAGCATCCTCTGTTGAATATCCTGGGAAATACAAACCATCAATTATTTCAGCCGGTCCTGTAAACCACTGGTCTCCAAGGCCTGCTACTCTTATACCAAATTCTGTACCATTTCTCGCCATAGTGTAAACTAAAGTACTATATTTTGTGTTCTTCATTGGTTCTAAAGCACATTTTGCTGCTGGCATAGTTAAGTTTAAGAAGAAATGGTCATTACTATGCATAAACTTTAATACTTCAGATTTATCTTCATTTGAAAAACTTGTATTTACTATATAAGGAGCTAATTCTCTAATTAGTAGTGAGGTACCTGCTTTATTTCTATTGTGTCCCTCATCCCCCATTTGTAATACTTGAGTTATCATAGTTTTTAAATCTATTTCACCGGATAATTTTAAAGCTTCAGTTAATACAGGAGCAAGTACTTCTTCCATCCACTTAAGTCTGGTTATAACTTCTTCTCCAAAAGCACCGTAACGTAGAACTTTTCCTAAGCCTTCATTTAATGTACAATATGCAAAGTTTCCAAAAGGCTTGTTCTCTACAATCCATACAGGCATTGAATATGTTGTTACTCCAGCCATAGGTCCTACAGCATCTCTATGATGACATGGATCATAAGTGATTTCATCTGATGATGCTAATGCAATAGCCTCTTCTTCATTAGAAGCTAAACCTTCATAAATAAGTCCTCCAATAACTGCACCTCTAAGTGGTCCACTCATCTTTTCCCAAGTAATAGGTGGTCCTGCATGCAATATAGTTGTTTTAGTCATACCAGGTATGTTTTTACCTGCGGTTCCAATTCCAACCAAAGTTGGTTGTGCTGATAATAATTTGTCTACAGCTTCTTTGTTTGCCATTTTAATTTTTTCTGCTACCATTTGCAATTACCTCCTTCTTATATTGATATTTATTTTAATCTAGATAAAAGTGATGCCAATTTTTTATTGCCACCAGCAGTTGGTCTCCAATTTACATGAACTACTGGAACTTCTTGCTTTTTTAAGTCAGAGTAAAAAGATTCAAGACCTATATTTATAACTTTTAAATCTGTTTTGAAAAGTTCATTAATCTTTGACATTATAAGTCCTCCTTTTTACCTATTGCATTTATAATCATACCAGATATTCTAACAGCTTGCGCATTTGAAGGCATAACTATTACTCCAGCTTCCTTTAATTGTCTTTCGCTTTCTAGTAAATCTTGAGGATCATTTTCAGTACCACATACTGAAGCTACTAGGATTAAATGTTGACCTTCTTCTAGCTTCTTAGCTTTAGCATCTTTAATAGCTGGAATCAGTTCTCCAACTGGGTCTTCATGAGATCCGTAACCTAAAACAAAATCCATTAATACTAGTGCTACATTCTTATCTTTTGCTTCAACTTCTAATTGTTCCATTCTAATTGAAGGATCAATCATTGGATGTGGTCTACCTTTTGTAAAATCATCATCTCCAAAGTCTACACATGTATGTTCTTGGCTTTTAAAGACATCTTTTAATTTATATTCTGGTTTTAATGGAATATTAGAATACATATCTCCAATAATAGGAGTTAAAAGTTTCATACACTCATCGGCTAATGTTCCGCCAGTATACATTCCTCTTAAATATTTCTGTTCTGCTCCTAATTTAGTAGTTTCATCATTTACTATCTTATTTACTTCATCCATACTCATAGTAAAACCATCAAAATCTTTTACTTCTTCCCCTCTTATTAAAGCTACAGATTTTCTTGCAGCGTCTTCAAGGGAAATAGCTGCTACCCCATTATTCTTTTCAATTAATTCTCTTTCTCCACCTATAAAGCTAATAACAACAGGTTTTTTTATTTCCTTAACTCTAGCTAAGATTTTTTCTTCTATTTCTTTTGCAGGTGGTTTTGAAATTAATAGTATTACTTCTGTATCAGGATCTTCAACTAATGCTTCTAAACTTTGAAGCATCATTAATCCTCCAACTTCTAGGCTTAGATCCCTACCTCCAGTACCTATTACTTGAGAAACTCCTTCTCCTAGCTTGTCAATTAATACAGTTGCTTCTTGAATTCCAGTACCAGATGCCCCAACGATTCCTATTTTACCTTTTTTAATTACATTGGCAAAAGCTAATGGTATATTGTTAATGATTGCAGTACCACAATCTGGTCCCATCATTAAAAGACCTTTACTTACTGCCAATTCTTTAAGCTCTTTTTCATCTTCTATTTTAACATTATCACTAAAAATCATAACATTTAAGCCTTTATTTAATGCATTTTTTGCTTCAGCCGCTGCATACTCTCCAGCTACTGATATGATCACCATATTAGAATCTGGATTCTGTTCTAAGGCCGAATTTAAGGTCGGTGGCATATAATCGGATTCACTGTCACTACCTTTTTGATTAAGTAATCTGTCTGCTTCATCTACTATGGTTTCAATTTCTACGTTATCTTCTGCTAGAACTGTTATAAAGAAATCATTTGGTCCAAGATCTTTAATTTCAGAATTTATCAAATCAAGATTTTCAGCCAGTTCTTTATTTAAATCTGTTCCCATTCCAACTAGAGCTTCATGCACTCCCTCTATTTTCTTAACATCTTTTGAAATAAGCATTAACTTAACAGAATCATAGTATGTGTTTTTTCTTATGTTATATATTACTCTACTCATAAAATCAATTACCTCCCATATTTATTTAATAATTAATAATCCTACTCAGAATAAAGGAGATCAAATAAATTTTATATGACCTCCTTAATATATTACTTCTTCTGCAGTTTTATTTTTCTATTCTTTTGATTCAAAAGCCACGATTCTAGCTATTGATGATTCTCCATCTACAAATTTCCAAGGGAAACATCCAACAATCATTCTTCTACTTCCTAATTCTCCTATTTGTCCACCAACGTTTTCAGCATGGATGATTTCATAAGGTTTAGGGAATAGTTTAACATGCATTGCTTGGTAAGCTTCTGGCCAAGGATATAATTCATTTAAACTCTTTCCATATTTCTCTTGAAGATATTTATCCGCTGCTTCTGCTTCTCTTGGTTCCCATTCACGGATTTTAGTATTCATTGGATGGTCTTGTGAACCACAATCAACTGCTAACCATTTGAATTCCATTTCTTGAGCCCATTCAACGAAATCCATTGAAGGTCCTGGATGTCTTAGCATATATCTTCTTTCATCTGCTTCTGGTTGATCCCAACCATATTTATGATATCCAGTATTGATAATTAATATATCACCTTTTTTTACTTCAACTCTATCCATTATGTCTTGCGGTGTATATATTCCATAGTCTTCAGACATATCAGATAAGTCTACTATAGCTGCTGGTCCTACTAATTTTTCAAGTTCCATAGATGCAATATCTCTACCTGCAGTGTCGAAATGCATAGGTCCATCAATATGCGTACCAACATGATTTGAAGTAGTAATTAATTGTCCGTTAGCTCCATTAGGTGATAATCTTTTGAAAAATTTAATTTGTAATGGTTCATATGTCGGCCATGGTGGCGTTAAGTGACTAAGGTTTTGCGTTAAATCATACATTTTTACATTGTTCCAATCTTGTAGTAAATTCATTATAAAATCCTCCTGTTTTTTGTATTTCGTTTTCATCAATTAATAAGTTACATGAAAACTAAGTAGTTTGTAATTGTTTCTATATAATGCATTTGTAAATATTAAACACAGGAGTTCCTTTAATCTGACTAAAAATATTCTAATAGATCTACTATACTTATATTTTATCACTATATGGAGTCTTAATCTTTATTCATATTCTACAAATATATAGAAGGATATTTGTGATATGTTGCTAAGTCAATTATTATTTAACTTAATTGTTTGAACTTTCCATATCTAAAATTTGTAAAGCTATCTGAAGATTTAATCTATCTTCATATTTATTCAGGTCTGTGTTAGTAATTTCTCTAATCCTCTGCAGTCTATATACTACAGTATTATAATGTACAAACATATTTTCAGATATTTTTTTTAAATTTCCCTCAAATTCAAAATATCTTTTTAAAGTTAATATTAAATCAGTCTTCTTTTCTTTGTCGTAAGTTACTAACTCATGAAGTATGTCCTTGTAAAATCTGTTTAGTTCGGGTTTTAAGCCCTCAAAGGAAAGAATTTTATAAATTCCCAAATCATCATAATATAAAATTTTTTCTGAACTTTGATTATTTTGATATTCATTTGCTCTTAGTGCCTCTTTATTACTTACCCAAATATCTTTAGGAGTATCACAATTTCTTCCAATTCCAATATTAAGATATTCATTAAAACCTTCATGCTCTGCATAGCTTAATATTTTCATACAGAATTCTTTGATATCTTGCTTTATTTTAGATTCTTTTTTATCAGATCTGGAACCAAATAACAATACAACTCCATCAAACCTAGGGGTACTAATAATATTATAATCTTCATCTTTACTAATTCTATCTATTATACTAATAAGCCTTATTTTTAATTGACTTATATAATTTGGAACATTAGATTTATATTTTTTATATAGTTCACTTTCTTTTATATGAATTACAATTACTGAGTAACTATTACTTATGTCAAAATTTAGATATGCAAGCTTTTCAAAAGCTCTATTAATTCTATCTTCTTTGCCTGAAAATAAATCCTTAAGAAACTCTGTTTTACTTTGGGCTTCTATTTCCAATATAGTCATTTTTTTATGAATATCTAAGGCAATAATAGGTGTAGAAGATTCTAAAACTTTGGTTTCTACAGGAGATAATACTCTCATATCCTCCCAAATATATACACAACCATATTCAATATTCTCTGAATAAATAGGAATAGTAATTCTACTCACTTCTTTACCTTGTATAATATCTGTGGTCCTTAAATGCCCAGTGTCATAAGAAAAGTCTTTGCTAAATTCTCTTCTTTTAAATTTGTCTTGTTCCTCATCCATAAGAGTTTTATAGATTTTTTTATTCTTAGATGATAATATAACTTGAGTACCCATAATATATTCTTCAATTAGAACTGTGTTACCATCCAAGCTTTCATGTATTGCAGTAGCTATTTCTTTTAGGCTTCCTCCATCCAACATAAGTTTTATCAAATTATTTTGGATATTACTAATTCTGGAAAGTATATTAGTATGTGCATTTACTATTTCAGTTAAACTCTCAGTTAAAATTGTTGAATAAGAAATATCATAGGGAATTTCAATTAATGGGAATCCCAAAGCTTCAGCTTTTTCAATTGTACCTTTAGGAATCTCGTTTATATACCTTTTTGTCTTAATAGCTAATCCAGCTACTTCTTTATCATTCAAATCCATAATTAGTCCATCTAATCCCTGAAGATTGTCTTTCATAGAATAAGCAGTGGTTAATAAAAACTCTCCTTCTTCTACCCAATTAATAATATCAGGTACTTCCATAACATTTAATCTAGTTATATTTCTTTCCAATCCTTTTTCTCCAGCAAGTACCTTAGCATTTTTCATAGAACTTAGATTTAATAATTCCTTTACTGTAATTCCCCAAAATTGGTACAAAAAATCCACTCCCCTATTAAAAAATGCACTAATAATTATAGTTAAAGTTTAATAAAAATACTTAGCCAAATTATTATTTCAGCTAAGACTTATAAGTTTTAATACTATTTAAACAATATTAAATTTATCTTAACCTTATCTATTGTTCTATATACATTGATACCCATTCTCATTACTTTAAAACGTATAATCTAGTTAAAAATAAAAGGAAAGAGCTAAATATTTAGCTCTTTCCTTTGTAAAACTATTAGTTGAGATTAAAATAAAGCTATTTTTTTACCTGGATCTGTTTTTGCTATTAATTTACCTTTTGTAAAATTATATAATACTTCTTTCTTTTCATTGAGAGCATTGTAGAAATTATCTGAATTTAATACTATAAAACTAGCTGCATTACCTTCTTTAATAGCATAAGTGTCTCCTAAATTAAGAGTTTTTGCAGCATTATGTGTTATTAATTTATGTGATTCAAGTATTTCTTCGTATCCCATCATTTGACAAACATGTAAGCCTAAATGAACTACATCTCTCATATTACCATCACCTAGTGGATACCATGGGTCAGATATATCATCATGACCAAATGATACATTAATACCATCTGCAAGTAGTTCTTTTACTCTAGTTACTCCTCTTCTCTTTGGATAAGTATCAAAACGACCTTGAAGATGAGTGTTTACTAATGGGTTAGCAATAAAATTCATTTTACTCATGCGGAAAAGTCTAAACAATTTATAAGCATAAGCATTGTTATATGAATGCATTGCAGTAGTATGACTTGCTGTAACTCTACTACCTAGTCCTGATTCATAAGCTCTTGCTGCTAATACTTCAACAAAACGGGATTGTTCATCATCTATTTCATCACAGTGAACATCTACTAATTTCTCATATTTCTCAGCTAATTCCATTATATAATTAATACTTTCAACACCATATTCACGAGTAAACTCAAAATGTGGAATTGCTCCTATTACATCCACTCCCATTTTTACTGCGTTTTCCATTAATTGTCTACCATTAGGATAACTCATTATGCCTTCTTGAGGGAATGCTACTATCTGAACATTTACTTCATCTTTTAATTCATCCTTTAATTCTAACAAACCTTCTAAACCAATTAAAGTTGGATCAGTAACGTCCACATGAGTACGCACATGACCAATACCATTTGCAGCTTGCTTTCTTATTGCATTTCTTGCTCTATCCATTACATCTTTCTTAGTCAATTTCTCTTTTCTTTCAGCCCAAACAGCAATCCCTTCAAATAAAGTTCCTGACAAGTTCCATCTTGGATCTCCCGCTGTTAATGCAGAGTCAAGATGTACGTGAGATTCTATAAATTGAGGCAATACCATTGCGCCATCACAGTTTATAACCTCTACACCTTCCGGAATTGAAAGATTAGGTCCTATTTTCTCAAATTTTCCATCTTTAATAAGTATATCTACCTTTTCATTAGTGTTTTCAAAAAAAACATCTTTAATTAGCATAATATTTTCCCCTTTCTTGCTTTATTTTTTGTTAGTAACTAACTCATATATTGTGTAAACTACAGCTGCTACTACAAGTGAATTTACTGGTGGTACTCCCCACTTAACAAATACTCCAGCTAATGCACCTAATACAACTGCAAGGATTGCACCAATATTAACCGACTCAAATTTATGATTTTCATCAAGATATTCTTTTCTGTTCATAAAAAAGTGAATAATTATTACTACTCCTACTGGAGGAATCATACCACCAAGTAAACTTAAGTATGCAACAAAGTTGTTATATAACCATAAAGCTGAAATAGTACCAATTGCTCCACCAACTAATACCATAGGTTTCATCTGGATTTTAACTATATTTGCAAGTCCGAGACCTGCAGTATAAAGAGCATTGTTATTGGTAGTCCAAATATTTAAACCCAGTACTAATATTGCTGGAATCATTAGACCTTGTGTAATTAATATATCAAATATATCTGGTGTTCCTGTAACGGCTCCACCTACTGCACCGAAAACAAACATTATACTATTTCCTAAGAAAAAAGCTATAACAGTTGCCCATACAGCAATGTTAGGAGTCTTTGAGAATCTTGTAAAGTTAGGAGTTGCTGTACCACCACTTATGAAACTTCCTATTACAATTGATAGTGCTACTGCCATTGTTATTGGTGCAGATGGCATATCTGAAAAAACGTTTGCAAATCCATTAACTTGATTAATTCCATAGTTTACTGAATATATTCCGAGTATTGCTATTAAAGGAACTGCTATGGAACCCAATACTGCCAGTGCTTTAATTCCTATATAAGCTGTTGCTGTCATTACTATACCTGTTATGATAATTAACATTGTTGGACTAAGGTTAAATATTGCTGCAACCGGTAACGCAAACATAGCAACACCTACACCAAACCATCCAATTTGTGTAAAACTAATTAATGCTGATGATAAAAAAGACCCTTTATCTCCAAATGAGTGTCTCGCCAATAAGTCCAATGTAAGCCCTGTGTTCTGTCCAATGTAAGCTAATATTCCAGTGTATATTCCTAAGAATGCATTACCTAAAATCATTGCAATAAAGAAATCCCTCATATTAAGACCAATACCTAAATTACCACCGGCTGTCATGCTAGGTGAGAAAAAAGTAAAACCTACCATTACTACGAGAACTGCAAGAAAACCTTGCCTACTACCCTGATCTACAGCGGATAGTGAATGTTCACTGTCTACTACTTTTTTTACTTTGTCATCATTCATAATAACCCTCCTAGTTTTTTATTGACTAAATGAAACTATTTTCATTCATTATAATTATGGTACCACTCTAAATCGGTAATGTCTAGATACTTTAAAAGCTCTGGAGTATATGTTAAATATTTCTGCCATTCTTTAAATAATTATGTATTCTAATATAAAAAATAAAGATACTCAACTTAAGTTGAGTATCTTTATTTAATTACTTACGATTTTCCTTCTCTTTGTACTTCTCTAATAATGTATAAGCTCCTGTAAATATTCCACAAAGTATATCAGTTCCTGAAGAATGTCCATAATCTATAACCTTCTCTAATAAATCATATAGGGTTTCGCCAGTACTGATGCCAATTAAGCTAATCATTAAGTTTCTTATATCTTCGTTAGATTCACCTATAGAAGACTGTTTTAACATCTCCTCACTTACTCTAGTAGTCTTATTATCAATATCCAAAATAATTTCCTTATTTAATTTATATGCATCTTCTATATTAGCGCCAAGATAATGGGATATGTAGATATTTGAAATCATTAACCCTGATAAAAAATCATCCATTGCTGGTGTTAAACCAGCGCCAAATCCTATTATTTTTTTAGACTTTGAATTTATAGAATGTATTTCAGAATTTTTAAAAGAATGGATAAAATTTAAAAATCTATCTTTAATAAAAAGTTTAGTTCTATCTTCTAAGTTATTATCTTCTATCACTAAAAATTCCTTAGATATAAATTCCATCAGATTAAATATCCCATTCTTTGTCCCTTTATGTAATAGGAAATCTTTAATCATTTCTAATTTGAGTTCATAATTCTCGTAAGTATCTTTATTGGTGATAAATATAACACTTTTATCCCACAGAAGGGATTCTTCATAATTAACAGTAATATTCTTAATATCTAAGGATGATTTTCTAAATTTAACACTGTCTCCCATGCTTATATCTAAATTTGTAAAATCTATATTTTTGGAAAGCTTTATACAATTAGGTGACATAGGTTTATCCTTATTAATTATGGAGATAAACTTTCCATCATTGCTTAATAAATTTATAGTACTTTTAAATATAGAGTGGATCTTCCCATAATGTTCTCCCTCTTGTATCCAACCATACAATTCATTACATATATAGGAAGCATACATCTCACCATCTCCTCTCATTAATAAAAAATAAAGAAGGCTTCTTTAGAAACCTTCTTTAATTTATTAAACTATTTGTGTTTATTTCTTTTCTTTAGTTACCACTGTTTCTTTAACTACTACTGGATCTTTTGTTAATACTTTGTTAAGTATTATACCTATTATTGCTGCTAATGCCATACCTTCAATACTAAAGTCTACGAAACCAAGGTTAATAGGTAATACAGCTCCACCTAATCCTAGTACAAAAATTACTGCTGCTATAATTAAGTTTCTAGAGCTTTTAAAGTCTACATGTTCTTCTACTAATGTTCTAGCTCCTACTGCTGCTATCATTCCAAATAGTACTATAGATATACCTCCAACTACTGATACTGGTATAGAACTAATTATTGAGGAAAGTTTAGGAACTACTGCTAATATTATTGCAAACACAGCTGCTATTCTCATTATAAGAGGATCCCATACTTTTGTTAAAGCTAATACTCCTGTATTCTCTGAATAAGTAGTATTTGCTGGTCCACCAAACATTGCTGACAGAGCAGTCATAAGACCATCACCAAGCATTGTTCTGTGAAGACCTGGATCTTCTAAAAAGTCATCTTCTACTGTAGCGCCTATTGCTATAACGTCTCCAATATGCTCTACGATTGTAGCAATTGCAACTGGTGCAATAATCATAATACTTTGGAAATCAAATTTAGCCATTTGGAATGGAGGTAATCCCACCCAACCTGCATTTGCTATTATTGAATAGTCTACATTACCAGTTAACATTGCCACTACATATCCAACTATAAGACCAATAATTACAGGAACAACTTTTAAGAATCCTTTAGCATATATTGATACTGCTACAACTGTTAAAAATGATACTATTGCTAACATCCAATTCCCTGATGCCATATCTATAGCTGTAGGTGCTAATTTAAGTCCTATAACCATTATAATTGGTCCAGTTACTATTGGTGGGAAAAATTCTACTATCTTTTGTGCTCCAAAAACATAAATAAGTGCTGCTACAACAATATATACCATACCTGCTACTACTATACCACCTCGAGCATAGGCTAGACCATCTGCTCCACCTCTAGCTGATACCATCTCAACTACTGCTGCTATTGGTGCAATAAATGCAAATGATGATCCTAAAAACACTGGTACTTTTTTCTTAGTTATAAGGTGAAATAATAAAGTACTAACTCCTGCCATAAATAATGCTACTGAAATATCAAGACCGGTAATTATTGGAACTAATACTGTTGCTCCAAACATTGTAAAAGTGTGCTGAATACCTAAAATAATCCGTTTCGCCACTGGAAGTTCACTGGCATCTCTAATAGGCTTAAATTCATTACTACCTTCCATGATAAAATCCCCCTCTTTTTGATATTATTTATATTTAAATGTTAGCTTGTCCACAAGCTTCACATTAATATACCTAAAGTCTTAATGTTTTTCTTAAATGTTTTTTAGAGAGTAAATTGTACTTGTTCATAAATAATTTGTATACATATAACTAAGGCTACACCCTAAATGTACCACTGCACCCTAGTATTGTCAACATTATTAAGTTTTTAAAGTCTTATGTTGTGACTTTTAAACAAGTGCTTAGCCATAAAAATTTACAACTAAGCACTTGTTTTCTAAATCTTATTGATATTTATCTGCTTCTTTATTATTAGCAATTGATAATGCTACTCTTTCTGGTGATAAAGGTAAATTGTAGAAATTAATTCTTAATGCGTCATACAAAGCATTTCCAATTACTGATGGAACTGAAATCATAGGGTGTTCAGCTACTCCCCTAGCTCCAAATGGTCCATCTAATTGAGGATTCTCTATATATATAGGTACCATTACATCTGGAATATCCTTAAATGTAGGTATTTTATAATCTGTAAATGAAGGATTCAGCATACGTCCATCTTTACCAAATTTAAATCCTTCTGATATAGCTGATCCAATACCTTGTATTACTCCACCTAATATTTGTCCATCTACCAATTTTTTATTGATAACTTGACCAACGTCAAACGCGGATGCTATTTTAAGAATATGAATATCTCCAGTTTCTATATCTACTTCCAAGTCAATTCCATGAGCACCGAATGTCCAAGCTAGTGCTGCACGTCCCTGTCCTGTTTCTGCATCTAAGTTTGTAAGACCATCCGCAATATAAGTTCCTCTACCTATTACTACTCCCCCGATTGCATTACCATTAGGATATACATAACCTCTACCTAATTTACTAAAAGGTATACGTAAGTCTGTTTGATGAACGTGACAGATATGCCCATCTCTGTGAACTACTTTATCCACTTCACACCTAAATACTTGAGCTGCAGTTTTTTTCATTTGTCCTATCATATCTTCAGCTGCTCTTATAACTGCGTTACCGCCCATAAATGTAAATTTAGAAGCTACAGTTGACCAGTCATATGGAGTTTTGTCAGTATCACTTTCCCATACCACTTGGACTTTATCCATTGGCAAGTCTAATATTTCTGCAGCAATTTGTTGCATAGCTGTATTTGAACCTTGACCCATGTCTATAGCGCCTATCATAACTTTAACATTACCTTCTCCATCCATTTGCATTACTGCTGCAGTAGATGTACTTGAAGGCATTGCTGGTGCTTTGTGTAGCAGTGCAAGTCCTTTACCTCTAACTTTTCCTGTCTTTATTTGAGCTTGACGTTCTTCTTCACTTTGATAACCTGTCCAACCAATTTCTTTTGCAACTGCGTTTAAACAATCAGAAGGGCTACCTGTAGATTCTGTAATTAATTCCCCACTTATTGTGTGTTTACCAGGTTTTAATATATTAACCATACGTAAATCATATGGATCCATATCTAATTTCTGAGCCATTAAATCCATTTGTCTTTCTATTGCCCAAAGGAACTCTAAGTGTCCAAAACCCCTATAAGCTGTACTAAATGTTTTATTTGTATATATAGTTCTAGAATGAAGTTCTACGTTTGGAACTTCATAAGGTCCAGCACCAGAATAAACAGCTGTTTTACCAACGTTAACTCCATAATCTGCATAAGCGCCACTGTCCCAGTCATAATAAGCTTTTAATGCTGTAATCTTACCATCATTCATTACCCCTGTTTTAACTCTAGCTCTCATAGAAGCTCTAAGAGGTAATTGACTTAAATCTTGTTCACGTGTACTTACTAATTTTACTGGAAGTCCTTTTGCAGCTTTTGAAAGCAAAGTAACTAAAGGCTCTAAATGAATTCCTGCCTTTGCACCAAAACCTCCTCCTATATAAGGAATAATAACATGAATATCTGATTCTTTAATACTCATGGCTTTAGCCAATAATTGTTTAATACCAAATGGTGATTGAGCAGATGACCATATTTTAACTCTGTCTGAATAAGGGTCTGCCTGAGCTATGGAAGCATGAGTTTCCATAGGTACATGAGCTGCTGCAGGTAAAGAAAATTCACTTTCTAACACAAGGTCAGATTCTGCAAATGCCTTTTCAACATCACCATGTACATTTCTATTCCAACTAGCTATATTTGAATCTGGTTGAGGAAAGAAAACACCTTTTAAATATTCTAAATCATTAATATCTTCATGTACTAATATCTTTGCTTCTAAGGCGTCATCCAAGGTAAGCACTGCTGGCAATACCTCGTATTCAACTTTAATTAGAGAAATAGCTTTTGCTGCAGTTGCTTCATCAATAGCTGCAACAGCCGCAACTACCTCTCCTGCGTATCTAACGAATTTATCTGCAATTATACATTTATCTACCATATATAATCCAACTAAATATGGTGCATCTTCACCAATTAATACAGCCCTAACTCCTGGCAATGCTTTTGCTGCTGATATGTCTATAGACTTTATATTTGCACGAGCATGTGGTGAATTCAAAACTTTTGCATGAAGCATACCAGGCATTTCCATATCATGTACATACATTGCCCTACCGGTTACTTTTTCAAGAGCTTCAGCTCTGTCAGGTGATTTACCAATATGCCTAAATTCTTTCTTCTCCATTATTTCAACTCCTCTTTTTCCCTTTTTGCTGCCGATAAAACTGAATCTATAATAGGTTGATAGCCGGTACATCTACAGAAGTTTCCAGCCATACCTTCTTTAATCTCTTCCACTGACGGATCTGGAGTTCTATCTAATAAGCTTCTTGCACTCATTAACATTCCAGGTGTACAAAATCCACATTGTAAACCATCATCTTTAATAAATTCCTGTTGTAAAATAGAAAGTTCACCATCTTTGGAAAGCCCTTCAACAGTTATTATATTAGACCCATTAGCTTCAGGTGCTAATATTAAACATGAATTCACAGTAACTCCATCCATTATAATTGTACAAGCTCCACATTCTCCTACTCCGCATCCTTCTTTAGTTCCAAATAATTTAAGTTCATTACGTAAAAATTGTAATAATGTCATATTGGGATCAACATCTTTATACACTTTATCCTCGTTTACGGTTAGACTAATTGGAACCCGAGGCATTTTTGAGTCAACATATTCAAAACAATCTTTTTCCCCATGATTACGCATATTAATTTGCCCCCTTTTCGATAAGGTTTAAATAACCTCTTTTTGCTAATACTCCAGCTATATGATAACGATACTCAGCTGATGAACGTACACTGGTTTTTCTAGGATTTATATATTTTTTTATTTCTTCTTGTATCCATATTCCTAATTCTTCTGTTAATTCTTTATCTACTAAAGATGCCTCTAATTCTTTCAAACGTATTGGAACTGGCTCTACAGCTGCTATTGCTATATACATTTCTTTATTAGCTCTTAAACGCATAGCCAAACCAACATTACATAAATCATGGCCTTGAATACGAGATTTTCTTAAATAAATACTGCTTTCCCCTTCTTCCACATCTGGAAGAGAAACACCTATTACAATTTCATTGTCTTTTACAGTTGTTTTCTTAAGTCCTGTAAAGAAATCTTCAATTTCTACAATTCTAGTACCTTCACTAGATGCTATATGAACCTTAGCATTATACACTAGTAGTGGAGCAGTTGTATCTGCACCAGGTGATGCATGGCATATGTTACCAATTAAGGTTGCTCTGTTTCTAATTTGATAACTAGCTAGAGTATCAGTGGAATGGACTAAAGCAGGATACTTTTCTCTTATAGTCTTATCTGCTGATAATTTATTTACAGGCACAGATGCTCCAACAAATAGCCCTTCTCCTGGATTATATGACAATTTCTTTGTTTCTGGTATGTTTTTCATATCTAGTAAATTTTTTACATCAATTTTATTACTACGAAGCTCCAACATTATATCTGTACCACCAGCTAAAATATTTGTGCCCGGATTTTCATTTAAATACTTTAATGCATCTTGTAAATTATCTGGTCTAAAATAATCAAAATTACTTAACATAATTTTCCCCCCAAATTAAATTTTGTTTCTTTATTTAAATATTCCTAAAATAGACTATTATTTATGCAAAACATGTTAACGTTTGCAAATGCTTTACTCTTGAAATAATAAATAAATACCTTCATAGTATTAATTATATTATATAATCAAACATTTATCAATAATATTTCTATCATATATTAACAAAACTATACAATAATTCTTATGAATAGTCACTAAATCGTTATCCATTTTATACATATTCTACATAATATAAAATTATAACCACCCATAATTCAAACCCAATAAAATATTTCATTGGGTTTGACCATATTATTTATTCTACAGTTTTAAGTCTTTCTTGTGCTTTATCAACAGAATTTTTAATCCCTTCGTAGCCTGTACACCTGCATAGATTACTTTTTAGCCAATCTTCTTTAATACTATCATCAGCATCTGGATACTTCTCTAATAATGCATATGCATTGATTAAAAAACCTGAAGTACAGTATCCACATTGAAATCCACCATCTTCTAAAAAAGCTTCTTGTATTTCAGTATTCTTTAATCCTTCAATAGTAGTTATTTCACTACTTGCAACTTCAATAGCTAAAATCAAACATGATTTCACAGGCTTATTATCTAAAAGTACTGTACATGCTCCGCAATCACCATTTTCACAACCAGGTTTCCCACCAGTAAGACCAAATTTTTCCCTAAGAACTCTTAATAGAGTATCAGAAGGTCTTATAACTGCTTTTCTCTTTTCACCATTAATATTAAAATATAATGAAGTGTAACCACTATAAGATTTCATTAAACCTCTCCTTCCATTTCTCTAATAATATTAATTAGAGAATCTTTAAATAAATGCTCTCTGAAGTCACGAGAACTATTCATATCTTCTATAATATTAGAAGGTAACATGCTTATTGCATCCTTAACTCTTTTCTCCGCTTCTATAGATCTATCATTTAATACCTCTTCCATTTCATTACTTCTAAATGGAAATGGACAGATCCCTGCAAAACTATATCTCACTTTATGGTCTACTTTTAAAGCTGCAATATGAAATAATGGATAATCTATTTCTACACTTCTCTCTTTTCTAATACGCACAAATTTATTTTCTATATTCTTTTTATCTATTTCAATTTGAAGTAAAATCTCTCCTGGAGCCAATTTTATTCTTTTATCGAATCCGTCTGTTATACTTTCTCTTCTAATTCCATCTTCTCCTGCAATTACTAATACCCCATCACTAACCATAACAGGTAAGATTGCTTCTCTATAAAATAATCGTCCGCAGACATTACCACCTATGGTTAATCTATTCCTAACAGTATGGTCTGCTATTTTACTCATCACCTGAGCCATTAACTTAAATTCAGTTTTTTCAATTATTTCATTAAGGTTTAGTGAAGAACCATAAATTATTTTGTCGCCATCTTCTGAAAATACATTAGTTTCTTCTATTGATTTCAAGTCTATAACTGCTCCTGTTTTTATTATATCATTTCTTGCATAAGTAACAGTTTCTGTTCCACCGCTATAATAGACAGGATTCTTCTTCTCATCTAACTTAGTTTTAAATAAATCTATAGCTTCCTCATATGTTTCTGGTCTATGATATTCAAAATCGTAGGAAATCATTTATCTTCAGCCTCCTTCTCAGCTCTCCATAATGATTCTGGAGTTAATGGCAAAGTTTTTAATTGAACTTCCAAAGCCCTAGATAATGCATTTATTAATGCTGCTGGAATTCCTATTATTCCTTGCTCTCCTAATCCTCTAGCTCCATATGGACCGTCTTTTTGCGGTGTATCTACAAAATCCACTAGATATTCGGGTTGATCTCCATATCTCATGATTTTAAAACTTCTAAGAGCATTATTTACTACTTGTCCTCTTGTATTATAATGAAAAACTTCATCTCTAGCAAAACTAAGACCCATAGACATTGCACCAACTATTTGGCCTCTAGCAATTGAAGGATTAATTATTTGACCTACGTCTAAAACAGCCACAGATTTTAAAACTTTATAACTAAAATCTCTAAGATCTAGTTCAACTTCTACTCCTTCAGCCCCTAATGTCCATTCCAAAGCTGGTTGTCCTTTTCCTGTTTCTTTATCAATATCAGTTAATCCTCTAGCTATATATCTTCCTTTGCCGATTACTTGACCTTCAATGGCATTCCCATTTGGATATACATATCCTAATACAACTTCATGCAAAAATAATCCTATATGCGGTAAATCCTCAATAAATACTCTATCATCAGCAACATGTAAATCTTCACTACTACATCTTAAAACTCTGCTGGCTATATTTTTAATTTGATTTATTGCATCATCAGCAGCTTGTATTGTTGCGTTTCCTGCCATATAAATTGCTCTACTAGCAGCTGTTGCCCAGTCGTGTGGAGATATCATAGTATTTATTTCTTTTGTAACATGAACACGATCTATAGTAGTCTCAAATTTTTCAGCTAAAATTTGAGCCAATCCAGTTTGAGATGCCTGACCTATTTCAACTATAGAACAGTTTAGATTCATAGTTCCATCTTCATTAAATGTTATAATCGCTCCTGCATCAGTATTAGTTGGCATAGCTGGTGCCTTCCAAAGGCATCCAATACTTTTTGCTCTTACAGTATGTTCATCTATTTTCTTATAAATACCATCTTCCCAATTTAATAATTCTTTTGCTCGATCTATACATTTTATTAAATCTCCAGTATTTCCGTCCATCAAACTTCCAGTAGGTGAAAAATCTCCTGGTTTTATAGAGTTAATAGCTCTAATTTCAGAAGGGTCCATATCTAATTTTTCTGCCATAACATCCATAGCTCGTTCAATTGCAAAAGCTAACTCCATATGTCCAAATCCTCTATATGCATTAGTAAATGGATGGTTTGTATATACACATAATGAGTCACACCTCACATTATCAACTTTATAAGGCCCAGTACAAGCAATTGCTGCTGCACGGCTGATGTTTACTGAATAATCCGAGTAAGCTCCAGCATCAAATAAGTAAAGTAAATCTAAGGATTTAATTAAGCCATCTTTTGAGCACCCCATTTTAACCTTACCTTCAAATCCTATTCTTCCAGGAGAAGCTGTTAAGTCTTGTTCTCTAGTATTTACTAATTTTACCTTTCTACCACCAACAGCTTTTGAAAGTAAATAAGCTAGTGCTTCTAATTGTATCCCTGCTTTTCCGCCAAAACCTCCGCCAATAGGGGGGGCTTTTACGATTATTTTTCCAGTAGGAATATTAAAGAATTCACTCATTAAGGCTCTAACAACAAAAGGAGCCTGAGTAGTAGAAGTTATTATAATTTGACCATCACTTTTTATTTCTGCTATAGATGCTCTAGGTTCCATAGCTACATGGTCTCCACCCATATAATGAAATGTTTCATCAATTATTATATCTGATTCTTCAAAACCTAATTCTACACTACCTTTTCTTATCTTGGTTCTATTTGCAACATTAGTACCTGGTTCCGGGTGTATAGCAGATATATGTTTGTAATTAGCTAGATCTTCATGTACCAATAAACTATCACTACTAAGTGCATCATCTAGAGATAATACAGCATCCAGCTGTTCATATTTAATTTGAATTAAATTTAATGCTTGATTTGCTTCAGCTTCACTATCAGCAACAACCGCTACAACAGCTTCCCCAAAATGTCTTACTTTATCTCTAGCAAGAGGATATTTATCTCCAAGATAAAGACCTACTACAAAAGGTAAATCCTCTCCAGTAACTACTGCCCTTACTCCAGGTGCTACTTTAGCTTGTTCTGTATCAATGGAAATAATCTTTGCGTGAGCATGTGGACTTGTCTTTATAGTTGCATGAAGCATATTATTAGAATAATTATCATTTACATATATTTGTTTGCCTGTTATTTTATCAAGACCATCAATTCTCACATGACTTTTCCCTACTACTTTAAGCTCTTTCATGGTTACCTCCAATCTGCCACTATTAATGGCAAGGATAATTTAAACAATTAACTATTGTTATAGTCCTTTTAAATTTAACACTATACCCTGTTAATGTCAATATTTTATAGTAAAAACTAATCTTGGAAGTTGATAAAATAAAAAGTTAGACATCTTGTCTAACTTTTTATTATTTAACCCCTTATTACCATAGCTCCTCTTGCAAGAGCTTCTTTATTAATTGGTAACAAGTGAGCTTTATTTGAACCAAATACATTTAGAAAAGCTTCATATATTGATTCCATTTCTACTGGCTTAGCAGCTTCTATAAAAGCCCCTAACATAACCATATTTGCTACCCTATTATTCCCCAATTCATTGGCAATTTCATTTGCAGGTACATAATATACATCTATATCTTCTCTAGTGGCTTTTTTAGGTATTAAAGATGAGTTTATGAATAATTTACCATTTGGAAGTACATTTTCTTCAAACTTATCTAAAGATGGTCCATTAAGTACTAATACTGTTGTAGCTTCTACTACTACTGGTGATGCAACAGATTCATCAGATATTGTGACATTACAGTTTGCAGTTCCACCTCTCATCTCAGGTCCATAGGATGGATACCAAGCTACTTGCTTATCTTCTATCATACCAGCGTAAGTTAACAATTGGCCCATGGCCATAACTCCTTGACCACCGAATCCTGCAATAATAATTTTCTCACTCATATTATTCTTCCTCCTTTGTGTTTCTAAAATTTCCAAGAGGATAATAAGGAATCATATTATCTTTTAACCATTTCATTGATTCAGGTGCTGTTAAGCCCCAGTTAGTCGGGCATGTCGATAGTACTTCTACTATTCCAAATCCTTTACCTTCTATTTGAGCCTTAAAGCATTCTAAGATTGCTCTCTTTGCTTTTCTAATATTTGCAGGAGTATCTACTGACACTCTTTCTACAAATACTGCTCCTGGTATTGTAGCTAACATTTCAGATATTTGAAGTGGTTGTCCTGTAGTAGCTGCATCTCTACCATAAGGAGCTGTTGTTGCTCTTTGTCCAATCAAAGTAGTAGGAGCCATTTGTCCACCTGTCATACCATATATTGCATTATTAACAAATATTGTAGATATCTTTTCTGCTCTATGAGCAACATGAACTATTTCAGCAGTACCTATAGATGCTAAGTCTCCATCACCTTGATAAGTAAATACAAAACTATCAGGTAATACTCTCTTTACTCCTGTTGCAACTGCTGGAGCCCTACCATGTGCTGCCTCTTGCATATCACAGTTAAAATATTCATATGCTAAAACTGAACATCCTACAGGTGCAATACCTATAGCCTTATCTAGTACACCCAGCTCTACCAATGCTTCAGCAACCAATCTATGGATTACACCATGTGTACATCCTGGGCAATAGTGAGTTTCTTTGTCCGTTAATCCTTTTGTCTTTTCAAATATTATAGCCATTATCTGTCACCTCCAAGAATTTCTTTCACTTGGTTTACTATTTCTTCTGGTGAAGGAATCATTC
>CAJDVD010000047.1_pt1 | contig 19741 bp, 17 predicted proteins | sample 7391361 | NCBI WGS metagenome assembly CAJDVD01 (sample SAMEA7055710, study PRJEB34461) | soil metagenome | biome: terrestrial ecosystem; feature: Peninsula; material: soil | place: Antarctica | collected 2016
ATCCAACATACCTTCAATTTTTAATAGTTCATCATGGAGACTAGTTATTTGATCTGTAAATGAGGAACGAATTTTAAGAATGATACACCATTGCCCAGTAACTCTATAACACTCTTCTATTACTAGACCATCAATATGAATATTTGAAATTTTAGAAAGTATTTTATTAAAGTCATTTGTTCTTACATTTACTGAAATAAATGCCTTGATTACTTGGCCAGTTTTGCTCCAATCAATTTTAGTGTTGTAACCCAGTATAATGCCATTTTCTTCTAAGGTATTTACTCTTTTATGTATAGCCGGCCTAGAAATATTAAGTTTTTTGCCTATCTCCTCATGAGAAATCCTTCCGTTGTGTTCTAATAGCTCAATTATTTTGAAATCCATTTCATCCACAAGATCACCTTCCATTACGTTATTAGTTATATTTTACCATAATAAATACAATAAGTCAGTATAAAACATAATATATGACGAATAGTAATAAAAAGGAGAAAGCACCAGCTTTTAAAGCTAGTGCTAATAGTTTATACAATATGAATCATTTTCACTAACTATTCACTTAGCCAATAACTTTGAATTCCTTCTTCTACTGATTTTTCTTTGTATAGGATATTATATAGTTCTAAAAACAAAGGTGTATCTTTTTTTAATATTTATTTTTCCCTTTTCTTCTAGACTTTGCAAAAATATATATCCATTTAATGTAATAGGAAGACCTTCAATAGTTTGATTGTCCATAATCTCCATTGCTTCATCTATTGTTTTACCTTGACCTAGAAGACTTCCAAATTTCCCGTTTCTTCCACCTTGTGCTGTAACATAATAATCTCCTACTCCTGCAATTCCTAATGCTGTTTCCTTACTTCCACCGTAGGCTTCAACGATTTTAGCCATTTCTATGGTTCCTCTAGCCATCAAAGCTGCTTTTGGATTATTGGTGTCTCCTTCTAATCCTTCAATAATTCCCATAGCTATGGCATATGAGTTTTTAAAGGCAGCACACAAATCCACACCTAGAATATCATCCGTAACTCCACCTTTAAATTTAGGGGATTTAAAAACATTACTTACATATTTTGCTGCTCCAATATCCTTAGAAGCAAAAATTCCTTCAGTGTATCTAGCTTTAGCTAACTCAGTAGCTATTATTGGGCCTCCAAGTTTTACAATGGCTACCTTTCCTTTATTTTTTTCTAAAAGAGAATTCTCAATAACTGCGGACATGGTAGATAGGCTATTTTCATCTAAACCCTTTGTAACACTTAATATAATATGGTCTTCATTCACATAAGGTGCTATGGCATTGCTTATTGATTCCATGCCCTTTGATATTACTGCAATAACTATTAGTTTAGTGTGATTAAAAGCTTCCTTCATTTGGTCGTGGTAATAAAATGTAATGTTATCAGGTATTTCTGCACCAAGTCCTTTATGCATTTTTGTGGCCTTCATTTGATCAATAGCTTCACCATCCCATTCAGTACCCCATAAGTTAACATTATGACCATTATTTCCTAAATGTATAGCTAATGCAGTTCCCATTACTCCTGCACCTATTACTACTATATTATCCATGAATATACCCCCTTTAAATTTTATACTTTCAAATCTATATATTTACTAAAATAATTGGAACAATACTATATATTATTTAGTATACCCAAGTTATAATATATTCCATATTTTAATTGAAATCAGGAGTAATATTTCCACTATATATTATGAATTAAGTAAAAGATTTCTATTGTTACTGCTACTTTTATATAAGCGCAAAATAAGTTATAATAGATATATTAATTAGTTTGAGGAGGATTCTATATGCTAGCAAATGCGCATATATTAATTAAGATAGCATTTCTTTGTTCAGCTGGGTTTTTAGCCGCATTTGTAGATGCAATTGCAGGAGGAGGTGGGTTAATTAGTGTACCGGCTTATTTGGCTATAGGATTTCCACCCCATTACACCCTAGGGACAAATAAATTTTCTTCAAGTTTTGGTGCAATTACCAGTACTATAAAATTTGCTAAGTCAGGTAAAGTAGATATGAAATTATTAAAAGTACTATTACCTTTTACTTTCTTAGGGGCAATAAGTGGAGTATCTACTGTTCTTATACTAGATTCTAGTGTTTTGAAACCTATTGTATTAGTACTACTAATAGGTGTTGGAGTTTATAGCCTATTTTCTAAATCTGTAGGCTTAGAAGATAAATTTAAAGGATTAAATAGGAATAATTTAATTGTAGGTTCATTATTTGCATATGTAATGGGATTTTATGAAGGATTTTTTGGACCGGGAACAGGTTCATTTATAATATTTGGGTTAATTGGGATTTATGGATTTGATTTTGTTAGGGCAAGTGGAAACGCTAAAGCTTTGAATTTTGTCAGTAGTTTCACTTCCTTAATATTATTTGCTATTAATGGGAAAGTATATTATCTAATGGGAATACCTATGGCTATATTTATGATATTAGGAGCTAGAGTAGGGTCGAAAGTTGCGCTAAAAGAAGGAGCTAAGTTTATAAAGCCTGTATTTGTGACTATGTCTTTAGCTATAGCGGGAAAAATGATTTATGAGATTTTAAAAAGATAGATAAAATTTATTGTAATACTGGGAGTGATCAATTGCTTACCGACTATTTAATAAAAAAAGTTACTAAAGGTAATATTGATTATAAAAATAAAGCTTTAAGATTAAAAATAGGATACTTAGGCAGCATAGTAGGGGCTGTAGTAAACGTAATACTTTCTATTGTTAAGTTCACCATAGGAATTATGACTTCATCTATAGCTATTTTAGCCGATGGCTTCAATAATTTATCCGATTTAGGGGCATCATTGATTACTATTTTAGGTTTCAAATTATCCCAAATGCCACCAGATAAAGAGCATCCCTATGGGCATGGTCGTTTGGAGTACATTTCTGCTTCAATAGTAGCAACCTTGGTTATGGTATTTGGTTTTCAATTTATTAAAATTTCTGTGGAAAGGATAATTACTCCAAAAATAGTAGTATTCCAATGGATACCTTTTATATTATTAACTCTATCAATAGTGTCGAAATTTTGGTTAAGTAGATTCAGTATGAGATTGGGAAAGAAAATAAATTCTACTGCACTGAAAGCTTCAGGGACTGATGCATTAGGCGATGTATTTGCAACTGCAGTAGTTTCAATATCTCTTTTGGCATCTAAGTTTACTAGTATAAATATTGATGGTTATATAGGTGTAATAGTCAGTATATTTATATTGCTTTCAGGATTCAATATATTTAAAAACACATTAAGTGAATTAATTGGAGAATATCCCGGTGAAGAAATTATAGAAGGTATTACTAAGGGATTACTTAGTTATGATTATATATTGGGGGTACATGATTTAATTATACACAATTATGGTCCTGGTAGAATGATGGGAACAGTTGATGTAGAAATACCACCATATATAGATGTAGTAACCATTCATGATATAATAGATATAGCTGAAAGAGAATTAGGCGAGGAATTTGATTTGAATCTTGTAATTCATATGGACCCAGTAGGATTCGAGTCAAAAGAAGTCACACTTATTAGAAATCAAATAAAGCGTATGATGAAGTCAAAGAGTTATTTTAAATCTTTTCATGATCTAGTTTTAATTGAGAATTTTCAAAATAGACATATTGTGTTTGACCTTGTACTAGATGGGAATATAATAGATACTGATGAAAAAGATAAGAGTTTAACAGAGGAAATAATTACTAATTTAGAAGATTTTGATCATAGCTATCAGTATGAGGTTAGGTTGGATAAAGAATATTAATAAAGATAAATAAAAATGGAGTTGATTAATTGAGAATAATAATACCAATGATAGTTGGGGGCATAATAGGATATATAACTAACTGGCTAGCTATAAAAATGCTATTCAGACCACATAGAGAAGTTAAAGTTTTAGGTATAAAATTGCCTTTTACTCCTGGATTAATACCCAAGGAAAGAGAAAGAATGGCTGAAAGTATTGGACTAAGTGTAGGCGAAAACTTATTATCTCCGGATGTAATTACAAACGCACTATTGAGGCCGGATATTAATGAGAGCATAAATACATGGATAAAAGAAAATATATTTAAATTGAGAGAAAATCATAATCCAATAAATACTGTTTTAATGGTGCAGGGAATCGAAAAATACGAAGAGTTAGTAGATTATTTAAATAAAAAGGTTATGAGTTTTATATTTTCTAAATTAGATAGTGAAAATTTTAAAGGGAATTTATTGAATTTTGCAGAAGATATTCTTTATAATCAATATGGAAGTGAAATAAAAGATTTTGCTTACAGTCAAATCAATATTCTGTTGGTTAAATTTTTGAATTCTAGCAAATTAGAAAATGAAGTTGAATTAGGAATAAAATCTATAATAGGTAATGTTAAAAAGGATAATAGAACTCTTTACGAAGCTATTCCAGAGAGTATAATAAGTAGTATCAATAATTATATTGATGAAGAACAAGATGTAATAGCAACAACAATAATTGATATAATTAAGAATCCTGAAATTCAAGACAAGTTAAAATCTTCACTTGCAGATTTGGTAGATCAAAATTTAAGTAAAGTTATAACAATGTTTGTAACTCCTGACCAGATTTCTGATAAAATTTTTATTGCATTGGAGAAGTATATAGATGGTCCAGAAGTAAATGAAACTATAATATATATAGTTAAAAATTCAATCCACAAATTCTTAAGTAATAAGGTTTCAGAAATCAGTGAAGATCTTCTAAATGTTGTATCTAGCGGAGAGTCAAATGTATTCTCCGATATTATAATGGATTATATAGGTAATGAGGAAAATCAAAATAAATTAGGAGATTTATTAATAGAGAAATTAGAATCAGAGGATCTATCAGTGAAGTCTAAATTAATGAAATTTTTAAGCCAAGGTTTAGAAAAAATAGTAAATCTGAAAGAGTTTAGGGAAATATTACAAGGTGTGGTTAAAGATACTTTAGAAAACATTTTAAACCAACCCATATCATCTATATTCATTGACTTGGATATAAAGAATATTGATAATATTACAAAGACTATAAATACAGGTTTTCATAGTATAGTAAAGACTCATTTACCAGATGCTATAATTGCCATGGATATATCATCAATTGTAGAGGAACAGATCAATAGTTTTGATGTTGAATTTACAGAGAAATTAATATTAGATATAGCAAGAAAAGAACTTAACTCAATAACTTGGTTAGGAGCATTATTAGGTGTAATTATTGGACTACTAACTCCATTATTACAGACTCTATACTAATTGGTAAATACAACTCTGAAGGGAGTTGTTTTTATTATCTTATGGTTATTTGTATTTATACAAGAAATAATGGTTTTAAATGATGAATACAAGAATGATTTATCCCAATTAGACTAATTGATAAAATTAGGAAATTGGGATATAATATTTTAAATAAGACTTTTAAATTTATGTTAACCAGTAATATTAATGAGGAAGATAATAAATTAAGTTACATGTTAGGAGGATAAGTTACATGTTAGGAGGATAAGCGTGAAATTACAAGAATTAATTCATGAGTTAAAGATTTTAGATGTTAGAAATCCAATAGGATACCAAGAAGTGACAGGTATTGCAAATAATTCCATGAATGTAGAAAAGGGTAATATCTACGTTGCCATAAAAGGTTATATTACTGACGGACACAGATATGTGGCTGATTCATATTCTAATGGAGCTATTGCAGCAATTGTGGAAGAATTTGTTGACGATATTGAAATTCCACAGTATAAAGTAAGGAATACTAGAGATGCATTATCTATATTAAGTGACAAATTTTTTAATCACCCTTCCAAAAGTTTAAAAGTAATAGGTGTTACTGCTACAAACGGTAAAACTACTACAACTTATATGCTAGATCGAATAATGGAAGAAGCAGGTTATAAAACTGGTCTTATAGGAAGTGTTATTAACAAAATTGGTGATGAATTTATTCCAGCTGTCTTAACAACTCCTGAAAGTTTAGACCTTCAAAGATTGCTCTATAAGATGAAGGAAGAAAGAGTAGAAAAAGTTCTTATGGAAGTATCTTCATCTGGCCTAGAATTATCTAGAGTTAAAAATGTAGATTTTGATATAGTTAGTTTCAATAATCTTAGCAGAGAGCATATAGACCAACATGGTAGTTTTGAAAAATATTGGGATATCAAATCTACTTTAATTAGAAATGCTAAAAGTGATAGTTTTGCTATATTAAACTTAGATGACGAATATTCTGAGTCTTTAATAGGTGAGACTAAAGCAAAAGTAGTAACCTATTCATTAAAACAAGAAATAGGAAATCTTTATGCTAAAGATTTAGTGCTTGCAAATGGTAGGGCTAGGTTTACAGTAGTAATAAATAAACCTTTTGATGCTTTTGGTAAGAGAATAGAGAGAGGGGAGTTTCCTATTGTACTAGGAGTTCCTGGATTTCACTCAGCAGCCAATGCAATGGCAGCAATAGCCATTGCAATAACAGATGGAGTAGCACCAAAGGCAATTCAGGATGCTCTATTATACTTTAGTGGGGTAGAAAGACGTTTTCAATATATATATGAAAGAGACTTTATTATAATCGATGATCACTTTGCAAATAGAGGAAATATAAATGTTACCTTAGAAACTTTAAATAGTATGGAATATAATAATTTACATTTAGTTTATGCAATCAGAGGAAATAGAGGTGTTACTGTAAACAGGGAGAATGCGGAAGCCCTTACGGAATGGAAAGACAAATTAAAGATAAAGGAAATAATAGCTACTACAAGTACGGAGGCTGTAACAAGTAGAGATAGAGTATCTCCTGAAGAGGAAGCAATATTTGATGAAGTTATGAAACAGTCTGGAATAAATGTTCATAAATACGAGAGATTAGATGAAGCTATTAAATATGCCTTAAGTAAGGTAGAAAAGGATGATATTGTTTTACTGGCAGGCTGCCAAGGTATGGACCATGGAGGCAAAGTAGCATTAGATTATTTGCATGAATTAAAGCCTGAAATACCTGAAGAAGAGTTATACAAACCAATAAAAAATAGAGTAGTGGAATAAATCCATGACAAATACTAAAACTAGTCTATATAGACTAGTTTTAGTATTTACTTGATATAATATATAGTTTATAGGATAATTATGAGATATTACAAACTTGGAGGAAAAAATGAAAAGAAAAAGAATAATTATATCTTTATTGATACTAACTATGATTACATTTATTTTTGTTGGTTGTAGTAAGGAAGAAAATTTAGATAATATAGAAGATTATCCAATTACTGATTTAACTGGGTATATAATGTGGGGTGCTGGAGGAGGTACTGACAACGTTGCTAGAGCATTAACACCATTGGTGGAAAAGAATTTGGGGAAGAGTATTATTTTACAAAACAAAGTAGGTGCAACAGGAGCAATAGCAACCCAATTTGTTCATGATCAAAAGTCTGATGGTTACTCTCTATTATACGGAGCGGAAAATCCACAATTATATGGAGTAATGGATATATCAAAGTTGTCCTACAGTGATTTTGAACCTATTATTGTTATTGGTAGAGAAACCGCTATAGTTGTAGTAACAGCCGACTCTAAATACAATACTATAGAAGAACTAATAGCAGATGCTAAAGCTAATCCTAATAAAATTGATCTAGGGACAACAGGACCTGGAGGATTACCATTTGTTGTAGCATCCTTATTAAAAACTGCCAGTGAGGTTGAATTTAATCAAATTCCTTTTGATGGAGATGGCCCAGTGATCACAGCATTATTAGGAAAACATGTAGATGTTACTGTAACTAAACTATCCGCAGCAGGAGAACTACTTAGAGCGGGAAAAGTAAAGTTACTGGCATCTATATCCAATGATCCAATAGTTGGATTTGAGGAGATTCCTGCCATTGGTAAGGTGCTTCCAGAGTATTCCAAATATTTACCTTGGGGTCCCTTTTATGGAGTATTTGTGAATAAAGATACACCAATAGAATTAATTGATAAACTTAAAATTTCATATAAAGAAGCTTTTTATGAAGAAAAATATCAGAGTTTCTTAGAAAATGCAGCCATAACTCCCATGGGAATCTCAGGAGATGAAGCAAAAGATTTTTTAAATAATTGGCAAAGAGTTTCATCCTGGTTATTATACGATTCTGGTGGAGCGAAAATCAGCCCAGAAACCTTAGGAATAGATAGAATAGAGTAGAGAAATAAATTTTATTGACTATCATGGTCTTGTCATTCTGAGTTTAGCGAAGAATTTAGGTTTAAGATTCCTCATTTCATTCGGAATGACAGACAAAAGCAAAGTGGTAATATATTTGAGAATTAAGAAGGGAGAAGGGGTAATGTGGAAAAAAAAATTGATATAACACTGATAGTTTTAAGCTTATTTGCAGTTTTTCAAAGTGTTAGAATTTCTGGCAGAGAACTTACCCCAACTTCTCCTGGGGCCTTTCCTCTTTTTATATCTATTTTATTATTGGTATTCAGTATATGGATATATATAGAAGACAATAAAAAAGTGGAAAGTAAATTTGAGGGATCCATATTTTCAAAAGAAATTATAGTTATTATTATATTGTTAGTCTTGTACGGTTTGTTACTCGAATTACTAGGTTTTGGAATAGCTACATTTGGATTTATATTTATTTCCACATGTTATTTATCTAAAGGAAATATAATTAAAAATTTCATTATTTCATCTCTTACCTTAAGGAGTTGAATAGAGTGAATATATATCAATTATTATTGATTGGCTTAGGTACATTCTCGGGAATTTACCTTGGAGCTATTCCTGGACTGTCTGTAACTATGGCCGTTTCATTATTAATTTCATTTACTTATTCTTGGGAAACTTATTCAGCCCTTGCTTTAATGATAGGTATATACTGCGGTGGAGTTTATGGAGGTTCAAGGTCTGCTATTTTGCTCAACATACCAGGTGCACCAGCTGCCATTGCAACTACATTTGATGGATACCCACTGGCAAAACTGGGAGAAGCAGGTACTGCAATAGGAATTACAACTATTCAATCCGTATTTGGAGGATTAATAGGTACATTAGTCCTAGCAGTAGCCGCTCCACTAGTGTCTGAAGTTGCTCTTATGTTTGCTCCTCGGGATTATTTTTTAGTTGCTATTATGGGACTATTATTAGTTGGAAGTCTTGGTCGACAATCTACAGCAAAGGGACTTTTTATGGCCGCTTTAGGGATACTAATAGGAATGGTGGGAATGGATTCCTTAACAGGACAAGCTAGATTTACATTCGGAAGTTTAAATTTAATGAACGGAATCAACTATATTACAGCTATGATCGGATTATTTGGTGTATCAGAAGCTCTTATGCAAATAAAATTAAAAGATATGCCCATTGTAAAACAAAAAATTGATAAGATAATACCATCATGGAAAACTTTACTAAAATTATTACCACTTTCTTTACGCTCAGCTTTTATAGGAGTAATGGTAGGAGCATTACCAGGAACAGGTGGAGATATTGCAGCACTTATAGCATATGATAATGCTAAGCGAACAGTAAAAAATCCAAGTAGACCCTTTGGAGAAGGAGCAATAGAAGGCCTTGTTGCACCTGAAACAGCAAATAATGCTGCAATTGGAGGAGCTTTTGTACCTATGTTAACATTAGGAATTCCAGGGGATCCTGTTACTGCAATATTTATTGGAGCATTGTTTATTCACGGTGTAAAACCTGGACCTATGCTTATGGTAGAATCACCTGAATTGTTTTGGTTTATAGTTATTTCTCTATTAATAGCTAATGTATTTTTGCTTATATTTGGATTGTCTGGAATAAAGATATTTACAAAATTAGTAGAAATACCAAAAAACATTCTTATTCCTATAATAATAATCCTCTCTGTAATAGGTACTTATACTATAAGTAATAATGTTTGGGACATTTATATTATGTTAATATTTGGAGTATTAGGATATATATTAAAGAACTTTAAATTTCCTCTAAGTCCATTTGTATTAGGGATGATACTATCACCATTACTGGATACAAATTATAGAAGAGCTGTCTTATCTTCAGGATCAATCTTAGGTTTTTTGAAGGATATTATAATGAATCCGATTTCTTTAGTATTATCATTAAGCATTATTTTTATGATGATAAGTGCCACGAAATGGTTTAAAACAACTTTTAGCAAATAGTTTCCTTAATACTATAAATAATTAAGCTTGATATGAAAATATCTTAACAAACTACTTGATTTAGTCTGTTAAATATGATACAATTCGATTTGCTGTAAAAATAATATATTTATAGGGGGAAAAGCAATGAAACGAATTATATCTTTAGCACTAGTACTTATGTTAGTTGTAGCATCACTTGTAGGTTGTTCAAAACCTGCAGAAGTAGAAACACCACCAGTGGTAGAAACACCACCAGCAGTTGATACACCGGCAGTTGAGAATAAAGCAGTTCTAGCTCAAGCTCAAGTAGACACTACTATGGCAGCAGTTGGCTTTGATGCAGAAGGTAAAGTAGTAAGTGTAACAATAGATGTAGCACAAACACAAGTAAAGTATGATGAAGATTTAAAAGTTAGTTCAGATAGAGAAGCAAAAGTTAAATCTAAGAAAGAATTAGGACCAGACTACGGAATGGTTAATGCTTCAGCAATTGGTAAAGAATGGTTTGAACAAATGGAAGCATTTGAAGCATGGATGATTGGAAAAACTGTTGATGAAATCACTGGCTTAAAAGTGAAAGAAACGAATCCTTCACATCAAAATGTTCCAGACGAAGCTGAATTAACTTCAACAGTTACGATTACTGTAGAAACTTACATAGCTGCTGTTCAAGAAGCTTGGGACAATGCAATAGATGTAGTTGGAGGAGAAACAGTAGGTCTTGGAGTTCTTACTTCAATAGCTAGTTCAAAAGATAAAGGTGTAGACGCTAATAACAAAGAAGTTTTACCAATGGCACAAGTTGACACAACAATGTCAGCAACTGCATTTGACAAAGATGGTAAAGTTGTTGGAGTTATTAATGACGTAGCACAAAATAAAGTAGCTTTTGATGCAGATGGTAAAATTACGTCTGATGCAATAGCAGAATTAAAATCTAAAAAAGAACTTGGACCAGACTACGGAATGGTAGGAGCTTCTGCAATAGGAAAAGAATGGTTTGAACAACAACAAGCTTTTGAAGCATGGATGGTTGGACAAACGGTTGATGAAATCACTGGTTTAAAAGTGAAAGAAGCTAATCCATCACACCAAAATGTACCAGATGTTCCAGAATTAACTTCATCTGTTACTATTACAGTAGAATCTTATTTAGAGGCAGTTCAAGCAGCTTTTGCAAACAAAAGATAATTAATTAAATTATATAAAGGACTCCCATTGTTGGGAGTCTTTTAAATTATTATAGTTGTTAGTTGGATTAAATTTTGATATTATAGTTAAGGGTGATTAAATGAAAAAGAAAATACTATTGATGCTAATATTATTAGTGTCATTATCTATATTAATAGGCTGTGAGCAGAAACCGAAATATGAAAAGTATACAAATAGTTTTTTTGATACTTTTGATACTATTACTCAAATAGTAGCCTATACTGAAACAGAAGACGAATTCAACTCCTATATGGAGATTATTCATAATAGATTTAAAGATCTTCATGAATTATTTGATAAATACAATAGTTATGAAGGAAGGAATAATATTAAGACTATTAATGATAATGCAGGTATTAAACCTATAGAAGTAGAAAGAGAAATAATAGATATGTTGCTTTTCTCTAAAGAATGGTATGAAAAAGCAGGGAAAGAAACTAATATTGCTTTTGGACCAGTTATTAAAATTTGGTCTAAGTATAGAGATATAGCAGAAGCCAATTCAGAAGATGCTAAATTACCACCAATAGAAGATTTAGAGTATGCAAATAAATTTACAAGTATTGATAAAGTTGTAATAGACGAAGCAAATATGACTGTATACTTGGAAGAAAAGAATATGAGTCTGGATGTTGGTGCAGTTGCTAAAGGTTATGCAACAGAGATAGTTGCAAAAGAAATAGAAAATCATGGTTTAACTTCAGGAATAATAAGTGCAGGGGGAAATATCCGTACAATAGGAAAACCATTAGATGGACTTAGGGAAAGATGGGGCATTGGAATTCAAAATCCTGATTTAAGTGTTAGTGGTAATTCTAATATTTTAGACACTGTATTTATAAATGATGCATCTGTAGTTAGTAGTGGAGACTATCAAAGATTTTATATGGTAGATGATATGGTAATTCACCACATAATAGATCCAAAAACCCTAATGCCAGGAGATTACTACCACGCAGTTACTGTTGTAACTCAGGACTCTGGATTAGCTGACTTTTTATCTACTTCAGTTTTTCTACTGCCCTATGAAGATAGCAGGAAGCTAGTGGAATCCTTAGATGGTGTGGAGGCTATATGGGTACTTAAAGATAATACTATAGAAGCCACAGATGGTATGAAGGCTATAATGAAAAGCTATGGGGCTACAGGAGCTAAAGATAAATAATTATTTTAGATAAGAACAGAATATTATTTGTTATTTTTATTGGAACAATATACTATAGAATATCTGTAAAGAAGGCTATTTCCTCAGGATGTTTTTAAGAAAATTTTGAATTATCAGATAATTTGTGATATAATTTAAATTGTCGTTAAAACTTTATAAAAAAGAGGAGGAAATCATGAAACGAATTATATCTTTAGGATTAGTACTTATGTTAGTTTCTACAACACTTATAGGTTGCCAGATAGATCCCCCACCAGGTGATCCAGAAGACCCAGCAGCCATAGAGATAGAGTTAGAGAATATTTAGTTTAAATAGACTTTGATCAAAATTTATTAATATGAAGCCTAAAAGAATAAGAAATACATGTTAATTATAAAGTAATATAATATAGATAATCCAAATATCAGAAGATATTTGGATTATTTTTTTAATTATTAAAATTTACTTGCAATATTTTATCTTTATAGTATACTATAATCATTATAGAAAACGTTTTCTATAAGGGGGAAAGGTAGTGATTAAATGAAAACCACTATTCATGATGTGGCAAAAGCAGCCGACGTATCTATAGCTACAGTTTCTAGAGTTATTAACAATAATTATCCGGTTCATAAAAACACTAGACGTAAAGTAGAAAAAGTTATTGAGGATCTTAATTATATACCTAATGAAATAGCTAGATCCCTTATATTAAAGACTACATTTAATATTGGAGTCATAGTTCCAGGTCTAACTAATATATTTTTTCCTACTATAGTAGAAGATATTAATAAGGAACTGGGAAAAAATGGTTTTACTCTTTCCTTATATACTAGTGACAATGATCCAGAGGAAGAAAAAAAACTATTAGAAATAATTATGTCTCGTAATATGGATGGAGTTATAATTATAGACCCTTCAGTAGATAATTTAGACAACGGATACTTAGGTTCAGTTGCTAAAAAAATCCCTACTATTCTTATAAGTGGTAAGGTAGACAAGTATAAATATAATTTTGTTTCTTATGATGAAGAAGTAGGAACCTTGCAAGCCTTCCAACATCTGTATGATTTAGGACATAGAAAGATTTTATTTATAAGAGGAGCAAGAAGCTTATCCTATGACTTAAAGGAAAACGTTTATGAACAGTTTGTTGAAAAAAATAAACTGGATTACAAGAAGATATTATCAGTAGGAAAGGGTAATAATATGTATGTAGTAGAAAACACTACAAAAATATTTACTGAGTACTTACAAGATGATAGGGAGTTTACAGCAGTATTTGCTTGTAATGATCTTATGGCAGTAGGAGTAATGAATTCTTGTAATATTATAGGAATAAATATACCTGAAGATTTAAGTATTATAGGATTTGATAATACCTTGTTGTCTAGTATAAGTAGTCCTAAACTTACATCCGTAGATTTAAATATTAAAAAAGTAGCAAAAACAGCTGCAAAAGAAATTATTTCTTTAAGCAAACGGAAAAAACTATCTTTAGAGAAAGTCAGCTTTGATACACAATTAATTTTAAGAGATAGTTGTGCAATACCAAAAGGGCTTCAATAATTTAACTATAAACATAAAAACAGGAGGAATTAAAATGAAGAAATTTTTAACAGTAGCAATAGTAATAGCTATGTTAGCAGCAGTATTAACAGGATGTGGTACTAAAACAGCTACAACAGGTGATGATTTACAAATAGGTGTTTTAATTTACAAATATGACGATACCTATATATCCACAGTTAGACAAGCATTAGAAGCAGAAGGTAAAGCAGCAGAAGGCGTTACACTTTTAATGAATGACTCTCAAGGTGACCAATCAAAACAAAATGACCAACTTGATATTCTTATTGAAAAGAATGTAGATGCTTTAATAGTTAATATAGTTGATATCGGTGCTGCAGAATCAGTAATAGCAAAAGCTAAAGCTGCTGATATTCCTGTAATTTTCTTTAACAGAGAGCCAGATGATGCTGTATTAAAAGCTTATGACAAAGCAAGATTTATAGGTACAAAACCAGAAGAAGCTGGAATTATCCAAGGTGAAATGATGGCTGAAGTTTGGGGAGAAGGCGGGTATGACAGAAATAATGATGATGTTATGCAATATGTAATGCTTAAAGGTGATGCAGATAATCCAGAAGCAATAGCAAGAACAGAATACTCAATAAAAACACTTAACGAAAAGGGTGTTAAAACAGAAGAGCTTGGATTACAAGTTGCTAACTGGGATAGTGAAAAAGCTAATGCTGCAGTAGAAGCATGGATGGCAAAAGACGGAGATAAAATAGAATTTATTATTGCAAACAATGATGGAATGGCATCAGGAGCTCTTTCAGCACTTCAAAACGCTGGATATAACTTAGCAGTTGAAGAAGGCAAAGAAATAAATAGAGATAAATATATACCAGTATTTGGTGTAGACGCTACAGACGAAGCAAAAAACTTAATTGAAAACAAAATAATGACTGGAACTGTTAAACAAGACGGTGAAGGAATGGCTAAAGCAGTATTTGCGTTAGCAGTAAATGCGGCAAATAAGAAAGATTTTGTAGATGCAACAGATTATAAATATGATGATTCAGGAATATCAGTAAGAATTCCTTACCAAGCATATAAATAATATTAAGAAGTATTAAGTAATACACAAAGGAATCTCGCATAGATAAGAAATGATCTTTGCGTGATTCCTTTCAACATATACAAAAGTATTGATAAGAGTGGTGATATTTATGTCAGAGGAAAAATATTTACTAGAGATGTTAAATATCTCTAAAGAGTTTCCAGGAGTTAAAGCCTTAGATGATGTAAGCTTTAGAGTAAAGCCTGGTACAGTTCATGCATTAATGGGAGAAAATGGAGCAGGTAAGTCTACCCTTATGAAAATTTTATTTGGGATTTATAAAGAAGACCAAGGTGAAATTTTTGTAAATGGAGTAAAAACTGCATTCCCTGATCCTAAAACAGCCCTAGAAAATGGTGTATCCATGGTACATCAAGAATTAAACCAAGTTTTAAAGCGTGACATTATGGATAATATACTTTTAGGTAGGTACCCTCAAAAGGGAATATTTATTGACCAAAAAGAAATGTATAGATATACAAAAGAAATATTTAAAGATTTAGGTATTGATATAGATCCTAAAGAAAAATTAGGAAATTTATCGGTTTCTGCTAGACAAATGGTAGAAATTGCAAAGGCAGTATCTTATAATGCTAAGATATTAGTATTAGATGAACCAACCTCATCCTTAACTCAGCAGGAAGTTACTCATCTATTTCGTATAGTCAATCTACTTAGAGATAGGGGATGTGGAATAGTCTATATATCTCATAAGATGGAAGAAATACTGGAAATATCTGATGAAGTAACAGTAATGAGAGACGGTAAGTGGATAGCAACTGAAGATGCTAAAGAATTAACCACAGATAAAATCATAAAGCTTATGGTAGGACGAGATTTAGTTGACAGATTTCCTCCTAAAACAAATGAACCTAAGGACGTAATATTAGAGATTAATAACTTAACAGGAAGATACCAACCTTCTATTGAAGATATTAGCTTTGAACTGAGAAAAGGTGAGATATTAGGAGTTGCTGGACTAGTAGGTTCTAAAAGAACAGAACTATTAGAAACTATCTTTGGTATAGCTAGTCACTCAGAAGGTGAAATATTACTTCATGGAAAAGGGATAAATAATAAAGATTCTGCTACTGCTATAAAAAATGGTTTTGCATTACTAACAGAAGAGAGAAGAGCTACAGGAATATTTGGTGGATTGGATATAAAATTTAATTCTGTTATAGCAAACCTGGATAATTATTCAAATTATGGTGTACTAGATGATAAAAAAGCAAAAAAAGATACTAGTTGGGTTATAGACAGTATGAATGTAAAAACTCCTAGTCAACGTACTCCTATTCGTTCTTTATCCGGAGGAAATCAACAAAAAGTAATTATCGGCAGGTGGTTACTCACTGATCCAGAAGTTTTACTGTTGGACGAACCAACAAGAGGAATAGATGTAGGTGCAAAGTATGAAATCTATCAACTTATTATAGATTTAGCAAACAAAGATAAAGGGATAATCTTTGTCTCCTCAGAAATGCCTGAATTACTAGGTATATGCGATAGAATACTTGTAATGAGCAATGGTAGAGTAGCAGGAATTGAAAATACAAATGATTTAGACCAAGAAAAAATAATGACTTTAGCAGCAAAATATTTATAAAAATTAGAGGTGTTATTAATGGAAAAAAAACCTGAATACGAAAAAGTGGATAAATTTCTTAAAAATCGTGAGATACGTAAAAACTGGGCAGACTTTGCCCTTAATTATGCATTATATGTGATTTTAGGATTAATGATCCTGGGAGTAATAATAATTGACCCTAAATTTGTATCAATTAAAAACTTTACAAATATACTAAGCCAAGCTTCTACCAGGGCTATTTTAGGTATGGGTGTAGCTGGACTTATTGTGCTACAAGGTACAGACCTTTCAGCAGGAAGAATACTTGGTTTATCTGCAATAGTATCAGCTTCACTACTACAAGAAGTAAGCTATGCAGCTAGAATGTATCCTAATTTACCAGCATTACCTCTTATATTGCCATTAATTGTTGCAATAATAATAGGAGTAGCATTATCTTTAATAAATGGATTTGGTGTAGCAAAACTAAAGCTACATCCTTTTATAATTACACTAGGTACCCAACTAATAGCTTATGGAGCAGCCTTAATTTACATTGATAGGCCACCTTTAGGAGCACAACCAATTGCTGGACTAGATGCCAGGTACACATCAATAGTAAAAGGTGCATTCAAAATTGGAAGTGGGGACAAAGCATTTGAAATACCATATCTTATATTTTATGCAGCTATTATAGCTGTAATAATGTGGTTCATTTGGAATAAGACGAAATTAGGTAAAAACATGTTTGCTATTGGTGGGAATCCAGAAGCGGCAGCAGTATCTGGAGTAAGTCTTACTAAGAATATACTAATAATTTACTTAATGGCTGGGGTATTATACGGAGTAGCTGGATACCTAGAAGCAGCTAGGATAGGTTCTGCAACCAGTATAATTGGACAAAACTATGAACTCGATGCTATAGCAGCCTGCGTTGTTGGTGGAGTATCTTTCTCAGGTGGTGTAGGTACAATACCAGGAGTGCTAATTGGAGCTGTTATTCTTCAATTTATTAACTATGGACTACTATATATAGGTGTTAACCCTTATCTTCAAATAATAATAAAAGGTATTATTATAATAGTAGCAGTATCTATTGACGTAAGAAAATATATAATTAAGAAATAGTAGGAGAGAAATTATGATAACTAGAGGCAAGCATCTTAAAATGAATTCTGTTGTTTTGGAATCGGATTTATTGAAAATAAATATATTACCTGAAATAGGATTTAAAATGTCATCTATAATATACAAGCCAAAGCATAAGGAATTTCTATTCCAACCTAGCTTAAATAAATATGATATTCCAATTTATGGGGATGACTTTTATAAATACGATACTTCAGGTATGGATGAGATGCTACCTACTATTGACCATTGTTATTATCCAGAGGGAAGCTTTAAAGGGATTGAATTACCTGACCATGGGGATCTATGGAGTATTCCTTGGGATGTAGAGATCTTAGAAGATAGTGTGACAGGTATGGTTAGGCTTAAAAGTTTGCCCTTAGAATTTAAAAAGCGGATAAGTTTTGAAAATCAGAATACTATTAGGATGGATTATAATATAAAAAATCTTAGCTCTAAAGAGGTATATTATCTTTGGGCTCTTCATGGTTTAAATGTATTTGACCATAATACAGAATTTATATTTTCAGAGGAAATGAAAGATGTTTTAAATGTAGCTAATGAAGACGATTTAAGCTTAATAGATTTAAAATCCTTAAAGAATTATGAAGATAAAAAAGAACATAAATATTATTTCCTAAATAAGATAAAAAATGGAAGTGTAGGACTTGATTATAAAGATCATAAAATTAAATATATGATTAATTTTGATCCTATAATTAATCCATATCTAGGGGTATGGATTACTAAGGGTGGATTTAAAGGTGAGTATAACTGTGCACTTGAACCCTCAAATGGATTTTATGATAATTTAAATAGTGCCTATTATAATAAAAAACTACCATTTTTAAAGGCTTTAGAAGAAAAACAATGGACTGTATTTATAGAAATACAAGAATATTAATATATGTTTTAGGTGGTGAAATAATGGACTTAAAAAGATTGAAATCTAGATTTATAGAGCTATATGGAGAAGGAGAGCATATGGCTTTTTTCTCACCTAGTAGAATTAATATAATAGGCGAACATATAGATTACAATGGAGGAAAAGTATTACCTGCAGCAATAGAAATAGGAACATATGGAATAGTTAGGAAGAGAGAGGACAATATTTTAAGATTGGCTTCAGAAAACCGAGATTTTATTTATAATGGAGTTATAGATGATCTTTATTATGAAAAAGAAGATGATTGGTCAAATTATCCTAAAGGGGTAGTTTATACAATGAAAGAAGCTGGGTTTGCAGTTGGTGGAATGGATATCTTGGTTGAAGGTAATATTCCAAATGGAGCAGGTCTTTCTTCATCTGCGTCACTGGAACTACTTATTGCAGTGATGGTTAATCATTTGTTCAATGAGGATAAAATAGATAGAATTGAACTGGTTAAGTTGAGTCAAAAAGCAGAAAATGACTTTGTAGGTGTTAAATGTGGAATCATGGATCAATTTGCCATTGGAATGGGTAAAAAAGATAAAGCTATATTATTAGATACTGAAACCATAGAATATGAGTATATTAATATGGACCTAAAGGATAATATAATAGTTATTATGAATACCAACAAAAGAAGAGAGCTAAGTGATTCTAAATATAATCAAAGAAGAAGAGAATGTGAAGAAGCACTTAGAATCATAAACGAATTTACAGATGCAGATAATCTTTGTCAACTGAGCATAGATGATTTTCAAATATTAAAACCATTTATAAAGTGTGAAAATATAAGAAATAGAACAGAGCATGTAGTATATGAAAATTATAGGGTAGAGAAAGCCAGCAAAGCATTAAAAAATGGAAATATAGAAGAAATTGGTCAACTTTTAATTCAATCACATAATTCCTTAAGAGATTTATATGAAGTAACTGG
>CAJDVD010000037.1_pt1 | contig 18306 bp, 17 predicted proteins | sample 7391361 | NCBI WGS metagenome assembly CAJDVD01 (sample SAMEA7055710, study PRJEB34461) | soil metagenome | biome: terrestrial ecosystem; feature: Peninsula; material: soil | place: Antarctica | collected 2016
TGATACTATTAAATCAATACTTAACTGAGGGGGATTTAAAATGAATTTATCACAATTTCCAAGAAGACGTTATACAAGTTATAAGACACCTATAGAGTTTTTACCAAATTTTACAAAAGCATTAGGTGGACCAAACATCTACATTAAAAGAGATGACTTATTAGGTTTAACTATGGGTGGAAACAAAACTAGAAAACTTGAATTCTTAATGGCAGATGCTTTAGAACAAGGTGCAGATACAATACTTACTTGCGGTGCGGTACAATCTAACCATTGTAGACTAACATTAGCAGCTGCAGTTAAAGAAGGGCTTAAATGTCAACTAGTTCTTGAGGAAAGAGTTCCTGGCAGCTATGATAAATATGCAAGTGGTAACAACTATCTATTCAATCTTTTAGGAGTAGAAGATGTCACAGTTGTTCAAGGTGGATCGGATATGATGGCTGAGCTTGAAAAACTTGCTGATAAACTAAAATCAGAAGGAAGAAAGCCATATATTATACCTGGTGGCGGTTCTAATGCTATAGGTGCTTTAGGATATGTTGCTTGTGCACAAGAAATATCTGAACAAATGTTTGATATGGCACTAAACTTTGATAATATTACGGTTTGTAGTGGATCAGCTGGTACCCACGCTGGACTTCTTTGTGGATTTAAAGGTACTAATGTTCACATTCCTATAACTGGAATTAGTGTAGGTAAAGAAAAAGTTACTCAAGGTAACAATGTTTTCAAACTTTGTGAAAAAGTAAATGTTGAACTAGAGATACAAAATCCAGTTGTAAGAGAAGATGTAGTTGTACTTGATGATTATGTTGGACCTGGTTATGGAGTTCCAACTGAAGAGATGGTTGAGGCAATCCAACTTCTAGCAAGAACAGAAGCAATTGTAACTGACCCAGTATATACAGGTAAAGTACTTGCTGGTTTGATTGATTTAGTTAAAAAAGGATACTACAAAGATTGTGAAAACATTCTATTCATTCATACTGGTGGAGCACCTGCACTATATGCTTATGAAGATGTAACATTACATGGCGTAAAATAAATTTAAAATTAAGTAAGACTATCTAATTCACATTAGATAGTCTTTTTTTAATCAATATATAATAAATTCTTAACCAGTTTCCATAATTAATATCTATTATCGATAAAAATAAAACTGCTGACATTTTATTGTCAGCAGCAATTTGTTCAATTGATTATCTAATTATATAGGCTTATTAAAATCTTCTGCCATTAATACGTTTATATCTTTATCTCTTCTCAAATTTTCAATATTATGTCCATATCCTTCTAAACCTACATCCTCTTTAATTTCTTCTTCCATTTCATCTACATCTGGATTGGATTCTGCTTCTTCTACAAGTTTATCCCCCAAGGTTTCTTCTGATGCAACTACTGGTCTAACAGAACCATCTTCTTCGAAATATTCTAATTCTTCATTTGACTCTGCTATATCGTCAGCTAATTCTGTCACATCTACATCTTCATCTGGAGTAATAACTGGTCCATAGGTTCCATCTTCATATACTTCATAATAACTTCCATAATCTTTGTTTACAAACAATATAATTTTACCTTCTTTTACTTGATCATAGTAAAATTCTCTGTCTCCTTCGCCTAGTCCCATTCTATGGAATGCATCTATAATTGAATCCTCGCCTTTTAAAAAGCTTTTAAATTTGTCTAAAATTGAATCATCATCTTCTTTAATTATTACATCAGTAAAACCTCTTAGCATAGAGAAGTCTTCATCCTCACTTGCAATGATATACATATCTTCTTCTTCATAGCCAAGTTCTTTTAATACTTGTATTCTCTGCAATACATTTTCTTGATTATCATAAACTTCAATGTTCTTATCATCCATTATTTACAACTCCTTATTAAGTTTTTATACTTACTTAGAATTTACCCTCTATTTAGGTCTATCAAACATATTCAGTAGTTGTATTATATTATCTTTTACTAATTAAACCATTATCAAAAGCATCTTCAATCATATATTCTACGAATTTCCATAGTTCATCTGAAGATTCTTTTACTGGTGATATCCTTTTATAAATATCAGCTTGACTGATATCAAATTTTTTCCAGGTACCTCCATTATTATTATAATTGCTTAGCATTGGTTGAAGTCTGTCCATAGCTGTAGCAAATTTTGCTTCTGTAGTCTCTATTTCTTCAAATTCATCCCAAAGTGATCTTAAATCTTTAGCTTTATCTTCTTCTAGCATACCAAATATCTTTTCTGCAGCCTCAACTTCTCTTTCTCTTTTATCTGCATTACCTACTTCATCATAACAAAAAGTATCTCCAGCAAATATCTCTACTAAATCATGAATAAGTAACATTTTTATTACTTTTAATAAGTCTACTTTTTCATCGGTATATTCTGATAGGACCATAGCCATTAATGATATATGCCAAGAGTGCTGAGCGTCATCTTCTCTTCTGTCTTCTCCTATGATACTAGTCTGTCTTAAAATTGATTTCATTTTATCTAGTTCCACAATAAATGCAATATCTTTTAATAATCTCTCATTCTTCATTTTGGCAGCCTCCTATTATGCATCAAATAATGATAACATTTCTTCTTCACTGAGCTTAGAAATTAATGTTTCTCCTTCTTTAATTACCATATCTATCATTTCTCTTTTCTTTTCTTGCAATTTAAATATCTTTTCTTCTATTGTTCCCTTAGTTATTAATCTCATTACTTGAACTGTATTTTCTTGACCAATTCTATGTGACCTGTCTGTTGCCTGGTCTTCTACTGCTGGATTCCACCATGGATCATAATGAATCACCATATCTGCTCCAGTTAAGTTTAATCCCGTACCTCCTGCTTTTAATGATATTAGAAATACATCTCCTTCTCCATCATTAAAGTCTTTAACCATTTCACCACGATTTACCATACTTGTGGATCCATTAAGATACATATGTTTGATACCTTTTTTGTCAAATTTTTCTTTTATAATATCTAGCATTGATCTAAATTGGCTAAAGACCAATATTCTATGGCCACCTTCTATGGCATCTTGAATGATTTCTTCAAAACTTTCTAATTTCCCACTTCCACCAGTATAATCTTCTACAAATAATGCTGGATGGCAGCATATTTGCCTTAATCTGGTTATTGCAGCTAATATTTTAATATGGGATCTATTAAAACCTTTATCTTTTATTTCTATTTCTAAATCATCCTTTAAAGCTTTTATATAAGCTATATAAAGTTTCTTTTGATCTTCAGTCATTTCTACAATAATCTTTTGTTCTATTTTGTCAGGTAACTCTTCTAATACTTCTTTCTTTAATCTTCTCAAAATAAATGGTTTAATATGTTTGTTTAAATCTTTAAGTCTATCCATATCACCATCTCTAAAAATAGGTCTTTCATATTTATCAATAAATCCCTTATTGGATAATAGATATCCCGGCATTAAAAAATCAAATATAGACCAGAGTTCCATTACAGAATTTTCCATAGGTGTTCCGGTTAATGCAAAATAATTTTTCGCTTTAATACCCTTTACAGATTTAGCATTAAGAGAACTAGCATTTTTAATATGTTGTGCTTCATCTAATATACAATATCTAAATAAATAGTTCTGGTATAGCCCCACATCTCTTCTTAAAAGAGGATAAGATGTAACAATTAAATCGTATTCATCTATATTTTTTAATAGCTCTATTCTTTCCTCTTTATTACCATGTACTAAAAGTATTTTCAAATCTGGCGAAAATTTATTAACTTCTTCTTCCCAGTTAAATACCAGGGACGTAGGTACTACTATTAAATTTGGCATACTTCCTTTTTCTTTCTTTTCCGACAGTAGAAATGTTAAGACTTGCAATGTTTTACCTAAGCCCATATCATCTGCTAATATTCCTCCAAACCCATATTTAGCAAGTGTTTTAAGCCATTTAAAACCAAACTTTTGGTAATCACGTAGGGTACCCTTTATCTCCACAGGGATTTCATATTCGATATCCTCTGGATTTTTAATATCATGTACTAATTTTTTAAAGTCTATATTCTTCTTTATAAAATCTAAGTTCTTATCTTCTAAAAATCTATCTAAATACATTGTTATATGCTTTGATCCTTGTATAATGCCGTTATGCATAGTATTTTCTAATCCCATTTTCTCAATTAAATCTGCCACATTCTCTAGGTCCTCATTGTCCAGGGGTAAAAAAGATCCATCTTTAAGTCTATAAAACCTCTTTTTTTCTCTAATGGAATGGAACAATTCATCTATTTCATCCTGATCAATACCTTCTATATTAAAATCAAATTCTAATAAATCTAAATCATTATTTATCTTAACTCCGCCTGTAAAGTTTGCTGAATCTCTAATTTTAATAGCTTTAAATAGGTCAGAATAATATATCTCTCCAAATTCTTGTAGCCTTGGTATTATATTAGTTACTAAATCAAAGATGTTTTCTGCATCGTCTAAGTATATTCCCCCATCTATAACTCTAAAATCTCCATCTTCTAATATATTTAAAACATTATTTTCCTGTTCTCTATCTCTTAGTAATATCTTGTTGCTTTCAATAATAGATTCTTCCTTAGAACTAAAAGGATTTATTTTAATATCGCCATAGATAAAATAAATTTTACCTTGAATAGAGAAATCATCTTTATCGAAATATACTTCTACTTTTAAATCAGGATTATAAATTGAATCCTCTACCTCTTTATCTAATTCCAAATGAACTACATTTCGTACACTAGTTAGAACATCTGAAATGAATTTTTCTTTATAGTTTTCAGTAACTTTTATTTGCCCTTTACCTTTTATTAGTATTTCTTTATATAAAGGTAAAATTTTCTTTCTTTGTTCACTAGGCAATTTAATAATATCACCATGGTTAAATACATAGTGTCCATCAGTTGTTAAAGTAATAATCTCTCCAATTGACTTCATACTTACCATTAAATCTTTATTTTTTCCTACAATTTCCATATTCAAATTTAATTCTTTTTCCATTATTTCTACTGATCCATAATCTATATTAAATATATTCACATTAAATTTTCTATCTTTCATTAAACTAAAAAATTGTTTAAGAGATGAATTAGTAAGGTATATTCTCTTTGCTGAAAATATTCCCTTTGAATTTCTCGAAACAGTCCTGTAATTGTTCTCAGTATAGTTTTCATGCAATATATTAAGAAAATCTAATACTCTTTTATCTTCTTCAGTAAAATAATGAATACTGGGAGAATATGAAAAGTTTTTACCAAATCTAAGTTCTTCTTCATTGTTATATGCATCAAAAAACTGAGTAGCTGATCTTACAGAATATAGTCTTTCCTCTCCTATACGTATACTTAAATAAGACCCTTCAGGCATAGTTCTTGGATTATATTCATAATTATATTCTATATTCAAAGGTATTTTTATACCTTTAGCAACCTCTTCATAGGAGGATATCATATTTATTATTTCTTGTTCTCTTAATTGCATTCTTCTCTTATTTTCTTCGAAGTTTCTTAGATATAATAATAAGGCTACAATATGCTTACAGTCTCCATAATATTTTTGAAATGCTTTACATGTGCAATTAGTAGATGCAACATTTCCCATACTATTAAAATTCACAGAAGATGTATATATGGAGCTTCCATATACAGATGATTGAAAATAATCATTAGTTGAATTAGTTTTTACTTCTTTAACTCTATCAGCTAAAAAATATTCCCGTCCTTTATGGTAAGTTTGATATCCTTCAACTCTATCCATTAATATTTCGTCTTTTAAATTAAACATATATATTCTTCCTTCCTATACATACAATTTTAAAAATAACTATCACTTCATTATATAGTATATGGCCCCATAATAAAAGAGCACTAACAGATTATTATTTACAGTTAGTGCTCTCTTTTAAAATATTACGGTATTAATTTATATAAACTTAGTCTTATTTTTATATTTTTATATTTAAATAGTCCATTGGCCATGTACTACTCCTACTAAATACCATGTACCTCCTAAATCCTCAAATACTAATGTGAGACTTCTCCAATCTATTCCTTCATATTGTGGATCAAATCCAGTGAAATGAAATTCTACAAAATTAGTATTAGGATATTCTGTAGTAATATTTTTTATAATATTACCTGAACCAATTGCTACATTATTTCCTATTATATGTGGATTTATAAAGTCTTCGTCATAAATAAATTGGCTACATTATTTCCTATTATATGTGGATTTATAAAGTCTTCGTCATAAATAAATTGATTATAATAATCATTGAAATCTAAGTCAATAGGCTCTCCAGAACCATCGTAGTCTCCCCAATTATATATTTGATTATCTACGCCTAATCCTAAAACTTCAGCTGCTGTAAATATTTTGTCATTTTGACCATCAACATATTCATATGGAGTAAATCTTACTCCATTTGTAGGATGAACAAAAGTGGATAATGTATTCATATCCATATTTTTTATACTATCTAACACACCCATAGAAGTAATAATTATATTATTAGAACTTTGGTTAGGTGTCCTAATTCTGTAATTATAACTTCTTGATCTTTCACCTTATTTTCTAGTTCCGCTATTTTTTCATCTTTTTCTTTGATTTCTGCTTCCAGCTTAATGTTGTCATCTGATGTTTCTACTACTGGTCCAGTGGTTGTTCCACATGCTGATAATACAAATACTAAAATAAGTGCTATAGATACTAACTTAATAAAGTTACCTTTCATAGTTTTAGCCTCCCTTAGGAGAATATTTACCCTTATTTAAATCAATATAATCATTTAGCTTTGTGCATCTTTATTTTTTAATTAAATAGTCCATTCTCCATGTACTATTCCTACTAAATACCAAGTTCCTTCTAGGTCTTCAAATACTAATCTCAAACTTCTCCAATCTATACCTGCATATTGAGCTTCTATTCCTGTGAAATGAAATTCTACAAATTTTGCATTTGGATATTTTCTACCAATGTTGTTTACCATATTCCCTTTTCCTATTGTTAGATTATTTCCTATTAGATTTGGATTCATAAAATCTACATCATAAATAAATTCATCATAATAATCATTAAAGTCCATCTCAATTGGAAATCCTGATCCATCATAATTTCCCCAGCTATATATTTGAGTATCTGTTCCTAACCCTACAACTTCTGCTGCAGTAAATACTTTATCATTTTTTAAATCAACATACTCATAGGGTGTGAATCTTACTCCATCTGTTGGATGAACAATTGAAGATAATTTATTCATATCCATATTTTTTATGCTATCTAACACATCCATAGAAGTGACAATTATATTATTAGAGCTTGGTATAGGTGCCTGATAAACATTGTCTTCATTGGCTTCTATTTTTTCTATCTTAGTTTCTAATTCTTTTATTTTTACATCTTTTTCTTCCATTTCTGATTCTAGCTTTGCAGTGTCTTTTGGAGTTTCTACTATTGGTCCAGTAGTTCCGCAAGCTGACAAGACAAACACTAGAATAAGTCCTATAGATATTAACTTGAAAAATTTACTTGTCATGGAATATACCTCCTCATTACAACTTATGTATCAAAAAAGACACCTATTTTTAGGTGCCTTAATTATTTACAAATATTTGCTTGCTTCTTTTATAATAGACCTTTGTAATTTATGATCATTTTCTGTTATAAAATCTCTTACCCAATCTGGATCTGTTCTAGAATAGGTTCTTAATGCTGTTCCAATTGCTTTGTTTTTAAATCTTTCTAAAGTATCTGCATTTTCAATTATAGCATGGCTTAAAAATTCAACATCTGTTTTATCTTTATATTTTACTTGAAATATTACAGAAACTCTATTTAGCCAAATACTCTTTGCATTGACCCACTTCAATAATATTCCTTCCTTCATTTCAGGATATTTTAAAGCTATATGTCCTACTATATTAGCCATAGGATCAATACTATCCCACCATGATTTTGTAACTATAATTTTTTCAATATTTGGCATATCCTCTGGAGTAAAAAGATTCTTTACTACATTCATATAGTCCAAAGCTAAGTATTGAAACTCTCTTTCTGGTAAATCAAAACAAGTAAATATAAACTTCCAATCTACCTCTTCATCCTTCTTCCTGTCCTTTAAAAACTCTTTAGATAATGCTGTTCTCTCTGGCTTTTTTATTCCTAAGAAAGGGAATTTATCTTTCATATATTTTGTCATTGGTACAGATGTATCATAATCCCTGTTTTCATGAAATACTTCAAAAATATTCATCATAACCTCCTAAATTTTCTTTCTTTATCTACGCTTTAATCATTAATACCATATACTTTTTAAATGAACCTAAGGAGCCTATTACTAGTCTAACTACATTCTTAAACCCAAAATGCTTTAACATGTCTGTTTTTTTATTGATATATAAATTTACATATAAATTACTTTTTAATAATTCCCAGTAATACCTTCTTAGACTCATTTTAGATGGTTGAATCGTTACTTGTCCAAAACTCCACTTTTCATAATCATCTGCACTAAACAACAATCTATCTTCATATTGATCATAAAGCGGCAGATTTGGAAATGGTGTCAATGGATTTATAGATGATATTTGAGGTCTGAGACTTTTAATATATTTCCTAAAATTTTTAAAGTCTATTTTATCCCAATCTGGATGTGCCATAAAAGAGGCCCATACATCTACTTTTAACTGCTTTAAAATCTTTGCTGCAGTATAATTATCATCAACTGTAGATTTCTTTTTATACTTGGTTAATTCGCTATCTTTAAAGCTTTCATATCCAACTAACACTGCTTTTAGCCCCAGTTCCACAAATTCTTTAACTAAATCTTTATATTTAATAATTCCATCAACTGAGCCATATACTATAAAATTCTTTTGAATATTCAACTCTCTTAAGAGATTTAAGAATATTGTTATTTTTTCTTCGCTAGCGAAAAAATCATTATCTATTAACATTATAGTAGATTCTTTTATTTGAGATAAATCTTTTATTGTAATATCTAGTGGTATTAATCTTTCTTTAACCCCTTCTATTCTCCATCTCAAACAGAAATCACAAGTCTTTTCGCAGCCTATACCAAATTCCATAATAGCAGCTGGCTTATAACCAAAATATGAATATTCTTTTCTGTATTTTTCTGTACTCTCCCTATCAGGAAGAATATATTCATTTCTGCAATTATTTCCAGTAGATATATAATCAAATTCTTTAGACAATATTCCATCTATGGGTTTATACAGTTTACCCTGAGAAATTTGATTATAGAAGAGTCTTAAGTTTTTACTAGTAGTATATTTAAATATGTGATCAATAAATTTGTTTTCATAAGCTCCCGGATTTAAATAACTTTGAGTACCACCAACTATAGTAATAATAGTTTTATCAAAATCTTTTATTTCCATTGCCAAGTTATTGACTTTGTTTACATCTATACATAAACTAGTTATACCTACTAGGTTTGGCTTATATTCATCTACCTTTTCTTTAAGACTTATTTTTTCCACCATCATATCGAAGATTTCTACTATATGCTCTTCTTTTATTATACCATATATCATCTCAAGTCCCAAAGGTTCTGAAAACATAAAATCACTTACAGTAATTGATTGTTTTATTCTAGGTGGTCTAATTAATAGTATTTTCAAATTTTGCCTCCTAGTCTAGAATATATTCGGTGTGATTCTTTGGTTTATTTGATGCTTATAATATAAATTTATACCTGTATAAAATAGATATTTACCTGGTTTTTTCAAAAATTCTCGCCTAAATATATTACGTTTCATTATAGATTTTATGGTAAAAAGTGCTTTATATAATTCCCAGTAGGCATTAGTCAACTGTTCTGGTGTCATATTCTTAGGTAGATGTACGGCCTCAGTTCCATCAAAAGAATATATATTATCTTTTACCAATCTATTATCCCTAACCATATCTTTGAAAAATTTAGTTCCAGGGATGGGAGTTAGAATATAAAATCTTGGTACTGAGATTTTATTCTTTTCAATAAAATCTTTAGTATCCCTTATTGATTCTAATGTATCCCCTTCTCCTCCTACTACCATTTCAGTAGAAACATCTATACCATGACTTTGAATATTAGCTATTAATTTAGAGTATTCATCTGGATTTGCCCAAGCTTTATTCATACCTATTAAACTTTCTTTGGAAATACTTTCAAGTCCAAAACTAAGAGCAGTACACCCACTATCACTTAAAACTTTTAAAAGGTCATTTTCTTTACCAATTCTAATATCACATTGGCTCATCCATTCCATTTTAAGAAATTTTATTTCCTTTAATAATTTCATTAAGTATTCTCTATCAGAAAATATATTATCATCTAATAATAAAAACTTTTTAAAACCTAATTCTTTTATTTGTTTGATATCCCTTACCACTTCTTCCAGTGGTTTTTTAATATAATGTCCTTCGTATAAACATGCTACTGAACAAAAACTACATACATTAGGGCACCCTCGACCTGCTTGTACGGGTAAGAAGTCTCCTATACTTTTATTTACAATAAGATCAAATCTGGGTACAACAGTAGAATAATAACCTGTGCTTAGATTATTCTCATAGATAGGCTTTAAAGTACCCATTTCATAATCTTCTAATAGTCCATCCCATACTAGTTCTGCATCCCCAACTACTACAGCATCACAATATTTAGTGGCTTCTTCTGCCATAATACTGGCCATATATCCACCTAATATAACAGTCTTACCTAACTCTTTAAATTTCTTAGCTATATCAATTGTCCTAATTACTCCATGACCCATAGAACTTATACCAATTAAATCAGCATCAGTATCCCAAGGTATATCCTCAAGTATTTCAAGTATAATTTCTACTTCATAATCTTTTGGCATCATAGCTGCAAGTAATGGCATAGCAAGTCCAACAAAATAAAGCCTACTTTTTTTTATAGGCATTCTATTTTGATCATAGGGTGTAGGTTGTATCAGCAATATTTTCTTTTTCATGAAGCCACCTCTTTCAAGTTGCTATATCTTGTCATTCCGAGTATAGCGAGGAATCTAAGGTTTCAGATTCCTCATTTCATTCGGAATGACAAAAAAATTTTCACTATTCACTGTTCACTGTTAGTTATTCACTATCTTCTTCAAGTATTGCCAGCTTACAAAACTACTACCCACTAACATCTTCATATTTTCTCTCAACCCATATTTCTTAATCAAAGCTACTAAATGCTTAGGTCTCATTACTACTTTATAATAAGCTTTCAAAATTTCCATATAAAATCTTCTAATACTCATATGTTCAGGCTTTAATATTACATGAGCCATATCCCAGACTTCATGATTTTCTCTTTTTACTAATAGTTGGTCCGTATATTCATGGAATATATCTGTACCTGGCAATGGAGTCAGTGGTTGTAAATTTACAAACCTAACATTTAAAGATTTTAACCATCTTGTCAGATTATGAAAGTCATCTTTACTAAAATCTAAGGGCATTATCATAGTTGCATAAAGTTCTATATCTAAATTTTGGAGTATATTTATACACTGTTCATTTATTTCCTTTGTGGTACCTTTTTTATAATCCTTTAGATCCTGTGCTCTTAAAGATTCAATTCCCACTATAACCGCTTGGAGCCCTGAATCTTTTAATCTAGATAATAGATCTTCATTTTCTACTATAAAATCTGCTCTACCATATACCAAATAATTCTTATTTATATTTCTAGCTTTCAAACTTTCCATAAAAAGTTCCAATCTCTCTCTGCTATATAAAAAATCATCATCTACAATATATATTTCTTTTTCAACAATTTCTTCCAATTCATCCATTACATCATCCATATCTCTTGCAAAATACTTCCCATCAGTTATTTCCTTGCAAAAGCAAAAACTACAATTATAAGGGCAACCAAATGAAGTTTTGATCAATGCACAAGGATTATGAAACATATAATAATACTTTTCCCTGTACTTAGATGTAATATTTCTATCTGGATGTTTATAATTAAAGCTTGTCTTTTTAGGTCCTAAATTAATTATATTATCTTTAATATCTTCTATAGTACTTTTAGCCAATAATCCCACTAGTGTTTCATTGAAGCTATCTATACCATTAGAATTATATATAAAGTCTATATAGGGAGAATTGAAGTCTTCAGGCACCACTTCTGCATGGACACCACCTACTCCAGTCTTCACATTATCTAAAAGTTCCTTTGCAATCTTGCATAAATCTTTTATAAGATTAACATGAGTAATATATCCAGTAAATACTATGAACTCTGGTTTTTCTCTCCTGATTATATCTTCATAGCTTTCCTTCTCGATTATCATATCTATAATCTTTAATTCAACTTGATTAGAAATTGTATGGGGTACATTGGAAACCAAGTATTCTAATTCTAAGGGTTCACAAATCATAACATGTTGAAGTCCTATGGTTTCCTTAGCTGGCTTTGGTCTAACTAATAGCACTTTCAACTGATCACCTTCTTTAGTGTATATATGGCTATCCTAGGCATAAAAAAGCGTTCCTTAATTATTTCTAAATTTTCCACTTGAAAATATGGTTCTATTAGCTTTTGAAAATCTTTATCTGAAGGATAAAAAGCCCTTCCTGTAGTCAGTTTTACAAAGCCCAAAATAAATTTATCATAGGAGCTATTTCCACTGGCAAAAGCTAAATAAATAGTTCCATTATCCAATAACAGATCATTTAAATCATGGATCACTGTCTTTGGATATTGGTAATAAGGCATAGAATGAGTACAAAATATAATATTGTATTTTTCATCTATTTTATTTAAGTCTGCTACATCCATTTTCAAATGAATCGCCTTAGGGTTTTTCTCTTTAGAAATAATTAACATTTCTTCAGAAAAATCTATGCCAGTAATACTTAAATTTTTATTTTCATTATACAGCTCTTCTATTAGCTGACCTGGTCCACAGCCTAAGTCTAATATCTTTAAATTATCGTCTTTTAAATCCATATCTAATAAATACTCTCTAGTAGGTCTTAGAGAATACTTTTGTACCCATAATTTATTATATCTCTTTGCCCAAAAATCCCATATGGTTGATGTCATAGTAGTCTCCTAACTGGTTTTTCTAATATATTTCCAAACCCTTTTAGATTTTAATAATCTTAAATGAATACCATAAAATAGTATATAAAATAAAGGTTTAGGTAGTTTAGACTTTTTTACTAAATGTAAAAAATCAAACTTCTCAGGATTTGTTGTAATTAAATCATTCTTTTCTTCCTCATAGTTTTTAGTTCCTTTTAATGGAGTCAATATAGATATTGTAAAGACTTCTATTTTATTCTGTCTTATAAATCTATATAAATTAACAAAATCCTTTACTCTATAATCTGGTTGAACTATGAAAAGAGCAGTTAAATCAATATTGTTTTCCTTTAATATAGATATTATTTTAGGATAATCCAGTGCATCTATAGCTTTATCATAAGCTTCTAACTCTTCATTATTAGTAGCCTCAAATCCTACAATTACTTCTTCTAATCCTGACTTTTTAAGTTCAGCTAGTAAATCCTCTTCCTTTAATATAAAATCTCCTCTTAAATATCCTATAATTTTCTTTCTAGATGTTATACTTTTCATTGAATGGATAAACCTTAAAGCATCTACTCTATTTGCAAATAATACATCATCAACTATCCAGTAATAATTAGATTTAAGATTACTTATTTCTTCTGCTATCTTTCCATAATCCGCTCTAATATATTGTCCTTCATTAAGATCTTTACAAAAACAATAAGAACAATTATGAGGACAGCCTATACTGCCTTTAATAAGAGCTACTTCTCTTTTTTCTAAATACCTTGTTTTGTTTCTAGAATTATAAAATAGTTCTCTATCAGGTAATATATTCTCACCTAATAGTAATATATCAATTTCTCCTAATTTCCAATTCCCATTAATATAATAATCTACACCCTTAGATGGGGGTAATTTATTTTCCCTAATACTTTCAATTACTATTTTAAATAGGGCTAATCTTTGTGAGTGGATTACAAAGTCTATGGAATCATTATAGAACTCTTTTCGATTTAATTGTATATGAACTCCACCTACTATTATTTTACACTTTGGAAATTCTTTCTTATAATTCGCCGCCACCTTTAATATCCTATCTTCAGCCACATTATATCCTGTCAATATTATTATATCAGGTACTATATCTTTAGGTTCTTTTAAATTGAATAGTTTATCTATAAGATAATTTTCTATATTCATAGTCTTAAGAACTGACCCTAAATAACATAATTCTAAAGGCTCAACTATTACTGGATCAAATTTAGAAAAAATAGTGGATACTCTTACTTTCTTTAAAAATACTATCATAGTTCTGTCCCCTTAGAATCTGACTTAAATACATGGTGCTCTGTTTTATATGGCTTATAGGAAAAAAGAGGAGCTAGGGTTTGAAGAATTTTATTTATAATCACATTACTATGATGAATATATAAATATTTTGGGACTTCTACACACCCTATTTTTAATTTGCTTTCTTCAGCAGTTTGACCAAAATTAATGGTTTTTACTCCTTTTTCAATTCCCAATTGTAGAATTTTAATCAGCATATTATAATAAAGATCATACTCATTGTCTTCTTTATGGAAACCTCCAAATAAAAAGTAGAGAGTATTGTCTATCTCCTTTAATTGAATGAATCCTATAATTTCATTAGAGGCTACATCTACAAATTCATATAATTCGCTAGCATATTTTATAAAAAACTCTATGGGCAAAATCTCCAATGGGTTTTCTGTTCTTTCCATTATAGATAAATATAGCTCATAATGAGTTTTTGTAAATTCATCATTATTTATTTCTCTAATAATTAAATTGTTTCTAGATTTTAAAGCCTGATTAATCCTTCTTCTATAAGAACATCTTAATGAATTTATATAATCATTAAAATCCTTAAAAATATTATTAAAGACAAAAGTAGATAGAGTTTGTCCTGAAGTTCCTAAGTCTTCTTCTGCATTTAATACAATCTTTAAACCTTTTTTATTATGAACTAACTGCCTTACTGAATTAACATCTCCCCAATAACCTCTTTCACTTATGGAAATAGGCAGTCCTATTATCCTAGCTTGAATATATATTGGAAATAGCTTAGTAAAGTTAAATATATTCATTTTTAAAGAATAACTTACAATACTAGCATCATTAATATGATCATATTCTTGCTTGCATGGGTTTATATCTTCTAATAACTCTAACAATGGTTTTAAATTTTCCAATGATAAGGACAACTATGTCACATCCTTAGTATATGCTTTATAGTGTTTGTCTTCTCCATCTGACCATTTAATTCCAAAACTTTTTGATTTGAAGTTTTCTTCTAATACCCATCCTGATTCAAAGCTTCCATATTTATCCTTTGTAAAATTATAGCAATGATTAAATAGGGCTAATACAGCACCTTTATTTTGCTCTTCAGGAATTACTCCCATTTCTACAATTTTAAAAGTTTTAATCCTATTGGGGTAAATCTTATTTTTAATAACAGTTTTTAAACCTATTGTCTCACTAGGGCTCATCAATTGGTGAAAATCTGGATACCACAACATAAACCCAACAGGTTCACCATTCTTTTCTACAAATAAAAGATTTTCACTTTTTAATAAATGTTGAAAATCTTTAAACAGCTCTAGATCTTCTGAAGCTTTTCTTTCATAGTAAAACAAATGATCTTTAAATGCTTTATTATTAATATGAGTATATATTTCTGCTTCATTTTTCAGATCTTTAAAGTTGACTCCTCTTACTCTATACCTACTGGTTAATTTTTTTATCATATTTTCACTAAATAATTTATCTATAGTATTCATATCTTTTTTATAAGAAACCATAGGAATAGATTGAAATCCGTTACTTTGAAAAAAATCGTGATAAAATTCTGGATTATGTGGCATTCCAAAGCTTTGTTTTTTCTCATAATCACTGGCTAAAAATCCAAGGCCATAATTTACATGAATATTTAAGCTGCCAGATATTTTAGATGCCTTCTTTTCCTTAGCTAATATATCTGCTCTATTTAATATAAGACTAAATGCTTCCAAATCTAATTTATTTGCCTCAAAAAAACCAATTTGTAAAAACTCTGGTAATCTATATGCATAGGCTAGGACTGCTATCATTATAATCTTATTATCATTCATTACCATGACAGGTTCTAAATCTACCATTTTACATACTTCACTTTTCCCATTTAATAAATCTTTTAAAAGACCAGACATGGAATTTCTCTTCAATGGATTATTTAAATATTTATCTTCATAAAATTGGATAAAATACTTTTTATTTTTATTACTCACCAAGACTAATCTCATATTATTCTCCTATCCTTGTATCTCCTAGTAATTATATCACATATATATTTCCTTAAGATAATAATAAAATCAGAGGAATAATTATATATCAATTTAGGATATATTTAAATAAATTATTATTTTTGCATTATATTATAGTTTAAGGGTATATGTGTATTAGTTACAAATATTATTAGGAGGTATTGTTATGTATGTTCATAAAGATAAAAGAGGATTAGATAAAGAACTTGATAGTTGTGAAGTAGAAAAAGTGGATGAAACTGTAGTAAAGCCACCTAAAGATTTAGAAGGAGCAGGCTCATTTAATAAACACAAAGATCCAAAAATAGAAGATACAGCAACTGATGTGTATTACAAAACTGAGTGTAAAGTTCCAGATTCAAAAGTTTCAATACCTACAGAAGATGCTGTTGAAAAAGCAAAAGAATGGGTAGATGACGTAAATAAAATGTAATAATAACTAAATTAAAAATTGTTCTAAATAGCCTTTGTTTGCAAGGGCTATTTTTTCATTTAACATAAAATGCATTTATATTTTTATTGACACCGAACATGTGTTCTGTTATTATGTAATTAAATCTAGATTGTAAATATTACAAAATAACTTTTATTAGGGGTTGTTTTTATGAATGGAAGAACTATTTTTCATATAGATGTAAATTCAGCCTATCTTTCTTGGGAAGCTAGTTATGCTCTTCAACATGGTTCACCAATAGACTTAAGAACCATCCCCTCTATTGTAGGAGGCAATCAAAGCAAAAGACATGGAATAGTATTAGCCAAGTCTATACCTGCTAAAGCCTTCAACATCCTTACAGGAGAAACTGTGTATTCAGCATTTCAAAAATGTCCAGAGTTAGTTATGATTAGCCCAAACTATGAAAGATACATAAAAGCCAGTGATGCCATGGTAAGTTTAGTAAAAGAGTACTCTCCAGATATACAAAGGTATTCCATCGATGAAGTATTTTTAGATTATTCTAATGGCCATGATCATTGGCTAGATACAGCTTATATAATTAAAGATAGAATAGAAAAAGAGTTAGGATTTACTGTTAATATAGGTATTGGAGGGAATAAGCTATTAGCTAAAATGGCTTCAGATTTTAAAAAGCCTAATAATGTGCATACTCTCTTTTCTTATGAAATGAGAGATAAAATGTGGCCTTTACAAGTAGAAGAATTATTTATGGTAGGCTCTAGAACAAAAGCTAAGTTAAATGGAAGAGGTATATATACCATAGGAGAGTTAGCTGTTTTAGACAAAGATTATATATATTCCTGGTTAAAAAAGCCTGGTCTTCTAATATGGGAATTTGCCAATGGTATTGAAAATTCAGCAGTTAGGAGTACTCCCATACCAGTAAAATCTGTAGGTAATTCTACTACTACCTCCTTTGATGTAGATAATAGGCATGAAGCACATATGATACTCTTGGCTATTTCTGAAATGATTGGAATGCGAGTTAGAGATATAGAGCAAAATGGTAGTGTAATCTCCGTTTCAATAAAAAATGGAGATTTTTATTCCTATTCTCATCAAAGAAAGATAGATATACCTACTTCTTCCACCAATTTAATCTATAGAACAGCAAAAAAACTGTTTGATGAAATGTGGAGAGAAGAGCCATTAAGACGATTTTCTATAAATATATCTGAACTTTCTTCAAACGACTTTTTCCAATTATCTCTTATGGAAAATTATAATAAGAAAGAAGAAATTTTAGACAAGACCATAGATAAATTACGATATAAATTTGGATATGATTCAGTTATCAGGTCTTGCTTTCTCCATTCTGGAATTAACCCTATAATAGGCGGAGTTGTTATGGAAGATGAATACCCAATGATGTCTAGTAAGTTTTAGGAGCGATAATATGAAGATATTAATGAAACCCATTGAAATGATTGCTTGGTTTAATAAAGATGCTTATCCTGTGCC
>CAJDVD010000041.1_pt1 | contig 17374 bp, 16 predicted proteins | sample 7391361 | NCBI WGS metagenome assembly CAJDVD01 (sample SAMEA7055710, study PRJEB34461) | soil metagenome | biome: terrestrial ecosystem; feature: Peninsula; material: soil | place: Antarctica | collected 2016
GCAAAGATCTAGAGATTTAGTAGAAAGATATGTGGACGAAGAAAAAGTAGTATATGGTATAACTACAGGATTTGGTAAATTTAGTGATGTATCAATATCCAAAGAAGACACTAAAATGCTACAAAAAAACTTAATCATGAGTCATGCTTGTGGAGTAGGGGAAATATTCTCAGTTGAGGAAGCTCGTGGAGTTATGCTTCTAAGAGTAAATGCTCTTGCAAAAGGTTATTCAGGAATTAGAATTTCAACTGTTCAAACATTAGTAGATATGTTAAATAAAGGAGTTACACCAGTAATACCTCAACAAGGCTCTTTAGGTTCATCAGGAGATTTAGCACCACTTGCTCATATGGTATTAGTAATGTTTGGTGAAGGTGAAGCCATTTATGAAGGCGAAAAAGTTACTGGTTATATATGATGCACTAAACTTAAGTAAAATGGCAGACTTATCAGCTGGTCTTACAAATGAAGCACTTAATGGAATAGTTGATGCTTATGACCATAAAGTTCATGCAGTTAGAAAGCAAAATGGTCAAATAAATACTGCTAAAAATTTATTAACAATATTAGAAGGTAGTAAAAACACTACAAGACAAGGTGAAATAAGAGTACAAGATGCTTATTCATTAAGATGTACACCTCAAGTTCATGGAGCAAGTAAAGATTGTCTTGCATATGTTAGAGAAAAAGTTGAAATCGAAATGAACGCAGCTACAGATAATCCACTTATATTCGTAGATGAAGAAGAAGTAATATCAGGTGGTAACTTCCATGGTCAACCTATGTCAATTTCCTTTGACTTTATGAAATTAGGTATTGCAGAACTTGCAAATATTTCAGAAAGAAGACTTGAAAGATTAGTAAACCCAGCACTTAGTGAAGGACTTCCAGCTTTCTTAGTAGAAGGCGGCGGATTAAACTCTGGATTTATGATAGTTCAATATGCAGCAGCAGCATTAGTTTCAGAAAATAAAACATTAGCACATCCAGCAAGTGTAGATTCTATACCATCATCAGCTAACCAAGAAGACCATGTATCTATGGGAACTATAGCAGCTAGACATGCAAGAGAAATACTTTTAAACTCAAGAAGAGTTGTAGCAATGGAAATACTAGCAGCTTGTCAAGCAATTGACCTAAGAGGCGACAAAGGTATGGGTAAAGCTACTCAAGCAGTATATGATATCATAAGAAGCGAAATACCAATGTTAACAGAAGATAGAATTATGAATGTAGATATAAACAAAGTAACTGAAATTATGAAAAGCGAAAGTTTGATCAAAGCAGCAGAAGAGAAAATAGGAACAATTCTATAATAGGATAAAGAGGATGATTTTATGAAAGCAACATTAGTAATAAAGAATATTGACAATTTAATAACTCTTCAAGGAGAAAACAGAGCCAGAAGAGGAGAAGAATTACAAGATATAGGATTAATAAACAATGGAGTTCTAGCTATAAAGGATGATGAAATCATTTATGTAGGCAAGGGAGAACTTCCAAATAATATTGAAGTAGATGACAACACTCTAATTATAGATGGTAGTGGTAAGACCATAACCCCAGGATTAATAGACTCACATACACATTTAGTACACGGTGGATCTAGAGAAAATGAATTAGATATGAAACTTCATGGAGTTCCATATTTGGAGATTTTAGCAGCTGGTGGTGGAATTCATAGTACTATGACTGCAACCCAAGAAGCCAGTTTCGAAGAATTATACCTTAAAGCCAAGAAAAGTTTAAATACAATGATGAGCTTTGGTGTAACGACAGTAGAAGGAAAATCTGGATATGGAATAGAAGATTTTGAAACTGAATTAAGACAATTGGAAGTTGCTCACAAACTAAATGAAGACCATCCAGTAGATGTTATTTCTACTTTTATGGCAGCCCACTCAATACCAAAAAAATATGAATCAGATCCAGAAAAATTTGTGGATATAATTATCAATGAAATGCTTCCAGTAGTAGAAGAGAAAAAACTAGCAGACTTCTGTGATGTATTTTGTGAAGAAGGAGTATTTAGTATAGATCAGACTAGAAGAATACTTTTAGCAGCTAGAGAACACGGAATGAAACTTAAAATACATGCAGATGAAATAGTTACCTTAGGCGGAGCAGAGCTTGCAGCAGAAATTGATTGTGTATCAGCAGATCATTTACTTGCAGCTAGTGATAAAGGTTTAGAAGCCTTAGCTAATTCAAAAACAATTGCTAATCTTCTGCCAGGAACAGCTTTCAACTTAGATGCAGAATTTGCTAATGCTAGAAAAATGATAGAAATGGGTGTTCCTGTGGCAATTTCCACAGACTATAACCCAGGTAGTTGTCCAACAGAAAACATTCAATTTATAATGACACTATCTTCACTTAAAATGAAAATGACTCCAGAAGAAGTAATTACAGGAGTAACAATAAATGGAGCCGCAGCATTAAGTATAGAAGACAAAGTAGGAAGCCTACAAGTAGGTAAAAAGGCTGATATAGCAATATTTGATGCTCCAAATTTACCATATATTATCTATCACTTTGGAATAAATCATATAGATAAAGTAATAAAAAATGGTAAAGTAGTATTTTCTAAACAAGAAATAGAATATTAATAAAAAATGACACTTTTGGAATTTCCAAAAGTGTCATTTAAATTTATAGTCCGGCTGAAGAATGCATCATATTAACATTGCCCTCAGTATCGAAAGGTATAGTTTCTATAAATGTATCATCCTTTTGAGAATAAAGATAAGATTTTAATGTTAAATTTGCAGTTCCAGATGATAGAGTATCAATAAAGAAATTTTGATCTATGGTATAGATATAAGTGGTAATTTGTCCTAGTTGTACATAGTCATCAAATAATACATAATCCTTATCTTCTCCATGAACTACAATCAACCATCTTTGACCATCATCCCACATTATTTCTCCGTTTTCTGCTCTTCCAGCGGTAGTGTACATATTTACTTTTTCCATAGTGTTATCATTATCAAAATCAACTTCATATTCATCTAATATAGTAAGATCTTCTACATCAATCTTAGCAACTGGTGATATGGTATTAGTTATAGGTTCAGCATCTTCTAGGCTAGAATCAAGGATACTAGATTTAATAGTCTCATTTTTACTAAGGGATCTTAATACATTATCGCTATTATAGGTATAAATATAAAACTCCTCATCTTCTATATTTTCAAATATTTTTTTATCTATTACTTCTAAATTGCTACTACCACCATCTGTACGAATTTCAATATAGTTTTTATCATCTTTAGTAATTTTTTCTGATATAAAGCCAGCGTTTTGGAATAGTACTTCATTGTCTACAGGCTCACTAATTTTAGGTGTACATGCGGATAATATACCAATTGCTAATACTATAATTAAAACTAAACTTATAATTCTGTTATTAAATTTCATAATGTCACCGTCCTTAGGTATAATATACCACAATTAGTAATGCTTATATACATTTTATAAGAATTGTAATAATATTGTAAAGTATGCTCTTAAATTATGACATAGAAACAAAGTACTATTAGTAAATCTATAGTATAATAAATATACAATAAAAGAAAAGTATTTTAAGGAGAGAATAATATGCAATGTAGTTGCTTTATAGATAGTGATAAAAATTGTATAGAAATAGTTCCTATTTTTAGTAACTTGACCAATGAAGAAATGCTAGAGATAGCAGCTATTACTACAGATCAGACATTTGATAAAGGTGAAATGATCTATATGGCAGGTGATAGTAGTGATAATTTATACGTAATTCATAAAGGTAAAGTTAAAATTACTAGATTTACGGAATCTGGAAAAGAGCAGGTTATAAGAATACTGGGACCTGGAGAATTTATGGGAGAACTTACTCTATTTAGTAAGTCACCCATGACAGATAATGGCGAAGCCATAGAAAAAGTTACTATGTGTATGATCTCAGGAGACAAACTTAAAGAACTCATGTCAAGATTTCCTAGTATTACATTTAAAATTATGGAAGAATTAAGTATGAGACTTGAAAAAGCAGAAAATACAATAGAAAATATAAGCCTTCATTCGGTAGAAAGAAGAATAGCAGAAAACATATTATACTTATCTGAAGAAAGGAGTCACTTAAAATTAAATATGAGCAAAGGTGACTGGGCTTCACAACTGGGAATGAGTCAGGAAACACTAAGTAGAAAACTATCAGCATTTCAAGAGCTGGGAATCATAAAATTAGTTGGACATAGAGGTATTGAGATATTGAAAAGAGAAGTATTAGAAGGAATTGAATAGTAAATAGATTTAAAAAAAGTTTGGTGAAGGTTCACCAAACTTTTTTGTTTAATTAAATCAAAACTACAAAATTATATTTTTATATTTTTTCCGGAAAATAGAATTATATTATCTGTTAGAATATCCATAGGGTCCACAAAGTACCCTTTCAATTTATATAAATCTAAAGCAACTGAAATTTCAGTACATCCAGAAATAAATAATTCTACATTTTGATCTTCCATATCATTAATAGCTTCAAGGAAGCCTTCCAAATTATGGTCAGTTACTCCTTGTTTTATACTGAGAATTAAATCGTTTATATGATTCTGACCTACTACGTTTGGAGTTATAATATTTATATTTGATTGTTTAAATATTTGCTCATATATCCCTGCTTTAATAGTAGCTACTGTAGATAATAATCCAACTTTTTGTATATTTGGATAATTCTTTTCTATAAATTCAAGTGTCAATTGGATCATATTTAAAAATGGTATTTCAATTTCTTTTATAATATCTTCATAAAAATAGTGTGCAGTATTGCAAGGCATGACTAAAAAATCTGCACCAATACTTTCCAGGTTTTTTGCGGATTTTACCAATTCATGTATGGGGTTTTCATTCCGATGATCTAGTATATAATTTGGCCTACCTGGTATACCAGTATTATTATCTATTAATATATGAATATGGTCTTGATCACAATCTGCTTTAGTTTTTGATACAATTTTTTCAAATAGTTTAACTGTTGCAAGTGGACCCATTCCACCAATTATTCCTAAGGTCTTATTCATTTAAATTACCTCCCAGTATTTATAAAGTAGATTGTATTATATCAAATGATTTCAGACTGTTCAATAAATGAATTGCAAAGCATATCTAAAAACCTATGGTATTTTGTGTTTTAAAATTTAAAACAATTATCCTCAAATTGAGATTCTTGACAATAAAATACTTTCCTTATATAATGTGGTTGAGGTGTATCATACTGCAAGGTTAAGGTGTTAATATACTGAAAGCAATAATTTTGATAATATATTATGTCAAAATTTATATTATTTAGAAAAATTTAAAATCAAATATAGGACAATTAAACTCACTAGTAGAGAAAATATCTTTACTTTCTATTATCTATCCAATCAGTAAAATAATGAATTGTTTTGAAATATATAGAGGTAAATCTAATATTTACCTGAAATATAGTATTTTACTATTTAATATGGAATGGCTATCAAATATATGAGCTATAGAATTCTATAGTAAATTATTGATATATTAAAAAATAGGAGGGATAGAATTGAAGAAGCAGATGGGTTTAACAACCAAAATCCTTATAGCTCTTGTAATTGGCATTATTGTCGGAATTATAGTTTATAGTATGCCAGGAGGAGTTTTAAAGGATAAAATTTTAATTAATGGAGTTTTCGAATTAACAGGACAGTTGTTTTTAAGAGCCATCATGATGGTAGTAGTACCTTTAGTGTATGTTTCTATTGTAACAGGAACAGCTAGTATGAGTGATATTCAAAAGCTAGGACGTGTTGGCGGTAAAACAGTAGGATTTTATTTAGTAACTACAGCTATTGCAGTAATTATATCTTTAGGAATTGGATTTTTAGTAAATCCAGGTATAGGTTTAAATTTGGAAGCTATAGAAATCGTAGCTACCACTGCAGCAGATAAACCACCTTTAGTACAAGTGTTATATGAAATGATTCCTAGAAATGCTATTGATGCTTTGGCTAAAGGTAATATGTTGCAGATTATAGTATTTGCAATATTTACTGGGCTTGGTATTTCTTTAATAGGAGAAAGAGGAACATTTGTGCTTAAACTTTTTGATGGATTAAATGAATTAGTAATGAAATTAGTAGAAATTGTTATGTTATTTGCGCCAATAGGAGTTTTTGGACTAATAGCAAAAACTTTTTCCACGGTAGGGTATGCTGCTTTGATACCACTTGCAAAATATATTGGAGCTGTTTATATTGGACTTATAATCCATGCGTTTTTTGTTTATGGAGGAATGTTCAAAATACTTGCTAGAGGACTTTCCCTTAAAACATTTTATAAAAAATGGTTACCAGCTATGTCTGTTGCTTTTTCAACTGCCAGTAGTGCAGCAACAATTCCAGTATCCTTGGATATCTGTGAAAATCAATTAGGAATTGACAAGGGTATAGCTTCTTTTACAATACCTCTTGGGTCTACTGTTAATATGGATGGTACAGCTATAATGCAGGGAATTGCAGCAATATTTGTAGCACAAGTATATAATGTGCCTATAACTTTCCCTATGATTTTAACAATAGTTTTAACTGCTACATTAGCATCAATCGGAGCTGCAGGGGTTCCAGGAGCGGGACCTATAATGCTTGCCATGGTATTGCAATCTGTAGGACTTCCTCTTGAGGGTGTTGGCTTAATAATGGGAGTAGATAGATTAGTAGATATGGGAAGAACAGCTATAAATGTTACAGGTGATGCAATTTGTACTACAATTATAGCTAAATCAGAAGGTGCATTAAATGAAGAAATATTTAATAGACCAGTAGAAGAGAATGTTAAAGTAGTATAATAATAAAAAAAATAAGTTAATTATAAATCGACCTCTTTCGTTTACTGAAATTAAACTAGAGAGGTCGATTTTTAATATGGATAAATAATTTCTATATTTATGAGCAATTTTTAATATAATCATAGGAGTGAGAATATGTTTAAGATAGAAATCATTGAACCAGAAATTACTTATAGGATAAGGCAAGTTGTTTTGCGACCTAATCTAACAGTTGAAGATTGCAAATATGATATAGATAAAAAATCTGGTACATTTCATTTGGGAGCTTTCAATGAAGAAAGATTAGTAAGTGTTGCATCATTTTCAATAGAAAATTTTACAGAGTTTAATAATGATAAACAATGTAGATTAAGAGGTATGGCTACATTGAAAGATTTCCAAAGATTAGGAGCAGGAAGTCTATTGATTAATTATGGAGAACAATTATTAAAACAGAAAGATATTAAAATTATATGGTGTATAGGAAGAACTAGAGTCCAACAATACTATGAAAAATTAGGATTTAAAACTTATGGAGAGGTATTCTATTACGAACCAAGTGGTGCCCATATAATAATGTATAAAGAATTATAATACCATTAGATTAATTTTTTAGCATGAATTAAATAACTCCTAAATCATCCAGATTTAGGAGTTATTTAATGTAAGTTCTTCTAATTTATTTCTTATATTCATCATTTGAAGATCAGTGCTAGCAATAGTGTCAGCACATTCTTTTAATTCCTTTTCTACTTCTTTAGTATCCTTAACATCTTTTTTATATCTTACTTGATGTTCTAGACTTGCCCAAAAATCCATGGCAACTGTTCGGATTTGTATTTCTACTCTTACCCACTGTTTTTTATCTGAAAAGAATACAGGAACTTCTATAATTAAATGATAGCTTCTATATCCGTTAGGCTTAGGATTCTTTATATAATCTTTAGCTTGAATAAGTACAATATCATCCTGTTTTACTAGCATATCTGCAATTTTATACACATCATCAATAAAAGAACAAATCACACGTAAGCCAGCCACATCATCTAGATAATTCATTATAGATTCAACACTAATATTCTTTTCTAACTTTTGTAGTTTATTCAAAATACTCAATGGTTTTTTTATTCTGGATTTTATAAATTGTATTGGATTATTTTTATTCTTAAGTGACAATTCATCGTTTAGAATTTCTAATTTCGTAGTTACCTCTCTAATAGCTGAATGGTACATCATCATTAATTCCTGAAAATTAGAGATTTCAGACATGACTTCTTCTGGAACTTGTGGCAATATTGTTTGCATTAAAATAATATTTTTACTGTCATCACTTTTCAAATTTATACACCTCATCCTTGAAATAAATAAACTCTAATCTATATACTATCACCAAAGATATTAATTAGTCTATAAAATAAAAGCCCTATTGGGCTCTTAATCATATTTGTTTTCCAATTCCATAACTAATTCAATATATTTATTTTGTAGTCCTTCTTCTGTGGCTTTTTCTTCTACTTTATTACATTCTTCTTCAACAAATGATTTATTTTTATCATCTAACATTCTTTCAGCTAATTTATAAAGTGCTGTATTTTCTTTTTCTATATGTCTATCCAATAAATCAGTATATCCAATAGAATTACCAATTATATCTAATCTAGCATGATCATCTCCTGCTATAAATCTATCTAACCCTTTTTCTAAATTTGCCATAAAAAGTCTTCCTAAGTCATGTTCTATATACATTCCAGTAATAGCGCCAGATTTAGCTATATTTTCTAAAGAACGATTCATAGTTTCAAATAATACATTCTCTTCTTTACCATGATGGTGTTTATCTGCATAAGTTCTAATAAAATCAATAATTCTAGGGAAATCCTCTAAATCATATTCACCATCTGTCATAACTCTATAACAAACATTTCTTACTACGGCTAACATTCTTCTTATATTAGTATGTTCATCAACCATAATTCTTATAGATTCCAAATTATCATCTCCTTTTTAAGTTTACTACATATTTTTACCTTATAATATATTTTAATACCATATCTATTATACCATAATTAAGAATATACTTTTAAAATTTGGGTATAAATGATATGATTATATACACTACTAAAGGAGGATGGATTATGAGTTTTAAAATGACTGATAAGGTAACATGGGTTGGTAAAATTGACTGGGAGCTAGAAAGCTTTCATGGTGATGAATACTCTACAGATAGAGGATCATCTTATAACTCTTATTTAGTAAGAGACGAAAAGACAGTACTTATTGATACAGTTTGGGCACCATTTGCAGAAGAATATATTGAGAATTTAAAGAAGGAAATTGACCTAAATGAAATAGACTATATAATAGCTAATCATAGTGAGATAGACCACAGTGGGGCTCTTCCATTATTGATGAAAGAAATTCCTGGAACTCCAATTTATTGTACGGCTAATGGAGCAAAAATCATAAAAGGACATTTCCATCAGGACTGGAACTTTGTAATAGTTAAAACTGGAGACACATTAAATATTGGTGAAAGTACATTTACATTTGTTGAAGCTAGAATGTTACACTGGCCAGATAGTATGATGAGTTATCTAGACAGTGAAGCTATATTGTTTAGTAATGATGCTTTTGGACAACATTATGCATCCGATTTAATGTATAACGATCTAGTAGATCAAGGTGAATTATGGCAAGAAGCAATTAAATATTATGCTAACATATTAACACCTTTTAGTGCATTAGTTAAAATGAAAATAGAAGAAGTCCTAAGTTTTGAACTTCCTCTAACTATGGTAGCTCCAAGTCATGGTATTATATGGAGAGATAATCCTGCACAAATAATATTGAAGTATATGGATTGGGCACAGGCTTATCAAGAAAATCAAGTTACACTTGTATATGATAGTATGTGGCATGCTACTAAAAGAATGGCAGAGGCCATTGCTGAGGGTATTAGATCAGTAGATGATACCGTTACAGTAAAATTGTATAATGCGGCAAAAGCTGATAAGAATGATATTATAACAGAACTATTTAAATCTAAAGCATTCATGTTTGGATCATCAACTGTAAACAAAGGTATTATGCACGCTACAGCTGGTATTCTTGAAATGATAAAAGGTATTGGATTTAAAAATAAAAAAGTTGCAGCATTTGGTTCATATGGTTGGTCAGGAGAGCATCTTGATGTATTAGAAGAGGGCTTGACAAAGACAAAACTTGAATTAGTACAACCAGGATTAAAAGTACTATGGAATCCAGATGAAGAAGCAATGGAAGAATGCTTCGAATTTGGTAAATCATTCGCAGAAAAATTATAAATATTATAAAGAAGGATAGAAAGTTTTCTATCCTTCTTCTTTTTTTTGCCTTCTTCCCTTATAATGGTAGTAGTACATTTGAAAGAGGGATAAAATGAACAGTCATGAATTTTCTAATTACATAAGCAATTTGATTATAAAATCTATGTTATATGAAGTATCTATAACTCCTAAGCCTGGATTAGTAGATAGAGCCAACTCAGGTGCACACAGTGATATGGACTTTTTTACATTTATAGATAGCTCAGTAGTTTTTTATGATTATTTTTATAATTGTGTAAAAATAGGCTTAGAGTTTGGAGAAGAGGATTTTACACAGTTACTATTACAGATTAGACCAATTGGAATTGAAGCAGAAAAAACTATGTTCGAAGCTACTAAAGGTATAAATACTCATAAGGGCCTTGTGTTTTCTTTTGGTATAATAGCTGTAGCTGTAGGTAGCCTTAATAAAGAAATGGAAAAAACATATTTTCTCTCAAGTGAAATTTCTGAAAGAGTTAAGCTTATTAGCCAGGGAATAACTTTAGAGTTAACTGATGATACTATTAATAAAAACATCACTTATGGAGAAAAACTATACAAAAAGTATAAGACCACTTGTATTAGAGGAGAAGTAGAGTCAGGATTTAAAACTGTTATGGAATATTCATTACCTGTTTTTGAAAAACTGATGAAAAATAGAGAACATAGTGTAAATGATATTTGCGTCCAAGTATTATTGCATTTAATAGCAAATACTATAGATTGCAACATCTTAGGAAGACACAATAAGAAAAGATTAAAATATGCTCAAAGCTGTGCGAAGAATTTATTAAAAGATGGAGGATATCTATCTGCAATTGGAAGAAAGGATATTATAGATATGGATTATGACTTTATTCAAAAGAACATAAGTCCTGGTAGCAGATTTATTAGCAATAACAATCATGTTCTTTTTTTTAGAAAATGGGGATAAGTTTTAAATAAATTATAAGGGTGTAATAATATGGATATTATTATTGGTTTTATATTATCTTTTTCATTGCTTTTAATAGGTGTACTTAAAGGGATATTTATAGGATATCCTTTAATGTTGAGCTTTTTAATATTTGCCTTAATATATTTAAGGAAGAATTTTAATCTAAAAGAACTTACACAAATTTCTTGGAATGGTGGTAAACGATCTTTTGTAGTATTAAGAATTTTTGTCTTAATTGGACTTATAACTGCTACATGGCTAATTTCAGGAACCATACCTGGAATTGTATACTATAGTTTAAAAGTAATGAATCCAAAATACTTTATAGTATTTGCATTCTTAACTAGTTCATTAGTTTCATATATGCTAGGAACTTCAACTGGTACAGCCAGCACCATAGGAATAGTATTAATTATTATGGCTAAGGGTGGTGGAATAAATCTTAATCTAGCAGGTGGAGCAATATTATCCGGATGTTATGTAGGAGATAGAATGAGCCCAATGTCGTCTAGTGCGCATTTAGTTTCTAATTTAACAGGAGCCAAACTATACCCAATGCTAAAGAATTTTAGAAAGACTACATACATTCCTCTTTTAATTGTCAGTCTCATATATTTATTATTCTCATTTTCTAATCCCTTGGATATGGCTGGCAGTAATATATTGAGTGAAATAAATCAAAATTTTCATATAAGTTTTATAATACTAGTTCCTGCACTAATAATGTTAATACTTAGTGCAATCCAGGTAAGTGTTCGAAAAGCAATGATGTTTAGTATATTAAGTGGCATACTTATAGCATTATTTGTACAAAATGAAAGTTTAATGCATATAATAAAGGTTTTATTATTAGGATATAAACTAGGACCAGATCATCCTTTATCAACTATATTAAAAGGTGGCGGCTTATTTTCTATGCTAAAACCAAGCATTGTTATATTTGTTAGTTGCGCAATGGCAGGGGTTTTGGAAGGATTAAATATATTTGATGGAATAAGCAAGCTCTTTTATAATGTTAAAGATAGAAAAACTCTGTTTCTAGGTGCTGGAATAGTTTCTTTCTTTACTGGAGCCTTTGGAGGCAATCAGTCCATAGCCATAGTTATGACAAATGGTATTATGAACAAAGTATATACTCACTTAAAGGTAGATAACTTATCCTTAGCAACAGATATCTCCAATACAGCAGTGCTATTTTCTCCTATGATTCCTTGGAATATAGCAAATTTACTTATTTCTACTATTATTGGTGTAAATCCTTTAAAAATAGTTCCCTTCGCTTTTTATCTATATATTCCTTTTATAGTTAATTATATTAATTACATCAGAACAAATAAGAACTTGAGCCCTCAGAAATGAGGGTTTTGTTTTTAGAAAACTGTAATTAAATTGTAACTTTATTATTAAATATTTATGTTATATTCTGGGTATAGGTATTATAGAAACAAAAAGAAAGAAGGGATAAATGTGAAAAGACTATATTTAATTTTACTTGCACTGGGTTTAGTACTTGCATTAACATTGACAGGATGTAATAAGAAAGAAGAAGCTGATAAAACTCCTATAGTTAAACCACCTGTGGAAAATCCAAAGGATGATGTTGTGGTAGAGGAAGATGAAGATACCTTAATAGAAGAGTTTGCAGATATATTAGATAAAGAAGAGGAACCAGATAAAATAATATCATTTATCGATAACAATTTGGATAAGTTAGGGGAGCTTGAAGGAGATATAATGATAGATGGCTTAGAAAAAAAATTAATAGAAAATGAAGACTCAACTACAGATAAAATCTTTGAATTAGATAAAAATAATGAAATAATTGAAATTTGGGAAAATAACAATTATGAATTTGGTGAAAGTCAGATTGGTCTAATCAAAGATAATGATTTAAAAGCAGAGCTACAAAAATCTTACGATAATATGTACAAACTAGTAAATCTAGAGGGACAATTTTTTAATGTTATAGATTATGCTAGATTACAAAAGTATAATGATTATTTAACAGATGAGTGGAAAGATTATTTAGCTATTATGGCAAGAGATTCAGAGGATTTACCAATGGCTGATGGAGGGCTTAGAATATCCTATGATGAATTAGCTAAAAGATTAATTTTAACTGAAAACTATCTAAATAGTTATGTAGAAGGTGGAAGACGAGAAGAAATGTTGGAACTTTATGAAAATAAGATAGACGTATATCTTAAAGGAGTTCCAAATACACCAATAGCAGATAGGGATACAAATATCATTACTGATGAAGTCTTAAGTAGCTATGAAAAGACTGCAAATATTGAGAATTATATCACTTCACATATTGTGTTTAAATATCTGGAAGCCATAACAGAGAACGAAAATATTATAGATGAAGATATATTAAATTTTGCAGACCGATTAGTGGATGAAGCAATGGACATATTGACAGAATATAAATAGAATTTAAAAAGGTTTCTACGGAAACCTTTTTTTTGTTGAATTTTGTATTTTTATCTTAATGTTTTGGGTATATATAATTGAAGAGTTAGTAATATTTAAAGGAGGTATTTAGATGAGTGAATCATTGAATAAAGAAGAAAGGCAAGAAATGTTAAAAGAAGTAATAAAAGAATTACATGCTGGTAAAACAGTTGAAGAAGTAAAGGCAAAATTTGCTTCAGTGATAGATGGAGTATCTCCAAGAGAAATAGCAGAAATGGAAGTTCAACTTGTTAAAGATGGTCTTCCTATAGAAGAAATTCAAAATTTGTGTGATGTTCATGCAGAAGTATTTAAGGGAACTTTAGAAGAGATACATCATCCAGATCAAGTACCTGGACATCCAATATATACTTTGAGAAATGAAAACGATGCAATATCAGAATTTATAGAGGATAGGATTAAAGTAGATTTAAAACAATTTGAAATAGAAGATTTGAAAGATAATGTGGGACAACTTATAGAAGACTTTAATTTACTCTTTGATATAGAAAAACATTATAGTAGAAAAGAAAATCTCTTATTTCCATATTTAGAGAAGTATGGGGTAACAGCTCCTCCTAAAGTTATGTGGGGAGTTCATGACGAGATAAGATCCAAATTGAAAGATGTAAAAGCAGAATTATCGGACTACAAAGGAAACAAAGAAATAGTAATACAAAAAGTAGAAGGATTAATAACTCAAATAGTTGATATGATTTTTAAAGAGGAAAGTATATTATTCCCAATGAGTTTAGAAACACTAATTGAAGATGATTGGATAGAAATTTACCAGGAATCAGATGAAATAGGTTATGCACTTATAGTTCCAGAGGAAGAGTGGATATTGAGTAGGGTAGATTTGGAAAAGATGGAAGAATCTCAAGGCAAAGTAGAAGGTGGATACATTAAATTTGAAAATGGATTATTATCAGCTGAAGAGATAGCTGGAATATTTGAAGTTATTCCAGGGGAATTATCTTTTGTAGATAAGGATAATAATGTAAAATTCTTTACAAAGGGAGAGGAAAGAATTTTCACAAGAACAAAGGCTGTTATAGGTCGATCAGTAGAAAATTGTCATCCACATCAATCTGTTCATATTGTAAATAAAATAGTAGAAGATTTCAAATCTGGAGAAAAAGACTCTGAACAATTTTGGATACAAATGGGGGAAATGTTCATATTGATTAAGTTTTTTGCTGTTAGGAACAAAGATGGCGAATATTTAGGAACTTTAGAGTATGTTCAAAATATTAAACCGTTAATGGATTTATCAGGTGAGAAAAGGTTATTAAGTGAATAAATGAATCACTATAGAATCAGTCCTAGAGAGGCCTTGGCCTCTCTTTTTTTATAGTAGTTATATTGTCTCTAAATTGTAACCAAATAGAAGTTGTTTTTAATTGTAATTAATCCTTTTATGTAGTATTATTTATAATAGTACTTTAATAAATAAGAGGTGTAAGAATGAATAAGAAGAAATTTTTTATAGCGTTTATAATATCAATAGTAGGATTTTCCGTGCTGTATGCTACTTTGTGGAAAACCATACTAAAACCAGGTCCAAATGAAGTACATGGTGGGGAACTACCTAGTATAGATGAACCAGAGGATGTAAAGAAACCATTGGTTAAAAATGAAGTGTTATTTTTATTAATGGGTGTAGATGCAGAAGATGTAAAAAAATCTAAGGGAACTAGAACTGACACTATGATGTTAACAAAAGTAAATTTTGATACAGGAAACATTAGTATGCTATCAATTCCTAGAGATACCAGAGTTTTAGTTAAAGGAAAAGAAGATAAAATAAATCATGCTCATGCCTATGGAGGTCCGAACCTTACCATGGATACTGTTAGTGACTTTTTACATTTAGATTTAGATTATTATGTAAAAGTTGACTATAAAGTTGTAATGGGGATTGTAGAAGCTATTGGTGGGGTAGAAATAGATGTACCCTTTCATATGAAATATCTAGATAATACAGCAGGTTTCCCGCTATTAGATATTAATATTAAAAAAGGAACCCAAGTGTTAATGGGTAAAGATGCCCATGACTTTTTAAGATTTAGAAAAGGAAGTCCTGGATATCCTGATTATCCAAATGGAGATTTAGGTAGGATTCAATCTCAACAGTACTTTATGAAAGAATTAATTAAACAAACATTAAAGCCTAAGAATCTTTTAAAATTGCCTCAATTAGCGGAAACTTACTTTGAAAATGTTGAGACAAATATTCCTTGGAGCGTTATGCTTAAAGGAGTAGCCTCAGCTAAAAAAATAAATGTAGATGAAATGGTAACCGCTACAGTTCCAGGTGAAGGAAAAAGAATAAGTGGTTTAGATTATTTAGTTTATTATCGAGAAGAAACTAAACAATTAGTATTAGATATGTTTGGCGACTACTTGATAAATTAGTAGATAGAGGTGGAAAAATGAGACAAAAAAGGAAAAAAGAACATGTAGAAAATTATTTAAAGAGTACCTTTAGAGGGGATACTCTCTTTAGAGATATTTATTTAGAGCATAACGCACTTCCTGACTTGAATCTAGAAGATATAGACACTAAAACACAATTTTTAGGAAAGACAATTGATTATCCAATTATAATTAATGCAATGACTGGAGGAAGTGAACTTTCTCAAGATATAAATGGAGATTTATCTCGTTTAGCTAAGGAATTTGAAACTAAAGTAGGTTCCTTTAAAGTAGTAAGAGATAATTTAGGACCTGAAGGTATAGTAATAAGTAATTTAAGTGGACAAGCTTCATTGGAATATGTTAATAAAGCTTTAGAAATTGTAGATGGTAATGCAATACAACTACACCTAAACCCTGCTCAAGAGTTAGCAATGATGGAAGGGGATAGAGAATTTAAAGGTGTATTGGATAATATAGAAAAAATAGTTAACAGTATTGATAAACCTGTAATAGTAAAAGAAGTTGGATTTGGAATATCAAAAGAAGTAGCAAATAAATTATATAATATTGGAATTAGAAATATAGATATTTCTGGTTCAGGAGGAACTAACTTCATTGAAATAGAAAACCTGAGAAATATTGGCATGGATTTAGCAGATTTATATGATTGGGGAATACCTACAGCACTAGCTCTAATTAAATGCAGAGAGCTTCCATCAGACTTGAATCTTATAGCAAGTGGTGGGATTAGAAATAGTATGGATATAGCAAAATCAATAGTGCTAGGTGCTAACCTTGTAGGTATAAGTGGAGAATTGCTTTCTTATCTAATTCATGGTGGTTATGAAAATGCTAAGAATTATTTAGAAGAGTTAATATATAAACTGAAGATTATTATGCTACTATTAGGCAAACAAAATATTGTAGAATTACAAAGTACTAGATATAAAATTGTTGGAGAATTGAAAGAACTTATTTAGACAATTGACAGTTGACAATTGACAATTGACAATTGAATTCAAAACAAATAAAAGACTCATAATACCTGGATTACAGGGAAATTATGAGTCTTATTTTATTATAATATTTTTAGTTTATTATAGGTGTCAAAGGTCTTAATTGTCAATTGTCCATTGAAGCATTGTCAATTGGCTAAAATCCTCCACCGCCACCGCCGCCTCCAGCACCGCCGCCGCCACCGCCGGAAAATCCGCCGCCACCGCCAACAGAACTAGATGTTGAAGTAGAACTACCAGTTGAGCCATAAAAGCTGCTGTTAAGGCTATCTTCGAACTTAGAACCACCACTCTTATTTAATCCAGCATAGTAATAGGATCCCCAATACATTGGGTAATATCCATATGCTACACTTTCTCTATATTCATTCATTTT
>CAJDVD010000036.1_pt1 | contig 16052 bp, 16 predicted proteins | sample 7391361 | NCBI WGS metagenome assembly CAJDVD01 (sample SAMEA7055710, study PRJEB34461) | soil metagenome | biome: terrestrial ecosystem; feature: Peninsula; material: soil | place: Antarctica | collected 2016
TGAAAGGTAGAAGGTGAGATTATGTCTTATTTAAGATTAATTCAATATAGATTGCAAGATATAGCGGAAACATTAGCATCTGCTTTAAGTGTAGATGTGGCTATTGCAGATAAAAATTTGACCAGAATTGCTGGAACTGGAAATTTTCATGATAGAATAGATCAAAATTGTCCTGAGGATTCTTTATTTGCTAAAGTAATAAGTACAGGTGAGCCCAAAGTAAATATTAATAGAGGTGAGGACTGTATTAATTGTTCTAATTCTGAACATTGTACTGAATATGCAAATATTTCATACCCTATAAAATTAGAACATGAAACTATTGGAGTAATTAGTTTTGCATCTTTTGATGTAGAACAAGCTGATTTAATAAAATTGAAAAAAGAAGAATATTCGAATATGTTAAGGCAAACTGCTTTTATGATTGAAAAAGAGGTTAGTAACATTCAAATCACAAACCGATTAAAAAATGATATTACAGAAGTAAATGAAATCATTAACTGTTTAAATAAAGGAATCATTATCGTAAACTCTCTTAATGAAATTATTCATATAAATAGTAAGGCGCTTAAAACTTTGGATATAGATATTTCTAATCAAACCATAATTGAAAAAGATATATTAAACTTTATTAAAGATATTAAATTACAAGATACTTCTAATAAAGATATAGTAGCTATTTGGATTATAAAAGGAAAAGAAGTTAGAGTATTATATAGTATCAATAAAATATTATTACAAGACAATGAATTTTCTCTAATGATAAGTTTTGATGAGATGAAAGATATAATTAATATTGCAAAGACTTATGAAAATAAAGGTAAAATATATTTTTCAAATATAATAGGTAATAGCCAATCAATCTTAAATGCCATAAATAAGTCTAAAATAGCTGCAGAAACTGATTCAACAATTTTAATACATGGCGATAGTGGTACAGGTAAGGAGCTATTTGCCAAGTCTATTCACAATGAAAGTATGAGAAAAGAAGGGCCATTTATAGCTATAAACTGTGCTAGTATACCTGAAAATTTAATTGAATCCGAGTTATTTGGATATGAAAAGGGTGCTTTTACAGGAGCTAATGCATCAGGCAAGAAAGGATTAATAGAACTAGCTAATAATGGAACTCTCTTTTTAGATGAAATAGGAGATTTACCAATTCATTTACAAACCAGGCTGTTAAGGGTATTACAAGAGAGAACTATAGATAAAATTGGTGGAGGTCAGTCTATTGATGTAAATATTCGTGTAATATCTGCTACTAATAAAGATTTAAGACAACTTGTTCGTGACGATGAATTTAGATTGGATTTATATTATAGATTAAATGTTATACCTATTAATCTTCCTACTTTAAATAACAGGGATGATGATGTTTTATTATTATCAAAATATATCATTAAAAATTTATGCAATGTAATGAACAAAGAAGAGAAAATGTTGAGTGAAGAAGTAAAGGAATATTTTAAAAGATATAAATGGGTTGGTAATATAAGAGAATTAGAAAACATATTAGAGCATGGGATTTGTTTTACACAGGATAAGTATATAAAGATAGATGATCTTCCAGAATATTTTTTTGAAGAAAGCATAATAAAAAAACCTGAAAGCATAGAAATCAACAATAAATCTTTAGATCAACTAAAAATGGAATATGAGAAATCTGTTATAGATGATTTAATCCTTATTTATGGAGATACTGTAGAGGGAAAGAAAATAGTAGCTGATAAACTAAATATTGGACTTACTACACTTTATAGAAAACTTGGTTAAGATAAGTTTTTCATAATTGGAATAGGTTTGTCATATATAGAAAACACAAAACAATTTAAAATAATTTTTGTGTTTTTTTAATAAGAAATAACATTTATTCAGAGCTATAACCATCATATATACAGTTGATTAGAGATAATTAGAAATAATTTAACAAAATATAAAACTTGGCACAATAATTGCTATTATAGTTAGTATAGAGTTATATTATAGGGAGGAAAGTAAAATGGATTTTTTAGAAGTTCTTAAAAATGGAGTAAAACCAGCCCTTGGATGTACTGAACCTGTAGCAGTTGGGGTGGCAACAGCAAGAGCATTTGAAGCTATAAAAGGTGAAATAATAAATATAAAAGTAGATGTAAGTCCTAATATATATAAAAATGGTATAGGTGTTGGTATACCAGGAACTAAAGAAATAGGTTTAGTATTTGCTGCTGCATTAGCAATAACTTGTGGAGACTCAACTTTAGGATTTGAAGTATTTAAAAATGTAGGTGATATTTCCATTGCTGAAGCTGAAAAATTAGTTCAAGCAGATAAATTACATATAAACTTAGAGATAAATGAAGGTAATTTCTATATTAAAGCACTTGTAAAAACAACAAATGGAGAAGGAATTTGTATTATTAGAGATAAGCATATAAATATTGTATTTGTAAGCGCAAATGATAGAATACTATTCCAAAAAGAAGATCAAAAAAGTCATTCTAAAGATATCTCAACTGATAATTTACGAGATGTGACTTTAGTTGACATTAGAAATTATGTAGAAGAAGTTCCTTATTCTGATATAGAGTTTATGTTAGATGGAGTAAAATTAAATTTGGATATAGCTAAAGTGGGTTTAGAAGAAAAATCGGGAATAGGATTAGGGGCAGCTATGAATACGCTTATGAGTGAAGGAGTTATGCAAAAGGATGTTATCAATCAAGCTAGAGTATTAACTGCTGCAGCTTGTGATGCTAGAATGTCTGGTATAAATATGCCTGTAATGAGTAGTGCTGGAAGTGGAAATCATGGAATTACTGCCATCATACCGCCTACAGTGGTATGTGAATTTATGGGTTATGATGATGAAAAATTAGCCAGAACACTTGCTTTTAGTCATTTAACTACTGCTTTTATTAAAGAATTCACAGGACCATTGTCACCAGTTTGTGGGTGTGCTGTTGCAGCTGGAATCGGAGCTTCAGCTTCTATTACTTGGGCTCTCGGAGGGAATAATTTACAGATAGCTGGTGCTATTAAAAACATGGTAGGGGCTTTAGCAGGTATGGTATGTGATGGAGCAAAGGGAGGATGTGCTTTTAAACTATCAACAGCATCTTCAGAAGCTATTATCCAAGCAAAACTTGCAATGCTTAATGTATTTATAAATGATACTGATGGAATAGTAAATCCTGTGGTAGAACAAACTATTAAGAATCTAGGTAATTTCTGTATTGTAGGAATGCAATCAGCAGACAACGAAATCATCCATATTATGAGGGGTGAATAAATTAAATATTGCTAAAGTCACGGGCAACCGTGGCTTATTATTTTACTTTTTAATAATGTGTCATATTATAAGAACAGAATAGCCTGAACACTTGAATACTTACTGATTAAGGGCTATACTAGTATGAGTATGGTTATTAATAGAATAGGAGATGAAGAATTGGATTTGCTTTTTAAGCTTGGAATTGTATTATTTGTTGGGCTTTTAGGTGGTCGATTAGCTAGAGTTTTGAAACTACCAAATGTTTCTGGATATATTGTAGCTGGATTACTTATTGGACCATCATTTTTAAATTTAATTAAATCAGGACAAGCCTCACAGTTTGACATTATAAATGAGGTAGCATTAGCAGCTATAGCTTTTAGTATAGGTAGTGAATTTTTATTAAAAGATCTAAAAAAAACTGGTGCAGATATTATGCTCATAACAGTGGCTGAGGTAATAGGCGCATATGTTGTAGTTTTTCTAACAACATATTTTGTATTTAAGCAACCTTTTGAATTTAGTATTGTTATAGCTAGTATGTCAGCAGCAACAGCACCTGCAGGTATACTTATGGTAATCAGAGAATTGAAGGCAAATGGACCATTAGTCAGAACTATATTGCCAGTAGTGGCAATAGATGACGCACTGGGAATTATGGTATTTGGCATATCCTTATCAATAGCAAAACTTACCAGTGGTACAGGTAGTTATTCAATTTTAAAAATAATAGGAACTCCTCTTATGGAAATAATTGGATCATTATTATTAGGAGCAATATTAGGATTTATTTTATCTTACATAGCACCTAAATCAAAAAATAAAGAAGAGCAATTATCTATAACTTTAGGATTTATACTTGTAGCAACAGGAATGGCAAACTTTTTTAGCCTTTCAGCATTACTAACTTGTATGATGATGGGGGCAATGCTTGTAAATCTTATGCAAAGTTCTCATAGGGTATTTAATTTAATAAATGATTTTTCACCACCAATATATTTACTTTTCTTTACTATTGCTGGGGCAAGTCTCGACTTAAGTATATTAGCAACTGTTGGTGCATTGGGAGTAGGCTATATTGCAGCAAGAGCTGCTGGTAAGATAGTAGGTGCTACAATAGGAGCTAAAATAGTAAAGTTTCCAAAGAAAGTTGTAAATAATTTGGGTATTTGCTTGTTAACTCAAGGTGGTATCTCAATAGGACTTTCAATTATAGTTGCTAAACAGTTGCCTCAATATAGTGACTCAATCATTACTGTAATATTGTTTAGTGTATTAGTATTTGAAATTATGGGTCCAATTTTGGCTAAAATAGGAATAACAAAAGCTGGAGAAATTAACGGAGCCTTAAAGAAACTTTAATATATTATGATGATAAACTATAAAGGAAAGGTGAAATCATGAACGTATTATTTATAGTACTTAATGAAACAGAGTATCTGGATCAAATATTAGATAGTTTTGTGGAAATTGGTGTTAGAGGGGCAACAATTTTAGATAGTCAGGGAATGGGTTCTGCTATAACTAATAGTGGTAGAGGAACCGAACAATTTTTTGGAGCCATAAGAAATTTTCTTGATAGTTCTAGACCTTATAATAAGACTATTTTTACAGTTATAGAAGATGAAGAAATGCTTTTACAGGCAGTGCATTCAGTTAAAGCAATTTTAGGAGATATCTACAAGCCTGGAGTTGGAATGATGTTTACAGTACCTGTAGGAAATGTTTATGGTATGTAAAAATTATATATATTTAAACTAAGGGGGCCTTAAGGTTCCCTTTTTTGTATATAATAGGTATAATGTATTTAGAAATGGGAGGGATTAAGTATGGATAAAACAATAGGCTTTATCGGAAGTGGTAATATGGCTCAAGCTATGATTAGTTCTATTATAAGTTCAAATCTAGTACCAAAGGAACAAATTATTGCATCAGAGATATTTGCACCCATAAGAGAAATGGTGGCAAAGAAATTTAATATTAGGACTACAGTAGATAATAAACTAGTAGTTAAAGAAGCAGATTTTATAATACTAGCAGTAAAACCTAATGTATATGAATTAGTTCTGGATGAAATAAAAGATCATATAAAAGAAGGAGCTATAATTATAGGAATTGGAGCTGGTATCAGTCTATCTTTTTTAAAAGATCATTTAAATCAGGATACAAAAGCAATAAAAGCCATGCCAAATACTCCGGCAATGGTAGGTGCAGGTATGACCGCATTATCAATGAGAGATAGTTTCAGTGAAGTTGAGATGGGTGAAATATTAAGTATATTTAATAGTTTTGGTAAGACAGAAATAGTTGAAGAATATTTAATGGATGGAGTTACAGCTGTAAGTGGTTCAGCTCCAGCTTATGTTTATATTATGATTGAAGCTATGGCAGACGCCGCAGTATTAGAGGGCATTCCAAGACCACAAGCTTATACTATGGCAGCACAAGCAGTTATGGGCTCTGCTAAGATGGTATTAGATACTGGCATGCACCCAGGACAATTAAAGGATAATGTGTGTTCTCCAGGAGGAACAACTATTGAAGCAGTAGCTAGTTTAGAAAAGTCAGGTTTTAGAAGTTCAATTATAGAAGCTATGAGAAGTTGTGCTAATAAGTCCAGACAAATGGGAAAATAATATTGATTATTTTAATTATTTTAGTTGATTTTGTGTTATAATTATATATGTGGGAATATTTAGACAATATAGCATTTTACTTAGATGTAGTACTTTTAGGACGTTAAAACATTAATTAAAGTTAGTGAATAACATACTATGATTCTAAATATCTATTAGATATTTCAGATAGTAATAATTGGCATAAGTATTGCATAATTTATATTGAAGTGTTTTATAAATACTACTAGCAACAAAAAAATATTATTAAGGGGTGACAAATTTGCGTATTGAAGAACATCCGATTTTAAAATTTGAAAGAGGACCAAAGGTAACATTCATATTTGATGGTGATGAGTATGAAGGTTATGAAGGAGAAACTATAGCAGCTGCACTTCATGCTGCAGATGTAAAAGTATTAGGTGAAAGTCTTTACAAACATAGACCAAGAGGTCTTTTCTGTGCTATTGGTAACTGTTCATCCTGTCTTATGGTAGTGAATGGAGAACCTAATGTTAGAACATGTACTACAGACGTAGAAGAAGGAATGATAGTAGAAACTCAACGAGGGAAAGGTGATATACTATGAAGATAGTTGATTTAGTTGTTATAGGTGGAGGCCCAGCAGGTCTATGCGCAACAATCAATGCTGCTAAAAGTGGTGCAAACGTTTTACTTATCGAAAGAGATAAGGAGTTAGGTGGACAGCTAGTTAAACAGACTCATATGTTCTTTGGTTCAGAAAAACAATATGCATCTATAAGAGGATTTGATATAGCTACTATATTATTAGAAGAGATTAAAGCATTTGGTGACCAAGTTGAAATAATGCCTCACACTACAGTTCTAGGACTTTATGAAGATGGAGTTTTAACAGTAGAGAAAGAAGGTAAATACATAAAAATAAAACCGAAATCCATTATTTTATCTACTGGGGCAAGTGAAAAATTCTCAGCTTTTCCTAATAATGATCTACCAGGAGTTTATGGAGCAGGTGCTGTTCAAACATTAATGAATGTTTATGGAGTAAAACCTGGAGAAAGAGCATTAATGGTAGGAGCTGGAAATATTGGATTAATAGTTGCTTATCAATTGAAGCAAGCTGGTGTTGATATTGCAGCAGTTATTCACCATTCTGAGAAAATTGGTGGATATCATGTACATGCATCTAAGATAAGAAGAATGGGAATACCAATAATTACAAATCATGCAATAAAAGAAGCTATAGGCAAAGATAGAGTAGAGCAAGTTGTAATTTGGGAAATGGCAGATAGAAAAACTCCAATCCCAGGAACTGAAAAAGTACTAGATGTGGATACTGTTTGTATTTCAGTAGGACTGACTCCACTTGTGGATCTACTAGCCCAGGCTGGATGTGAAATGACCTATGACCATGGAAGTGTAGTTGCAGTTACTGACGAAACTTTCCAAACTACAGTACCTGGAATTTATGTAGCTGGAGATGCTGCAGGAGTAGAAGAAGCAAGTATGGCAATGGTAGAAGGATATTTATCCGGATTATCAGCTGCAAATTTCTTAGGATATAAACATGAAGACTATGATGAACTTAGAGCTGATTATTTAAGTCAATTAAAATCATTACGTTTAGGTCATGGTGGGGCGAGAATGAACTTAATATCTGATGAAATGGTTAGAGCTAACTTCCCAAGTATTGAACGAATTAATAGAGGACCAGTTGCCGTTGTTGAATGTTTCCAAGAGATTCCTTGTAACCCATGTACTACATCCTGTAACAGAAACGCATTTGAAGAAATGTTAGATATTAATGATTTACCAGTAATAGATACGGAAGTTTGTAATGGATGTACAATTTGTGTTAGTAAGTGTCCAGGTATGGCAATTATGGTTGTGGATGGTAGTTACTCTGAGGATGAAGTAATATTTAAAATACCATATGAATTTATTCCACTACCAAATGTAGGTGATGTAGTGAAGGGTATGAATAGAGCAGGAGAATATATTACGGATGTAAAAATACTTAGAGTGGCTAATCCTAAATCCTTTGATAAAACACCTATCGTTAGCTGTTTAGTAAATAAAGATTTTCTATATGAATTCAGAAATATTGAATTGGGGGTTAAGTAATATGGATGAAAACACTATAATATGTAGATGTTCTGACGTATCACTAAAAGAAGTTAGAGATTTAATTAATGAAGGATATACAACTTTAGAAGAAATAAAAAGGATTTCTAGAACTGGTATGGGACCATGCCAAGGCAGGACTTGTGGAAATCTAATTATTAGAGAAATTAATAGCATTACAGGTAAAAGTATTCCTGAAATAAATGTAACTGTAAGTAGACCTCCCGTTAAAGGTATCTTGATTAAAGATATACTTGCAGGAGGTGGAGAAGATGATTAAATCAGCTGATGCTGTAATTATTGGTGGTGGAATTTCAGGAGTTGCCATTGCCTATAATTTAGCTAAAAAGGGTATGAAAAATATTGCAGTTATAGAAAAAAGTTATCTAGCCAGTGGTGCAACAGGTAGATGTGGAGCTGGAATAAGACAACAATGGGGAACTGAAATGAACATTAAAGTTGCTATGGCAAGTATTAAATTTTTCGAAACTGCCAGGGAAGAATTAGAATACCCTAGGGATATAGAGTTTAAGCAAGGCGGCTATTTAATAGTAGCTTCAACTGAAAAAGAAGATTTACAATTTCAAAAGAATGTAGCACTTCAAAGAAGTCTTGGAATGGATGTAGAATATATGACACCACAAGAAGCTACTAGAATAGTACCATATTTAAACACGGAGGGATTAACTAGTGCTACTTTTTGTCAAAAAGACGGACATTTAAATCCTTTCTTAGCAACTGATGCATATGCTAAAGCAGCAGAAAGACTAGGAGTTAAAATATATACTTATACAACCGTATTAGGAATTAATACAGAAAATGGTAAAGTAACTGGAGTTGTAACAGATGCTGGGGAGATAGCTACTAATATAGTTGTAAACGCAGCTGGAGGTCATTCTAAAGAAATTTCAGAAATGGTAAATATAGATATACCAGTATATTCAGAAAGACATCAAATATTAGTTACAGAACCTGTAGATCCAACTCAAGGACCAATGGTAATGAGTTTTTCGAAAAATATATATTGTCAACAAACTCCAAATGGATCATTTATAATGGGTAGAGGGGACGATACTGAACCTAGAGATTTACGTGTAACTTCAAGCTGGCAATTCTTAGATGAAATGGCTAAAACAGTAACTGATCTTTTACCACCTTTAGGTAATTTAAGAATAGTAAGACAGTGGGCTGGATTATATAATATGACTCCAGACAGACAACCCATTTATGGAAAAGTAGATGGAGTAGAAGGATTCTATATGGCTGTAGGCTTTAGTGGTCATGGATTTATGTTTGGACCTATGACTGGAGTATTAATGTCAGAGATTATTTTAGGAGAAGATACTTCAATTGATATAAGCAGTTTAGATTTAGGAAGATTTGCAAGAAACGAATTGGTATTTGAACCGTCAGTAGTTTAATAATGATAAAAGGATGTAGATTAAAATCTACATCCTTTTTTAATACTTATTTTTTAATACAATTAATTATTTTATAGTCTGCCAGTTTTGTCAGTTGCAATATTTAACATTTCATCAAACTCATCATATATTACTTGTTCTGGTTTTGGTCCTATTTTACTAACAATAAATATGGCTATACATGCAAATATAAATCCAGGTAGTAATTCATAAACATCGGCAAATGCGCCTGAGGTTACTTTTCCCCATATTATTACAGTTATACCACCAGTTAACATTCCAGCTATAGCTCCATTTCTAGTCATGTCTCTCCAATACACTGACATAAGGACTATAGGTCCAAATGTAGCACCAAGGCCAGCCCATGCATATGAAACTAAGTCTAAAACCTTGCTATCAGGATTCATAGCAAGTACAAATGCTACAACAGCAACAATTAGTACAGAAATACGACTAACTTTAACAAGTTCTTTTTGTGTTGCATCTTTTTTAAGGAAAACTTGATAAAAGTCTTTTGTAAATGATGATGATGTTACTAACAATTGAGAGTCAGCAGTACTCATAACCGCTGCTAAAACAGATGCTAAAAATAGACCTGCAACTGCGGGATGAAATATTGCTTGAATGGATAACATGAATACGTTTTCCACTGCAGCACCTGTAAGAGGAGCTCCTCTGAAATAGTATAATCCTAAAGTACCAATAAGTACTGAACAGAATAATCCAACAACTACCCAAACTGTACCAATAATAGTAGCTGCTTTTACATCTTTATGACTTCTTATAGCCATAAAACGAGCAGTAACATGAGGCTGTCCTGGATAACCAAGTCCCCAAGCTACTAAAGAAGCTGTAGCCCAAAAGCCTAATGAACTACCATCTGGATTTGCAAAAAGATTAAGCAAATTAGGATTTAAAGACCTAATTCCATCCATTGCTGGTCCTACTCCTCCTAGTGCAGAAAACAATCCAATTGGTACTCCTATTAATGCTATGAACATCAATGTTCCTTGGAAGAAATCTGTCCAGCTAACTGCAGCAAAACCACCTAATATTGTATAACTAAGTATTACTACTGCTCCTAGTATCAAAGCTGGTATATACTCCATTCCAAATACTACGTTAAATAATTTAGCTCCTGCAACAAAACCTGAAGCTGTATATACAAAGAAAAACAAGAGAATAAATATTGCAGATACCATTCTAAGGATTTTACTATTATCCTTAAATCTATTTTCGAAATAATCTGATAGTGTAATACTATCTCCGGAAACTTCTGTATAAATTCTAAATCTCTTAGCAATAAATTGCCAGTTGAACCAAGTACCTACAGCTAGTCCAATACCTATCCAACCTGCTGAAAAGCCTGATAAGTATGCTGCTCCTGGTAAACCCATTAGTAGCCAACCACTCATATCTGAGGCGCCTGCACTTAAGGCTGCTACCCAAGGGTTTAAATCTCTACCACCTAATAAGTAATCTGATAAATCTTCGTCTCCTTCTTTACCTTTCCTATAAAAATAAATTCCGATAGCTAACATAAAGGCTAAATATAATATAAATACGACTATGGTTGATACTTGTACCTTCATCAATACGCCTCCTTTATTTTTTACAGTAATAGCAATTGACAGATTTAAAATTCACCTCCTATTATAAAAATAAATTACGTTTAGTCACTCAAAGTATATATTATCATAATATTCTGTTAATATCCACTTAATAATATTAATTTAATTATTAAAAAAAATTAAAGAGTTTGTTTACTATTGATTATTAGGGGTACAATATAATTATATTAGGCATGCCTAAACTTTCTCAATGGAGGAGGAATTTTAATGACAGGAAGTAAGGAAGACTATTTAAAAACAATATATAAATTAGGAGGTCAATACAAACAGATAAGCAATAAGGATATTTCTCAAGCAATGAATATTTCTGCTTCTTCAGTATCAGAAATGATCAAGAAATTATTAGGAGATGGATTCGTAGAATACGAATTATACCAGGGTGTTAAGCTTACAGAAAACGGTATAATGGAAGCTGTAAAAGTAGTAAGAAGACATTTGCTATGGGAAGTATTTTTAGTAGATAAACTAGGATATAAATGGGATGAAGTGGATAAAGTAGCTGAACTACTAGAACATGTTACAAATCAAGAACTTGAAGATAAGCTTGATAACTACTTAGACTTTCCAAAGGCCTGCCCACATGGAACAACGATTTCCAAATTTGCTAAAGAAGACATTACTTATAAAACTATTGATTCAATGAAGATAGGTGAAGAAGGTACCATTCGTAGATTTGAAGATATAAAGGAAGTATTGAATTACGTAGATAATTTAAAGATGAAAATTGGTGACAATATAGAAATCTTAAATTTGGCACCTTACAACGGACCAATTACATTTAAATTAGAAGATAGAGATGTAGTTATTGGAAGAGATGCAGCAAAAAAAATATATATAGAATAGAGGAGAATAATAATCATGAAAAAAATAACAATTGGTATAAAAGTTGAGGAAAATGGAAAATATAATGTAGTTACTACTACTACTTTAATAGGAGATTTAACTAAACAAATAGGTGGAGAATATGTAAATGTACAAGAACTAATGGGACCAGGAGTAGACCCACATCTTTATAAAGCAAGTGCTGGAGATGTTGGTAAAATGCAAAATGCCAATATGGTAATTTATAATGGCTTGCATTTAGAAGGTAAAATGGGAGATGTATTTGAAGATATAAGAGGTAAGGACAAGTTAATTATTGCAGTATCAGATAATATAGATGAAGGCAAACTTTTGGATTTTGTAACATCACCAGGCGCTTATGATCCACATGTATGGTTTGATGTAAGTTTATGGAAAGAGGCTGCAGCAGAAGTTACAAGAGGATTAAAAGAATTAGACTCAGAACATTCAAGTGAATATGATTCAAATTTGGAAAAATATTTAGGAGACTTAGATGAGTTAGATAGTTACATTAAAGGCAGAACTGAAGAATTACCTAAGGAAAATAGAATATTAATAACTGCTCATGATGCTTTTAGTTATTTTGGAGAGGCTTATGGTTTTGAAGTACTAGGCTTACAAGGAATTAGTACAGCGTCAGAGGCAGGCACTTCAGATGTTAGAGAATTAGCAAACTATATAGTAGAGAATAAAATTAAAGCTATATTCGTAGAATCCTCTGTACCAAGAAAAGCAATAGAAGCATTACAAGAGGCAGTAAGAGCTCAGGGTTTTGATGTTGAAATAGGTGGAGAACTTTATTCTGACTCAACGGGAGATACTGGATCGGATGCAGAAACATATATAGGAACCTTTAAAGCTAATATAGATACAATTGTTAATGCTTTGAAAAAATAAATGGATTTAGGAGAGATGAATATGGTAAATGAAAAAGATTATATTATAGAAGTAGAAGATATGACAGTTGCCTATCATATAAAACCAGTTTTATGGGACGTTGACTTAGATATTCCTAAGGGAATTTTAATGGCAATAGTAGGACCAAATGGTGCGGGAAAGTCTACCCTGATTAAAGCTATGTTGGATTTAATAAAACCTATATCTGGAAATGTATTATTTAATGGAGCTAGTTACAAGTCTCAAAGAAAACATATAGGATATGTACCTCAAAGTGAAAGTGTAGACTGGGATTTCCCAGCTAATGCAATAGATGTAGTTATGATGGGTAGATATGGAAAGTTAGGATGGCTAAAGAGACCTAAAGCTAAAGATAGAGATTTAGCTATGGAAGCATTAAAAAAGTTAGGTATGGAAGAATTTGCAGATAGACAAATCAGTCAATTATCTGGAGGGCAACAGCAAAGAGTGTTTTTAGCTAGAGCACTTGTCCAAGAGGCAGATATTTACTTTATGGACGAACCTTTAAAGGGTGTAGATGCTAAAACCGAAGGGGCTATTATTACACTATTAAAAGAATTAAGAGATCAAGGAAAAACTCTTGTTGTGGTCCATCATGACCTTCAAACCGTAGAAGAATATTTTGATTGGGTTGTATTATTAAACACCCAAATTATAGCAAGTGGACCTGTAGAAGAAGCTTTTACAGATGAAAATATTAGAAAAACTTATAGAAGCACAGGACAAATATTAAAAAGGTGAGTGTGATATTATGAATGTAATAGAATTAATTTTAACAGATTATACTCTGAGAGTAGTATCATTAGGATCCATATTTCTAGGTATAATAAGTGGAGTATTAGGTAGCTTTGCAGTTATAAGGAAACAAAGCCTCTTAGGTGATGCAGTATCTCACTCAGCACTGCCTGGTATAGCATTAGCATTTATTCTTACAGGAACTAAAAGAACAGAAGTTTTGCTTCTAGGTGCATTAATATCTGGCTTATTATCCACCTATGTTATTATGGGTATAACTAAATATTCTCGAATAAAATTTGATAGTGCCTTAGCACTGGTTTTATCTGTGTTTTTTGGAGGAGGAATAGTACTTTTAACTTTTATCCAAAAAATTCCAAAGGCAAATCAAGCAGGACTAGATAAATTTATATTTGGTCAGGCATCCACACTCCTAAAAAGAGATGTCCAGATTATGGGTGTTTTAGGTGTAATATTAATATCATTAGTAATTATATTTTGGAAAGAATTTAAATTATCCTCCTTTGATGCTGATTATGCTGAGAGTCTTGGATTTTCAACAACTAAGGTTAACACCTTACTATTTGCCATGATAGTTACAGCAATTATTATAGGATTACAGACAGTAGGAGTTATACTGATGAGTGCCATGCTTACAGCGCCAGGAGTTGCAGCCAGACAATGGACGGATAAACTTTCTGTAATGATTTTTTTAGCAGCTTTATTTGGAGCTATTTCAGGTTTTGTAGGGACTGTACTTAGTTCTCTTATATCAAAGCTACCAACTGGACCTATGATTGTAATAGTAATAAGTGTGATAGTTATTATAAGCTTGACTCTTGCTCCTAACCGAGGACTTATCTGGAGATATTTAAGAGATAAGAGGAATTCTAGAGCAATAAATGAAGATCAAGTATTAATGAATCTTTATAATTTAGCTTTAAATCATAAAGAAATTGATCATAGTCATGATGTTGCAATCATAAAGCCTAAAGCAAAATCTAATAAAGCAATAAAACAACTGGTTAGCAAATTAGAATCCTTAGAAGGACGTAAATTAGCAAAGAAAGACTATTTTAATAAATGGGCAATAACTACAGAAGGATTAGATTATGTAGAGAACTATTTTAAAAGGGAGGAAGATTAATGTCACCACAACTAGAAATTCAAATAATTGCAGTAATAGTAGCAGTGGCTTGTTCTCTTCCTGGAGTATTTTTAGTATTAAGAAAAATGGCTATGATGTCAGACGCAATAACACATACTATATTGTTAGGCATAGTAATAGCATTTTTTGCCACAAATAGCCTTACATCACCATTGTTAATTGTTGGAGCAGCAATAATGGGAGTAATAACTGTATTTTTAACTGAAATGTTAAATAGCACTAAGTTAGTTTCTGAAGATTCAGCAATAGGTATAGTATTTCCTTTGCTTTTCTCTATAGCCATTATAATAATATCTAAATATGCTGGATCTGTTCATTTAGATACTGACTCAGTATTACTAGGAGAGTTGGCATTTGCACCATTTAATAGAATGGTAGTCATGGGTAGAGATATAGGACCTAAAGCAATGTATTCCATGGGAATAATTTTAGTCTTAAACTTATTGTTTATATTTATATTTTTCAAAGAACTTAAAATAGCAACATTTGATCCAGCATTAGCAGCTGTATTAGGATTCGCACCAACTCTTGTACATTATGCATTAATGACAGTAGTATCAGTAACGGCAGTTGGAGCCTTTGAATCCGTTGGGTCTATCTTAGTAATAGCATTTATGATTGGACCTCCTATCACAGCTTATCTTTTAACTGACGATTTAAAACATCTAATTATTATAAGCAGTTCAGTAGGAGCTATTAATGGAATATTAGGTTATCAGTTTGCAAGTTACTTTGATGTATCAATTTCAGGATCTATGGCAGTAATGACTGGTATTATCTTTTTCTTAGCATTTATATTTGCGCCTAAGAAGGGATTAGTAACAACAATTAAAAGAAGAAAGTTTCAGAGAATGGACTTTGCAGAAAAATCATTACTATTCCATGTATACAATCATGAGAATGAAGATAATGAGTGCGTAGAATGTGGTATAAATACTATTCAAGGACATCTAAATTGGGATAATGATTTCTTAGGTAAAATAGTTGAAGATTTAAAAGAAAGAAAGAAGATATTTATAGAGGACAATACAATAAGATTAACGGAGTCTGGACGTGAATATGCAGCAGTAACTTACAAGGAAATTATTGATGAATTTGAAAAAACAGAGTAATTTAGAAAATGTTTTAATATAAAAACAATAAAAAAAGCTTATATAAACCTACATAGGATTATATAAGCTTTAAATATTTTTAACTAAAAACTACTTCTATAATTAAAATGCTGGAACTACACCGCCATCATAATTTTCTAAAATATATTCTTTAACTTTCTCTGATTGTAGGGCTTTTAATAATTTAATAAATTTATCTTCTTTTTCTTCTCCAGCTCTTACAGCTATTAAATTAGCATAAGGAGAA
>CAJDVD010000032.1_pt1 | contig 15848 bp, 17 predicted proteins | sample 7391361 | NCBI WGS metagenome assembly CAJDVD01 (sample SAMEA7055710, study PRJEB34461) | soil metagenome | biome: terrestrial ecosystem; feature: Peninsula; material: soil | place: Antarctica | collected 2016
ATTTGAATCCTGGTTATGCTGGAGTTAATAATCCTACAACTTCTGTTGCTGTAAGAGCTGCAGTTGTTCCAGTTACTAATGTCATTCCTATACCATCAATAGAAACTGTCTGTCCTGCTGTGAAAGTTCCACTGAATGTTACAGTATCAATTCCTAATACTTCTGTAACTATTATAAATGGTGCAGCACCAGCTGTTGTTGCAAACATATTGCCTGTTATACCACTTGGTAATTTTCTTACAAAATTTTCGCTAACTATAGGTGTATTTAAGTCATTTAAGTTGTAAAGTTTTGCCGTACCAATTGCTCCTAAACCAAGAAATGGAGGCATAATAACCCTACCATTTACAACTTGTGCAGATACATCTACTCCTCCTACTGTTACTACTAGTACAAAAGTACCTGGAGTATTTGGTACTACTAATTCAAATTCTGTACCATTAATATAAGTTATTTTAGGAGCTAAAGAATCTACAACTGAATCGACTACTCCTTGAATATCAGTTGGTGACCAATTTTGATTAGTTCCATTTGCTGCTCCTTCAAGAGTTGATTTTAAATTAGCTAAATTACTAGCTGTAACTCCATTTATTCCAGCTGCTGCAAATGTTGCCAGATTTATTCCTGTCCAATCTGTTGATTTTGCTGCTGCGTTTATCATACGAAGTTCATTAAATAAATATGTTCCATTTTGTTGAGGAATTTCTAGTGCATTAAAGGTTAATTGTGCTACCATTGCTCTAGGAGCTTTCATACCTAAAGTTCCTGATACTCCTGCTAATAATCCTTTTTGAGCAGCTACTAATAAATATCCATTTGGATAACCGCCACTAGATTGTGCTAATGTTTCATATCCTAAAGCTCTTACTACTATGGTAACAGCTTCTTCATAACTAATATTAGATATAGGATCAAAAGTATTTATTCCATTTATTATACCTCTACCCTTTATAAGATCTGCTTGTTCTGCTACATTAATATATTGTGCTGACCATCGAGTTGAAGGAACATCTCCGAAAATAGTATTTCCAGATATTGGTTGAATCCTTTTTGCCCTAGTGATAACTGCTGCATATTCCTCTCTAGTAATTAAATTGTTTGGTAAAAAAGTACCATCGCCATAACCTTCTAATATCTTTAAGCCTTCTAATCTTAATATGGCTTGTTCTTCTGGGATTCCGCCTACATCCATAAGAGCTGCCATTGATATACCCATACTTCCTATTACCATCACTAATGCTAACATTAATGAAAGTATCTTCTTATTTAATTTTGTCATTTTTAAAACCTCCTTAATCAGTTTAATACCCTCATGCTAAAGCTTTAAACTATTATTGTGATAAGACTTAAATTTGTAATGTTTATGTATTAATACTGTAATATAAAATAAGACTCTGAAGATTATCTTCAAAGTCTTATTTACTAATATTTTTTAATTAATATAGATGCATTATGTCCACCAAATCCTAATGAATTTGATAGAGCATATTTGCTATCTCTTTTTACCGCTTTGTTTGGAGTATAATTTAAATTACATTCCTCATCTACATTTTCATAATTTATTGTAGGAGGTATTATACCTGTTTTTAAAGCTAATGTCGCTGCTATAGCCTCTATTCCACCAGCTGCTCCTAATAAATGTCCTGTCATAGACTTAGTTGAACTTACATTAATATCTTTTGCATGTTCTTTAAAAAGTGTGTTTATAGCTAAGCTCTCTAACTTATCATTAAAGTAAGTTGAGGTACCATGAGCATTTATATAATCAACTTCTGTATACTCTACTTTTCCTTCTTCTAAAGCTAATCTCATTGCATTAATAGCTCCCTTAGCTTCTGGATCCGGTTGGGTTATATGAAATGCATCTGAAGTAGATCCATATCCTACTACTTCACCATATATTGTAGCTCCTCTTTTAAGTGCATGCTCTAATTCTTCTAATATAAGTATTCCTGAACCTTCTCCCATTACAAATCCATCTCTTTCTTTATCAAAAGGTCTAGATGCTTTGGAGAAATCTTCATTTCTTGTTGACAGGGCTTTCATTGAACCAAAACCAGCTAAAGAAATAGGGGTTATAGATGCTTCAGTACCACCTGTAACTACCATATCCATAGTTCCATATCTAATCATTCTAAAAGACTCACCTAAAGCATGGGTAGCAGACGCACAGGCAGTAGTAATAGTCATTGATGATCCCTTTAATCCAAAGGCCATAGATACTTGTCCTGCAGCCATATTAGCTATCATCATAGGTATTAATAAGGGGCTTACTCTCTTTGGTCCTCGTTCCACTAGTTTATTATGTTCCCCTTCTAATGTTTCAAGTCCACCGATACCACAACCTATTATTGTACCTACTCGTTCTAAATTTATCTCATCCAAATTTATCTTTCCATCTTCTATTGCAAGTTTTGTAGCTACAACTGCAAATTGTGTAAATCTATCCATTCTTTTAGCTTCTTTTTTATCTAAATAATCATTTGGATCAAAGTTCTTAACTTCTGCTGCAATTTTACAATCAAATTCAACTGTATCAAATTTTGTAATAGGCGCTATTCCAGACTTGCCTTCTATAAGGTTATTCCAAAATTCTTCTTTGCCTATACCAATAGGAGTAATGGCCCCTAATCCTGTTATTACGACTCTTCTCATTTTGTCCTCCTCAATTTTATTAGGAGATTTTTGACTCCACATATTTTACAATATCACCTATAGTTTTAAACGCTTCAGCATCTTCATCTGGAATTTCTATATCAAATTCATCTTCCAATTCCATCATTATTTCTACTGCATCTAGTGAATCTGCATCTAAATCTTTCATCATTGATGTTTCTAGTGTAATTACCACATCTTCCTCTACACCTAATTGCTCAACTATAACTGCTTTAATTTTTTCAAATATCATTTTTTATTCCTCCATTTTTTTAGTTTTATTTTTATCTAACTTACCAATCTCTATATAGCCATTCCGCCATCTATCTTAATTATTTGTCCAGTAATGTAATCTGATTTTTCACTGGCTAAAAATACTACTAGATTTGCTATATCTTCTGGATTACCCATTGTATTTAAAGGTATTAGTTTTAGCATCTCTGCTTTTATTTCATCCTTTAATACATCTGTCATGTCTGTTTGGATAAATCCTGGTGCTACTGCATTTACTCTAATTCCTCGTGAAGCCAATTCTTTTGCCATGGACTTTGTAAATCCAATAACTCCAGCTTTTGAAGCTGAATAATTTCCTTGACCTGCATTACCTGTAATTCCTACAACAGAAGTGATATTAACTATTTTTCCATATCTCTTCTTCATCATAGCTCTAGATACTGCTTTTGTACAAAGGAATACTCCTTTAAGATTAACATCCATTACACTATCCCAATCTTCTTCTGTCATTCTAATTAATAAATTATCCTTAGTAATCCCAGCATTATTTACTAGAATATCTATAGTTCCTAATTCTGATTCTACTTTTTTTATTAGGTTAGTAACTTCCTCTGAAATTGAGACATCCGCTTTAACAGCAATGGCTTCAACCCCAAGAGACTTTAACTCTTCTAAAACTGCTTTTGCACTGATCGCATTATTTCCATAGGAAATTGCAATATTTATACCTTCTTTTGCCAATGCTAATGCAATCTCTTTTCCTATACCTCTGCTACCACCTGTTACTAATGCAATTTTAGTCACTATACCCCTCCATTCAATAATGCTACTGCACTATTAAAAGATCCAATATCAGATATATTTATTGACCTTACATCTTTATTTAATTTTTTACCGATTCTTTTTACAAAACCAGTTAATGATTTTCCAGGTCCTAATTCAATAAATGTATTCACACCTTGGCTCATCATAAATTCCACTGATTGTTGCCATAACACAGAATTGCTTACTTGTTTAACTAATTTAGGAATTATTTCATCCTTAGATTTTATTACCTTTACATCTACATTTGATACAATGCTTTTTTTAGGTTCTTCTATATTTACTGTAGATAAAAGATCTCCTAATTTTTCTCCTGCAGAAATTAGCAAGCTTGAATGAAATGGGCTACTTACAGATAGTTGTACCGCTTTTTTTGCTCCCAGTTTAAGAGCTTCTTCACAGGCTGCCTCTACTCCAGCTTTTTCTCCTGAGATTACAATTTGGCCAGGGCTATTATAATTAGCTATTTCAACTACTCCAAATTTTCCAGCTGCATGTATTGCTTTAAATACATCCTCTACTTCAAGTCCGAGTATTGCAGCCATGCCTCCAGTTCCCACAGGAACTGCTTGTTGCATGTATAATCCTCTAGCTCTAGCTACTTTAAAAGTATCTGACAAATCTAAAACTCCACCACATACAAGTGCACTATATTCACCAAGACTTAAACCAGCAGTGTAGTCGCAATTGAAACCTTGCTTTTCCATAGCTTTAAGTATGGCTACGCTTGTTGCAATTATAGTAGGTTGAGTATTTTCGGTTTTCATCAAATCTTCTTCTACACCATTAAAACACATTTCACTTAAGTTCATTCCTAGTGAATCATCCATTTCATCAAATACATCTTTACATTCTTTAAACTCTTCATAAAAATCTTTTCCCATTCCAATATGTTGTGATCCTTGGCCTGGAAATATAAATCCAACTTTATTATTATTCATCCACTTCATCCTCCATTAATCTAGATAATTTTTCTATTGACTCATGGGAAGAGTTAACTATGGATTCAATTATATCTTTGCAGGACTTTTTATCTTTAATGAGACCGGAAATTTGACCAGCCATTAAAGATCCATTTTTTATATCTCCACTTCTTACTGCTAATTTTAATCTACCCAATCCTAATTTCTCTAACTCCATAGGATCCATTCCAGTTTTTTCCAACACAATAAATTCCTTTGTATAGGAATTCTTTAAATGTCTAACAGGAAACCCTGTACTTCTCCCAGTCACTAAGGCATCTCTGTCTTTAGATTTAATTATTGCTTCTTTAAAGTTCTCGTGTACAGGCGCTTCAATTGAACATACAAATCTGGTACCCATTTGTACTCCTTCAGCTCCTAATGCTAAGGCTGCAGTAAACCCTCTTCCCTCAGCTATGCCTCCTGCAGCTATAACAGGTATATCTACTTCATCTACTATTTGTGGAATTAAAGCCATAGTGGAAATCTCTCCAATATGTCCGCCTGCTTCAGTTCCTTCTACTATTAAGGCATCTACGCCTTGCCGTTCCAATCTTTTAGCTAAAGACACAGTAGGTACTACAGGTATGATTTTTACATTGTGAGCTTTCAACTTCTCAATGTATTTTCCAGGATTTCCTGCTCCAGTTGTTACTACAGGTACTCCTTCACTACATACAATATCTACAATATCCTCAGCATAAGGTGATAACAACATGATATTAACCCCGAAAGGTTTATCAGTTAACTCCTTAAGCTTCCTTATTTCCTCCCTAACTACTTCTCCAGGCAAATTACCTCCTGCAATGATTCCCAATCCACCAGCTTCTGATACTGCTGCTGCTAGTTCATGAGTTGCTATCCAAGCCATACCACCTTGAAGAATGGGATACTTAATTCCTAACAATTCAGTTATTCTTGTTTTAATTCTGTTCGCCTCCTTTACTCCACTTAATAGCCATTGATCCCCATGTTAATCCGGCACCAAAACCTACTAATACTACAATATCTCCTTTTTTTATTTTGTTCATTTTGACTGCCTCTTCCAATGCTACTGGAATTGATGCTGATGACATATTACCATATTTTTCTAAGTTTATACAGAGTTTTTCACTATTTATTTTTAATTTCTTACTTGCACTATCTATAATTCTTATGTTTGCTTGATGAGGAACTAAAAAATCAACATCCTCAGTAGTTAAATTTGCCTTATCCAAAGCATTACGTGTAGCTCGTTCCATAATCCTTACCCCAAATTTAAATACTTCTTTTCCATCCATTTGAAGCAAATGTTCTTTCTGCTCCAAGGTCTTACTACTAGTTGGCATTCTAGATCCACCTGCTGGCACTATTAAACAATTGCCACCTGTACCATCTGCGCCTAAGTCAAATGATAAAATACCATATCCTTCTTCGCATCTTTCAAGTACACAGGCTCCTGCTCCATCTCCAAATAATATACAAGTATTTCTATCTTCCCAATTGATTATTTTAGAAAATACTTCACTACCAATTACCAGTATTTTTTTATAAGCCCCTGAACTAATGAAACTGCTTGCTGTAGCCAAACCATAAACAAATCCAGAACATGCAGCACTTAAGTCAAATGCAGCTGCATTAACTAATCCTAAATTACTTTGAATTATGCAAGCTGTTGATGGAAAAGCATGATCAGGTGTTGTAGTTGCTACTATTATTAAGTCAATATCTTCTGGTCTTAATTTTGCATCTTGTAAAGCAGCTCTAGCAGCTTCAGTACCTAAGTCAGAAGTAGCAATATTTTCCTTAACTATTCTTCTTTCTTTGATTCCAGTTCTTTCCATAATCCATTCATTATTGGTATCCACCATCTTTGATAAATCTTCGTTGGTGAGTATATCCTCTGGCATATATTTTCCTACACCAGTTATTCCTACGGAATAATTATTCAATCAATCACCTCCATTAATTATTAAAGTTTAAATATTAATTTGCAAATTCTTCCAATTTCAATTATTATTGTATTGTAGTATTTAAACTTAAGGCTTAGTATATATTAGAAACAGGAATTAATCAAATAATATTAAAGTCTAAAAATAAATCAAAAGAGGTGATTTAATGGATAAAGTCTTAAATATCAATGATATAATGGCAATAATTCCCCATAGATACCCTTTTCTCTTTGTAGACAAAGTGGTAATTGTAGAAGAAGGTATTAAAGGAATTGGATATAAAAATGTTACTATGAATGAGTACTTCTTTCAAGGTCATTTCCCTGGAATGCCTGTTATGCCTGGAGTAATTATTGTTGAAACCATGGCTCAAGTAGGTGCTGTAATTCTTCTAAGTAATGAAAAGTTTGCTGGGAAAACACCTTATTTTGCAGGAATTAATAAGGTAAGATTTAAAAGAAAAGTAGTTCCGGGAGATACTATTAAGATGGAAGTCGAAATAGTTAAACTTAGAGGTTCAATAGGAATTGGACAGGGTAAAGCTTATGTAGGTGATGAATTAGCTTGTGAAGGAGAATTTTTATTTGCAATTGAGTAAAGGAGTGATTAAATGAATTATGAACCTATTAGAATAGGTGAAAAAGAAACTACTGTGCCTATAATACAAGGTGGTATGGGAGTTGGGGTTTCATTATCTGGTTTGGCCTCTGCAGTTGCTAATTGTGGTGGAATAGGAGTAATATCCGGGGTCCAAATTGGATTTAGAGAAGATGATTTTGATCTTAATTCTGAAGCTGCTAATGTTAGAGCTATGATAAAAGAAATCAACCTTGCTCGTGAATTAAGCCCCAATGGAATAATTGGTATGAACCTTATGGTAGCTATAAAAAACTATGATGAGATGGCAATAGCAGCGGCTAATGCAGGTGTAGACTTAATAATATCTGGTGCAGGATTACCTTCAGATTTACCTAAATTTATAAAAGGTACAAATACTAAAATAGCACCAATTGTTTCTTCAGGTAAGGCAGCTGCTTTAATTATAAAATTATGGAAAAGAAGACATGATTATTATCCTGATTTAATAATTGTGGAAGGTCCCGAAGCAGGAGGCCATTTAGGATTCTCTTTTGATGAACTTGAAAATGCTAAAGATGACGCACTAGAAAATATTGTCTTAGATGTTATAAAGGCTATAAAACCATTTGAACAAGAAAGAGGAGAAAAAATACCTATAATTGCAGCAGGTGGAATCTTTGATGGAAAAGATATAGCTAAATTCTTAAAATTAGGTGCCAGTGGAGTTCAAATGGGAACTAGATTTGTGGCTACAGAAGAATGTGATGCTACAGATGAGTATAAGGAAAGTTATATTAATGCAAACGAAGAAGACATCAAATTAGTATTAAGTCCTGTGGGAATGCCAGGTAGGGCTATTAATAACAGCTTTATTAAAAGGGCTGAGCTAGGTAAGATAAAAGTAGAAAAGTGTTACCTTTGCTTAACACCTTGTAAACCTGCTACCACACCATATTGTATTTCTACAGCTTTAATTAATTCAGTTTCTAATAATATTGATAATGGATTAATATTTATTGGAAGTTGTGGATATAAATTAGATAAAATAACAACAGTGGATAAATTAATAAATGAATTAGTAGAAGATATCAAAAGAAGCTAGGCTGCTCAGCCTAGCTTCTTTATATAAATAATGCTCTATTAAAATTACTTTTAGCGATAATTTTCCCTGCTTTTATAACATAAAGTCTTTCAGGCTGCAATCGAATAGCATCTTTAACATTGTCAGTATTTAAAATAACAAAATCTCCATCATTTCCTACTTCTATTCCATAGTTATTAATTCTCAGTATTTTTGCAGCATTATAAGTGATCATATCAAAGATTATTTCTATTTCTTGTGGCAAACTCATTTGTGCAGCATGAGCTGTTATCAATCCTACTTGGAGCATATCAGCATTGCCAAAAGGATAGAATGTGTCCTTAATACAATCCTGACCAAAACTCATATTAACACCTGCATCCAGTAGTTCTTTTACCCTTGTAATACCTCTTCTAATAGGTTGTTTATCATGTCTACCTTGTAACATTAAATTGGTAACCGGATTAGTAATAACATTTATTTTAGCCAATTTAACTTTTTGTATTACAAAATTTGCATAATGGTCATCATATGCTGCTAATGCGCAAGTATGACCTGCTGTTACCCTTCCTTCCCATCCTCTTTTAATAGTTTCATCAGCTAACATTTCAAGAGTTCTATAGAAAGGATCGTCTGTTTCATCTATGTGCATATCTATATCAGCATTATATTTTTCAGCAATATCAAAACATATTTCTATATGCTTTTTGCTATCTTCTGGAGAATCTTCCTGTGCAGGCATTCCACCAACTATATCAGCACCTATTTCCATAGCATCCCACATAAGTTGTTCGCAACCTGGATCTTTAATTATTCCCTCTTGTGGAAATGCTATAATTTGCAAATCCATAACATCCTTATATTTTTCTCTAAGTGCAAGTATACCTTTAAGAGGCTTCATCCCTCCTACTGTATCAACATCAACATGGGTTCTCATTCTAAGAGTACCATTTAATATTGCCATTTTAATTACCTCTTCAGACCTTTTCACAATATCTTCAGTAGTGTAATTAGCTTTCTTGTCCCAAATTATTTCTATAGCTTCTTTTAAAGTACCACTTTCATTTGGCCTAACTACATCTACTATGTTTACTTTATCTAAATGAATATGAGGCTCTATAAATGGTGGCACAACTAGATTGCCTGAAGCATCAATTTCTAGATCTGCTTTGTCTGATATAGATTCCTCTATAAGAATAATCTTACCATCGTCAATTCCTATATCAACTGTATTTGTTTTATTTCTCAATTTAGCATTTCTAATTATTAAATCCATTAAGTAAACTCCTTTCATATAGCTTTAGTTTAGTAAATTATAAAATTAAAAATCTCTCTTTCTATTATATAATAAAAAGAGAGATTTTTCTATTCTACTTCTCTAATACCAACATTAAAACTTGTACCATTTATATTTAAATCTACTTGCCTTACGTCATAAAATTCAAATCTGTTGTTTTTAAAGTACTCACTTAAAGTTATGAACTTTTCTTCATATTCCTTATTAATCCTATGTGACTCTTCTACTGTTACCATTTCGAATTTCATTGTATTACCAGGGCTCATTTGTCCAAGTATAGGAAGATCAGGAGTAATTACAGTAGCTATTTTTGTATATCCACCTGTTGTCTGTCTGTCCGCCATCATTATTATAGGAGATCCATGTCCTGGGACTTGAATTGACCCTATAGCAATCCCATCAGATACAATATCTGCTGCTACTTTATGATTAATTTTTGGTCCCTCTAGCCTATATCCCATTCTGTCTGCTTCAGAAGTAATAGTATAAGTTGAATTTAAGAATACATCTAATGCATCCTGATGAAAATAATCATCCTGAGGTCCTAATACAACCCTTATAATCTTATCTTTGTCGTAAATAGGTTTCTCTTCTTCTGGCAAATAACTTCCCCAGTCAGAAAGAGGTTTTGCATCAAGTTTTATTATATCATCTTTATTCAACTTTCTTCCTTCAAATCCTCCCAGGTTTCCTCTGGTATAGGTTGATTTACTTCCCATTATTTCAGGTACATCAAAACCTCTACTGAATGCTATGTAAGTTCTTAAACCACTTACTGCACCAGATGAGGATAATTTATCACCTGCTTGTACCAGTAAACTTGTCCACATAGGAACAGGAATTCCATTTATTTTTGGATTCATATTGGAACCTGTTATTGATATTACTTCATCACAATTAAAAAGAATTTCTACTCCCATTAAAGTAATTTCCAAAACTGCTTCATATTGTTCATTTCCGATTAAAAGATTAGCTATCCTAGTAGCGAAATCATCCATAACTCCAGCAACATTCATTCCGAATTTTTGGTAACCCCATCTACCTTTATCTTGAATAGTGGTCAATAGCCCTGGTTTTATTATCTTAATGCTATTCATGGCTATCACCTCTCTTAAGTATATTTACTCTGTATTCATTATTATTAATTTTATTTAGTATGTTCAAATATTCTGATTCATCAATAGGTACGAATCTAACATAATCTCCAGCATTTAACAATATTGGAAGCTCTGCAAGAGGATCATATAATCTTACAGGTGTACGACCTATTAACTGCCATCCTCCAGGACTATCTATTGGATATATACCTGTTTGATTTCCTGCAATACCTGTAGATCCAGCAGGTATTTTTATTCTAGGTACTTCAAGTCTAGGAGTTTCTATATCTTTTTTCATACCTCCTAAATATCCAAATCCCGGTGTAAAACCTAACATATAAACTAGGTAATCTGTGGAACTGTGAAATTTAATAACTTCATCTATTGTTAAATTATTGTGATTAGCCACAAATTCAATATCTGGACCATATTCTCCACCATAAACAGTAGGTAGCTCAACAATCCTAGGTTCAGCTTCAGATTCATCACCTAAATTATCTGCCAGTTCTTTTAAAGACTGGATAAGTTGCTTATATTCTATTAACAATGGATCATATATAACTAAAATAGATCTATATGTCGGTATTATTTCTGATATACCTATTAATTCACTATTCTCGATTGCCATTGCCATATTTCTAATTCTTGCGTTGATCTCAGGAGCAATAGTATTTCCAAATTCCATAACTATAGATTTATCTCCTGCTGTAAGAAATTTTATTTCATTATACATATTTTCACCAACTTTAACTTATTTAAAATAATGCCTTCAGGCCTGTTAATGATTTTGCTCCAAGGAATAATGTTAAGAGTACTACTATAATCCCAGTAATTAATAACCATTTAGGATGTTTATAATCTCCAACTATTTTCTTATTTCCAGAAGCTAATAAGATAGTTCCTAAGGTAACTGGTAGTATTAATCCATTTAAGGATCCAGCTAGTACTAGTAATTTTACTGGTTGTCCTATTGTAATGAAAATAATAGCTGAAGCACCTATAAATGCTATAATCCATTTATTAGTATGCTCTGCAAATGTTTTAGCTAAACTGGTTAAAAATGAAACTGAAGTATAAGCTGCACCAACTACTGATGAAATAGCAGCTGCCCAAATAACTGCTCCAAAGAATTTATATCCAACATTTCCTGCTGCAAGTTGGAATGCTGAAGCTGCTGGGTTAGATGGATCAAGTTTTAAACCTTTGGAAACTACTCCAAGAACAGCTAAGAATAATAATATTCTCATTATAGTAGCTACTGTCATACCCATTAATGCCGATTGTTTAATTTGTCCTAAATTTTCTTCTCCTGATATTCCACCATCTAATAATCTATGACCACCTGAGAAAGTAATATATCCTCCTACAGTTCCCCCAACTAAAGTGATTATAGCTAAGAAAGGCATTACTTCCGGTACAAAAGTTCTATATAAAGCTTCTCCAACTGGAGGTGCTGTTGAAATTGCAACATAACCTACCATTATAATCATTGCTCCACCTAAAACTTTAGTTAATGTGTCAATTGCTTTTCCTGCTTCTTTTGATAAAAATATTCCAATTGCAAGAATTGCTGAAACTGCTGCACCTAATCTAAGATCTATTCCAAATAATACATTTAATCCTAAAGCCGCTCCCCCAACATTACCAATATTAAATGCTAGACCACCTAGTGCTACTAAAAAAGCAACAAAATATCCTAAACCAGGCAGAACCTTATTAGCAATGTCTTGCCCCTTCATACCTGATACACCAATTATACTCCATACATTAAGCTGTGTAATAGTTGCCATAATTATTGAAGTAAGTATTACAAATCCAAATGTTGCTCCTAAAGACTCTGTAAAAGTAGTTGTTTGGGTTAAAAACCCTGGTCCTACTGCAGAAGTTGCCATTAAAAATGCAGCACCTAGTAAGACTGATAAATTTTTGTTTTTTTGTTTGTTATTTTCCAAGTCTAATTTCCCCCTTTAGATAAATTCTCTCAATGATTTTACTTCAATTCCCTCTGCTAATAAACTTTCTCTAATATGTTTTACAAAATTTACTGCTTCAGGATTGTCACCATGAACACAAATAGAATCGGCAGCAGCAAATACTTCCTCAGCCACTCTAAGCCCTTTTTCCTTTGCACGATTTGCAATATAAGTACCACTCAATGCTAGAAGAATAATATCTTTATCAACATCTAATATCCCGTTAATAATTTCTTCAGCTAGCTCAGGCTTAATTGACGCTGTGTTATAAAAAGCCCCGTGTAATTTCATATGTTGAATCTTTATTCCATTTGCTGCTGCAAATCCACTCAATGCTCCTAACTGATAAATCATATAAGCTCTAGCTTCTTTTGGGCTAATGTCCATATTTCTTCTGCCAAAACCTAGAAGATCAGGATATCCAGGATGAGCCCCTACTGCTACATTGTTTTTCACTGCTTCTTTTACTGTATTTTCCATAATGAGAGGATCTCCAGCATGCCAACCACAGGCAATATTTACACTGGTAACATGCTTAATTACCTCTTCATCTAAACCTAAGACATAAGTTCCGAAGCTTTCCCCTATATCAGAGTTTAAATCCACAATACCTTTCACAAGACATACCTCCTATATTTTTTTTATTACTTATATATCTTATCACATTAATAAAGTAAATTCATAATATATCAATGCAAAAAAATATAAATACTTAGGGGCTCCTTTTGGAGCCATTTAAGTATTTATCCACCAAAGTAATTTAATAACATACCTGCTGCAATTGCCGAACCAATAACTCCTGCTACGTTAGGTCCCATTGCATGCATAAGTAAAAAGTTCCTTGGATTTGCTTCTTGTCCCACTTTTTGAGATACTCTGGCTGCCATAGGTACTGCAGATACTCCTGCTGAGCCTATTAGTGGATTTATTGTGCCACCAGATACTTTGTTCATTAGTTTTGCAAATAATACTCCTGATGCTGTACCGATGGCGAATGCCAATAGTCCTAACCCGATTATACTTAATGTCTTACCAGTTAAGAATGTTGCAGCATTGGCCGTTGCTCCTACTGTTACTCCTAAAAATATTGTAACTATATTTAAGAGCTCATTTTGTGCAGTTTTAGATAATCTATCAACAAGTAATGATTCTCTAAATAAGTTTCCTAACATTAACATTCCTATTAATGAACCTGCTGAAGGTAATATTAATGTTACGACCACAGTTACTATAATTGGAAATAAAATTCTTTCAATTTTACTAACATTTCTAAGCTGAGTCATTACTATTTCTCTCTCTGCCTTTGTTGTAAGTGCTTTCATAATAGGCGGTTGTATTATTGGTACTAATGCCATATATGAATAAGCAGCTACTGCTATTGGTCCTAATAAATGAGGTGCTAATTTAGATGTTAAAAATAATGCGGTTGGCCCATCTGCACCACCTATAATTGCTATACTTGCAGCTTCCTTGGCAGTAAATGCTACTATGCCTGAAGAGTTTAATACAATTGCCCCCAAGAAGGTAGCAAATATACCTATTTGTGCTGCTGCTCCCAGTAGTATACTCTTTGGATTTGAAATTAATGGTCCAAAATCTGTCATTGCTCCTACACCTAAGAAAATCAATGGAGGATAGATTCCTAGTGCCACCCCTTGGTAAAGGTAATAAAATAGTCCTCCAAGTTCCTTAGTTTTAGAAACTAATTCTCCGGTAGTAGGATCCTTTATTATTTCTATTATAGGCTCTTTCATAAGATATGCACCAGGTAGATTTGCTAAAAGCATACCAAATGCTATAGGAATTAATAATAGTGGTTCAAACTTTTTTGCTATTGCTAAATATAATAATCCAAAAGATATTATTAACATGACTATTTGTCCACGGTCTAACATGAAAAATCCTGTACTTTGCCAAAAATCAGATATTACTTCTATAAACATTCGATGTTCCTTCCTTTCTTCATGGAATTATTCAATGATTACTAGTTTATCTCCAGTGTTTACACTAGTACCTTCAGATGTTAGAATTTGTAATACTTTTCCATCTCTTGGAGCAACTAATTCATTTTCCATTTTCATTGCTTCTAATATTACTAAAGTATCACCCGATTTTACCATATCACCTTCTGAAACTAATACCTTCCAGATATTCCCTGGCATAGGTGAATCTATTACTTCTTGTCCTGCGGATACTGTTGGTTCTGCACTAACAGTTGGTGCAACAGGTGCAGCTTTAACTGGTGCAGCTTGTGGTGCACTAATTACTGCTCTTGGTTTTGAAACTGGTCTTGCTACATTGGCTTGACCATCTGATACTTCTTCAACTTCTACTTCGTAAGAATTACCATTTACATTTATTAAAAATTTTCTCATTTTATTCCCTCTCATTCTTTAATTTATAGTCTACCAGAAGTTTGTTTTATATTCCCTGTATTAGTCCAATTACTGGCCAATTGAGGAACTCTTCTTATACTCTTAATATTTATATCTGGGATGTTAATTCCCAAATTTGTAGCTATGGCAGCAGCTATTACGGCTACTAACTCTTCTGTTATTACATTTGGGTCTTCTACTATTGCAATATCTTCTACTTTTTTAATTTCTTTTGGTTTATCTCCAACTTTTTCTTTCTTATCTCCACTAAAAGCCTTTAAACCACTAATTAAAAATGCTATTATTATTAAAACTACGAATACTGCTATTATACTCACTGCAGCAATCAAAAGACCTTGCGAAAAACTAATATATTCTCCCATTTTTATCACCTCTTCTATAATGGTACGTTACCATGCTTTTTATTAGGCCTAGTTTCTACCTTTGTCGCGGATATAAGTCTTGGCCTTGTAGTGCTTGGTACTATTACATCATCTACATATCCTCTTTGTGCTGCAATATATGGATTAGCTACTGTATTTTTATATTCTTCTATCTTCTCTGCACGAGCAGCAACTGGATCCTCTGCATTTGCAATATGATTTTTAAATATAATATTTGCAGCTCCGTCTGGTCCCATTACAGCTATCTCAGCATTTGGCCATGCAAATACTTGATCTGCTCCAAGTTCCTTGTTACACATGGCAATATATGCTCCACCATATGCTTTTCTTAGGATCAGCGTAACTTTTGGTACTGTAGCTTCACTATATGCATAAAGCATTTTTGCACCATGTCTAATTATTCCACCATACTCTTGTCCTGTTCCAGGTAAAAATCCT
>CAJDVD010000023.1_pt1 | contig 14839 bp, 13 predicted proteins | sample 7391361 | NCBI WGS metagenome assembly CAJDVD01 (sample SAMEA7055710, study PRJEB34461) | soil metagenome | biome: terrestrial ecosystem; feature: Peninsula; material: soil | place: Antarctica | collected 2016
GTATATTGGAATTAAAGATAGAGAAATAGATACAATTCCAGGTATACTTTCAAGTAAAATGGTTTCATCATTTAAAAATAAGGAATCAGTTAGAGTTAACTTAGGATATGTAGGAGATAAATTAATTGCAACTCCATTAGGTGGAGGTGCAGGTGTAAGTATGAGCTTAGTAAAAGCAGACGGTATAGGAATAATTCCAAGACATGTAGAAGGTATAGATGCTGGTGGAACTATTGATATTGAATTATTAAAACCACTTTCTACTATTAAAGCTAAATTATTAGCAATTGGTAGTCATGATTTAATTATGGATGTTCTTGGCGATATGCTAGATTTAACATCAGCCCATGTAGGTAGTATGGGTGGTATATTAGCTATGAAAAGAGGAGAATGCCATTTAGCTCCAATCCATTTATTAGATGAAAATACAGGAGAATATAATATATCCTATGTTAAAAAATATTTCCCTGGAAAGAAAATGGCATTAATAAAGGGTGTGAAGAGACATCAAGGATTTATAGTTCAAAAGGGTAACCCAGATAATATAAAAGAGTTTAAAGACTTAACTAAAGATGGCATAACCTATGTAAATAGACAAAGAGGTGCTGGTACTAGAATACTTTTGGATTATCATCTTAAATTAGATGAAATCAATACAGAAGATGTATTAGGATATCCAAGAGAAGTTAATACACATATGGCTGTAGCTACTGCTGTAAAATCTGGTTCAGCTACCACAGGACTTGGTGTTTATTCGGCAGCTAATGCTATGGGATTAGATTTTATAGATATTACTTTTGAAGATTATGACTTTTTAGTAGATTTTCAGTCTTTAGAAGATAGTAGAGTTAAAGAATTTATCCAAACCTTAAAATCAGATGAATTTAAAAGACGTGTCAGTGAACTAGGTGGATACAAATTTGTTAATACGGGAGAAATCATAATAATAGAAGATTAGGTGATAAAATGATAGATAGATTTGGGAGAGAAATAAATTATCTTAGAATTTCTTTAACTGATAGGTGTAACTTAAGATGTATATATTGTATGCCAGAAGCTGGTATTAATAAAAAAATCCCTCATGATGAGATTTTAAGTTTGGAAGAAATCTATGAGCTAATTAAGATATTTGTAGAACTAGGAATTGACAAAATAAGATTTACTGGTGGAGAGCCCTTAGTTAGAAAGAACATGATTGAATTAATTCGTAAAACTAGTAAATTAGAAGGTGTTAAAGATATTTCCTTAACTACAAATGGGCAGTTATTAAAAGAAATGGCACAACCATTAAAGGATGCTGGTTTAAATCGTGTGAATATTAGTTTGGATACACTAGACCCTGAAAAATTCAAAACTATAACAAGAGGTGGAGATTTAAATAGGGTTTTAGAAGCTATTGATGAAGCTATAAGAGTAGGCTTAACACCAGTGAAAATAAACACTGTGTTAATAGGTGGATTTAATGAAAATGAAATCAGCAATTTAATCCATTTAACAAAACGCGGAATTGATGTACGTTTTATAGAGTTAATGCCTATAGGTGAAGCAGCTAGTTTTGCTAAGGAAAAGTTTATATCAAACAATTTGATTTTAGAAACTATGAAGGATCTAGTTCCTACTGAAAGAGAGGATATATCATCTCCTGCAGTATATTATAAATTACCGGGAGCAACTGGGAAGGTAGGTATTATAAATCCTATTTCCTGCAAATTCTGTGTGAATTGTAATAGAATAAGGCTTACAGCAACTGGTCAGTTAAAGCTTTGTCTACATTCAAATAGAGAAATAGATTTAAAATATGCGCTTAGAAATAATAAGGATGTTAAAAAACTAATCCAAGATTCTATATTAACCAAAGAAGAAAGCCATCATTTGGAAGATGAAGAATATATAGATAGAAATATGAATCAAATAGGAGGGTAAACATGGAAGGATTAACTCACTTCAATGAAAGTGGAAGAGCTCATATGGTAGAAGTAGGTCATAAAGATGAAACCAAAAGAACTGCTATAGCTAGAGGTAAAATAACCATGAAAAGTGAAACCCTTCAAAGAGTTAAAGATGGGCTCATAAAAAAAGGCGATGTATTAGCAGTGGCTCAAGTTGCTGGAATTATGGGTGCGAAAAAGACAAGTGATTTAATTCCAATGTGTCATAATATATTTTTAACTGGTGCAGATATAAGATTTAACTTTAAGGATAATACTGTGGAAGTAGAAGCGGAAGTAAACACAACAGGAAAAACTGGAGTGGAAATGGAAGCACTAACTGCAGTAAGTATTGCTTGTCTGACCATTTATGATATGTGCAAAGCCATAGATAAGGATATGGAAATTCACGATATAATGGTAATTAAAAAATCTGGCGGAAAGTCAGGAACTTATATGAAAAATGAAAACCTGTAGGTTACCCTACAGGTTTTTTATATTACTTGTCTGCTAATTCGATAAACTTTTCTATATCTTTTTCAATAAGTCTTAGTGAATTTCTAAAGAATTCTGGATTAGAAACATCTATATCCATTCTCTTTGCCACATCTAAAATATTATTCTTTCCAGTAGCATTTAATAATTCATCATATTCAGCTACGAAACTTTCCCCTCTTTTTAGGTATTCTGCATATAATCCCTTAGAGAAAAGAAGTCCAAATGCATAAGGGAAGTTGTAGAAATTACGTCCTGCTGAATAATAATGAGTTTTATTAACCCACATATATGGGTGTAGCACATTATGGTCTAGTCCATTACCATAAGCTTGCTTTTGAGCATCTAGCATAATTTCTTTAAGCTCATTTACAGATAGTGGATGAGTTTTTCTTCTTTCGAATAACTCTGTCTCGAAAATGTATCTACTCATAATATCTACTATAACCTGTCCAGCATCTGAAATTGAAGACTCTAAGATACTAAAAGCTTCTTCATCACTGGCTTCTTTAAGTGCTGCATTAACAACTATAGTTTCATTAAATATAGATGCGGTTTCAGCTATAGGCATTGGATATCCAGCATTTAATACTGTTTCATCTTTAAGATTAAAACCATGGTATCCATGACCTAGTTCATGAGCTAAAGTAGTCATATTAGAAAAACTACCATTAAAGTTACTTAAAATTCTACTTTCTCCTATTACATGCAAGTTAGAGCAAAATGCTCCTCCTCTTTTGCCTTCTCTAGGTTCAATATCTAACCAGTTTTTATCATATGCATTTTTCGTATAGTCAGCCAATTTATCACTAAATGTTCTAAAATTAAGGATTATATACTCCATAGCTTCTGCATAGGTAAAGCTTCTATTTACTTCTCCCATAGGAGCAAACATATCATAAAAAGGTAATCCGTTTTCATGGCCTAATAATTCTGCCTTTTTTCTGTAAAACTTATGAAAAGCTGGAAGAAACTCTCTCATAGCTGTAAGCATAGCATCTAAAGTTTCTCGATCCATTCTAGAATTAAATAATGTTTCATCTAATGGAGAATCAAATCCTCTTAATTCAGAAGTAGTAATAACTTCACCTTTAATACCATTTAAACTTGCTGCTGAAGATTCTTCGATTTTCTTATAAGACTCTAACTCTGCTTCATAAGCTTTTTTTCTCACTTCTGGATCTTTATCATGAGCTAAATTTCTTATTACTGGCAATGGAAGTTGTTTCTCCTCTCCATCAATATTAATATTGACTAACAGTGTTGACGCTAACATATTTTGTAAATTAGACCATGCTCTAGAACCAGTATTTTGCATCTTAGAGATTAATACTTCTTCTTTTTCACTTAGCATATATTGAGTTTCCTCTTTAATTTCATTTAAGAAGAATCTATGCTCTTTTAAAATTTCTGATGAATCGATTATTTCATCAAGATTTTCTATATTCTTTATAAAACTTTTAAATTGTACATTTGGCTTTGTTAATTGTGAATATTTAACTGCTAGTTTATCTAAATATTGTAAACTTTCCTCGTTCTTGGCTTCTACTGCATTAGTTAAATGAGAAAAACTCATTAATCTTGAAAAACTTTTAGAAAGGTCAATTGTAGCATGGATATATTTTTCTATTTTCTCTACAGGGTTGTCCATTGATCCTAGGTTATCATCAGCCCATTTAGAATATTCCTCTATTTTCCCATCCAATTTATTGAAGTCTTCTAAAAATTCCTTTGAATCAAAACTTGTATATAATTCATTTAAACTCCACTTCATAGTATCCCACCTTTATATTATTTCGACGCTCTAATCTATTATAACATATTGAAGTTTAGAATAAACTGAAAATAGGAATTTTTGTTGTTTAGCCTTAGTTAAGCGCTGGGGAATATGTTATAATTAATAAAATTGGAGACTAGCCAACAAGAAGGAAATCAATATTAAGGGGGATGTATTTTGAATAAACCTAATATAGTATTTTACTTTTCTGATCAACAAAGATATGACACCGTAGGAGCATATGGGCAAAAGCTTAATGTAACTCCTAATTTAGATAAATTAGCAAAAAATGGAACATTATTTCAACATGCCTTTACACCACAACCAGTTTGTGGCCCCGCAAGGTCTTGTATTCAAACTGGTAAATATGCAACAGAAACAGGCTGCTTTAGAAATAATATAGCATTGCCTTTAGATGAAATGACAATAGCTAAATACATAAGTGAAGCAGGATACGACACCGCATATATAGGTAAGTGGCATTTAGCTTCTACTATGTTTAAAGAAAGCTATAAAAAAACTCCAGTACCTTTAGAAAGAAGAGGCGGATGGAATAATTATTGGATAGCTTCTGATTTATTGGAATTTACTTCTACAGGATATGGAGGACATTTGTTTAACCAAGATATGAAAAAAGTAGAATTTAATAAATATAGAGTAGATGCATTAACTGATTATGCCATTGATTATTTAGACAATCACAGAGATAGGAACAAACCATTTTTCTTGTTTATTTCGTACCTAGAACCCCATCATCAGAATACAACTAAGAGATATGAAGGACCTCTAGGTTCAAAAGAAAAATTTGCTGATTTTGAAGATCCTGAGGATTTAAAAGGTAAAAGTGGTGACTGGAAAGAATCTTATCCTGACTATTTAGGTTCATGTAATAGTTTAGATAAAAATTTAGGAAGACTAATAGAAAAGCTAGAAGATATGGGAATTAGAGACAATACAGTAATTATTTATACCAGTGATCATGGGTCTCATTTTAGAACTAGAAATGGTGAGTACAAGAGATCCTGTCATGAAAGTTCTGTTAGGATACCACTTATTGTTGATGGGCCAGGATTTAATAGTGGAGGTATTATAGAAGAATTAGTTAGCCTTATGGATATCCCCCCTACTTTTTTAGGGATAGCAGATATAGAAACCCCTAGTTCAATGAGAGGAAAACCTCTACAAAAGCTTATTCAGAGTAATAATGAAGATTGGAAAGAAGAAGTCTATATTCAGATAAGTGAAAGCCAAGTAGGGCGAGCAATTAGAACTAAGAAATGGAAGTATTCAGTAAGTGCCTTGGATAAAAATGGATGGCTTCATAAAGATAGCCTTGTATATATAGAAGAATTTCTTTATGACTTAGAAAGTGACCCATATGAAAATAATAATTTGATCCTTTTAGATGAATACAAATCAGAAAGGGATCAGTTAAAAGAGATTTTAAAAAATAGGATAATAGAAACTGGGGAGCGAATGCCTAAAATTTTACCGAGAACTGGATTCAATATTATTAAGTACAGAATAAAACTTCCTTTAAATATAATAAAGTGGATATTTACAAGGAAATAAAACATAAATAGAGGTGATTTTATGGTAGATAGTAAACTAAGTCTTAAAGAAAAAATTTCTTATGGCATGGGAAGTCTGGGAGCTAGCACAATTTATGGATTAATGAGTACCTATCTATTGCTGTTTTATACAGATTATTTTGGTATATCAGCTGTTTCGGTAGGAATCTTATTTTTAGTAGCTAGAATCTTCGATGCCTTTACAGATTTAGCTATGGGAATTATAGTAGACAATACTAGTACGAAATGGGGAAGATTTAGACCTTTTATATTGATAGCACCAATATTTATAGCTATAACTACTGTTTTAGTTTTTGTTACTCCTGATTTTACTTATATGGGTAAATTGGTTTGGGCTTATAGCACATATATCTTATGGGGACTTGCTTTTACATCTAGGGATATTCCATTTTGGGCACTTTCTGCTGTAATAACCCAAGACACTCAAGAGAGAAATACTGTAGTCACATTATCAAGAACCATAGCCATGGTAGGAATTATTAGTGTTAATGTTATTACATTACCAATAGTAAATGCATTTAGCTCTATTAGTCCAAACTTAGGATGGCCAGTTGTGGCAGCAATTTATGGTTTGCTTTGTGTAGTATTTTCTGCTTTGACTTTCTTTAATGTAAAGGAAAAAGTAGTAACCCGTAAAGTAAACAAGCAAAGCATTAAGAGTGTATTTGCTCAACTAAAAGTAAATAAACCATTGATTACACTTCTAGGATTTATGTTAATAAGTGAAGTAATTTTAACTGTGAAAAACATATTTCCAATATATTACCTTTCATATAATTATAATTCTCCATCCCTAATCCCTATATTTATGGGGGTATATGCAATTATGATAATTGTCGGTGCAGGAATCTCACCTTTTACTGCAAAGAAAATTGGAAAAAAAAGAACACTAACAATTGCAATCATATTTTCAGCTATTATGAGTCTTGGAATATTTATAACAGGTTATAAGAGTATTATTACTTTATTTATATTTATAGTTCCTATGGGAATCGCAGATGGTATGGCAGAGGTAATAAGAAACTCAATGTTAGCCGATACAGTAGAATATGGTCAATGGAAAACTGGTCTTCGTTCTGAGGGTATGATATTTTCAACAAATATATTTAAGACTAAAGTTGCAGCAGCAATAGGAGGAGCCATAGGTGCATTTACTTTAAGCTCTATTGGTTATGTTCCTAATGTAATGCAAAGTGCAAAAGCATTAAATGGAATTCACTATGCTTTTACACTTGTGCCAGGGTTCTTAGTATTTTTATCCCTAATACCATTAAGTAAGTATACTTTAAGTGAAGAAAAATATAATGAAATTTTAGAAAAAATTAAAATAAGAGAAAGTGAAGAAGAAGATTTAAATCATATATAGAATGGAAGAACTGAACCTTTGGGAGGAAAAACCAAAAAAATACACAAGATATTTTTCACATAATATCTTGTGTATTTTTATTGTGTACTATTCTACTATTTTCAAATTATTAATAATATAAAGTGCAATAGCTAAGAATATAGAAGCAATTATAATTAATAGTGAGAACCCGCCAAGCCTATAGAGAATAGGACCTACTAAACTATAAAATGTAATTGTCATAGCATTTACAGTATACATTAAACTCATAAAAGTACCTCTTTTTTCAGGAACTACTTCGGAGCCCAATGCCTGATAAGAGGTCCAACCTCCATCCATTCCAAAAGAAAATAATATAACCAACAGGATAATTAATATTAAATTTTTAACAAAAGGGATAGGTATAATGGCAATTAACATAATAACAAATAGTATTTTTGCTAATTTATATTTCCCTATTCTATCAGAGAATGCACCGGATAAAAATGTACCTAGAACAGTACCAATAGCTGCAATAGTATATATTGTACCAATATTTACTTGAGATACATTAAAAGAATTAGTTAAATAAATTCCTAAATAGTTCAATATTAAAGTTGGAGCAGTTAAAATTAAAAATACAGAAATTAACATCTTTTTTGCTATAGGATTTTGTAGTAATGATAAAAATTCATTTTTATTTACTACAATATTTGGATACTTTTCTGTTTCTGGTAATTGTCTTAAGAAAATTAAAGCTACTAAAGCAACAATAGATAAAGGAATATATATAATAGCTAAGCTATCATACTTATCAACTAAAAAAGTTGATGCTATAGGTGCAAGCAGTATAGAGAAACTAAAAGCAACTCTAAGTAATCCAGAAGCCTTACCTCGATTTTCATATGAAATAAATTCAGAAAGGTAGGATAAATTAGTAGCACTTAGTGAAAAATAAGCAAATCCTATAAATATTCTTCCAAATGCAAAAATAAATGGAGATTTAGCAAAAGCTCCTATAATAGCCCCTAGAATAAATAAAACTAAGGAAATAGAAATACTTCTTTTTTTACCAAATTTATCCCCAAACACTCCTAAATAAGGTACTAAAAATCCAACTACAGAATATCCTAAACTTAATAGAATAACCATGCTTTGATCTATGGAAAAATAAATAGCTAAGAAAGGTGATAATGGACCAATAATAGCCATTTCTGCTGCTACAATAAGTTGTATTAAAAAAGTAGTTAAAAACATAAAGTTTCTTTTCATTTTTACCTCCAAATATGGAACATTAAATTTATGATAATTTATAATACTATTCCGAAATAAGTATAAAAAGCGTTAGAGATTAATCCCAACGCTTTTATATTATTATCTAAACAAGTTTTCTATAAGCTCTTTTGACGGTGATGCTATTGCTGCTGAGTATACTATAGCTTTTGGATCTTCTAAATTATCTCTGGCAACCTCTATACCGTTTTTCACTGATGCTATATCACCTGTAAATATAACCAATGATTTCCCACCTAATCCAAGAGTAAAGGAAATTCTAATTATTTCTACATTAGAAGATTTCTTGATATAATTTGCAGCATAAAGGCCACTGTTTATATCTCTAGTTTCTAGAACTCCAATAGCTGATATGTTTTCTCTAATCATTTTACCGTTTATCTTATCAATTACACCAGCTTCTATTCTTGGAATTACTTTACTACCGACTAATTCAGAGTCTGAAAGATCAGCCAGTGTATCTATAGCTGCTTTTACAGCTGCTACATCTCCCGATAATATTATAAAGAATTTACCAATACAAACTATTCTATTTTCAATAATTTTTACATTGGATTTCTTTGTCATAATGTCTAACATTTCAATTCCTTTAGCTATACTTCTAAACTCAGCTATACCTAAGGCTAGATTCATCTAATCACCACCAGTTTTTATTCTTATAATACCTTATGTATATTGTACCAAAATCCTGGACAAAAAGATAATTATTACTCTTATATTTTATCTGTAAGCTTTTTTAACATAGAAGATATATTTTATCTATATTTGGGTATAATATAAAAGGAGGTGTTTTTATGGATAATTATAATAAACCGTCAAGAGAAGAGTTAATAGAAAAGTTAACTCCTATAGAATATAAAGTTACTCAAGAAAATGCTACTGAAAGACCTTATTCTCATGAGTATAATAAAAATAATGAACAAGGAATTTATGTAGATATAGTTTCAGGAGAACCACTATTTTCTTCAAATACCAAATATGATGCTGGATGTGGTTGGCCTAGTTTTACAAGACCAATAAAAGAAGAAAATATAATTGAGAAGAAAGATATTAGTACAGGAAGATTAAGAAAAGAAGTTAGATCCAAACAAGGAGATTCTCATTTAGGTCATGTATTTAATGATGGTCCTTTTAAAGAAGGCGGACTAAGATATTGTATAAATGGTGCATCCTTAAGATTTGTAAAGAAAGATGAAATGGAAGAAGAAGGATATGGGGAATATTTAAATATATTCGAATAAAAAACTTTGGATTAATAATCCAAAGTTTTTTTATTAAAACATTTTAGTTGTCCAATTTTCACAATTCCAAATTTCTGTTGCTACATCTTCATAAAATTCTGGGTCATGTGATATTAATAGTATTGCCCCTTTATAAGCCTTAAGTGCTCTTTTAAGTTCATCTTTTGCATCAACATCTAAATGATTAGTAGGCTCGTCTAAGATTAATATATTGCTTTCTCTATTGATTAACTTAGCCAATCTAACTTTAGCTTGCTCTCCACCACTTAAGACCATTACCTTGGATTCAATGTGGTTAGTAGTTAAACCACATTTAGCTAAGGCTGCTCTAACTTCATATTGGCTCATTCCTGGGAATTCCTGCCACATCTCTTCAATACAAGAATTGTTGTTATTATCTTTTATCTCCTGTTCAAAATATCCTATTTCTAAATTATCTCCTAGTTCAACATTTCCTTCTACTGATGGTATAAGTCCCAATATTGATTTTAATAAGGTAGTCTTACCCAGTCCGTTAGCTCCAGTTAAGGCGATTTTTTGACCTCTTTCCATAAGTAAATTAAGAGGTTTTGTTAAAGGCTCATCATATCCAATAATTAAATCTGTAGTTTTAAAAATTAGTTTATTAGCTGTTCTACCTTCTTTAAAATTAAATTGAGGTTTGGGCTTTTCACGAGAAAGTTCTATTACATCCATTTTATCCAATTTCTTTTGTCTAGACATAGCCATGTTTCTAGTTGCAACCCTAGCTTTATTTCTAGCAACAAAATCCTCCAAATCAGCGATTTCTTGTTGCTGTTTCTTAAATGCAGATTCCAATTGCATTTTCTTAGCATCATATATATTTAAAAAGCTGTCATAGTCTCCTACATATCTTGAAAGTTCTTTATCTTCTACATGATAAATTAGATTAATTACACTATTTAAGAACTTAATATCATGTGATATAAGTAAAAATGCATTTTCATATTCTAGTAAATATCTTTGTAACCAAATTATATGAGGCTCATCTAAATAGTTAGTAGGCTCGTCTAATAGAAGGATATCAGGTTTTTCTAATAACAACTTGGCTAATAACACTTTAGTTCTTTGACCTCCACTAAGATCATTTACATCTCTATCCAGTCCAATTTCCTCTAAACCTAGTCCTCTGGCTGTATCTTCTACTTTTGAATCTATAATATAAAAATCATTATGATCTAATATGTCTTGTATAGTACCTACATCTTCTAAAAGTACTGTTAGTTCCTCAGGGCTAGCATCTCCCATTTTGTCGTAGCTATCTTGAATTTCTGCTTCTAAATCAAACAAGTATTTGAAAGCACCCCTAAGAGAATCTCTAATAGTGGTACCCTTTTCAAGAGTCGTATGCTGATCTAAGTATCCAACTCTAACTCTTTTAGACCATTCTACTTGCCCTTCATCTGGATCTAATTTACCAGTAATTATATTCATAAAAGAAGATTTTCCTTCTCCATTTGCTCCTATTAAGCCTACATGTTCACCTTTTAAAAGTCTAAAATTTACTCCTTTTAAAATTTCTCTACCACCAAAACTGTGGTTTAAATTTGTTACTGTTAAAATACTCATTTAAATCCCCTCTCTAGCTCTAAAATAACTCATAAAGAGTATTATAACATATTATTTAAATAATAAATATACCAAATCACTGGATTATTATATTTAAATAGAGTTTATAATCAGAATTTCCTTGCTATAATCTCTTATTAAGTATATAATAAGTTAGTTAAAGATTAAGGAGGACGATGTAGTTTAATGGATAAATTAAGATTTGAGGAAATTAATGTATCGGATGATATTAGAAAAGGTATATCCGCTATAGGCTTTGAGGAGATGTCTCCAATACAAGCACAGGCAATACCAGTTATATTAGCTGGAAAAGACATAATAGGACAAGCACAGACAGGTACAGGTAAAACTGCTGCCTTTGGAATTCCAATATTGGAAATGATAGATATTAAGAACAAAAATATACAAGCATTAATATTATGCCCTACTAGGGAGCTATCAATCCAAGTAGCAGAAGAGATCGGGAAGTTAGGAAAGTTTAAAAAAGGGTTATCAGTACTACCAGTGTATGGTGGCCAACCAATTGACAGACAACTTAGAGTTCTTAAAAAAGGAGTTCACATTGTTGTTGGTACTCCAGGTAGAGTTATAGACCATATAAAAAGAAGAACACTTAAAACAGAAAATATAAAAATGATGGTACTAGATGAAGCAGATGAAATGTTTGACATGGGTTTTAGAGATGATATTGAATTGGTTATGAACGGATTACATGAAGATAGACAAACCATATTCTTTTCAGCAACTATGGCCAAAGAGATAGTTAGATTTGCATCTAGATATCAAAAAGATCCAGTTATGGTTAAAGTAGTTCATAAAGAAATGACAGTTCCTAAAGTAGAACAAGGTTATTTTGAAGTTAAAGAAAATATGAAAACTGAGATTTTAAGTAGACTAATCGATATGTATAATCCAAAGTTAAGTTTAGTATTCTGTAATACTAAAAGAAAAGTAGATGAATTGGTTACTTCACTTCAATCTAGAGGTTATACTGCGGATTGTCTTCATGGTGATTTAAAACAATCTCAAAGAGATGCAGCAATGGGAAAATTCCGTAGAGGTGTAACAGATGTTTTAGTTGCAACTGACGTAGCTGCTAGAGGACTAGACGTTGATGATATAGATTTAGTATTTAACTACGATATGCCTCAAGATGAAGAGTATTATGTTCACAGAATAGGTAGAACTGCCAGAGCAGGTAGAGATGGTAGAGCCTTAAGTTTTGTAGCAGGTAAAGATATTCACAAATTAAGAGACATTCAAAGATTTACTAATACAAAGATTCCAAGACATGAATTACCAACATTAAGTGATATAGAAGAAATTTATACTTCCAGTATGCTGGATAAAATAAAAGAAACTATTGATGCAGGAGATTTGAAAACATATGAAAAGATAGTAGATTCTCTGTTACAAGAGGAATATACATCTTTAGATATAGCAGCAGCGTTGCTTAAATTCCACATGGTAGACAACAGATTAGACGGACACGAAAAACTAGCTAATGTAGATTATGGCAGTAAAAATAAGCCTACTAATTTTAGTGATAGAGATCGTAGCTCCGGTGGTGGCAGCAGTAGTAGAGGTAGAAGCGATAGTGGTATGGCTAGATTATATGTGAATATAGGTAGTGCCAAAGGTGCTAGTCAAAGACATATACTTTCAGCTGTTATTGAAGAAGCTGGAATACCTAAAAAAATGGTTGGGAAAATTGACATCTACGATAAATTCACATTTGTAGAAGTTCCTGAAGATATGGCAAACCAAGTAGTAGATGGTTTGACTGATAAGAGAATAAAGGGAAGCCGAGTAAAAGTAGAAAGAGCTAACCCAAAAAGAAAATAAAGCCAGATTCCTCTGGCTTTTTTATTTTTTTTTGTTTAGCACTAATTATAGTGGGTAAAATATGTCTAGGTTACAAATTAGCAATTAATTCTATATTAATCAATTTAAAATTGAAATTGTTTTAAAAAAAATTTAGAAAAACTAGGGGGAAAATGTAATGTTAAGATGGTCAATGATATTTTTAGTAATTGCAATCGTTGCAGCAGTATTGGGATTTGGTGGTTTAGCAGGATCAGCAGTAGGATTTGCAAAGATTTTATTCTTCGTATTTTTAGTATTATTCGTAATATCATTAATAACAGGAAGAAAAGTATAATAAAAATTAGTAGGAGCTTCATAACTTAGTTATGAAGCTCCTTTTTTTAATTTAAATTAATTTTCCCTGGGAAGTATAATTACGCCAGCATTTGAAATTTGTGATTTCTAATTGATCTTCACATAAAATTGGTTCTCCAATAACTCCTAATACTATAGTTTTGTCTTTTAATATAACCTTACCAATAGATAATCCTGCAGGTTCATTTAGGAGTAATGAAACTAATCCTTCGTTTGGAATCTCCCATATTTCTAATTCTACACTAGTTCCACCATCTTTAACTCTTATCATAGCAGGATGTTCGTCTTCTATACTCCAAAGTCTATAGCAACTATCAGTTTCATCTTCTCTAATGAATTTAGCACCAATATTAATTAAATTTGGATTTAATTTTAAACCCCTCATTAAAGTACCATTAACTGCAAGTAAGACTGTACTCATATAATCAACTCCATTTTATAATTTTGACTTCTTTTTTAATTGTCTTCGTAATCCATCTTCCCTTTTCCCCAAAATATTCTTTATATTGGGAATATGGTTGTAAATTGCAAGTATTGTAATAAACATTGCAACTATTAGACTAGGATTACCTAGTTTAAGATATATAGTTGTAAAAGTTAAAAATGCAACCAGTGCAAGAGCACCTAAAGCTATATAATCTGTAGATATAGTTACTAATAGTACAAGGAAAAATCCTATTATGCCCAGCCTATAATCAATAGCTAGTAGCATCCCGAAGGTAGAAGCTGTACCTTTGCCACCTTTGAAATTCATATAGAAAGGATAATTATGGCCTAGTATTACAAAAAGTCCGTTTAAATAGATATAAAAAATATTGTTATCTAAAAAAGAAATGCTGATTAAATATCTTATAATAAAAATTGAAATAATTGCTTTTAATATATCTAATATAGCTACTAAAAATCCTATTTTCCATCCAAAAGAAACAACCATATTAGATGCACCAGCATTTCCAGCACCTAGAGACCTTATGTCTTGTTTTTTCACAAGGGTAGATATGATATAAGACCACTGAAGACAGCCAAATAAATAACCTATAAGGATGACTATTAAATACTTCAAATACAACTCACCTCCATAAATCTTAGGGATATTATACCATAAAATATAAACTATTATATGTACGCATTCCAATAAAAATACAAAAAGCTCCTTTTAAAAAGAAGCTTTAATGATCTGTGTTTTTTAGTTTTCGCTTCTCAGCTATATTTGAAAAGAATATACCTACTTCAAATAATAACATCATAGGCAAGGCTAGTAATGTTTGTGATACAACATCTGGAGGAGTGAGTATGGCTGCAAATACAAAAATAACCAATACCATAACTTTTCTATTCTTCTTTAAAAAGCTAGTCTTTATAACGTTGAATTGTACTAATAGTACCATAAGAATAGGAAGTTCAAATACAATTCCAAA
>CAJDVD010000048.1_pt1 | contig 14452 bp, 16 predicted proteins | sample 7391361 | NCBI WGS metagenome assembly CAJDVD01 (sample SAMEA7055710, study PRJEB34461) | soil metagenome | biome: terrestrial ecosystem; feature: Peninsula; material: soil | place: Antarctica | collected 2016
TATTTATTTCCATGAATATGCCAGGCGTAAGAAGAGCTTATGAGGTTGACGGTGTAATAAAAGCCTATGTGGTTGACTGTGTAGGATATATTGGACCAATTGAAGTTTTGGCGGCTATGGATGAAACTAATAATGAGCTAATTGGTATTGAAATATTAAATCATAGAGAAACTCAAAGGTATGCTGAATATATAGATGCAGATTGGTTTATTCAACGCTTTAATAATATTAATGCTGATAATTATTTAAATTTAGTAGTGTTGAATAAGGAAAAACCTGAAGATATAGTCCAAGTAACTGGTGCTACTGTTAGCTCTCAGGCAGTTATTAATGCTGTAAATGCAGCAATTGGTGCATATCAATACAAAGTTCATAATGAAGAAATGGATATGGTCCTTGATGTAGTTCCCCAAGAAATGTGGCAACAAGATACAAATAGCTTTGCTATTAATTGGGAAGATGGTTCCATAAGAATAGATACAGATAAAATAAAAGAATATGAACAAATGGAAATGGACGTTGTTTTAATAAATACGACTGGGACTAAAACTGAGATGGCAGTAAAAGGGCCAACTATTAGGGATGTTCTAAAAATCGAAGGTATAGATCTTAATAAATATGAAGGCATTGGAATTAGTGGGCGAGACGGTTATTACACCATGGTTGATAGAGAAAAATTAGAAGCCGGTGAAGTTATTTTAGTATGGGAAGTCAATGGTAAGCCATTAACAGATGAAGAAAACCCTGTTAGAATCGCAGTGCCTAAAGAACTAGGCCCATATTGGGTAAAAATGGTTTCTAATATAGATTTGTATGATGAAATATCTACTAAAGATATTGATAAAGTATATATTTTTGATGAGTTAATGGTGGATATAGAACCTTATGATTATGAATATTATGGAAGCAAAGATAAGTCTGTAGAAGTAGGTAAATTACTTAGAAAATTTGACTATGTAGATGAAAAGGGTCTTTTTACTATGGGGGCATCTGATGGATTAATTAAAAATGAAACCATTTCAATGGTTAGAAATAGATATTTTATTAAGTATGAAGGAAAGAACTCGCCTATGAATATAGGTCCAAGCTTTAAGCTTGGAATGAATGTAAAAGAAATGACACATTTTTCTACTACTAAGGATGCAGTTATCTTCCCGGAAAAAATGAAAAAGGTTGTAAGAACTAAAGATATCCAGGGGGAAGAAGGATTACTTTTAGAGGATGTACTCTTAACAGCTGGAATGAGATGGAAAGAGGATAGTAAGTTTACTGCAGTATCTACAGATGATATTGGAGTAGATTTAGATTTAAGTGAAATACTGGATGCTTATTTAGTTTATAAAGACAGCGAAGTTAGTATATATATTAATGATAAGAAAATCATATCGAAAATATTAAGGATAGAAAGGCTATGAAACAAAAAAGACGAAATATTATACAATTCACCATAACACTTATGGTAATATTAAACTGTATAATTTACTATCTTTATATTAACGACAAAATAGATTTTAAGATATTTTCCATTGGAGATCTTAATCCTTATGGTGGTTGGAGCGCTTTAAAATCGATCTTTACAGATGTTTCATATCGTTGGAGAGGAATGACCAAGGCTATTGCCTTGACCATTTCTCTAGCGATAACATCATTATTTATGGGTAGAATATTTTGTGGTTTTATTTGTCCTATTGGTACTTTACAAGACTTTTTTAAGTTTATTGGAAGTAAATTTAAGATTAAAGAAAATGTCCTAATTAGAAACAAAAAATTTAATCCTGATTGGATAAAATATGGCATTCTAATCATATTACTTGCATTAAGCATTTTGAGGCTTGGTAATTACTTATCTCCCTTATCCCCATGGTTAGGGTTTTTAAATATTTTCATGGGCTCTAAATTTGAAGTAGGATTTATTGTTTTATTGATGATAGTAATATTATCATTTTCTTATAAGAGAATATTCTGTAGAGTGTTTTGCCCATTGGGGGCATTTCAAAGTTTAATGTATGCTATTGGTCCTTTGAAAATCACTAGAAATGAAGTTTGTAATGGGTGTTCAATATGCCTTGATGACTGTCCTGTAGATATAGAATATAGTGAAGAACCTGAAATATCACCAGAGTGTATTAATTGTCTTAAGTGTACAGAGACCATATGCGTAAAGAATTCAGATGGATATTCTATAAGATTTGGTACGAAGAAAATGAAAAATTATACATATATAGCTTTAGGATTAGCATTAATGTTTTCAATATATTTAATTATTCCGATTTTATTTCCATATGGAGGGCAAAATACAATATTAAATTTAGGAAATATGGAAACTGGTGTATATCAGAGTGTAGGAGTAGGTTTTGGTGGTACAATGTTGATTGAAGTCACAGTGGAAGCTAACAAATTAAATAAAATAGAAATAATAAATCATAAAGAAAGCTCAGGATATTATGAAGAAGTATATAGACATATAGGAAGAGAAATAATAGATACACAAAATTTAAATATAGATGCAATAAGTGGAGCTACTGTAACCAGTAGAGGATTTATAAGTGCGAATAAAAAAAAGATATATTTACTACTAATAGGGATAATTATATTAATCCTAATATTTTTATTAAAGGGAAAAGAGAATACAAATATAACTATTAAATTTAATGATGAGGAAATTGTTTTAGAAAATGACTACTTTCATACTAATTTGGATGCAGTATTATTTCCTGTTGTAGTAAGAAGTAGTGGTAATAAACCTGTGGAAGCTGAATACAAAGGAATAGAGTTATTAAAGCTATTCAATTCATTAGGCTTAGAAATATTAAACTTTGACAAAGTTACTTTTAATGCCACAGATGGATACCGAATAATTTTAAGTATTGATGAAGTAAAAGAAGCAAGCAATACATATTTGACTTTTGAACGAGATGGAGAATATTTAAAGTCAAAGAAGAAAAAGGGAAATGGTCCTTATCAATTAATAATTAGGAGAGACCCCTTTAGTCAAAGATGGATTAAACATGTTGATACAATAATAATAGAATGAGAAAATCGTGTATAATAAGAGGTAGATATGAAGAATAAAAAAACTATACTAAGTAAATTCACAATTTTTGATCTTGTAATTATAGGGATAATTTCTGCACTAGGTATTGCTACCAAACCTATAATAGTACCTTTAGTACATATAATTACAGGTCCTTTATTTATTCCTGGTGGAGCCATCGCTGGTGGATTTTACATGCTTTGGATTGCGATTGGAATTGGATATGTAAAGAAATTTGGAACTGGAACACTAATTGGCATTGTACAAGGTATCTTAGTTATAGTAACAGGTACTATGGGAACCCATGGAATTATGAGTATAATATCATATACACTGCCTGGTCTAGTTACAGACTTAGTTTTTCTCTTATCTAAAAATAAAGAGTATAATGTTTTGCACTATGTTTTTGGATGTATGGCAGCAAATGTAACGGGGACCTTAATTTCTAACTTATTATTTTTTAGATTACCTGGAGTTACTTTGATATTACTACTTTCTACAGCTGCTTTATCAGGAGGGCTAGGTGGAATTATAGCTTTAAGTTTAATTAAAAGTATTGAAAAACTGAATGTTGATTTATAAAGATTAGAGGTGTAATAATTTATGAACAAAAAACTAATAATAATAGTATTTTCAATTGTAGCTTTAATTTTATTTCTTACTGCTTGCAATGAAAATTCTAAAATAGCTAAGAGTGAAACAGAAGGCATAGCCATATTCAATAAAGATGAAAACTTAATGTTAGACTACATACCTATTGAGAAGGTACACTTAAGAGAAGTGTTGGGAGAAGAGACTGACAATAAAGTATTTGTATTTACTAGAAATGGAGAAGTTGTAAATACACCAAGGGATATTTATTTATCTAGTGATGCTAATACTGTCTACGCAATTGATGGAAGCAATAATAGGATAAAAGATATAGTGGGAATTTATTTGGGAGAAAATTATAACAGTATTACTGATATATATTATGATGCCAAAGACTACCTTGATAATGGCGAAAAAATTATGGTAGTTCTATTGGATGGATTCTCTCTGGAACAATATAGACTTGCAGAAGAAAGAGAAAGTCTTATATTTTTGAATAAACACTTTGAAAATGAAGCTCTAAGTGTGGTTACACCAGTCACTAATGCTGGGTTTGCTGCAATGATTACAGGTGAAACCCCAGATGTAAATGGGGTGCATGATAGAAGTTTTAGAACTATGAAAGTAGCTAGTATATTTGACTATGCTATAAAGATGCAAAAAAAATCTGTATTGGTTGAAGCTGATATTAAAATCTTAAATACTGAAATCGAACCTATCCTTCATATAGATATTAATAATGATGGAGATATAGATGATGAAATTTATGAAAGTGCTAAATTATTAGCAAAAGAAGATTATGATTTTATATTCCTTCATTTTCATGGGATTGACGATAGAGGACATAGCTATGGACCTAAACATGATGAAACAATGGATTATATTGTAAAGATTGATAGATATATGGAAGAAATTAGTAATGTTTGGGATGGAGCAATTATACTTACTGCTGATCATGGAATGCATGAAATAGAAAATGGTGGAAACCATGGTATTTGTATTAATGAAGATATGGTAGTACCATATTTTAAGAAGGAGCAGTAAATATGGATAAAAAGATATTAATAGTAGTTTTAGTATTAATAGTATTATTAGTAATTGTATTTATTTCTTTTAAATTTACTAAGCCATCTAGAGAAGTTCAAAAAGAATTATTAGATAATGCAGAGATACTAATAGTAGATAATAAAGAAGAGAAGATTATAAATATAGATGACATAAAGTCTGCGGGAGAAGAAACTTTTGAAGCAGTCTTAGATACTTCATCTACTAAAGCTACCTTACATGCATATAATGGAACTCAATTAAGAAAATTATTTGTTTATTTAGGAATTTCTATAGAAAGCAAGGATGTAATAGTCATTAGTGGAGTCGATACTTTTGCAGTTGCTTATTCAGGGGAAGAAGTTCTAAAAGATGATAATATTTACATTGCATTTATGGAAGATGGAGAATTCTTAGGGACTATGAGCAACGGTGGTACGGGACCTTTTGAATCAATTATAAAATCAGATCAATTTAGTAATAGAAGATGTAAGTGGATTACTAAAATAGAGGTACGAAGATGAATTCAATAGAAATAAAAAATTTAACATTTAAATATAAAAATGCACAGAAATTTATTTTAGAAAATTTAAATCTTGAATTTAAGTCTGGAGAAATTACAGCTATTGTAGGTAAAAGTGGTTGTGGAAAAACAACTCTTTGCAAGTGTATTTGTGGTTTAATTCCTAAGAATGAAGATAGTGATTTTACTGGAGAAGTTTTATTGTTTGGCAAAGACATACAAGACATGGCAATAGCTGAACTTGTTAATACAGTTGGAATAATTTTTCAAAACCCTTCTACTCAATTATTTTCTCCTACAATTGAAGATGAATTAGCATTTGGAGCTGAAAATCTATGTGTTTCTAGAGAAGAAATTGGCTTTAGAATAGATAATATACTGGAGACTATCCATATGGAAGACTACAGATATGAAAATCCAAACAATCTGTCTGGAGGACAACAGCAACTTATTGCATTAGGATCAGTACTTATGATGAAACCCAAAATATTACTATGCGATGAGATAATGTCTTGGGTAGACCAAAATGGACGTGAAGCAATAAAAACAGTGCTTCTAAGATTGAAAAAAGAAGGAAAAACTATTATTATGGTAGATCATAAAATGGAAAAAGAACTTGCGGATAAAATAATTTATATGTAGGGTGACTATGGATAATTATATAGAATTAAAGAAAATTTATTATAAATATAATAAGGGTAGAACCATTTTTGAAGACTTTTCCTTAAAGTTAAATTGCCAGGAAGCAACTATTATAACTGGACAAAATGGTTCAGGAAAAACAACTCTAACTAAGTTAACTATGGGAATACTGAAACCCCAATTAGGAGAAATTTTCATATTTGGAAAGAATTCTAAGGAAATGTCACTTGGTGATATTGGTAAATTATTAGGATATGTTTTTCAATTCCCAGATCTACAACTTTTTGCTAGTTCAGTAATAGAAGAGCTTACATTCCCCCAACTATTAAAAAAAGAAGATAAGGAAGAAGTGCTTTTAAAAGCAGAAAAGTTAATTAGAACATTTGAACTAGGTCATTTAAGAGATTCTTATCCTGGTTTATTATCCTATGGAGAAAAAAGAAGGTTAGCAATAGCTGCAGTCTTAATGACTAGCCCTAAATATCTTATTTTAGATGAACCTACATCTTCTTTAGACGATGAAAGAATAGAAACTTTATCTCTTGTCTTAAAAAATTTAAAAGAGAAAGGTATAGGTAGTCTTATTATAAGTCATGATAGTGATTTTATTCTTAAACATGCTGATAGGATAATTCATTTGGAAGGGGGAAGAATTATAATAGATGAAAAATAATAATTTAGACCCTAGAACAAAACTTGCAATGGTACTAGTGATATCAACTTTGGCTATTCTATATAATAATCTTTTAAGCCTTAGTATTTTATTAATATTCACCATCTTAATTGCTCTTGCTATGCAAAGTGATTTATTTTCTATATTAAAAAGAATTAAAAAGCTTATAATACTAATGGTAGGAATAGCATTTGTTCAAAGTGTAACTACAAGGACCGGAAATTCAATTCTAAGTATTAAAGGTTTCACCTTAATTACAGATTATGGACTTATTAAGGCAATGGAATTTATTCTAAGAATTAGTATAATTATAATTTCATCTGTAATAATAACTACTTCAAATAGTAGAGAGATAGTTCAGGGATTGATACAGATGAAAGTGCCATATGAGATTGCATTTATGGTTTCCATAGCTATTAGGTTTTTACCTATATTTAGAGATGAAATGACAGATAAAGTAATAGCATTACAACTAAGAGGAGTGGACCTAAAGAAAATTAAGTTAAAAGAAAAACTTAAAGTTTACAAATATTTGCTATTACCTATAACTACTAACTCAATTCTTAAAGCTAAGGAACTATCAACTTCCATGGAAATGAGAGGATTTAGAGCTTATCCTGAGAGAACTAGTTTTTTAATTTTAAAATTAAAAACTCTTGATTACCTAATTATTAGTATAAGTTTTATAGGATTAATAGCATTTATTATAATATTATAAGAGGTGAAATATGAAAATAATATCGGTAATAGGAATAACATTATCTGGAAAAACTACAACTATTGAAAATATAATTAAAGAACTTAAAAGGAGAAATTTCAGCATAGGTTCTGTTAAGGAAATACATTTTGAGAGCTTTACCATGGAAATAGAAGGTTCTAATACGGATAGGCATAAAAAAGCAGGAGCCGACCTAGTAACTGCTAGAGGTATGTATGAAACTGATATATTATTTCCAGAAAAATTAGATATAAATAAAATATTAAGTTTTTATGATCAGGATTATGTAATATTAGAAGGAGTAAGTGACTCTATAGCACCAAAAATAATAGCTGCTCATGATATAGATGGGATTGAAGATAGACTAGATGAAAAAGTTTTTGCTATATCAGGTAGAATATCAGGAACTCTATCAGAATATAAGGGACTGCCAGTTATAAATTCACTTACAGCTATTGAAGAACTTGTGGATTTGATCGAAGAAAAAGCTATTGTATATACACAAGGCGACAAAATATAAAAAGAGATCTGGATGAAGTCATTGAACTCAAAGGCGCATTGGAGTATACTAAAAAGATAGAAAACTTTGGCAATGTGAAGGGCTGTGTAAAATTATGCAAACTACTGGTATAGATATAGTAGATAATAATAGAATAAAGAAATTATTAGAAAATTCTAGAGAGAGTTTTTATAATAGAGTTTTTACTGAAAATGAACTACAATATATTGAGTCGAAAAATCATAATTATAAAACAGTTGCAGGCCTTTTTTCTGCTAAAGAAAGTATAAGTAAGGCTATTGGGACTGGAATAGGCAAGATATCCTTTAAAGATGTGGAAATACTACATGATGAAAATGGGAAACCAGAAGTGATGTATAATAGATCTAATCAATATTTAAAGGGCATTGAGAATATACAAATATCTATATCACATGAACTGAATTATGCCATTTCAATAGCCATAGTAAATTGGGAATATAAAGTTAATATAGAAGTTCCTTCTGAAATAAAAGGTTTATTGAATAAAAGAAATAAAGACAGCCATAAAGGATCTTATGGTAAGGTAGGAATAATTGCAGGTAGTATTGGCATGACAGGAGCAAATTATCTAGCATCTACAGCAGCTTTAAGGAGTGGTTCAGGATTAGTTTACTCATTAATCCCTAATGAGTTAGTCCCTATATTATCTACCAAATTTATAGAAGTTATAATTAAAGAAATAAAGGATTATGATAATATACTGGAGCTTACTAAGGATATGGATGGATTAACAATAGGACCTGGACTAGGTATAGAAGAGAAAAAAACTAAAATGGTTAAAGAATTGCTTTTGAATTATAATAAACCTATTGTTCTAGATGCTGATGGGATAAATTGTATAGCAGATGATCCAGAAATACTTAAGAGAAGACAAGGCACTACAATAATAACACCACATCCAGGAGAATTAGCCAAATTGCTAAGTAAAAGTATCGATGAAATTCAAGAAAATAGAATATATTATGCTAAATATACTTCTAATAAATATAATATAATTACCATTCTTAAAGGACATAATACTGTAATAACCGATGGGAAAGATCTTCATATTAACCAAACTGGAAACCCAGGAATGTCTACTGCAGGCAGTGGAGATGTATTGACAGGAATAATCATAAGTTTGATTTGTCAAGGCATAAGTGGTATAAATAGTGGAATACTTGGAGCATATATTCACGGATTAGCTGGGGATATGGCTAGTGAATACTATGGAGAATATGGATTAATTGCCAGTGATATACTGGAATATATTCCTAAGGCTATGAAAAAGATTATATAAACATGAATAATAAACTAACCGAAGGAGAACCTTTATGAATGATAAATTAGAAAAGAAACCTGTATCATTAGAAATAAATTTAGATAATATAACTCATAACTTTTTGGAGCTGAGGAAGTATTTGGATAAAAAGACTAAAATAATGGCAATAGTTAAAGCAAATGCATATGGACATGGAGCAGTAGAGTGTGGAAAGGTCTTTGTAGAAAATGGGGCCGATTATTTAGCTGTGTCTACCTTGTCTGAAGGAATAGAATTAAGAAAAGCAAATATAAAGACTAAAATTTTGCTTTTGAATTATACTCCTATGAGTAATTCCCATAAGTTGTTAGAAAATAATTTAATCCCATCTATTTATAATTATGCTGATGCTGAAGCTCTTTCTCATTTAGCTTTAAAGATGAATATGATGTTGGAAATTCATATAAATATAGATACAGGAATGACGAGACTAGGTTTTTTACCTAACGAAGAATCCTGTGATCAAATAGAAAGAATTAGTAAATTACCTAATATTCATATTGATGGAATTTATTCTCATTTTGTTAAAGCAGAAGAAAAAGATAAATCTTACAGCACAGAACAATATGAAAAATTTGTTAGGATAATTAATTGCCTAGAAAATAGGGGTATAAATTTAGGAGTAAAACATTTATCAAGCTCTGCTGCTATAATAGATTTACCAGAATATAATTTAGACATGGTAAGACCAGGAATTATACTTTATGGTCATTATCCCAGTGATGATGTAAGTAAGAATAAATTAGATTTAAAATCTACAATGACTTTTAAAGCTACAATTTCAAATGTTAAGAGAGTTCCAACTGGAACGGGAATTAGCTATAATCATATTTTCGTAACAAACAGAGAGTCAATAATTGGAACCTTACCACTAGGATATGCAGATGGATTTTCCAGAAGGTTTATAGGCTGTGGAAAAGTATTTCTAAAAGATCAATGTGTACCTGTTGTTGGGAAAATATGTATGGATCAAATGATGATTGATATTACAGAGATTCCAGATGCTAGTATAGGTAATGAAGTCATATTATTTGGTTACGAGAACAAAAACTACCCTACTGTAGAAGATTTAGCTTCCATTCTTGGGACTATTAATTATGAGGTGTTTTGTTCAATAGGAAGAAGAATTCCAAGAATTTATACAAAAGATGGTAAAATTATAAAGATTGTAGATTATTTAACTGACTAATAGGTTTATATCCTGATATTAGTTGACATCAATCCTAGTTAGAAGCTATAATTGAATAGAATCATATTTTCTTAAATTATGAATTTATACATAAAATCGGGGGTGGGACTTCATGATAGAGGCAGAAGCATTATTACCAATGATTTATGTTACAGAAAGCAATTATAATCTAGAAGTTATGAAATTCTACTTTAAGGAAAAATGGACAAAGGATATCTATGAAAATTGCAGGAAAGGATATTCTGAAATGAGGGAAATAAATTTAAATCTTGCTGAAGTTGGTATAGAACACTATATGAAAGATTTAAAACTTTATGAGGCAAGATTAATAGGACGTGAGTTATTATGATGGTAAGAAGAGGAGATGTGTTTTATGCTGATTTGAGTCCTGTAATTGGCTCCGAACAAGGTGGAGTAAGGCCAGTCTTAGTAGTTCAAAATGACATAGGCAATAAATACAGCCCTACTATAATAATAGCTGCTATTACTTCCCAAATCAATAAAGCAAAACTTCCAACACATGTGGAGATTACAGCTCCAGAATACGGACTACCAAAGGATTCAGTAGTTCTCTTAGAACAGATTAGAACAATAGACAAGAAAAGGCTAAGAGAAAAAATAGGTAGATTCAACGACAACATGATGAGGTCAGTGGACGATGCACTAAAGATAAGCGTCGGGATAACTGCCTTATAGTAAAAAATTCAACATACATATTAAAAATAAGCATTATTAATACAATAATGCTTATTTTTTATTGGTTTTATAGTATAATGGGAAAAGACAGTGAAGTAGAAGGAGGAAAAATAGATGAATAACAAAATAAAAAGGTCATTAGTAGGTTTAAGCGCAGTAGTTCTTTTATGGGGTTCCACAGTTGCATTTTCTGAACCAGGATCTGATACAGATCCATTAGTAACACTATCCTATGTAAATAAAGCAATAGATGGAATTAAATTATATATTGATGAAAAGATATCCAATATATCCATAGATACAGAGACTCCTAGTGGTTCTAGTGCTTTAGTTATAGTAAATGTTAAAAAGGGTGAGTTATTAATTGGCAAGGCAGGAACGGAATTAATACTTCGAGGTGGAAAAGCTAAAGTAGTAGGTGGGCCTTTAGGCGGCTTGTCAGACGTAACAAAAGGTGATGAATTAAATCATGACGAATCTGTTAGTCATAACCATTTATTAATAATTCCAAGAAGTGATGATCGAGGAATATATGCTACTGAAGATGCTATATTCATGGTTAAAGGAGAATATGAAGTAAAATAATATATTGAACTAAGATGCAAATGTTATATGCTTTCTAGAAGATACATTTTATGAAGATGCGCATGCTGCTGGCATTAGTATAAAAGTATTTAAGCAAAAGTCACGTTCTGATATGAGTGTGGTTAAAAGACTGGTTGAAGAAATAGAAAAAGAAAATTATGATATTATTCATTGCCATGGTGCAAGGGCTAATTTTATTGCTATGTTCTTAAAACGAAAAGTTAAACTACCTTTAATCACAACAATTCATAGTGATTATAAACTAGATTTTAAAGATAATATATACAAAAAGTTTGTATTCACAACACTAAATACCATAGCCCTTAAAATATTCGATTATTATATTGCTATATCAGACACTTTTAAGGCTATGCTTGTGGAAAGAGGATTTAAAAAGGATGAAATTTTTGTAGCTTATAATGGAATTGATTTGGATGTGCCACCTGAGTATGAAAGCAAAGAAGAATTCTTAAAAAAATATAATATTGATTATGAAGATAAAATGATTGTTGGAATAGTAGCCAGATTAGATTTAGTAAAAGATCATGAAACTTTTATTAAAGCTGCAAACATTGTTTTAAAAACTAATAAAGATATTGTGTTTTTAATTGCTGGAGATGGAAATGATGAAAAGAGGTTAAAAGACATAGTAAAGAACCTTAAAATAGAAGATAATTTACATTTTTTAGGATTTGTTAAAAAACCTTATTCTTTCTTTAATGCCATAGATGTAAATGTACTGACTTCTGTTAGTGAAAGCTTTCCTTACGTAATATTAGAGGGAGCTAGGATGAGAAAAACTGTTATATCTACAAATGTAGGAGGAGTATCCATGCTTATTAAAGATGACTACAATGGATATCTAATTCCTGTGGGAGATGAAAATGCCCTAGCAGAAAAGATAAATATTTTATATAGTAATATAGGAAAAACTAAAGCTATGGGAGAAAATTTATATAATGATGTTGCTGAGAATTTCTCATCAGATTCTATGGCAGAAGAACATGTAAAAATTTACAAAGAAATTACAGATAAGTGGAGGAAAGAATAATGAAAATTGTTAATGAAAAGGGAAAGTTATTTGGACTTATTAATATTATAGATTTAGCAGTAGTATTAATATTAGCACTAATAATAGTAGGTGGAGCTAGCCGTTTAAAAACTAAGCCTATAATTGCGAATAATGATTCAAATGCAGTTATAACTTTTGAAGTCTCAGATATTAGAATGGCAACTGTAGAAAACATAGTAATAGGAGATCCTATTTATCATTATGATAAAGGCGGCTTTATAGGAAATATTACAGATATTAAAGTTGAACCATATAAAGAACCAGTAGAATCAGATGGTAAATGGATTAATGCAGAAATTCCAGAAAAATATGTTGCAACCTTTACTGTAGATGCAGAAGTTAGAGATAGTCCTGAATTTATAGTAGTTGGTGGAGAACAGACTAGAATAGGTGTTCAGTTTAGAGTTAAAAATAAGAAAATAGCTTTTTTCGGTACAGTTATGAAAATGGAAGTACAGTAAATCTAGGAGTGGTTTTATGTATAATAGCCTAGTTGTTAGGTTTTTAGTTAAAATATGGAATTCATTTGTGTCTGCTTATGATACTAGTCTTATTAAAAAAATAGCCCATTCTATTAAAGGAGCTATAAATTACTTATTTTTTGGTTCGGTGACCAAAGATTTATTTACCAGCGAAAAAAGCATTATAGAAATGAGCACATTTTATAAAGTATATGTCAAAGTTACAGACACTATTAGCAAATGGTTGAAGGGAATCAACAAGTATATTAAGAGGATTGGAAATAATAGTATTATTTATAAATCTGTAAATAGGCTTTTTAAAGACAATGCAGGGGTTATGAATACATTATTTGTTTTTATCTTATTTTTCGGAATAGGTATTCTGGGGAATAATGTATTAAGAGGGTTATGGTCTGGTAGATCTTATATAGTAGCCTTTGGACTTATTTTAATATCATTAATTGGAATTATATTAAAAGATAGATATAGTGCAATATTAAAAAGTTCTTTTGTATACAAATTTATATTAAGTTTTTTTACTATTGATGAGGGGGGTATTAATTGGTGGTAAATGGATTAAAACGAAAAGAATTATTTATACCCCTAATAGCAGGGTTGTTATTTTCAGTGTTATACTATTATTTGCCAATTAAATACCTAGTTGCAGCAATATTAGGTGTAATTGGTATAGCTTTAATATTATATGATGTAAAATTAGGATTAATGGCTGCAGTGTTTTTACTACCATTTCTTCCAGATGAATTAATATTATTATTTATGTTTTTTTTAATTGCAGTATATATGTATAAACAAAGCTTTGGAGAATATATACCACTAACTAAAGCTACAATAGATATGCCAATTGTATTGTTTTTCATAATAATAACTATAGCTACAATAACTTCAATTAACTTTATAGGAAGCTTTAGAGACCTGGCCATTCATATGGGCGGACTTTGTTTTGCATTTGTAATGATGAATACTGTGAAAACTAAAGAGGATTTTAATAAAATATATACTTTACTTGTATTCTCAGCTACCCTAGTAGCTCTTTATGGATTATATCAATATGTAGTAGGAGTAGAGATAGAAGCTGCTTGGTTAGATGTGGAGAATAATCCTGGTATTAGAACCAGAGTATACTCAGTGTTTTATAATCCAAATATATTAGCAGAATACTTAATATTCACCATACCATTATCTGTTTCATTATTATGGCATAGCAAGAAATTGCACAAGAAAATTATATTTCTAGGTACTACAGCTGTAACTACCTTAGCATTAGTATTAACATTATCACGAGGGGGATGGCTTGGATTTGCATTTTCAGCTTTAATATTTATTTTATTAGTTGAAAAAAGATTCTTACTCTCTATAATACCT
>CAJDVD010000026.1_pt1 | contig 14145 bp, 10 predicted proteins | sample 7391361 | NCBI WGS metagenome assembly CAJDVD01 (sample SAMEA7055710, study PRJEB34461) | soil metagenome | biome: terrestrial ecosystem; feature: Peninsula; material: soil | place: Antarctica | collected 2016
TTTAATATCTACTTTATTACTTGGAATTATCAGTTTTAAAAAGCTTAAAAAGATTACAAAAAAAGAATTAAGTGCTGGAATTATTATTGGATTATTTTTGTTCTTTGGATTTGCTACTCAGACTGTAGGATTAAAATATACTACAGTAGGGAAACAAAGTTTCATAACTGCAACTAATGTAGTTATGGTTCCTTTTATGTATTGGATACTTACTAAAAAAAGACCAGATGTATTTGAATTTTTCGGAGCAATACTCTGTTTTATTGGAATCGGAATATTAAGTCTAGATACTAATCTAACCATAGGCTATGGAGAATTTTTAACATTTCTTTGCGCCATAGGATTTGCTGCTCATATAGTATCAGTAGGATATTTTGCTAAAGAGGTAGATCCTTTTGTTATATCTGTTATTCAATTAGGTACTGCTGCTGTATTGTCATTTATATTTGCATTTTTATTTGAACCTAAGATAGTTCAAATTTCACCAGCTTCTGTAATCCCTATAATCTATTTAGGAGTATTTGGAACTATGGTTGCATTTTTAATTCAAAATATAGCACAAAATCATACCACTTCTACACATGCTGCTATTATATTAAGTTTGGAAGCTGTATTTGGTAGTATATTTTCTTTTATTTTTCTAAAAGAACAGTTTACAATAAGATTTTTAATTGGGTTTATAGCTATATTTATTTCTGTAATAGCAAGCGAAACTAAATTTAGCTTTTTAAGGGCAAACAAAGTATAAACTGGAAAAATATTATTTTTATAGGAGGATTTATATTGAAGAAAGATAGAATTTTAAAAACATTAAATAATATAAATCGTTTTGGAAAATTAGAAAAAGGTGTTACAAGACTTGCTTTTAGTAAAGAAGATAGAGAAGCAAGGGAATATTTTATTTCAGAATGTAAAGAAGAAGGGCTGGAGGTTAGGATTGATAGTTTTGGAAATATAATTGCAAGAAGAGAAGGTACTGATTCTAATTTACCTATAGTAGCTTTTGGATCTCATTTAGACACAGTTGTTGAAGCAGGATATTATGATGGGGTAGTTGGAGTATTAGCTGGATTAGAAATTGTCAGGAGGATGAACGATAGAAACTATAAAACAGAGCATCCTTTAGAATTAATTGTATTTGCCTGTGAAGAATCCTCTAGATTTAATATTGCTACTTTAGGTAGTAAAGCAATGACTGGAATTTTAGATGATAATATTTATTTATTAAAAGACAAAGAGGGTAAAAGTATTGAAGAAGTGTTTAAAGAATGTAATCTTGATATATCAAAATTTCAAGATTCAAAAAGAACTAAAGATGAGATTAAGGTATTTTTGGAGTTACATATTGAGCAGGGACCAATACTTGAAAACAAGAATAAATCTATTGGCATAGTTAATGGAATTGCTTCTGCTACCAGGTTAACAATAGAAGTTTGTGGGCAAGCTTCTCATTCTGGTTCAACTCCTATGAATGTTAGAAAAGATGCTCTCATTGGAGCCAGTGAAATAGTAATTATTTTGGAAAAAATTATAAATGATGAAATAAAAGATGGTACAGTTGGGACTGTAGGAGTTATGAATGTTAGTCCAGGGATAATGAATGTTATTCCTGGTATGGTAGAGATGAAGGTAGATATTCGTGGAACATCTACAGCTTCAAAAAAATATTTAGAAGATAGGCTTAGAGAGGAAATAGATAAAATTGCTAGAAAAAGAAATCTTTCAATTGAAATCAGATTAATAAGTAGAGAAGAAGCAATGTTTTTAAATGAAAAAATTATAGAACAATTAAAAGTTAGTTCCAATAAATTGAATATCTCTTATGAGATTCTTCATAGTGGAGGTGGACATGATGCTATGAATATGGGTAGGTTATTCCCATCAGGACTTATATTTGTACCATCAAAAAATGGAATAAGTCATAATGCGGCTGAGTTTACATCATTAGAGGACATTAAAATAGGTATTAATTTATTAGAAGAAGCCATCATATATTGGGCTAATTCAAATAATAAAATATAATGAATTATTAGGAGGTTAAAAATGTTGATATTAGAAGATTTAATTAAATTAAGAAGAGAATTTCATGAAATCGCTGAAACAGGATGGTTGGAATTTAAAACTACCATAAGAATTATAGACTACTTAAAATCTTATGGTTATCAGGTAAAATATGGAAAAGCAATTCATGGAGAACGAATGGGATTACCAACTGAAAAAGAAATGGAAGAGCAAAGAAACACTATTAAAACAAAGCCAGATTATGATATAAGTGAGATATTAGAAGGATATACTGGAGTAGTAGCTACCTTTGATACAGGAAAAGAAGGATCAACAATGGCAATGCGATTTGATATTGATGCAAATGGAATTGAAGAAACGGATGAAGAATCACATATTCCGCAAAAGGAAAACTTCAGATCCAAAAGTTCAAAAGCAATGCATGCATGTGGCCATGATGGTCATATAACCATAGGTTTAAGTGTAGCTCAATGGATTATAGAAAATAAAGATGAATTGAAGGGTAAATTTATATTAATATTTCAACCTGCAGAAGAAGGGGTTCGTGGAGCTAAAAGCATGGTAGAAGCAGGAGTTTTAAATGGAGCAGATTATTTTTTATCTGGACATATAGGTCTTGGTGCAGAGAAAGGCATACTAGCTCTAGGTACTATAGGATTCTTAGCAACTACAAAAATAGATATAACCTTTGAAGGAGAGCCGGCACATGCAGGAGTAAGTCCTGAATTAGGAAAAAATGCATTGTTAGCTGCTGCTAATTGTGCAATAAATCTTCATACATTACCTCAATTTGGTCTTGGTATGAGTAGACTTAATGTTGGGTTTTTACAGGCAGGCACCTCTAGAAATATAGTTCCAAATAAAGCTATGATGCAAATTGAAACTAGAGGAGAAAACGAAAAAATCAATGAATTGTTGAAACTAAAAGTAGAGAATGTAATAAAAGGATCAGCTACAACCTTTGATGTTAAATATGAATATGTACTGGCAGGAGGTGCTCCAGCCTATAACTCATATAACAAGCAATTTGTGGAAAGATTGGATCATCACTTACAAAATGAAGGTTTTAGGACTGCAGTTGGAAGGTCTTTAGGCGGGTCTGAAGATGCTAGTTATATGATGAATGAAGTTGAATCTAATGGTGGGGAAGCTATGTACTTTTTATTTGGAACAGAATTAGCTGCACCTCACCACAATAATAAGTTTGATTTTGAAGAAGATGTTTTAATGACAGCTTATAAAGCTTTTACAAGTAGTGCTGAATTGCTAATGAAATAAAAAAATCCCCTAAAAGGGGATTTTTTACTTTAATAAGTCAAGTGCTGCCATGGATAGTGTTTTTATACCTATAGGAATACAATCTTCATCTACAATTAGATTTGGATTGTGTAGAACCGCATTATTTGTGTTTATTTCTGATTTCATTCCCAACCAATAATATACTGAAGGCACTACTTTAGAAAATTCAGAGAAATCTTCTCCACCAGATGCTGGTTGGTCAGGCATTATTACATTCTCACTTCCAAGAGTATTTTTAAATGATTCAATAACTTTAAGTGCTAATTCTTCATCATTTACTGTCATAGAATACCCTTGTACATATTCTACATCACATTCACAGTCAAAAGCCTTTGCAACATTTTCAGCAATTGCTTTGATTCTTCTTGGCATTATTTCAGCTATAGAATCATTAAATATCCTAACAGTCCCTTCCATTACCACATTGTCACAAACCACATTATATCTATTACCGCCTTTGATAGTTCCTATGGTTACAACTGCACTTTCCATAGGGTCAACGTTTCTACTAACAACTGTTTGTAAAGCTGTTAAAATATAGCCTGCTACTACAATTGCATCTACACCATTTTGTGGTTGTGAAGCATGAGCAGATTTACCTCTAACTGTGATATATATTCTATCTGATTGTGCCATCATAATACCAGTTCTAATACCAACTTGTCCAACTGGTAAATCCCATATATGAAGGGCTAAAGCAGCATCAACTTTAGGATTTTCTAATACTCCATCTTGAATCATATATCTAGCTCCTCCAGTAGGATTAGCTTCTTCAGCTGGTTGGAATACAAATTTGATATTACCTTTAATTTCATTTTTAAACTGTGATAGCACTTTAGCTGCTCCTAAAAGAATAGAAGTATGAACATCATGACCACAAGCATGCATTTTACCTGGATTAGTTGACTTGAATGGTAAATCTGTTAATTCATCAAGGGGAAGTGCATCCATATCGGCTCTTAAGATAATTGTTTTGCCTTCAGAACTTCCTCGTAAAAGTCCTACTACACCAGTGTTGCCAATCTTATCTTGAACTTCTAGACCCAATTCTTCTAATTCAGCTTTTACAATACTGGATGTTCTTAATTCTTCCATTGCAAGTTCGGGATGTGCATGAAGATCTCTTCGAATATCAATTATACTTTCTATATTTTCTTCTATAAGATTGTTTACTTTATTTTTCATATTACATTAACAATCCTCCCCCAGGACCTAACGGTAATCCTATAAAGAACCAAGCAAGTCCTAATACTGTCCATACAGCAAGTGATATCATACTATAAGGAATCATTAATGATAATAATGTACCCACTCCTGCGTCTTCGTCGTAATCCACTACCATTGCAAGAACAATAGGGAAATAAGGGAAGAGTGGTGATATAACGTTAGTTGTTGAGTCTCCTATTCTATATAACATTTGTGTCAATGCTGGGTGATAGTTTAATAAGAATAGCATTGGAACAAATATAGGTGCTAATATAGCCCATTTTGCAGAACCACTACCTATAAACAAGTTAACAAAAGCACATAATAAGATGAAACCGACAAATAGTGGAGCCCCAGTAAATCCAGTAGCTTTTAATAAATTAGCACCAGAAACGGCTAGAATTAGGCCTAGGTTTGTCCAATTGAAATATGCAATAAATTGTCCAATTATAAAAGCTAATACAATAAATGGAGCCATATCTTTTATTGCTTCGGTCATGTATTTAGGAACATCTGCACTGCTATTAATCTTTCCTATAACTTTACCAAATGGTATAGCAGTTGCTAAGAAAAGTATTAGTAGAAGTGGTATTATACCTGCTAATAATGGAGACTTTTCGATTAAAGATCCAGTATCTGCATTTCTTAAAAAGCTAGTCTTTGGGAATGCTAATATTACTATTGTTGCGATGTATATAATTAATCCAATACCTGCTGCCCTAAGAGCTTTATTTTCTAATGGAGAAACTTCTTCGTGAACTACTTCTTTCTTACCTGTATATTCTCCTAATCTTGGTTCAATTATTTTTTCCGAAATCAATGTACATGTTATAGCTAAAACTACTGTTGAAGCAATCATAAAGTACCAGTTTGCAGTTAGTGGTATTTCAGGAGCTCCAACAATCTTAGAAGCCTCGTTAGTTAATCCTGCTAATAGCCCATCTGTACCAGCAATAAAGAAGTTTGCACTAAAACCAGCTGTAGTAGCAGCATATCCCAGAGCAATACCAGCTAAAGGGTTTCTTCCTAGGGATAAAAAAATCATTGCAGCAATTGCAGGAATAATAACTATAGCAGCGTCAGATGCTATATTACCGTTAATTCCAATTATTGCAATCATAAAAGTGATTAATGCAGGTGATGCACCAAGTATAGTTTTTCTCATAAAGGAAGACATAAGTCCTACTTTTTCTGCAAGACCTATACCTAATGTCATCGTAAGTACTAAACCTAAAGGCGCAAAGCCAGTAAAGTTTTTAACAGCTGTAGTTAATGCGAAAACTGCACCTTCCCCAGAAAGTAAGTTTTTAGCTACAACTTCACTTCCGTCTGTAGGATTAAGTACTGATAGTCCTGTTTTGCTAGCAATAAATGAAATTACTGCAATTATTACTATCAACCATGTGAATAAAATAAAAGAGTGCGGAATTTTGTTACCTACTTTTTCTACCCAAGCTAAAAAGCCTTTGTTTTGATTTTCTGCTTTAGCGTTCATTTAAACCCTCCTCATAATTTTTTAGAATATGCTACCCTCCTTTGTTTGATTTAGTGATATAGCACTATAGTAGTCTATATGATTGAATTATACAATAGATGCAAAATCAAAGCAATGTTAAAAACTTATTTATTAAAAGATCTTTATATTGGTAATATTTAATGTAACAAGCTATAATAGGATTAACAATATCTTAAGGAACGTGATAACTATGAGACGAGAATATGTAGAATATTTAAAAGATCTTCCTATTAATATATCACTGGCAAATATTATGGAGTATCCATTGCATTGGCAGGATACAATAGAAATTTTATTTGTGTTAAAAGGTAGCTTAGAGATAGGAATTGAAAATGAAGTATATATTTTAAAGGAAAAAGAAATAGACATAATTAATAGTAATGAGGTATATAGAATTAAATCTGATGACCCGGATAATTTGGTGTTAATTATAAATATTGATCCAAACTTTTTTGAAAAGTATTATGATGATGCAAAGGAGATTTTCTTTTATACAAAATTCCCTGATGGTGTAGAACAAGAAGGGGAAAAGTATGATGAGCTTAGAAAGTTTGTAAGTATAATATTTTATGAAGCCTTATCTAAACTTGATGATTACGAAGATGAAATAGAGGATCATACTTTAGAGATGATGTATCATTTACTAAATAACTTTCATTATTTATTTTACGAAGAAGAAAGCCTTAAAGAAGACGAAGTTCTTTTGGAAAGATATCATAGAATAGTTAAGTATTTAAGCAATAATTATATGAATAAAGTTAGTCTTCAATATATAGCAGATAAGGAATTTTTAAGTTCCCAATACTTATCCTTTAAAATAAAAGATACATTTGGACATGGGTTTAATGAATTTTTAAATCAAATTAGAGTAGAAGAATCAGTAAAATTATTGCTTGATACAGATAGAAACATTTCTGAAATTGCTGAAGAAGTTGGTTTTTCTCATGTACGCTATTACAATAAGCATTTTAAAATGCAATATAATACAACTCCTATGCAGTATAGAAAAAATTACAAAGTTAGTGATGAAGCATTAGAGAAAATGAAACAGATTTCCTACTTGGATCCAAAGGAAGCACTACCTTATTTAACTAATTATTTGGGAGATTATGAGAGATTTGAGTATGATAATAGAATTATAAAGTTGGATATAGATCTGGATATTGATAGTATAATGGAATACCAGAAGCCGGACGTTATAGATTTAGGAGATATCTCTCTCTTATTAGAAGAAGAAAATAGAAGAATATTGGAAGAAATGCAAGGAGAAATAGGTTTTAAATATTGTATAATTAATAAATTGTTCTCAGCAGACATGGATATATTTAGAGGCAAAAATGAAAGGTTTATAAATTGGACTAGAGTTGAAAATATATTGGATTTTATTAGAGAGTTAAAATTAAAGCCTATTATAAATAGTAAAGGAATAGAAAAGCATATAATAGAAGACTTTATAGATAATTTTACTACTATATATGAAGAAGATGTAAAACAATGGCTAAATGTAGATATAGAATCACTAGAAACAAGTTATCTAAAAGATGAACTAAATCCAGTCTACGACACAATTGCCATGGTACCATATATTATCCATAATTATACTCATTTAGAAAATCGTATAGTTCTAAATATGATAGATGAAATAACTAAAGAAATAGAATTAAGTAATGATACATTTTTTGGTGGAAGTGGTATATACACTTCAAATTACTTAAATAAACCTTCCTATTATGGACTTATGTTATTAGCTCAACTGGGTGATGAAGTAATATATAGGGGAGAAGGCTATATTATAACTAAATCAGAATATGGGTATCAAATCTTATTATATAATCCGATAGAAGTAGATTCGGATTGGATATATAATAATGAACCATTAGATAAGTTAAAGGAAAGAAAAATATCCATTAATATTTATAATATGAAGAGTGATTTTCAGATAACTAGATTTGATTTAAACAAAGATCATGGCTCTGTATATGATAAATGGATACATTTAGGAAGTCCAGAAAGAATAGATAATAATCATTGGGACTTATTAAAAGAATATGTCCATCCTAAGGTTAGTTTCTATCATGGAAAGAAATCCATAGTATTTAATGTACTAACAACGGTTAAACCCCATGGAACAGTACTATTTCTCTTAAATAGTGTATAAACAACCGAAAAGAATGTACTATTACAAGGTTTTTGATAATTTCCATATTTTCAATAGTCCTTAATTGTCCACAATACTGCATAATACTGTGAATGAATAAAAACCTCCATCATGATAATATATCTAATAGAATGATGGAGGTTTTATTATGGGCAAAAGTAGCAAGTTATTTGGAGAAGAAAAAATAAGCAAATTATTGTTTAGGTTTTCGATTCCAATAATATTATCATTGTTAGTATCGGAATTATACAATATGGTAGATACCATATTCATAGGGAGAAATGTTGGTCCAAATGGAATAGGTGCATTAGTAGTAGTTTTTCCTATCCAAAGGATAATAATAGCACTAAGCGTTCTTATATCCATAGGAACTGCAACTGCACTATCTAGAAGTAGTGGTCAAAGTAATGTGGAAAAATCTAGAAGTGTAATTAAAAATGGTTTTACACTAAGTTATACACTAATGATACCTATAACTTTACTGGTATTATTATTTAGTAGCCAAATACTTACTTTTTTAGGAGCTAGTAGGGTAATATTACCTTATGCTAAAGAGTATCTGCAAACCATAATATTAGGAAGTGTGTTTTTAAGTCTTACAATATTTATTTCAGACGTAATGATATCACTAGGAAATAGCAAGATATCAATAATAAGCACAAGTATAGGAGCTATTCTTAATATTATATTAGATTATATACTAGTTGTGCGACTACATATGGGAGTTCAAGGAGCAGCTATTGCAACTGCAAGCTCACAAGTAATCGGTTTTGGATATGCTTATTATCATTATAGAAAAGTTGTTAAACAATATAGTATACCTAAAGGTTTTCACTTAGATAAAAAAATAGTTATGCCAATTATTTTAGTAGGACTTTCTGCATTTATTATTGAAGCAGAAGATGGAATAATTATGGGAGTTTTAAATAATTTACTACTTGATACAGTAGGAGATAGCGGAATTATTGTACTTGGAATTATATCTAAATTATATATGTTTTTATTCGTAGCAATGTTTGGTATAGCTGCTGCTATGCAGCCAATAGCTGCATATAATGCTGGAGCTAAAAACTTTATAAGATTAAAGTCAGTAATGCAAAAAACTGGTATATTTGCATTTATAACTTCTATTGTGCTTTGGTCACTTGGAATGACATTTACCCCTCAGCTAATTTCAGTATTTGTTAAGGACAATGCATTAATCCATGAATCCGTAAAGGCTTTTAGAATTATGATAGCTGTGTTCCCAATTATAAGTGTGTATTATGTATCAATATTTTATTTTCAAGCTATGGGTAAGGCAAAGACTTCAATACTTATTTCTGTATTAAGACAATTAATTATCATGTTGCCTGTATCTATAATATTAGTTAAAGTATTCAACTTAGGAGCAATGGGAGTTTGGTTATCCTATCCTATATCAGATGTACTATCTAGTCTTGCAGCCTTTATGCTAGTTAGGAATGAAGGAATAGAATTAAGTGTAAAGGTAGAAAAGCAGTTGGCTAGAGAAAAGAAGGGTTATGTATTAAACTAAAAATTAAGTTAAGTGAAATAAAAAAATGGAGAGTAGGCAATTAAATTGCCCATTCTCCATTTTTAAATATCTGTATTTTTTCTCCACTATGTGTTTCTCCAAGAATATTCATATCCTTAGATCCAACCATAAAATCAACATGAGTTAAAGAGTCATTTACCCCAGCTTCTTCTAACTCAGATTCACTCATATGTTCTCCACCTTTTATATTTGTTGGATAAGCTTTACCAAAAGCAAAATGACAGGATGCATTTTCATCAAATAATGTGTTCATAAATACTATATTTGATTGAGATATAGGTGAGCTATATGGAACCAATGCAACTTCACCTAAATACTTTGCACCTTCATCAATATCTAACAAGTCATGAAGTGTTTCATTACCAACTTCTGCATGGAAATCAACTACCTTACCATCCTTAAATTCTAATTTAAAATTGTCAATTAATTTGCCACCATAATTAAGTGGTTTTGTACTATAAACTACTCCATTTACTCCAGTTTTTAGTGGAAGAGTAAAGACCTCTTCTGTAGGCATATTTGCTACGAAGTATACCCCTTTAGAATTTGTAGATCCACCTGAAACCCATATGTGATCTTTTGGCAATTCTACAATTAAATCTGTTCCATTTGAAGCAGTATAATGAAGAGTCTTAAATTCTTTTTTATTTAGTACATTCCCTTTTTCGATAAGATTATTAATATGATCTTCCCATGCTGCTGTTGGATTTCTTAAATCCATTCTAGTAGCATTAAATATTGAATCCCATAATTTTTCCATTGCTTCTTCCCCTGTTACATCTGGGAACACTCTTCTTGCCCAATTTTCAGTAGGAACAGACACTACACACCATGAATTAATATCATTCATAGTGTAATTCCTAAATCCTTTTAAGGCTTTAGAAGAAGATATATTAAATGCAGCTATTTTTTTAGGATCTGCATCCTTTAATAACTGAGGATCTTGGGCATGAATTGATATAAATCCAGCACCATCCTTAGCATATTCTTCCATTCCTTCAGCATACCATAATGGAAAGTTTTCAAAGACTTCCATAGGAGAATTCTCATATTTCAATTTAGTTAATACATCATCATTCCAATTGACATGAACTTCTTTTGCGCCTAATTCATAGGCATGTTTTGCAACTAATCTAACAAAATCTGCTGCTTCAATAGGTGAACTAATTACCAAAGGTTGATCCTTTTGTAGGTTAATTCCTATCTTGACACATAATTCAGCATAATCACTTAATCTTGATTCAAAATTATACAACAAATCACCTCTTAATGTTTATTAAGATTATTCTATAATAATTTTATTAATTTGTAAAGGGTAGTTGTAAGAATTGAAAATATATGTTATAATTATACAGATGAAGTATACCTATAAATAATGTAAAACATATATCGCTTAATTCTTAATAGAGAAGCGGGGGAACCAAGTATTTGGGGTGAATCCATTTTAATGGACGGGCAATACCTCTAGCCCGAACCCGACAGCTAACCTCGTAAGCGCAAAGGGGATTAATATCGTGCTGATATCAGGACTATGGTACCCCATGGTCTTTTTTGTACCCCAAAAAAATTCATTTTACGTTATATTATTATTTTACAAAAGAAAGGGATGATAATATGAACAAGACGACTTTTTGCGTTATCGGCGCAGGGAATGGTGGGCTAGCTATGGCGGGCTATTTGTCCATGATAGGATATAGTGTTAACTTATACAACCGAACACATGAAAAGATCCTCCCATTAATTGAAAATCCAGAGATTACCATAACAGGAGAAGAAAATGGTACTGGGCGATTAAATAAGGCTACAAGTAATATAGAAGAGGCTATTAGAGGTGTAGATATTATAATGGTTACCATACCTGCAATAGGTCATTATTTAATGGCAAAAGAGATGGCACCATATCTAGAAGATGGCCAAATAATAGTGTTAAACCCAGGCAGAACAGGTGGAGCATTAAATGTTTACGAAACACTGCTTAGAGAAAGAAAGAGAAACAATGTCATAGTAGCTGAAGCACAAACTTTAATTTACGCAGCAAGATCCACTTCTCTCACAAGTGCTCATATTTTTAAAACAAAAGCTGAAGTATCTCTTGCAGCAATACCAGCTACAAAAACAAACCACGTATTAAAACTTTTAAATAAAGCATATCCACAATTTATCGGAGCTAAAGATGTCTTAGAAACAAGTATAAATAACTACGGAGCAATATTTCATCCTGGACCTACTGTATTAAATAGTGGTCATATTGAAAGGGGATGTCCCTTTGAGTACTATACAGAGGGAATAACACCATCAATTGGACAAGTTCTAGAACAAATGGATGGAGAAAGAATGGCTATAGGAAGAAGATTACAGATCGAAACAATATCAGCTAAGGATTGGCTATTCAATACTTACGGTGCCCCTGGGGACAACCTTTATGAAGCCATTCAAAATAATCCTGCATACAGAGGATTACAAGCACCACTGAATTTATATAGCAGATATATTTATGAAGATGTTCCATATAGTTTAGTGCCTATGGAGTCCATAGGTAGAGCAGTAGGAATGAAAACTCCAGCTATATCTTCTATAATAAACATAGCTCAAATGATGACAGGACGAGACTTTAGAAGAGAAGGAAGAACTGCTGACAGACTGGGTCTAGAAGGGTTAACTATTCCAGAAATGCATATGTTAGCTAGAGATGGCGTAATATATACTTTAGAAGACGAAGTTGTATAATTAAATAATAGGAGAAGGTGTTCCCATCAGACAGGAACACCTTTTTTGGTTTTTGTGACTCTTAAAATTTAAAAACAACTCCAACTACTGCTGCACCAGCAACATATAGTATGGGGTGTTTTTTATATTTATAAATCAAATACATTACAACTACAAAAAGTATTGCTTCTTTCATGTTAATTAAATCCAATAAATTCTTGCTAAGATTAAATCTTTCGAAATTTAAAACAGATATTCTAAATACTTCAAAACAAACACTGGCAATAAGACCTGTCACAGCAGGTCGTATACCAAAGAATGCTCCCTGAACCAAAGGCTTCTCATGAAACTTTTTAAAGTAATGAGCAATTAAAATTATAATAATAATAGATGGGGTAATAATTCCCAAAGTAGTTATTATTCCACCCATTACTCCTGCTGCTTTGTAACCTACAAATGTGGCAGTGTTTATTCCTATGGGTCCTGGAGTAGACTCTGATATGGCGATCATGTCTATTAATTCTTTTGAAGTTATCCAATCTTCATGTTCTGCTAAATTTTGGAGAAATGGAAGTGTTGCTAATCCACCACCAATAGAGAATAATCCTATTTTTAAAAATGTAAAAAATAAATTTAATAAATTCATATTTTGTAGCTCCTTATAATTTTATACTTTTAAATCTAATTATTCCTATTATTGAAGAAACAACTATTACTATAATTGGAGTAATATCTAAGAATACTAATAGTAGGAATGAAGCTATAAATAAAAGTATTCCTACCCAATCTTTAACTGAATCTTTATACATTCTTATTACTGCATTTAGGATAAGAGCAGCTACTACAACTCTAATCCCACCAAAAGCATTTTGAATTAAGGCATAATCTTGAAAGTTCTTAAAAAACGCAGCAATAATTGTAATTAATATAATAGAAGGACTTACTACTCCTAATGTAGCAATAATACCACCTATTATTCCCATTCGATTGTAGCCTATAAATGTGGCTGTATTTACTGCAATAATACCAGGAGTAGATTGTCCTATGGCATAATAGTCCAATATCTCTTCATCTGTTGCCCAATTTCTTTTATTTACGATCTCTTCTTGAATAATAGGCAGCATGGCATAGCCCCCACCAAATGTAAAACTTCCCATTTTAAAAAACACTAAAAATAATTCCAGTAATTGATTCAAATCCTCACCTCTAAATCATTAGATACCCAAATACTTCCGGAAATCCTTTTATAATGCATAATCTATAATCCCCTTAGATATTCATCCTTAAAATCTGATTCTCCTTCTATAGCTCCCCATAATTCATTTATCATCCGGTCTTTGTCGTCATTTAGAGTACCCTTAAGAGAAATATAATTACTTGCATGATTACTTCTAAATATACAACCCTCTGCATCTATATTTTTTAATAATACTAAGGTTTCTAAAGCTACTTCTTCTGGACTTAGTAATTGAAATTTTCCACTATTTACATCATCTATTAGTTCTGTGCCAGGTTCAATCATAAGTGTTAGCAGTCCTAAATAATCTGGTTTGATTTTATTAATGGATTTTGCTGATTCTGTGGCATGTTGTCTCCAATTTTCTTTACCACCTAATCCAGAAATAAGAGTAACAGATAATAATATTCCTGCCTCTTTTAACTTGTTAGCCTCATGGATTA
>CAJDVD010000029.1_pt1 | contig 14016 bp, 14 predicted proteins | sample 7391361 | NCBI WGS metagenome assembly CAJDVD01 (sample SAMEA7055710, study PRJEB34461) | soil metagenome | biome: terrestrial ecosystem; feature: Peninsula; material: soil | place: Antarctica | collected 2016
GGATTTAATCTGTAAAATAAAATGAACTTGGTTGTACTTTGTAAATAATTTAATATGGGAAATCTTAATAGAGGCTGTGAAACTATAAAACAAATAGATCCTAAAAAGAATAATAATAATTTCTTCTTCATAATACCACTCACCTTTTATTATTAATCTATCTCTTCTTTTTCATCAACAAATTTTTTTAATATTATTTTCCCCAGAACAAATAAAACTATAGTAAAAATAATTACATATACATAATTAAAGTCAATTTTAAAATATTCTAATATCTTAATTGTCAGTGTAAAAATTACTGCATATACAATTGCATCAATAAAATAAGTAAAAGTACCTTTCATAATCAATCTACCTCCAATAAATTAACTAAAATAAATATTACATATCTAATGCTTCGATTTTCTTAATTATTTTATTATATATTTTTTTCATATGAATCTCATCAGAATAAATTTCTATTTCATTAAATGGTATCCACTTTACAGCACTATTCTCATCTTCTTTAACTATCAGCACATCCTTTTCATCTGCTTCAAATAAATATGATACAGATATATGCAAGTGTGGAGTAATATATTCACCTTTTCTCATATGACCATATACTGGTAATATATCTAATGAGATAATCTCTTCACTAACAAGATGAATATCTTTAAGACCTGTTTCTTCCATAATTTCCCTGCTTGCAACATAGATCAAATCTTTATCTCCATCAGCATGTCCACCTGTTAAAGACCAAGAATTAAATATATTATGATGTACCATCAAAGCTTTATCCCTATTTTTATTTATAACAAATCCGGAACTGGTCATATGAATAATTCCATTATCCCTTGTGAGAATATCATCAAATATATTTACATATTTCAATATTGCTCCCTTGTCTTTTTCTTCTTGTTCGTTAGAAGGAACAAAATTTTTAATTAAATCAATCCAACCCATATGTTCACGATCCTCTCTGTTAATATAATCATAATACTATCTTATCTGGATGTCAAAACAATAACAAATATATAGATATAATCTATACCATAATAACGTGAAGTAATTCATACCTTGTTTATTGGGTATTAAAGTATTACTCATTAAGATAATATATGTATTTTTAGGTGGTGAAACTCATGGTTGAAAATGTAGATATCCTTGTTATAGGAGCTGGTCAGGCTGGACTTGCAATAGGTTATTATTTAAAACAATCCAGTTTTAATTTTTTATTGCTTGATTCTTCAGAAAGAATTGGAAATTCTTGGAGAAATCGTTATGATTCCCTAACACTATTTAGTCCAAGAAATTATAGTTCCTTACCCGGATTGTCCTTATTAGGAGATCCTGAAGGATATCCTTCTAAAGATGAATTAGCAAATTATTTAGAAATATATGCAAATACCTTTTCTATTCCTGTTAGTCTAAATACTGAAGTTAAAAGTATGGAAAGAATTGATGCTAAATTTCTGGTACTTACAACAAAGGGAGAGTTTTTAGCTGATAAAGTTGTAATTGCAACTGGTCCTTTTCAAAAACCTTTTATTCCTAAAATACAAGACCATATATCCACTAATGTATTGCAAATCCACTCCTCAAAGTATAAGAACCCTTCCCAACTTTCTTATGGCAATGTTTTAGTAATAGGTGGTGGGAATTCTGGTACTCAGATTTCTACTGAATTATCCTATAGTAAAAAAGTTTATTTATCTACTGGACATAAAATACTCTTTGTTCCTCAAAAAATATTTAAACGTAATGTGTTCTGGTGGTTTGATAAGTTACACCTTTCAGAATTACCTACTGATTATAAAATATCAAATTATTTTAAAAAAAACGAACCAATTATAGGTACTTCTCTTAAAAAGCAAATTAAAAAGAAAAAAGTAATAGTAACAGGAAGAACCTTGGATTTTCAGGATCAAAATGCTATTTTTAATGATGGATCTAAAATTAGAATAGATAACATTATCTGGTCAACAGGTTTTAAGCCGGATTATAGCTGGATTCATGTTCAAGGAGTAGTAGATGAAAATGAAAAACCTATTCATAGAAGAGGGGTAAGTCCTGTAGAAGGAATTTATTTTTTAGGATTGCCTTGGCTATCTAGGCTAGGATCAACACAATTAAGTGGAGTAGGATATGATGCTAAGTATTTATTTGAACGTATTAAAAGATCAAAAAAAGATTAAACAGCATGATAATTTTAATTCAAGCTATTTAATCTTTTTATTTATTTAGAACTATTAATATCTTCTATTAACTGTTTCATTTCTTTTATTTCTCTTTCCTGGGCTTTAATTATATCATCTGCTAATTTTCTAACTCTAGGATCTGTTATATTAGCTCTTCCACTAGTAAGTATGGCAATAGAGTGATGAGGAATCATCCCTTGCATATAGTCTACATCATCAATTGTAGTTTGATTTCTCATTAAATAAAATGAGGATGCAAATACTATTACACTTATTCCTACTATAGCCATATTAATCTTTTTATCCTTTAGCATATTCAGCATAAACATTAGCATTACCACCGCCATAACACATGTTGAAAGTATAACCATATATAACCTCATCTCACTAAAATATACATGATCTAACTCATAGGTATTAAGGTACATTACACCATACATTAGTATAGCTGAAGTAATAATCATTCCAAAAAACTTAGCATAACCTTTTTCCATTTTCATCAATCCTCTCTTCATTATTATTCCACTAAAAATTGCCCCATCATTCCTGAATCTTCATGCTCTAATATGTGACAATGATACATAAACAATCCTTTTTTTCTAAACTTTACTAAAATTTTTACTTCATCGCCATTCTCTAGCATGACAGTATCTTTCCAACCTCTTTCATTTAATGGAGGAGATTTTCCATTTCTTTCTATTATTCTAAATTGAACTCCATGAACATGAAAAGGATGAGGCGTGGAACCCATCATCATACCCATACCTGCTGAATCATTACTTATGATCCATTCTTCTAATTCATTCAAATTAGGTTTTTCATCTATCCTATCCATATCCATTTGTTTTCCATTAATTGATACCATTGGACCCATTCCACTCATTACGAAACTTCTACTTCTTACTAGCTGGTCTAAATCATAATCAATTATTTCTACTAAATCTTTAGGAACCTGAATAGCTTCATTGCTTTCTTCTACTATATTAATGGTCATCAAATTATAATTAGAATCCCTAAGAGTAATTTTATCTCCTATACTATAATGGGATAAATCTAGGAGTATTTCTACTCTTTCAGCTGGAGCAAGAGAAAAATTGTCCATTTTTACGCTTTCCTCCAAAAAACCTCCATCTGATGCTATTTGATAGAATTCATTACTGTCACTAAAATTAAAGTCGTATGACCTTGCATTTGAACCATTCAAAAATCTAAGTCTAATTACTTCATTTTTAACATCTAATTCAGGATTTATAACACCATTAACCAAAGCAGTATCTCCATAAAAACCATTCATTAAGTCATCCATACCCAATATATAAGGAATTTGACCATTATCAGTAAATCTCTTATCTTGTATTATTAAAGGTATATCATTGACACCATGTTCTTTTGGAATATTTAATTTCATAGAATTTTCATCTTGTATATAAATAAGACCTGCTAACCCTTTATATACCTGTTCTCCAGTACTATGCATTAAATGAGGGTGATACCAAAGTGTTGCTGCTGGCTGATCAATTTTAAAGTATGGGTGCCAAATACTATTTGGTTCTATTACTTGATGTGGACCTCCATCCATCTCTGCTGATACTTCTAGTCCATGCCAATGCACTGTAGTTGGTTCATCCAAAGTATTATTAACATTTATCTTTACTTCATCACCTTTGTTTACTTTTATTATGGGTCCTAAATAATCACCATTATATCCTAATGTATCTGTTTCAAATCCTGGTATAAATTCCTTCTTACCATATTGAATATTTAAATCAAATTCAGCTTTACCCTCTTCCGGATCTATATCCTCTAAAAGTGGTGGTATAGGTAATTTATTACCACTTTCTTTTTCCTGTTCATTTAGTGTTTCTTCCTTTCCCAAATCACTAACTACTGCTTTTCTCCCTATATCTGTAAAAAAATAACCAACAAATACAATAAGAACTAGTATAGAAATAGCTATAACCAAATACCATTTACTATTTTTATTCATATAATCATCCCTATCATCGTTATATCCTTCTATCTAACTTAAGAAGTTTTGCATTTATAGCCACTATTACTGTACTAAGTGACATAAGAATTGCTCCAACTGCTGGTGATATTACTATTCCAATACCTGATAATACTCCCGCTGCAAGTGGTATAGCAACTACATTATATCCTGTTGCCCATATAAGATTTTGTATCATTTTTCTATAAGTGGCTTTACCAAAATCAATAAGGGATACTACATCTTCTGGATTAGAGTTTACAAGTATAATATCTGCAGTTTCAGCAGCTACATCTGTACCTGATCCTATTGCTATACCTACATCAGCTTGTGCTAAAGCGGGTGCATCATTTACCCCATCTCCAGTCATTGCTACAAATCTACCTTGTGATTGTAATTCTTTAATTTTTTCTTGCTTTTGATCAGGTAATACTTCAGCAAAATATCCATCTAATCCTAATTTTTCAGAAACTTGCTTAGCTGTTTTTTCATTATCACCTGTAAGCATCCATGTTTTTATTCCTTCTTCTTTAAGCCTTTTTATTGCATTATATGATTCTTCTCTTATTTTATCTGAAAGTCCTATTGCGGCAATCAGTTTATCATCTATAATTAAAAATACATCTGTTGATACACCATGTTCAGGTAGTTCTCTTGGAACTTCAATATTATTCTCTCTTAAATATCCTGGACTAACCACCATTATATCTTTACCATCTATAGTTCCTTCTACACCTTTTCCTTTTATAGCTTGAAAATTCTCCATTTCTAAAGTAGATAATCCCATCTTTTCTTGTCTACCTATTATTCCTGTTGCAATTGGATGTTCAGAGTTGTTTTCAAGAGTTGCTGCCAATTGGATTACTCTATCTTCATCATAATTATCATCAAATATCTCTACGAAATTTACCGCAAACTCTCCATAAGTCAGAGTTCCGGTTTTATCAAATACCACAGTATCGATTTTTCTTGAATTTTCAAACTGTGTTCTATTTCTAATAAGCAATCCATTTTTAGCCGATTGAGCTGTTGAAGTAGCTACTACTAAAGGCATTGCAAGTCCTAATGCATGAGGACATGTTATTACCATTACTGTAGCCATCCTTGCAATTGCATATGCAAAATCCTTAGTTATTAAATACCATACAATGAGAGTAGTGAATCCTACAACTAAGGCTATAATTGTTAGCCAAAAAGCTGCTTTATCTGTTAAGTTTTGAGTTTTAGATTTTGATTCTTGTGCTTTTTTAACCATATCAATAACTTTAGATAAATAAGAATCTTCCCCAATATTTTCAACTTGTAATTCCAGAGATCCATCACCATTTATAGATCCACCTATTAGCTTTTCACCTTCACTTTTTTCTATAGGTTTTGATTCACCTGTTAGCATGGATTCATTTATATAACTATTGCCCTTTACAATTACTCCATCAGCTGGAATTTTTTCTCCTGGCTTTATTAGTATTATATCCTGAGATTTCAATTCACTTATATCTATTTCTACCACATCACCATTTTTAATTAAATGAGCAGTATTTGGCATAAGCTTAGCTAACTCATCCAGTGCACTTGATGCACTTAATACGGCTCTCATCTCTATCCAATGTCCCAAAAGCATGATATCAATTAATGTGGCAAGTTCCCAGAAGAAGTCATTACCTTTAAGTCCAAATACTGTAGCAGTACTATATAAATATGCTACTGTAATAGCCATAGCTATTAAAGTCATCATACCAGGTTTCTTTTCTTTTAATTCATCTTTCAATCCCTTTAAAAATGGCCATCCACCATAAAAATATATAAATGTTGAAAGTGCAAATAATAAATAATTGCTTCCAGTAAAAGTGATCTTTATATTTGTCCATTCTTGTATCATTGGTGAAAGAATAAGTATAGGAATTGTAACAATTAATGATATAAAAAGTCTTCTCTTAAAGTCTGCTATCATCATTTCATGATGATTATGGTGCTCATGCTTATCATGAGTTTTGTGCTCATTATCATTCTTGTGTTCATGATTTTCCGCTTCTTTATTTTCATGTTCATGAATATATTCATTTTTATCCATTTAAATAACTCCTTTCATCATAATAATAATATTAATAAGTTTTATTGTTTCTTATTTCTATAAATTTTACAATGTCACTCCATACATTTTGAGATTCAATATCCTCTTCATTAAACCCAGCTTTAATAAGGTTATCCATAGTTTCTCTATTTATGTTCGCTCCCCAAATGTTAAGTGGAATAAAATTAACAATATCCATAAATTTCCCTGCTACCTTATTATTACTTCTCATATGTTCAAGCATTATTATCTTTCCATTAGCCTTGCAAACTCTTCTAATTTCTTTTAACCCAGACACTGGATCTGGTACTGAACAAAACACACAAGATGTAATAACAGTGTCAAATGTATTATCTTCAAATTCCATAGCTTGAGCATCCATTTCTATTAACTTTATATTTTTCTTATCCTTAACTTTATCTTTTGCTATTTCAAGCATTTTATTACTGAAATCTATTCCCGTGATATTTAAATTCTCTGGATACATTAGTAGATTTTTCCCAGTACCTACTCCAACTTCCAGTACTTCTTTTCCCTCTATTCTTTTGAATAATTCTTTATTCCATTTGCCCATAGACATTGAATCCATAGGTTTTTCTAAAAACTCATACACTTTTGATATTCGGTTATATCTATTTTGAATTTTTTCATTATCACTTTTCATCTGGAACACCTCTTTACTTTTATACCCATTTTTTTAATAATTATAAGAAAAGACGTAGATTTAATCTACGCCATATATATCGTGCCATTCTCCATGGATTATTGCTATTAACTTATATTGTCCATTTTCTTTTTCAAAAACTAACTTTAAACTTTTCCAATGGGTTCCTTCATAATGCGGTGAATGTTGAATATAAAATTCTATATATTCAGCATTTGGAAATTGTTCAATTATATCTTTGTCTGTGGTCCCATAACTTACTACTCCATTAACTCCAATCATATTAGCATTAATATAGTCATCATCATATATAAATTCTTCATAATAATCATTAAAGTCTAGAATAATCTCACTAGAAATAATTGGACCAATGTAATATCCCCAAGTATATTTTGTAGTATCTTCAGTTAAAGCTGCTAGTTCTTCAGCTGTAAATACTTGATCTTGAGGAATATCAAGATAATAAGGGCTAAAGTTTATTCCCTTAGTTGAATGAACATAAGTTGATAGTTCTACCATATTTTTATCTTTAATAAGTTCTATGACTTCTTGTCCTATATCCCATAAACTTTGAGAGCTAGTAGAGTTGGTAGAAGTTTGCTTTAATAATTCTTCATTTTTCTCTTTTAATTCATTTAATTGGTCCTTTAATTGTTTTACTTGTACTTTTAATGCTTCAATATCATCCTCATAATATTCATTCATATCAATAGCTTGTGAACAAGCAGATAAAACAAGTACCATAATTAGCATTAATGTGATTAAAACTCTATATTTATGTTTCATGATTTATTATCCTTTCTTTTTAATCTACTCCATATACATCGGACCATTGTCCATGGACTATAGCCATCAATTTATATTCTCCAGCTTCTTTTTCAAATACTAACTTTAAACTTCTCCAATATGTCCCGTTATTATGCGGGCTTCCAGTAACATAGAATTCTAGATATTCTGAATCTGGAAATTGATCAAAGATATTATCTATAATATCCCCATAACTTATTACAGCATTAACTCCAACTATATTAGTATTAAAATAATCTTCATCATATATAAACTCATTATAATAATCATTGAAATTTGAGATAATCTCAGTTTCCACAGGAGTACCATAATAGTATCCCCAATTATATTCTGTTGTATCTCCAGGTAAATCTGCTACTTCTGCAGCAGTAAATACTTGATCATGAGGAATATTAATATGAACATAAGGGCTAAAGTTTAGACCTTTTGAAGAGTGTACATAAGTTGCCAGATCTACCATATTCTTTTCTTTAATAAGTGCCATAACTTCTTGCCCTATATTCCATAAGCTTTGAGAGCTAGTAGAAGTAGTTGGTGGTGGTGTTTCGTTTTGTGTAGTTAATTCTTCGTTTTCTGCTGTTAGCTCTTCTATCTGGGTATTCAATTCTTCTATTTCTGCATTTAGTGCTTCTATCTCATTATTGTTTTCTACTGGATTATCTACTGGCAAATTATCTACTGCTGGTGTACAAGCTGATAAAGCAAGAACTAATACAAGCATTAATGAAATTAAAACTCTATATTTATTTTGCATTATTTTGTCTCCTTTCATATTTTATGAATAGCTATAATAATAAGTTACCCCTTTAGTCCTTTAAAGTATCATAAAAACAAATATGACATAGAATTGTAATCATATATTAATAAATCGGGCCAGCACAGCTAGCCCCTACAGTTAAAATCCACATTAAAAAAGGACTAGAAATTATCTAGCCCTACATTTATAATTTATTTTATGTTCCACAGTATGTTTTATATGGAACTCCTGTATCTTCTGGACCATGCATATATTCTTCATTAGCCTCATCATAATTAAACGGATCTCTTAATACAGTTACTAAGTCATTTAATACTGAATAGTCATTATTATCTACGGCTGCTGATAATGCTTTTTCTACTTGATGATTTCTAGGGATAACCGTTGGATTATATTTTTTCATATTATCTTTAGAAGCCTCTTCTGAAATGTTTTGTCTTTTCTGTCTTAAATTCCATTTACTCTTCCAATCTAAAAAGTCTACATCTTCAAATAATCCAGTTTTATCTAATTTTTTAAACCTTTCATCTGTCAAACCAATAAAAGTATTAGTAAAATCAGCTTCATGCTTTTTCATAAGTGTTAATAGTTCTTCAACTAGTTGCTGATCTTCTGGTTCTTTATTAGAAAGTCCTAGTTTTAATCTCATTCCGTCTAACCATTTATTTTTAAATATGACTTCGTATTTATCCAACTCTGCTTTTGCTAATCTTATACCTTCATCTTGATCAGTATGGATTAAAGGTACAAGAGTTTCTGCTAATCTGGCTAAGTTCCATCCACCTATGTTCGGTTGATTTCCATATGAATATCTACCATTACGATCAATAGACGAAAATACTGTTTCTGAATCATATACATTCATAAATGCACAAGGTCCATAATCAATAGTTTCTCCACTTATGCTCATATTATCAGTATTCATTACACCATGTATAAATCCAACTAATTGCCAACTAGCAATTAATGAAGCCTGTAATTGGATAACTTCTTTTAATAGTCCTAAATATATATTAGATTCCTCTTTAATAACATTTACAAAATGTCTTCCTATAGTATAATCTGCTAATGCCTTAAGATCTTCTACACTTCCATATCTTGAAGCATATTCGAAAGTTCCAACTCTTATATGACTTTTCGCCACTCTTGTTAATATAGCCCCTTCTAATTCTGTTTCTCTATAGACTTTCTCACCTGTGGTTACTACTGCTAAGCTTCTAGATGTAGGTATGTTTAAATCATCTAAATAATGAATTCCTTCACTTAAAATATATTCTCTTAACATAGGTCCAAGTGCTGCTCTACCATCCCCACCTCTAGAATATGGGGTTTTACCTGCACCTTTTAACTGTATATCAAGCTTTTGTCCACTAGGGCTTATATGTTCACCTAGTAGCATTGCTCGCCCATCTCCAAGCATAGTAAAATGACCAAATTGATGACCTGCATATGCTTGAGCTATTAAGTCTTCTCCTACTAATCCTCTGTTCCCAGCAAATATATTAACGCTTTCTTCATCCTTTAATCTTTCCACATCCAATCCTAATTCTAATGCTAATTCCTCATTTAAAAGTACAAGCTTAGGTGATTTAACAGGATTAGGTTTTACTTTTGAATAAAAAGTTTCTGGAAGTGTAATATAACTATTGTCTATGTTCCAGCCTATATCTCTAAGTTCCATCATTATCAACTCCTTTTAGTTATAAAAGTGGGCGGTCAAAGACCGCCCAACATATTATTATTTAAATATATTTAATAAATCTCCATATCCTTCACTTTCCATATCTTCAGCAGGTATGAATTTTAATGAAACTCCATTAATACAATATCTAAGTCCTCCATCATCTTTAGGGCCATCTTCAAATACATGACCTAAATGAGAATCTCCAACTTTACTTTTTACTTCTACTCTTTTCATGCCAAGAGATATATCTTGATTTTCTTTTACAGCATTTTTATCTATTGGTCTTGTAAAGCTTGGCCATCCAGATCCAGAATCATATTTATCATCTGATGAAAATAGTGGTTCCCCTGTAACTATATCAACATAAATTCCTTTGTCTTTATTTGTTAAGTTATTATATTCATGACTAAAGGCTCTTTCTGTTCCACAATTTTGAGTTACATCAAATTGATCTTTATCTAATAAATCTTTTATTTCATTTTCTGAAGGCTTTGCATATGACGAATCACCTTTCGGTAACAAATCATCTTTCAGTAATAAATCATCTTGTCTTTGAATATCTTCATAGGCTAAGTCTAAATTAATATGACAATATCCACTAGGGTTTTTTGCCAAATAATCTTGATGATAGTCTTCTGCAACATAATAATTGTCAATTGGTAAAACTTCTACTACTATTGGTTTATTATATTTTTCTTGTTCTTGTTCTACAATCTTTTCAATAATAGGCAACTGACTTTCATTTGTATAGTATATACCTGTTCTATATTGAGTTCCTCTATCGTTTCCTTGTCTATTTAATACTGTAGGATCTATTACTTTAAAATAATACAATAATATATTTGTTAGGTCTGTTTCTTTTGGGTCAAATTTTACTTCAACTGTTTCTGCATGATTGGTATTTTTGTAAATTACATCTTCATAAGTTGGATTTTCTGTATTACCATTAGCATATCCACTTGAAGCAGCTACTACTCCTTGAATCCTCTCCATATATGCTTCTACACCCCAGAAACATCCTCCTGCTAAATATATAGTTTCCACATCTTCATCTATATAATTTGTACTTAAACTATCGTTAGGTATAGCAACTGGTTTATCCCCACTTGGATTCCAACCTCTATATGCTAACACAACTATTAAAACTATTGCTATCGCAATAATATATTTATACTTCATTTAACCATCTCCTTATTTTATATATACCCAATAAAAATCAAAACTTACTCATAAAGTATATATCTATTATATATTATTGTAACAAAATAATCTAATTAGGGTATATAGATTATAGACGAAAGAAATTTTACAAAAAACAAGGAGAGATTATATGAGCATAGTAAAATGGGAAGAAGTTATAGAATTTTGGTTTGATCCAGAGAATACCCCTCTTCATTTTTCAGAAGATGATGAGTTTGATGAAAAGATTAGAGTTAAATTTTTAGATACTTGGAAAGCAGCTTCTGAAGGACTTTTAATCAATTGGAGAAAAGATATTAAAGGTAGATTAGCTGAAATAATTGTATTGGATCAATTTTCCAGAAATCTTTGGAGAAATAATATTAAAACATATACCCAGGATAAGATGGCAATTGCATTGGCTCAGGAAGTAGTTAATCATCCAGACTATGATAAATTAACTTCCGAAGAAAAAAGATTTATCTTGCTTCCATTCATGCATTCAGAAAGTTTAGAACTTCATGATTGGGCTAATCCATATTTTTTAGAGATTGATGATGAAGGCTTTATGTATTATGAAAATATGCATAGAGATGTTTTAGAAGAGTTTGGACGCTATCCATATCAAAATAAAGATTTAGGCAGAGATTCTACAGAAGAAGAAATCAAAGTTCTTGAAGAGAATTCAGAAGGATTTTACAGTTAATAGAAATGCTATCCAATTATATGGATAGCATTTTTTGTATTATTTTATTTTCCAGTATCGCTAATATTAAGTAATTCTTCAGGGTAAGTTATCCAAATGGTTTGGTCTAATAAATACTCCAAATCATACTTTACTACATAAGTATTTAGTACATTCACAAGTACACTTAAGTGAATCATATCCCATCTATACTTTTCAAATCTATCTAATACAAATTCTTTTTCTTTAGATGATAGATCATCTGAAAAATATCCGAATATATGCATAAATGCATTTATAAATCCACTTCTCTTTGGAACATTTGCTAGTGCCATACCCAGATGTGTTTTATATTCTTTTGTAATCTCTCCAAAACTTTTCTTATCATGATTACCTACTATATGGCCTAGAGTTTTTAACTGTTCTTGATTGTATGCCATTAATAAATACTTGTTCTCGGAATGGAATTTTACTAATTCATTCATAGAATTGGATTCTTCTACTTTCTGAAATTTAAAAAATGTATAAAGTTTTGTTAAGAAGTGCTCTCTTAATGCATAATTGGTTAATCTTCCTTCTTCTTCAATGGCTAAATCAGGATACTCTTCCATAACTGCAGCAGCAAATATACCACTACCCTTTGATGATCCTGTGAACTTTTCTCTACCATGATATACTTTAACATCCTTTATACCGCAGGATGGAGATCTACCCTTTAATAAAAACCCGTGAACATCTTCTAAATTATGGAAAAGATTTTCACTATAATCATTCATATCTTTTGTATATGTATTTTTTGTTTCTGGCTGATAAAGATCTATAATTTCATTTTCCATTACTAGTCTAATTGGTTTTCTTGGAACTCCCAGTCCTATTTCAACTTCTGGACAAACTGTTATGTAGTTTACATAGGGCTTCAATCTTTCCACAAACTTGTCATTGATCACATCACCATTATATCTACAATTATCAAAACCCAAACATCTACTAACTACTACTGTTGGTTTATTTTTATCGATCATTATTTATTCCTCCTCTTCATTTCTGCATTATATTTTTAATTATAACATATATAAAAAGAAGAATATATTACTGGTTTATCTAGATGCTGTGATATAATTATTAAAAGTATCTAAAGAGGTGATCCTATGAGAAAAAGAAGTCAAATTGTAACAGTTGTTATTTTACTTATATCATTAATATTAACCGGAGTTATAGGCTACAAGATTTTACTAGATCTTAGTATACTAGATGCATTATATATGACTGTAATCACCATATCCACTGTAGGATATGCAGAAATGGGTGTAATGGATACGGAAGCAAAATTGTTTTCCATAATGCTTATTTTTGTAAGTATAGGTACGGTAGGTTATTTATTTTCTACAATAATATCTTATTTTTTAGAAGGAGATTTAAAAACTGCTTGGAGGCGAAGAAAGATGGAGTCAAATATAACGAAATTAAAAGACCATTATATAATATGTGGGGCTGGAGAAACTGGTCAAAATGCAATTAAGCAGTTTAAAAGAAGTAATGTAGAATTTGTAGTTATAGATAAAGATGAGTCTAAAGTAAATGATTTAATGGAAGATAATATATATTCAGTTCATGGAGATGCTACACAAGATTATGTGCTTAAGAAGGCAGGTTAATTACTTCTCTTTCCAATGATGCAGATAATGTATATACGGTTTTGACTGCAAGACAAATGAACAAAGATCTTTATATAGTTTCTAGAGCTATTGATAAGGGAGCAGCAGGTAAGTTGGTAAAAGCTGGAGCAAATAACACTATTTCACCTAATGAAATAGGCGGTACAAGAATGGCTTCATTAATGTTAAGACCTAATGTAATTTCTTTTTTAGATGTAATCACTCGAGCAGGAGATGTTATCTTAGATTTAGAAGAAGTGGTTATATTTCCTAATTCTTCATTAATTGATAAGTCTTTAAAAGAAGCTAAAATACCTCAGCAAACAGGTTTGATTGTATTGGCAATA
>CAJDVD010000039.1_pt1 | contig 13948 bp, 11 predicted proteins | sample 7391361 | NCBI WGS metagenome assembly CAJDVD01 (sample SAMEA7055710, study PRJEB34461) | soil metagenome | biome: terrestrial ecosystem; feature: Peninsula; material: soil | place: Antarctica | collected 2016
TGGAACTTTATAAAGAATTAGATTTAGATATAAAAAAACCTGAAGTTATATCTTTTGTAGGAGGTGGTGGCAAAACCACCTCTATAAAAGTTTTAGCTAAAGAACTAGCAGATTTAGGTTTAAAAGTATTAATTACTACATCAACAATGATATTTGAGCCAATAGAAGTAGAAGGTGTTAGCTACTTTATTAAGGATGTTCCTAATAATTTTGATCCTAGTAAAGCTTCAATTACAATTTTAGGAGATCATATAAGAGATGGAAAATTAATAGGTTGTTCTATTGAAAAAATTGATGAAATAAGGGATAGAAATTTATTTGATTATATTTTAGTTGAAGCAGATGGTGCTAAAAGAAAACCAATTAAGGCTCCTGAATCTCACGAACCTGTCATATGCAACACTACAACCATAACAATAGGTGTATTGGGTATAGATGCTATGGGACTAGAAATTAATGAACAGAATGTTCATAGGCCAGAAAGATTAAAAGAAATACTATGTGTAAGAGAAGATCATATTATAGATTATAATGATGTAGTTAAATTATCACTTCATCCGAATGGGATGTTTAAAAATAGCAAAGGTAAAAAAATACTATTAGTTAATAAAATAAGCGAGAATACTGACATTGAAATTGGGAAGCAAATAAGAGATGGACTTAAGGATTCAGACATAAGAATAGTGTTAGGAGATGTAATTAACAAAATGTACTACTAAGGAGTAAGACATGATAACTGGAATAATAATGGCTTCAGGATTTTCAAAGAGAATGAAGACTAATAAACTGACAATTGAAATAGATGGGGTTAAGATTATAGAAAGAGTTATCAAAGCTGCATTGGAATCAAATTTAGATGATATAATTTTAGTCTATAGGACTGAGGAAATAAGACTTATTGGAGAAAAGTATAATTTAAATATCATATATAATCCAGTTGCCCATTTGGGACAATCAGCAAGTGTAGTTATTGGAACAAAGAATAGCGATCTTAACTCAGCACTAATGTACTTTGTAGCAGACCAACCATTTTTAACAACCCAGGTTATTAATAGACTAATTCTTGAATATAATGAAAATGAGGGAAGTATTGTAATTCCTTATTTTAAGAATGTATTTGGAATGCCTATAATATTCCCACCAAGATTTAGACAAGATTTACAAAATGTTCTTGGGGATAGAGGGGGAAGAGAAATAATATATAATAATCCAGATTCAGTTAGAAAAGTACATTTTAAAGATGAAATTTTAGGAATGGATATGGATAAACCAGAAGATATCCAAGCCTTAGAATAAATAGATAAGAAGGTGAGATAGTGGAAATAATTGTAGTCAGAGGTGGTGGAGACATAGCCACAGGCGTATGTCATAGGCTACACCGTGCAGGGTTTAATGTGCTTGTATTAGATATAGAAAAACCTACTACCATAAGAAGACGTGTAGCTTTTAGTGAGGCTATATATAGCAAAGAAATTGAAGTTGAAGGCGTTAAAGCCATTCATGTAAAGAGAGTAGAAGACATATACCATGAGATTAACAAAGGTAATATTCCTGTATATATCGATCCAAATGGAGATTGTATAAATGAAGTTAGTCCCTTGGCTGTTGTAGATTCTATATTGGCTAAGAAAAATTTAGGAACAACAATGGATATGGCACCTATTACCATAGGTGTAGGTCCTGGATTTCAAGCTGGAGTAGACGTTGATTTGGTAATAGAAACTAAGAGAGGACACTTTTTAGGGAAAGTTATTTATGAAGGGTCTGCCATACCAAATACAAGTATACCTGGGAATATATTAGGTCATACTGAAGATAGAATTATAAGAGCCTCAGGTGAAGGTAAAGTAATTCCTTTAATTGAAATTGGAGATATGGTAGAAAAGGGTCAAGTACTTTGCAAAATTGGTGAAACAGAAGTGATTGCCAATATAAGTGGAATTGTAAGAGGCATGATAAAAGAAGGACTTTATGTAACTCAGGGATATAAAATAGGCGATATAGATCCAAGAGGAGATAGGGATAATGTATTCACAATAAGTGAAAAGGCTAGAGCAGTAGGTGGAGCAGTATTAGAGGCCTTAATGTATATGAAGAATGGAGGGCTAGATTAATGGCTGACATAAATGTTATGAAAAATATATTAAGAGAATTTGATGATGGAAAAGAAGCTGCCATAGTAACTATTACTAAATCATCTGGTTCTACTCCAAGACAAATAGGGACCTCAATGGGAGTTTTAGAAGACAAATCTATAATTGGAACCATAGGCGGAGGAGCACTAGAAAATCGAATAATAGAATTGGCTATGGAAGCTATAAAAGAAGGTACTAGTAAAGCACACCATTTGCCATTAGATAGTGAAGGAATAGAAATGATTTGTGGTGGAGATGTTGATATATTCATAGATGTATATAAACAAAAACCTGTATTATTAATAGCTGGAGGCGGTCACGTAGCTTATGAACTCTATAGAGCTGCTAGTTTACTAGATTTTGACATTGTAATATTTGATGATAGAAAAGAATTCTTGAATTATGAAAGATTTCCATTGGCTAAACGATTAATTTTAGGATCTATGGATGAAGAATTAAAGAATTATGAAATGAGGAAAAACACATATATTGTAATAGTAACCAGAGGACATAGCTTGGATCAAGAGTGCCTAGAGGCTGTAATTCATGCTGATGTAAAATATATTGGTGCAATGGGCAGTAAGAGAAAGATAAAGATTATGATGGATAATCTAAAAGAGTTAGGTTATACAAATGAAGAGTTGAATAAAGTCTATGCGCCTATAGGGCTTGATATAGCAACCAATAAACCTAGTGAAATAGCAATAAGTATATTAGGAGAAATCCTTCAGATTAAAAATGAAGGAGGAAGAAAATGGATATTAAAAAGTATATTTTAGCAGTACCAAACTTTAGTGATGGTAGAAATGCAGAGGTAATTGAGGCAATAACAAATGAAGTAAAAAATCGTGAAGGTGTTAAATTAGTAAGTGTAGAACCAGAACATGACTTTAACAGAACAGTAGTAACAATATTAGGTGAACCTGAGCCACTTAAAGAAGCACTGATAGCAATGGCAGGCAAATCCTATGAACTAATAGACATGACTGAAATATTTGAAAAATATAAAGTGCCTGTTTATTTCTCAGCAGAAAATGCTAAAACAGAAGAAAAGAAAACAATATCTTTTATTAGAAAAGGTCAGTATGAAGGATTAAAAGCAATATTAGAAGATCCAACTAATCCTGATTATGAAGCTAGAAAACCAGATTTATCAGTAGATGGAAAATTGGATCCTAAATTAGGGGCTACAATAGTTTCTGCAGATATGGAAGGTCTAACAGCATATAACGTATTCTTAGCTACAGAAGATGTAAGTATAGCTAAAGCTATAGCTAAAGCAGTAAGAGGACCAAGTGGTGGATTCTCAACAGTAAGAGCAGTAGGAATCAAGTTCCCTGAAAGAGAAGGAGTAGTAGTTTCCATGAATATGTTTGACTGTGGTCAAACTCCACTTTATAGAACATTTGAATTAGTAAAATTAGAAGCACAAAAATATGGTATAGCAGTTACAGGTTCAGAATTAGTAGGACCAGTAAAATTAGAATACCTATTAAATAACTTAAATCATTACTTAGGATTACAAGGCCTAAGAAATGAACAAATATTAGAAACACATTTAATGGAATAATAAAGATTAAAAAGAGACCCTAGGGTCTCTTTTTTTGTGGATAATTAATTGATAAAATCTTGTTATAATTTTAATTCTATTTAAAATAATAAATGTACTATTGGTGCAGCTATTATAATAGATAAAATTACTCTTTCTATCCAAATAATAATATAATCTTTTATTGTTAATGGAATTTCTGTAGCCATAATACATGGTATTGATGCTGAGAAAAATAATATTTCAGATACACTTATTATTGCTATTAAGAACTTTGTTTTAAGAGCAGCTTCAGTTACTAGAAGTGCTGGTAAAAACATCTCTGCAATACTTAATGCTATAGCCTTAGCTGCAAGTAAAGGCTCAGGAATCTTAAATATAGCCATAAATGGATAGAATATATATCCAATAATGTCAAATACAGGTGTATGGTTTGCAAGTACAATACCAACTACTCCTATGGACATTAATAAAGGTCCAATTGATAAAGCAAGTTTCATTCCATCTTTAAAAGTGGCAAGCATACCTTCAAGTAATGGAGGACCACTATCAAATGCTACCATTGCTTCTGCATATGCTCTTTGGAATGTATTCCCCTTAGCTTCTACTTCTACTTCTCCTTCTTGATCTAAATAAAAGGTTTCTGGTTTTTTGTTTAGTGGATAAATCCTTGTTGTTATAGCAGTCACTATAAATGTTATTAGAAGAGTTAACCAAAAGTATAATAACCAGTAATTCATTATACCTAATGTCTTAGCAACTATAATCATAAAGGTTGCCGATACAGTAGAAAATCCTGTAGCGATAATAGCTGCTTCTTTTCCTGTGTATTTTCCATCTGTATATACCTTATTAGTAATAAGCAATCCTAATGAATAACTTCCTACAAAAGAAGCTACCGCATCCACTGCTGATCTTCCTGGTGTTTTCCATATGGTTCTCATAATAGGTCTCATGAAAACTCCAATAAATTCCATAAGTCCATAATTTAGTAAGAATGCCAAGAATATGGATCCTATAGGAACTATAGTTGTTACAGCTACAACTATTTTATTAAATATAAATGGAATAACATCAGGAGCCATTAAAAATGCTGGTCCTTTATTTAAAATAGCCATTATTACGAAAACTATTCCTAAGATTTTAAACATTGAAAATATAGTTGTTGATAGACTTTTGTTCCAAGTTTTGTTAATAAATGGTATGATTGCACCTATTACAACTATTAAACCTCCATATACAGGTGAAAAATATGGAATTTTTCTAATAAGATTAACAATATGATCTATTGGAATAGAACTTGCTCCATCTACCTTAATAGGGACAAAAAACATAAATAAACCAATCAATGCATAAGCTATAAATCTTATTGTTCTTGAACTATCTTTTGCTTGTGTCATAATATAAACCTCCTATAATTATATTTTTTTATTTCTCTTACAATAGTATATTATATCAACGGTCAATTAATATCAATCAGATTTTATTCTACTCATATGTGTGGGCTATTTTCTATTTCTATTTATATGATATAATACAATATGATATAAAAATAAAAAAGGAGAAATGCGAAATGAAAAATAAAAGATTTATGAAATATATGTCATTTGTTTTAGCTTTTATCTTCCTGTTGAATATCAGTGTATTTGCTGATAGTTCAACTGTTGTAACACTAGGTAAGAACTTGAACAGTGATCAAAAAAAAGAAATATTGGATATCTTTAAAGTAAAAGAAGATACAACCACAATAATAGAAGTTAATAATGAAGAAGAAAGACAATATTTAGAAGGAGTAGCAACTGAAGAACAGATAGGGAAATTGACCCTATCCTCAGCATATGTAGAGCTATTAGAAGAAGGAAATGGAATAGAAGTAGATACACATAATATATCATGGGTTACTAAGGAAATGTATGAAAATGCTTTAGTTACAGCTGGAGTAAGAGATGCTAAAGTTATTGCAGCCGCACCTTTTCCAGTATCTGGAACAGGAGCATTGACAGGAATTTTAAAAGCCTTTGAGCAAGCCACTGGGATAACACTAAGTGAAGAGCAGAAAAAAGTAGCTAATGAGGAAGTTGTTAAATCTGGTGAACTAGGAGAAGATATAGGTCAAGAGCAAGCCAGTGAGCTTATCAGATTAGTTAAGACAGAGGTAATTAGTAAGGGGCTAAAAGATCCTGAATCAATTAAGAAAATGGTAATAGATATTGCTGCAAAGTTAGATATTAATTTAAATGCAGAAAATATTAATGACCTTAGTGGATTAATGGAAAACATAAGCAAATTGGATATAAACACAGAAGAAATAAAAAGCCAATTAAAAGTTATTGGTGAAAAAATAGATGACACAATTAAAAACAATGAAGAAGTTAGAACATTATTACAAAAAATTCTAGATGCTTTAAAAGAATTCTTTACTTCTTTATTTAATAAGAAAAAATAAAAGGGGACTTCTTACCATTAGGTAAGGAGTTTTTTCTCTATCTAGGAAGATATTTATGATATAATAATATTATCTACATTAAGTGGGGGAATCTAATTATGGATATTGAAATGTTGCTTGAAATTATTGACAGCCTATATGATGGAGTATTATTAACTGATAAAGAAGGAAAGATACTTATATATAATCCTGCCATGGAAGAATTAGAAGAGAGAAAAGCAGAGGATATGATTGGGAAATATACTTGGGATGCATATGAATATAGTGGTAAAAATGAATCTGAGCATATGCAGGTATTCCAAACAGGAGTACCCATAATCAATAAGTATAAAGCTCATGCTTTTAACAATGGTAAGCCTATATATAAATCTTATAGTACCCTGCCAATTTATAAAAATGAGGAGATAATTGGTGTCTATTCAATAAGTAAAAATGAAACTAAGCTACAATCTTTATTATCTGAAACTGTAGAATTAAAAAGACAATTTAATAAAGGCAAAGACAAGACTTTAGAGATAAATAGTAATGGAACTAGATTTAATTTTGCTAATATAATAGGGTCAAGTGAAATTATGAAAAAGATAATTAAGGAAGCTGAAGCTATTTCTTGGTTGGATAATAGTATCTTATTAGTAGGTGATACAGGTACTGGTAAAGAAGTATTTGCTCAGAGCATACACAACTTTGGTAAGCGAGCTTCAAAACCATTTATAGGTATAAACTGTTCAGCTATACCAGAAAACCTACTTGAAAGCATATTGTTTGGATCAGTAAAAGGAGCATATACAGGAGCTTTAGATTCTAGAGGTTTGTTCGAAGAAGCAGGAGAAGGTACTATGTTTTTAGATGAACTTAATTCTATGCCTATTAATATGCAGACAAAACTATTAAGAGTATTACAGGAAAGAACAGTAAGAAGAGTTGGAGGAAAAGAAAGCTATCCTATTAACTGTAGAATTATAAGTGCAATGAATGAGGATCCTTACAAATTAATCCAAGAAGAAAAGTTAAGACAGGATTTGTTTTATAGAATAGCAGGCTTTAATTTATATATTCCGCCCTTACAAGAGAGAGGGAATGATCTGATAGAACTGTCTGAATACTATATCTCAAAATTTAACTTAACCATGAACAAAAATGTAATTGGAATAACTGAAGAGTTAAAAAGAATCATGGATAATTATAATTGGCCTGGTAACATTAGAGAATTAGAACACTTTATTGAGAATATAATGGTTAGAACTGGTGATGATGAAAGATATCTGAGAGAAGACAATATTCCAGGATATATTTTAGATCTAATCCAAGAAGATAAGGAGAATATCAATAGTAATTTACCTGTAGCAGAAGATCTACAAGGTAAATTAAATGTATTAGAAAGAAAATCAATAATAGACATTCTGAATAATAACATGTGGAATGTGAGTAAATCTGCTAAAAATTTAGGAATAACTAGACAAAGTCTAATATATAGAATGAAAAGATTAGAAATAGAAAGAAAATAAATTGGAAGTGTTGCATTTTAACACACTATGTTGCATATTAAACTATGATAATATCTATCTATGCTAAATAGTGTTGCTAAAACAAACAATATTTAGATTTGCCAATGTATATAAGATAAGAAGGGCTATTTTAAAGACTTACAGTTATCTTAAAACTTGGCATGGATTTTGCAATATATAATAGTAGAAAGATTAAGATGACAATATAAAATATTAAAAAAATAGGAGGATTCAAATTATGTGGACTAACAAGATAATAGAAGAATCAATGGTGATAAAATTAGACAATTATCTACCAGATTATCCAGAGTTTAACAAATTAATAAGAAGAGCACCAAAAAGAGAGTTTACACTTACACAATATGAAACTGAAATAGCATTAAAGAACGCTCTTAGATATGTACCAGAAGAATTACATGATGTATTAGCTCCAGAGTTTTTAGATGAACTTTTAACAACAGGAAGAGTATATGGTTATAGATTTAGACCTACTACATCAATATTCGGTAAGCCAATAGATGAATACAATGGTAAATGTGTAGAAGGAAAAGCATTTCAAGTAATGATAGACAATAACTTATCCTTTGATGTAGCATTATATCCTTATGAACTTGTTACCTATGGTGAAACAGGTCAAGTATTCCAAAACTGGATGCAATACCTTCTTACTATGAAATATTTGGAACAACTAACAGATGATCAAACTCTAGTACTTGAATCAGGACATCCACTGGGACTATTTAGATCAAGCAAACAAAGTCCAAGAGTTATAATTACTAATGCATTAATGATAGGTGCATTTGACGACCAAGAACATTGGGCAAAAGCACAAGCAATGGGAGTAGCGAACTACGGACAAATGACTGCAGGTGGCTGGATGTATATAGGACCTCAAGGGATAGTTCATGGTACATTTAATACTATATTAAATGCAGGTCGAATGAAATTAGGTATAGCTGATGACAAAGATTTAGCTGGACATATGTTTGTAAGCTCAGGCCTTGGTGGAATGAGTGGAGCACAGGGTAAAGCAGCTAAAATAGCAGGTGGAGTAGGAATAATTGCTGAAGTTGACTTGTCTAGAATTAATACAAGACTAGAACAAGGTTGGATAGATTTCCACTATACAGACTTAGGTAAATTATTTGATCAAGCAAAAGAATCTATGGAAAAGAAAGAACCAATAGCACTGGCATATCATGGAAATATTGTAGATTTATTAGAATATGCAGTAGATAACAATATTCATTTAGAATTATTGTCTGACCAAACATCATGCCATGCACCATATGATGGTGGATATTGCCCACAAGGAATGACATTTGAAGAAAGAACAATAATGTTATATGGTGAAAAAGAGAAGTTTATAAAAGAAGTAGACAAATCATTAGTACACCATTTTGAGTTAATAAAAATCTTAGCAGAAAGAGGAACTTATTTCTTTGACTATGGAAACAGTTTCTTAAAAGCTGTATATGATGCAGGAGTAATGGAAGTATCAGCAAATGGTATTGATGATACTCAAGGATTTATATTCCCTTCATATGTTGAAGATATAATGGGACCTATGTTATTTGATTATGGTTATGGACCATTTAGATGGGTTTGCTTAAGTGGTAAAGAAGAAGATCTTCATAAAACAGATCAAGCTGCAATGTCATGTATTGATCCAGATAGAAGAGGTCAAGACAGAGATAACTATAACTGGATAAGAGATGCAGAAAAAAATGCACTTGTAGTAGGAACTCAAGCTAGAATCTTGTATCAAGATGCTGGCGGTAGACTTAAGATTGCACTTAAATTTAACGAAATGGTTAGAAATGGCGAAGTTGGTCCAATAATGTTAGGTCGTGACCATCATGACGTATCAGGTACAGACTCACCATTTAGAGAAACAGCAAATATTAAAGATGGTAGTAATGTAATGGCAGATATGGCAACTCAATGCTTCGCAGGTAATGCAGCTAGAGGAATGAGTTTAATAGCGCTACACAATGGTGGAGGAGTAGGAATAGGTAAATCCATCAACGGTGGTTTTGGTATGGTATTAGACGGTTCTGAAAGAGTAGATACTATATTGGGTACAGCAATGCCATGGGATGTTATGGGTGGCGTAGCAAGACGTGCTTGGGCTAGAAACACTAACTCAATAGACACTGTAATAGAATACAATGAAGAATGTAAAGACACAGATCATATAACAATTCCTTATGTAGCAAATGATGAATTAGTTAAGGAATTAGTAGCAAAAAACTACAACAAAAAGTAATTAATAATATAGGGGCAATTTGAAGGAGTAAATTTCAAATTGATAGACTTTAATTTAAATATTATATAGATTAGTGTGTATGGTTTCGATATTCTAAAGAAACTATGCACACTTTTTTGAATTTTTAAATTATAAAGTTTAGTGAATTATACTATTCTTTTTTAAATTTATAAAAGATTGTATAATAATTGACAAGTAGAAACTGGTGTGATACTGTAATGATAATGGTTATCATTATCTTTCCCCGATGTGGCAAGATATGTAAGATTTGGAGAAAAGAATCCTGATGTAACTACATTCAGCTAAACAATTATATTATTATATACATTTCTCTAATTAGGAGTGAAAACATGGAAAAAATGAAAGTTGATGTAAAAATTGAAGGTATGAAATGTGCGGCTTGTTCTGCTAGAGTAGAAAAGGCACTGAATTCAAAAGATGGTGTAATAAATGCTGCTGTAAATTTATTGGCCCAAAAAACTACCATAGAATATGATAGTAGCATATTAAGTCCAATTGATTTGGTGGGGACAATAGAAAAAACAGGATATGAGGTTCCAATTATTAAAAGAAATTATCGTATAGAGGGTATGAAATGTGCGGCTTGTTCCTCTAGAATAGATAAAGTTTTGAATAAAGATGACAGAATAAAAACTGCAAATGTAAATCTTTCTACAAATAAGGCAACCGTAGAGTTTAAATCTGGTATTTTATCAGATGATGATATTGTTGGTATAATAGAAAACGCAGGATATAAAGCGAAAGTAGAAATAGATAGAAATTTGGATAGAGAAAAAGAACTTAGAGAAGAAGAGATAAAATCTTTAAAACGGTCACTTTTAATTTCTGCCTTACTAACTTTACCACTATTTTTATCTATATTTTTTAATTTTGCAGGAGTGAAGAATATCTTAACAAATGGATGGTTCCAGTTTGTAATAGCAACTCTTGTACAGTTTCTAGTAGGAGGTAGATTTTATAAAGGTGCCTACAATTCTTTAAAAGGTGGAGGAGCTAACATGGATGTACTTATAGCTATGGGTACATCAGCAGCATATCTTTATAGTATATTCAATTTATTTACAGGAGTTCCTGAATATTATTTTGAATCATCTGCTATGATAATAACCCTTATACTTTTGGGACATACATTTGAAGCCATAGCTAAGGGTAAGACTTCAGAGGCTATAAAGAAATTAATGGGTCTTCAACCAAAGACAGCAACTATAATACAAGATGGAGAAGAAAAGATTATTGACATAGCTGATTTAAATATAGGAGATGTAGTAATAGTAAAACCTGGTGAAAAAGTCCCAGTAGATGGAATCATTGTAGAAGGAAATTCTTCATTAGATGAGTCTATGATAACTGGAGAAAGCATTCCTATAGACAAAGAAGAAGGGGATAAAGTAATAGGAGCTACTATAAATAAATTTGGATCTTTTAAATTTGAGACTACAAATATTGGGAAAGATACGGTACTTTCACAGATAATACAACTAGTAGAAGATGCCCAAGGTTCAAAAGCACCTGTTCAAAGACTTGCAGATAAGATTTCTGGCGTATTTGTACCAGTTGTTGTAGGAATAGCATTACTTACGTTTTTAGTGTTTTTAATTGGATTTAAGGATTTTAATAGAGGTCTTATAAATGCAGTATCCGTTTTAGTTATTGCATGCCCATGAGCAATGGGTCTTGCGACCCCAACAGCCATTATGGTTGGAAGTGGAAAAGGTGCAGAAAAAGGAATCTTAATTAAATCAGGGGAACATTTAGAGCGAACACATGAGTTGGATACCATAATTTTTGATAAGACAGGTACATTAACCAAAGGTGAACCTGAAGTGACAGATATATTTACATATAATGGATATGATAAAGATGAAATTTTGAGAATATCAGCCAGTGTAGAAAAAGCTTCAGAGCATCCCCTTGGTCAATCTATAGTGAAATATGCAGAAGAAAAACTTTTGGAAATAGTTACAGCTGAAAACTTTTCAGCAATTCCAGGTAAGGGACTTAGAGCTGATTTTGAAAGTAAAGCTATTCTAATAGGAAATACAAAACTTATGGATGATTTTAATATTGATATAAAAGAACGGGAAGAGGATTTAAATGAACTCCAAAATATGGGTAAGACAGCAATGCTTGTATCTATTGAGGGAAAGTTAGTAGGAATAATTGCAGTAGCAGATACTATAAAAGAAACTTCTTTAAATGCAATAAAAAAACTTCAAGATATGGGTTTAAAAGTTTATATGATGACTGGAGACAATGAAGGAACTGCAAAAGCCATAGGAGACCAAGTTGGTATCACAAATATATTTGCAGATGTACTTCCTGAAAAAAAGGCAGAAAAAGTAGAACAGTTAAAAGCTGAAGGAAAACATGTAGGTATGGTTGGAGATGGTATAAATGATGCTCCAGCTCTTGCATCAGCTGATATTGGGTTTGCAATAGGTACAGGAACAGATGTTGCAATTGAGGCTGCAGATATAACTCTTATGGGAGGAGATTTAAATGGAGTTGTTACAGCTATTAGATTATCTAATAGAACAATGAGGACAATCCGCCAGAATCTATTTTGGGCATTCTTTTACAACAGTATAGGTATTCCTCTTGCAGCATTAGGATTTTTAAATCCTGTGATAGCAGCAGGAGCAATGGCCTTTAGTTCCGTTTCTGTAGTTACAAATTCACTAAGACTTAAAAAGTTTGAATAAAAGTTGGTTCGGTAAAATGATAATGGTTAACCTGATGGTTGACCATTTATTTTTTGCTCATATGTTATAATATAATAATCACATTATCAACAGGAGGAAAATAATGAATTACAAAATACACACTAAAAATAATATTAGATATATCACAATACCAAAACTAACAAGATTAGGATTAAAACATTGCTTTACAACTTCAGACATGGATATAGGGTTTACAACTAATGGCTCAGTAGAAAGTATAAAAGAAAATTTAAAATTTGCATATGAATTTTTAGAAGTAGAACCTTCTATTTTATATAATGGATTCCAAACCCATTCAGGGAATATTGTAATAATAGAGGATATAAATCAAGGAATAGAGCATGAATTTGGTAGATATTTTCCTGACACAGATGGATTAGTCACTGACAGGGAAAATATAGCACTTATAACCAGATTTGCAGATTGTACTCCCATAATACTATATGACCCAATAAAAAAAGTTCATGCCAATGTCCATTCAGGGTGGAAAGGTACACTTCAAAGAATATCAGCTAATGCTATAAACATTATGATAGATAAGTATAATTCTAATACTGATGAAATAGTTGCTATTATAGGGCCTACCATCGGAAAAGAAGAATTTGAAGTAGACCATGATGTAAAAAGTATGTTTCGAGATGAGTTTGGATATATGGAAAATATTATTAAAGAAAAGAATGAGACTAAATCTTTAATAGATTTACAAACTATAAATAAAAATATATTAATAGAAAATGGGATTGTAGAAGAAAATATTATAATAATTAACTTGCCTACAATAAAAAATGAAATACTTCATTCTTTTAGAAGAGATAGAAAAGATTTTGGATTAATGGGAGTAATAACTATATTATAAAAAAATGGTTAGATTATTTGAGACTGTGTAATCCTATTTACTTGTCCATATAATTAAAACATGTGCATCGGCACTAGTTCTTTGATATGATTAATATATATCAGAGAGAAAGGAGAAATAATATGAAAGAAGATAATAAACGTTTAGCATATATTGCTGCACTATCATATGCAGTAATAGTAGGTCTATCTTTTTTATTTAACAAAGTTGCTCTAGGAATTACAAATCCTATAGATATACTAGCCCACAGATTCATAGCTTCATTTATAGCTATATCAATTCCTATTCTATTTAAATTGCTTCCTATTAATCTAACTAGGGACAGAATAAAGAAAGTACTACCACTGGCAATTTTATATCCACTATGTTTTTTTGGATTTCAAACATTTGGACTACAGTATGCTACATCTTCAGAGGCAGGTATTATACTAGCAGCTGCACCTG
>CAJDVD010000028.1_pt2 | contig 13675 bp, 15 predicted proteins | sample 7391361 | NCBI WGS metagenome assembly CAJDVD01 (sample SAMEA7055710, study PRJEB34461) | soil metagenome | biome: terrestrial ecosystem; feature: Peninsula; material: soil | place: Antarctica | collected 2016
CAAAAAATGCTCATAATTTATTAGATTTTGATAAATATAGAGAATTTATGTAGTTTTTATACAAATAAAAACGCCTTCAAATTAGTTTTATACTAACTTGAAGACGCTTTAAATACTATTACTTAAAAACTGGGTAGTTATTTATTACAATAATTATAATAAGAATTAGCTAGTTTATGATATGTCAAATCATGTAAGGATTTTAAAACTAAACATCTGATTTCATAGGATGAGGTTTTTCCATCTATACCCCTCATATCAATTATCTTTCTTTCAACATCTCCTGCTATAAGGTTTAATTCTGATTGATTAATTGAAAAGTTAGGATCATCATCTGAACTGTTTGCTATACTAGTTTTAATCTTTTCTAGAACAAAAGGTTCTACTTTTAAATTCTTTTTAATTACATTTAACATATAATTGTTCCCCTTTGCATATCAATTTATCTTTCTTTACTAATTATATCTTTTACTTTCATCAGCCTTATAATTGTACTTCTTTCGTTTTCATCAAGTTTCATTCTAATGAATTTAATGGTTTCTTGTAGTTCTGGTATAGTCCTATATTCCAATGCATTTACTCTCCTTCGTGTCTTTTCAATTTCATCAGACATAAGTTGGCAAGTTTTCTCTATTTCTGCCAACTCTAAAAGTTTAGGCATTATCTCATAGAGTTTTGAAATTGCATCATCTAAGTCTGATGAGGTTTGAGCGAATCCATATGGATATATACTACCATCGTCTTCTTCTAAATCTCTAATAAAAGTCATTACAGGTACATCTACACTCATTATATTTGTTTTCTTAATATCTACAGAAATATTTTCTTTGGGAAAAACTACTGCTTCTTCCAATAATTCAGGTGACATAACTGCACTGGCTAATAAAAATTCCTTAAATGAATCTTGCAATTCTTTTTCTACATCTATTCTTAAATCTCTATTTTTTCTAATTAAGGCAATAAATCTTCGCATAAGTTCATCTTGCTTATCTTTTAGAAGTTTGTGCCCTCTAGTTGCCGTAGATAATCTACGTTTTAGACCAGTAAGTTCAACCCTGGTAGGGTTAACATTAAGCCTAGCCATCTAATCAGCCCCTTCGTCATCCAAAGGTAAATACTTGTCCAAAAATTCTTCTCTAATACGTTTTAATTCATTTCTTGGTATAACTTTTAGTAGTTCCCAACCTAAATTTATGGTTTCATCAATAGTTCGATTACTAGTATATCCTTGGTCCACATAAATCCTATCAAATGATTCTGCAAATTTGGCAAATGCTTTATCAGCTTCTGATAATGCTGATTCTCCTAGTATTGTAGCAAGTTCACTAGCTTCTCTACCAGAAGTATAAGCAGCATATATTTGATTCATAGTATCTGCATGGTCTTCTCTAGTTTTTCCTTTACCAATACCCTTATCTTTTAATCTAGAAAGAGAAGGTATTACGTTTATTGGAGGTTGTAAACCCCTTTTATATAAATCTCTAGAAAGTATTATTTGACCTTCGGTTATATAACCAGTTAAATCTGGTATTGGGTGAGTTATATCATCCTCTGGCATTGTAAGAATAGGAATTTGTGTAATAGAACCTTTCCTTCCTCTTATTCTTCCAGCTCTTTCATATATAGATGCTAAGTCTGTATATAGATAACCTGGATATCCACGTCTACCTGGAACTTCTCTCCTAGCTGCTGAGGTTTCCCGAAGTGCTTCAGCATAGGTAGTCATGTCAGTTAAGATTACTAAAACTTGCATGTCTTTTTCAAAAGCCAAATATTCAGCACAAGTTAATGCCATACGTGGAGTAGCTATTCTTTCTATAGCTGGGTCATCAGCTAGGTTCATAAACAGTACTGCTCTATCTATTGCCCCAGTCTTATTAAAGTCATCAATAAAGAATTGAGCTTCTTCAAAGGTAATTCCCATTGCCCCAAATACTACGGCAAATTTTTCATCTGTTCCAAGTACTCTAGCTTGTCTTGCTATCTGTGCTGCAAGTTCACTATGTGGAAGTCCTGATCCTGAGAATATAGGAAGTTTTTGTCCTCTAACAAGAGTATTTAAACCATCAATTGCGGAAATTCCAGTTTGTATAAATTCTGAAGGATAGTCTCTTGACATTGGATTTATTGGTACTCCGTTAATATCAACTCTTTTGTCAGGTATAATTTTAGGCCCATCATCTATAGGACTACCTAGTCCATCAAATATTCTACCTATCATATCTGAAGAAACTCCTAGTTCTAAAGGTTTACCTAAAAATCTTACACTAGTATCTTTTAGGTTAATCCCCGAAGACCCTTCAAACAACTGAACCATTGCTTTATCTCCATCTATTTCAAGTACTCTACCTCTTCTTTTTTCACCTGTTTGTAACTCTATTTCAACTAATTCTTCAAACTTTACTCCTTCAACACCATTAACTATCATTAAAGGCCCTACTACTTCACCTACTGTTTTATATTCTTTAAGCATTAAGGATACCTCCTTTGCTTATTAAGTCATCTATACTTGTCTTTAACTCAATCATAATATCATCTATTTCTTCAATTTTATCTTCAGGTAAATATTTAGCTCGAGCAATTCTTTCTCTTACTTCCATGTTTTCAATATCTTTTAAATAAACTCCTTGTTTTAAAGCTCTATCACCTTGGTCATAAAACTCCAGTATTGTTCTTAACATTTTATCTTGCTTTGGTAATGAACAATAAGTGTCTACCTCATGGAAAGCATTCTGTTGAAGATAGTCTTCTCTTAATGATTTAGATACTTCTAATTTTAGTTGATCTCCTTCAGATAATGAATCCCTACCAACTAGTCTTACTATTTCCAGCAAACTAGTTTCATCCTGCAGTAGGTTCATAGCTTTTTGTCTATTTTTAGCAAAGCCTTCACTTACATTTTCATTCATCCAAGTATCCATTTTATCTTGATAAAGGGTGTATGAATCCGTCCAGTTAATAGCCGGGAAATGCCTACTATAGGAAAGTGCATAATCTAAAGCCCAGAAGACTTTAACTATTCTCAAAGTACCCTGTGATACTGGCTCTGAAATATCTCCACCAGGTGGAGATACTGCACCTATTACAGTAATGGTTCCTACTCTATTGTCTTTACCATAACATACTACTTTACCTGCTCTTTCGTAAAATTCAGCGATACGTGATGCAAGATATGCTGGATAACCTTCGTCCCCTGGCATCTCTTCAAGTCTACCAGACATCTCTCTTAGAGCCTCTGCCCATCTAGAAGTTGAATCTGCCATTATTGCTACAGAATATCCCATATCTCTAAAATATTCAGCTATTGTAATTCCTGTGTATATAGAAGCCTCTCTGGCTGCTACAGGCATATTGGAAGTATTGGCAATCAATACAGTTCTTTTCATTAATGATTCACCAGTGTTAGGGTCAATGATTTCTGGGAATTCCATAAGAACGTCCGTCATTTCATTTCCACGCTCACCACATCCTACATAAACAACTATCTCTGTATCAGACCACTTTGCAAGTTGATGTTGTACTACGGTCTTACCTGAACCAAAAGGTCCCGGTATAGCTGCTGTTCCACCCTTAGCTACAGGGAAAAATGTATCTATTACTCTTTGTCCAGTAACCAGTGGTGCATCCGGATTTAATTTTTGTTTAAATCCTCTACCACTTCTAACAGGCCACTTTTGCATCATTTGAAGGTTCGTGTCTTCATCAAGTGTACAAATATGATCAACAACAGTAAATTCTCCCTCTTTGATATCTGTTACAACTCCTGATTTACCTACTGGTACCATTATCTTGTGCAATACTACAGGAGTTTCTTGCACCGTACCTATTACATCTCCTTGTTCTACTTGGTCTCCAACTTTAACAGTTGGATGGAAGTGCCATTTTTTATCTCTATTTAACTTTGGAACCTCAATTCCTCTTGTTAAAAAGTCTCCAGAGATTTCTCTAAGGGTTTCTAGTGGTCTTTGGATACCATCAAACATATGTTCAATGAGTCCTGGTCCAAGTTCCACAGAAAGTGGTTCTCCAGTTGTATAAACTGGTTCCCCAGGCCCAATTCCAGTGGTTTCTTCATATACTTGAATAGAAGCTCTGTCGCCTCTCATTTCTATTATTTCACCAATAAGTTTATCTTCTGAAACACTTACTACGTCATATATATTAGCTTCATCCATACCCTCTGCAACAACTAAGGGGCCAGATACCTTTATTATTTTACCTACTTTCAAGATAAGCCCTCTCCTTCTATAAAATATTTGATCCTACGGCCTTCTCAACGCTTTTGTTTATTTTATCCATACCTATATTTAAAGTGCCTTGATTACTCGGTATAAGTATTACCGCAGGGATTATCTCTTTATTATATCTTTCTATGGTATCAGGAATTAAACTAGCAATTTGCTCAGTTATAAAAATAATACCATAGTTATTTCGAGCCATGTTATCTACAGCTTTTCTTGCTTCATCTTTCTCATATACTGTAAAGACATCCACTCCTAAAGCTTTAAAGGCAAGGATTGAATCTTTGTCTCCTACAACACCTACCTTAAACATATAAATCACGCAACCTTTCCTTTATAGCATCTGATGAAAGTTTGTTTATTTTAGAAACCAAGATTATTCTCAACACTTTTATCTCGGTTTCTTTTGCTATAAGATATGAAAATAAAGGTTCCGGACCAAAAATAACCTGTTTTGATGGTTTATTTAATTCCATTAAATAATTATCAGCAGTTTTTTCGAAATCTGATAATTTACCGGTTTCTTGGTATCTTTCTAATCCTGTTTTTAGTCCAGGCCCTATTCTATAATTTTTAAATTTGTTTATTATAACATCTGTAGATTCGTTTAAAGACAATAGTATTTCATCTTTATCTATCTTACCATTAGGCAGTAATACATCTTCCAAAAATCTTATATCCTTGCCTTGTTTTTTTAATCTTATTAAAGTCTTTATATTTGTAAAATCCACTATATCTTCAACATAATCTATAAATAATGGAATCTCTGTCTTCTTAGCCATTTTATATAGATGACTAATATAATATTTATCTAAAATTAAGTCTATTCGTTGAGGATCTTTTGTAGTTTCATAATCTGTCATAACAGCTTCTATTGCATCTTTAAATTCTGGTTGGAAATCTCTTAAATCATCTGCGAGAAAAGCTGACTCTAACTTCTTAAAATCAATAGTGCCAATTGGAATATATAGGTCTGATAGATCCTTATCTAATTTTATTCCTTTGATCATAACCTTAAGATTATGATAATCATATTTTAATGCCATTAAGTCTACAACTATTCCTTCTTTTGATATCTCACGCATTAATTCGTACACTCTTTTTAATTCAGCAGAAAAGATTTCTTCGTAATCTTCTACACGGTCAATATTTGACACTGCATTGCCGTATTCAGTTTCACCAAGGATTTTTAAGACTTCTTCTGCATCCTTAGCGTCAACCATTCTATCAATTCTCACCCTCGAAAGAAGTCTTTTTTCAAGGACTTTGGTTCTAGTGACACCTTGGGTAAAATTCATTCTGTCCATGAAATCACTCCTATTCTCTAAAAAGTACCTGGACTATATTCCCTTCCAGTTCTTCTTTTAGGTAATCTACAAGGGAATCAAATGTATAGTTCATTACAGTGTTACCATCTTCTATTAAAAATCCAGATTCAACTGTTCTTGTCTCTGAAACTTTGTTTTTAAAATCGCTGTTCTTAGCCTTATTACGAAACTTTTCTGTAACTACTAGAGTTTCTTTTCCATCTAAATTTAAGTTCTTTAAAGTATTTTTTAAAAACTTAATATAATCTTCTTCGTTTATATTGTTTAATCTATCTTTTGCTAGTAAAACAGCTCTATTAATTACCTCTTGTTTTGCCAAAAGTTTCTGATCTCTTATCTCTAATTTCGAATTTGATATTACCCTATTCTTTTCCATTTCGGCTTCAATAATAGCTTTGTCTACTATTTTAATAGCGATTTTCTCAGCAACCAAAATTTTATCATTTACTAGGGCTTCATTTTCTATTTTAACTTTTGCTAATATTTCATCAGCAGATGTTTTGGCATCATCCAGTATTTTCTTGGTTAGATTTTCTAAATTTGACATTAATTCACATCCTTATATTTTTCTAAAAAGTAACTGCATTAACAAGGATTAATGAGATAACGAAGGCCAATAACGCATAGGTCTCAACCATAACTGAAAAGATAATACCTTTTGTTGCATGTTCCTCGTTCTTAGCTAAAATAGCTATACCAGCTGCTGCAGTTTTACCTTGAGCAATTGCTGATTTCCAACCTACAAATGCTATAGGAAGACATGCCCCAAGTATATATAATCCTTCTCCTAAACCCATTCCTGCATTCAACTTAGCCAATACTAATAGTCCAATAACAAAGCCATAAAGACCTTGTGTACCAGGTAATAATTGTAATATTAAAGCTCTACCAAATTTCTCTGGTTCTTCAATTATAAGCCCTGACGCTGCTTCTCCTACTATTGCAAGCCCAGTTGCTGAACCTATTCCTGATAAAATTACTGCAAGAGCAGCTCCTATTCCAGCAAAAACCACTCCACCTGATTCTATTAAATACATTCCTAAATTAGACAATATATCTCCTCCTAACCTATTTTAAATTTATATATTTTGCTTCACTTCTAAACAAATTAAATCTTTTCCCGCCACCTTCATAAAACTTACCAAAAAACTCAACAAAAGTAAGTCTAATAGTGTGTACATATGCACCTAAAAGAGAAAGTCCTAGGTTAAATGCTTGTCCTATTATAAATACAACAACAGCACCCACTATACCTAATATCCCTTTTTCTACTAACATTCCTGACATCATATTTACTGCTCCTGCTATGAATCCTCCGGCTAATCCTAGTGCCATTAGTCTAGAGTAGGATACAAAGTCACCTACATATCCAGTGATTCCATATAGAGAGTATATCCCTCCACCTAGCTTTCCAACTACAGTTTTGGATTCTCTACCACCAAATAAAACAATACCAGCCATTCCAACAACCATAACTATCAGTGCAATGGTTTTTAATACAGGTGGTAATGGAATTATGATATTAAGCAAGTAAACTATTCCACCTATTAAAGCCAAATACCAAAATACTACATCATAAAGTGTATCTAAATACTTTCCATCTCTTATTAACACATATGCCTTTAAGGCTAATGCAAAGAATACATGAATGACTCCAAATATTATAGAGATAATGAGTAAGGTCATATAATCTTCTGCCGGATTAATTAATCCCTTCATAGGTATTATTCCACCTAATATTGAACCATATATAAGTCCCCATATCATAACAGAGAAACTTAAATAATAAAAAAACCGGATAAACTTTCTGCTAGTATCTGAAAGATTAAATGTTTTCAGTACAACAAATGTTGCAATTAACATTATTACTCCGTAGCCAAAGTCCGCAGCCATCATACCAAAAAAAGCTAAATAAAATGGTGCTAAAAATGGAGTAGGATCAATTTCATTGTATTTCGGTAAAGAATACATTCCTGTCAAAGCTTCAAAAGATTCTGTGAATTTTGAGTTTTCTAGTAGTATAGGAACCTTCGGATCCTCTTTCTCTGCTTCACTAACTTGTAAAAAATAAACATTATTTAAAGCACTTTTTATTGCTTCAGTAAATTCCTCTACCCTTTCAGTTGGTATAAAACCTTTTATCATATTTACTTTTTCAGTCATTAGGAAGTTTTGCGAAGATACTATTCTTAGTTTTTTGTTTAAGAGATAGTCATAAACTATTTCAATTTCACTTAAATTATTAGACAAATTACCTATCTTTAATTCAAATTCTTCTATTCCCTTCTCTAATTCAACAATTCTATTACTTCTTTCACTAATCTCTTCTTCAGGAGTTTTCTCCCCGAATAGCTTTATATTAGAAAAGCTGTTATTCCTAAGGATTTCTCTAACCATTTCTTCTTCTGATTTAGATGTCAATGATAGGACATATAGGTTATCTCTATCTTCACTAATTACTTCAAAATACGTGAGTTTTGCTTCTAATAAATCTTCATTTATCTTTGCCTTAAATGCTTTTGGTATGGTACCCAAAAACATTTGACTCTGTTCAAAATGATCTAAACTCTTAATTGGACTATTTAGTTTTATCCATGGTCTTAATTCTTCATTTTCTGCTTTCAGTTTTATAATTTCTTGATTCAAGTTCTCCTTTTCATTCCAAATATGACGCAATTCATTGTACAAAGGAGTATAATCAATACTATCTGCCTTTTCTTCTAGTTCTTTAAAATCAAAATTTTTCTGTCCCTGCTGCATTGCCTTTATACCCTTTTCTTTTGTAGTGTACTTAGACAATAGGTCGATAGAATATGATATTTTAGAAATCTCTTCATCAATTGCTACTATGCTCTCAGGAACTTCAACACTTTTTAATCCTTCTACATTAATTTCTTCATCTTCCTCTTGATGAACAAAATGCACATATCTAAATTTTTGAAGCTCATGGAGAAGATCTTCCCTTTCTGAGTCAAAGGCAAACAAGCTGAAATTACTCATTTTAACTATTGCCATTTGTATTCACAATCCTCTCAATAATAATATTAACAGCTACTTCTAAATCCTCATCTTTCATTGCAAGTAAAGCTTCTGATTCTTTCTTACCTTCTTGTAAAATTGGAGCTGCTAAAGCTTCTCCTTCTTTTACTGATGCCTCTTTTAATTGCTTAGCTTTTTCCCTAGCTTCTTCTAGAATTTCATTGAATTTGTCTTCAGCTAAAACTTCAGTCTCATTCTTCAATTCTATGGAAGTATCTTTTGCATTTTGTAAAAGTGTTCTAGCCTCTGCCTCTGCGTTTCTTATTGCTTCAATTGCATCCTTCGCCACTATGTCCCCCCCTAGAAAAAAATTGTCATTTTTTGTCACCTTTTATGCTTAACTATTTACATATACCCTAATATGGGCTAACTAAAAGTAATACCGATATCTTTATAGAATAAAAAACGCCCTTATTATATTTTATCAAAAGAGTGTTCAATATACAAGGAAAGATAATATATAGTGAACCAATCAAAATTTGTCCTACTTTTTTAAATACTGTCCTTCTTCCCTAAGTTTTTTAATCTAAAAAACTCCATAAACAATGCTATTTACTGCACCACTTATGGAGTTCTTATTACATTTCTATTAAATTTTCAGATATTATTAGTTCTGCTTCTGTAGCAGCTTGAACTTCTTCTACAGTAAAATCTGGATTAATTTCTATTAATAATAACCCATCATCAGTTACTTCCATAACACCCATCTCAGTTACTATTAAATTAACTTGTCCCGCTGCTGTAAGTGGAAGATTACATTCTTTTAATATTTTATGGTTCCCTTTAACAGTGTGTTCCATAGCTATAACAACTTTTTTAGCTCCTGTTACTAAATCCATAGCTCCGCCCATTCCTGGTACCATTTTTCCAGGGATCATCCAGTTAGCTAAGTTTCCTTTTTCGTCTACTTGTAATGCTCCAAGAACTGTCATATCTACATGACCACCACGAATTATTCCAAAGGAGTCTGCACTATCAAAGAATACTCCGCCTGGTAATATGGTAACACATTGAGCTCCTGCATTTACTATATATTGATCTTCTTGTCCTTCTAGTGGTGCAGGCCCTAATCCTAAAAATCCGTTTTCTGATTGGAAGAAAACAACCATATCATCAGATACATAATCAGCTACTGCTGTTGGCAAGCCTATTCCTAGATTTACAACATCACCATCATTTATTTCTTTGGATACTCTTTTAGCTATGAAGGCTTTAATTTGATCTCTATCCATTAATTGCACCTCCATCTACTATATAATCTATGAATATTCCTGGAGTTACAACATCATGAGGATCTATATCTCCTACTTCTACAACTCTTTCAGCTTCAACTATTACTATATCTGCAGCTGTTGCCATAAGATGATTAAAGTTTCTAGTTGCTCCATAATAAACAATGTTCCCATATTTATCTACGGTATCTCCAGCTATTAAAGCTACATCAGCTTTTAATGGCAATTCTAATAAATATTCTTTTCCTTCTATTGTTAATTTTTCTTTTCCATGTTCTACAACAGTACCTACACCAGTTGGAGTTAGTACTCCTCCCAGACCTGCTCCCCCTGCTCTTACTTGTTCAGCTAAGGTTCCTTGTGGTACTAATATTACTTCCATTTCACCTGAATTCATTTGGTTTCCAGTTTCTCTATTTGTCCCTACATGAGAAGCTATAAGTTTCTTTATTTGTTTGTTTACTATTAATTTTCCTACACCTATTTCAGGAAATCCAGAATCATTACAGATCAAAGTAAGATCTTTTATATTTCTTTCAACTAATCCATCTATTAATCTATGAGGATTACCACAGCCTAAAAATCCTCCGATCATTATAGTCATGCCATCTTTAACATGCTCTAATGCATGATCTAAACTTATTGTTTTATCCATATAAACACCCCTTTCTTAAAAATAGTGAACAGTGAACAATGAACAGTGAACAATTAAGGTCAAGGTCAAAAGAATTAATTCTTCTAAGTTTCAATCCTATCTTTTAATTGTTCCTTGTTCACTGTTAGTTGTTCACTTGGTTGTTAAAGGCTTAGCGTTTAACTACCATAGCAATTCCTTGTCCGCCACCTATACAAAGTGTAGCTAAACCATTATGTGCATCTCTTTTATCCATTTCATATAGTAGAGTAACTAATATTCTTGCTCCTGAAGCACCTATTGGATGTCCTAGTGCTATTGCTCCACCGTTTACATTTACTATGTCAGTATCTAACTTAAGATCCGTTATAACTGATAATGCTTGTGCTGCAAAGGCTTCATTTGCTTCTATTAAATCTAAATCTTCAACTTTCATGTTAGCTTTTTCTAATGCTTTTCTTGAAGCTGGTATTGGTCCTGTTCCCATTAATGATGGATCCACACCTGCTGAAGCATATGAAGTTATAGTAGCTAATGGCTTTAGTCCTAGTTCATCTGCTTTTTCTTTGCTCATTACTAATATTGCTGCCGCACCATCATTTATTCCTGATGAGCTTGCTGCTGTTACACTGCCTTCTCTATCAAATGCTGGTCTAAGTTTTGCAAATCCTTCTACTGTAGCACCAAATCTAGGGAATTCATCAGTATCAACTATAACTGGATCTCCTTTTCTTTGAGGAATAGATACTGGAACTATTTCATCTACAAAACGGCCAGATTTTATAGCAGCTTCCGCTCTATTTTGACTTGCAACTGCTAATTCATCTTGTTGTTCTCTTGTTAATTCATATTGTTTTACTATATTTTCTGCTGTAATACCCATATGATATTTATTAAATATATCTGTTAAACCATCATTAACCATATAATCTTCAATTTTTCCATCACCCATTCTTTGTCCCCATCTAGCTGACTTTAATAGGTATGGTGCTTGACTCATATTTTCAGTTCCACCTGCTAGTATAATATCTGCTTCCCCAGCTCTTATTGCTTGGGCTGCAAGGGCAACAGTTTTAAGACCTGAACCACAAACTTTATTTACTGTAAAAGATGGTACTTCTATTGGTACTCCAGTATGAATTGCAACTTGTCTAGCTACGTTTTGTCCCAGACCTGCTCCAAGTACATTTCCAAATATTACTTCTTCTACTTGTGAAGGGTCTACATTAGCTCTCTTTAATGCTTCTTTAGCTACTATTGTACCTAGTTCTACAGCGGATACATCCTTAAATACCCCACCATAACTACCTATTGGTGTTCTAACAGCTGAAACTATTACTACTTCTCTCATCTTTTTACCCCCTATGTTTTTTAATATACTTTAAACTAAAAATGAATAATTCAAATTTAGTTGATTAGATTTATTACCTTGTTACATTATATAATAGTTGCAATTATTATGCCAATTTTTTCACAATAATTTAATATTTCACAAACCTTGTAAATTTAGCCATTAGCAGAGATAAAATAGTATAAATTTACTTTGTTAAATTTGAAACAATCTTCCATATGTATATAGAATGTACAGTTATGACCAATAGATAAGAATAGTGTATATTATTATGCACAGTTTTTGTTCACTACTGTAGATAATAATATACACTATTCAATATTTTCTTTTATATTATATTGCTCCATCTTCTTATATAAAGCTGTTCTATGGATTCCTAATTTCCTAGCTGCCAAGGACTTATTACCTTTAGTTACTTCAAGAGACTTTCTTATGGAAACAGCTTCTGCTTCTGCTACCACGTCTTTTAATAATGGAATATCTTCTATTGTAACTGGCAAGTTACTTGAAATCTTATTAAGTCTTTCTGGTAGGTGCTCGGGAAGTATGTATTTAGAAGCTGACAAGTTTATTGCTCTTTCAATAACATTTCTTAATTCTCGTACATTCCCAGGCCAATCATAGGACTTTAAAACCCTTAAAGTCTTATTTGTTAATTTCTTTTCTCCTAGTTTCATTTCTGATAAAAGGTTTTGTAGTATTTCTTCTGATAATATTTCTATATCTTCTTTTCTTTCTCTTAAAGCTGGGATTTCTATAGGAATTACATTTAACCTGTAATATAAGTCTTCTCTAAATCTGCCTTTTTTAATCTCTTCTTCAATATTCTCATTGCTTGCTGCTAATATTCGAACATCTAATCTTATTTTTTTATGTGATCCAACTCTTTCAAATTCTTTGGCTTCTAATACCCTTAAGAGTTTTGCTTGCATTTCTACAGGCATTGCCCCTATTTCATCTAGGAATATAGTACCTCCTGATGCTATTTCAAACTTACCAGGTTTACCTTCTTTTCTGGCTCCTGTAAAAGCACCACCTTCATATCCAAAAAGTTCAGATTCTAGTAATTCTCTTGGTATAGCTGCACAGTTTATAGGGATAAATCCCCCTTCTTTTCTATAACTAGCTCTATGAATTGCCTGTGCAAACAGTTCCTTCCCTGTTCCAGACTCTCCTGTTATAAGTACTGTAGAGTTAGTTCCAGCTGCCATTCTGCCCATTTTTTTAAGGTAATCCATTTTAGGGTTTTTACTAATAATATTATCAAAAGAGTATTTTGTACCTTCTATTCTTTCAATTTCACCTTTATACTTATTAATTTTAGATTGTAAATCTAAGAGTTGGTGTGCCAACTCTTTTACTTCATTTACATCTTTAAAAAGCACTGTACCTACGGCACCTATTATTTGTCCTTCTTTTATTATGGGTATTCTGTTTGTAATCATATTGTGACCTTGAATTCTTTGGACATCTCTCAATTCTTTTACTCCAGTTTTAACAACAATATGCATCCGAGTATTTTCAATTACATCATCTACATATTTCCCTAAAGCGTCCTCTTCCTTAATACCCAAAAGTTTTTCATAATTCATCTTTACTATTCTGCCGACTGGATCCACAAAAACATAACCTTCATAGGCATAATTTAAGATATCTTCTATCATTTCCAAACTATCTCTAAGTTCTTTTATTTGTGTCTCCAAGTCCATCATCCCCTTTTAGCAGAATAGTCTTTATTTGTTGTTTAATAATATTTCAACAATTCGTTCAGCTGCATTTCCATCCCCATAAGGATTAACTGCTTTTGCCATCTTATTGTACTCATCATCATTGGATAATAATAAATCCAT
>CAJDVD010000043.1_pt1 | contig 12752 bp, 16 predicted proteins | sample 7391361 | NCBI WGS metagenome assembly CAJDVD01 (sample SAMEA7055710, study PRJEB34461) | soil metagenome | biome: terrestrial ecosystem; feature: Peninsula; material: soil | place: Antarctica | collected 2016
TTCTTACAAAGATTTACTAGTATAGTCTTGCTCCAGCTATAAAAAGAACTATCTTTTTTAAGTTTTGAGATGTTTTCATATAATATAATTATCATATCTTGCATAGCATCCATGGTATCCTCAGGATTTTTCATATATACATAAGCTAACTTATAATAATCCATCTCCTTTACCATTACCAGTTTCAACAGGGACTCTTTATTACCCTTTTTAGCTTGTTTTATTAATAGCTTTTCTTCCACTTTTTCACCCCTTCTATAGATAAGAGTATTTTAACCCCTAAAAAGTTCATTTTAAATTAAATAAGGCACAAAAGTATTGGCTACTTTTGTGCGCTTTATGGCTAATTATGTTTAGCTCTTTCTCCACCTATTAACTTTTGCCTTGTTCTAACCATACTTAGATGAGCTTCTCCAATACTTTCAATATCAGATCTAACTACTACTCCTACATCTTTTAAATGCATTCCTATAAATACATCTCCGATATCTATACCAGCATCTACCTTCACATGTTCAACCACTACTGGATTATTAAATATCTCCATGGCTGCAGTAGAAAATCCGCCTCCAGCTGCTTCTATAGGGATTACATTTACTGGTTCTAAATTATGTTTAACAGCATATTGTTCTTCTACAACTAAAGCTCTATTAATATGCTCACAAGATTGCACTACTGTATATATATTATTTTCCTTAAGTATCTCTACAATAGTTTTAATAATTATTCTAGATACTTCTATATTGGTTTCTGAACCTAAATGTTTCCCAATTATCTCACTAGAACTACCTCCAATAACTATGGCATCTCCTGGTTTTAAACCAGCTGCATTAAGAAGTTCTAAGACCACTTGCCTAACATCACTTTCTATTTCTATTAGATTCAAATTATTCATCTCCTTATAATTTAACGATATACTTTTGTTATTATAGGTTTTCCATCAATATTTAATAAGACCGTTAATCCCGCAGCATTTCCATCCCATGCAAATAAGTAATTAACACCTGTTTCACTATCAACTATAACTTTTGCCCCAGAAAATCTTCCTTCTTTATGTTCTATTACAAATCTTTTATCAGCCAATTTATTCTACTCAACTATATATACCCAATATAATATATTCTATTAATAAACCATATGTCTTATATTTTTCAATAAAAAAGACACCCTTATATTTATAAGGTTGCCCAGCTATTCATCAAATCTATTGAAATATAATAAGTAGGATAGAACTAACTTAAAACTTTCTAATCTCTTTAAATATATACAATTACTCTTTTCTCTGGTAAATTATTACCTTTTTTATTTATGATCCTTCTTTATGTTATATGGAAACCATCCCTTTTTAACACGATCCTCTTGTTCAAATATTTCATTTATGCTCCATAGGGAAGAAAATCCAATAACACTGATTATTGCAGAAATTGTAATATTATTAATAAATATTGATATTACAATTAATATTAATCCTGTTATCAAAAATATGGGCCAAATTTTCTTTCCAATATGATATTCTGATTTAATAACTATTGGATGAAAAATCCCTATTATTATAAAAGCTGCAATACCTATTATGACTCCTTGAAAGTTCATGTTTTTCCTCCTACAATTCTTATACTAACCCTAATATTAATATTTAGTGCTAAAAACAGGAGGTATCATGATAATTCCATGATTTCTCCTGTTTTTTTGAAACCATTCTTTATTATGGAAGATTTTAGTATATTATATTTACATTTCTCTTCTATTTTCTATTGCTTTTGTAAGTGTTACTTCATCAAAGTATTCTAAGTCTCCCCCAACTGGTATTCCGTGAGCTATCCTAGTTACTTTAACTCCTAATGGTTTGATAAGTTTAGAAAGATATAGGGCTGTTGCCTCTCCTTCTACAGTTGGATTTGTGGCTAGTATTATTTCTTCTACAACACCATCTGCCAACCTATTTAGGAGTTCTACTACTTTTATATCTTTTGGACCTATATTATCCATTGGTGAAATTACTCCATGGAGTATATGATAGTCACCTTTATATTCTCTTGATCTTTCCATTGCTATTACATCTTTTGCCCCTTCTACTACACAGATTATAGATCTATTACGTCTTGTATCACTGCAAAGATTACAGGGATCTTGTTCTGTTAAATTACAACAAATACTACAAAATCGTATTTTTTCCTTTGCACTTAGTATTGCATGTGATAACTTTTCAGCATCTATATCGTCCATATCCAGTACAAAAAATGCCAATCTTTGAGCTGTCTTTCTTCCTACTCCAGGAAGTCTTGAAAATTGATCTATTAGATTTGCTATTGGAGTTGCATAATAACTCATTTTTTCCTCCTAAAGTCCTGGAATATTCAAACCACCAGTTACTTTCTTCATTCCTTCTGTCATCATATCTTCAGCTTTACGAAGTGCTTCATTTACTGCAGCCATTACTAAATCTTGAAGCATTTCAATATCTTCTGGATCTACAACTGATTCTTCTATAACTATATTTAATACTTCTTTTTTACCGTTAACTGTAACTGTTACAGCTCCTCCACCAGCACTAGCTTCTACTTCTTTAACATCTAGTTCTGACTGCAGGTCCTCCATTTGTTTTTGCATTTTTTGCATTTGTTTCATCATATTATTCATGTTGCCTCCGCCCATTCCTGGGAATCCACCTTTAGCCATTATAATTCTCCTTCCTAATTTTATATTTATATTATTTCTACTATATCCTCTCCAAATATATCTATAACACTTTTAATTGCTTCTTCTTCCTTATCTTTAACAGGATTGGATTTAGTGATTTGCTTACCCATTATAAAAGTCATAACAATAGGTTTTTTAAAATGTGTAGAAACTATTTCTTCTACAAATAGTTTGTTATTATCTCCACTTATTGCATCTTTATGAAAACCAAAACCCTCTTCATAACCTATTGTAAGTAAATTATTTTGGAATGATAACACATTTCCTTCTAATAATAATGCATATATGTTGATTTTTTTCATTTTAATAGTTTGCATTACTGCTGCCCATTGACTATTAATAGTATCCAGAGTTAGAGTGCTTCCATCATCTACAACTTCTTCTCTTTCTACTGGTTCAGTAGGTGTTACTTCTACTTTTTCTGATTTTTGACTCCCTGATACAGCTACTTTCTTTTCTACAGGGCTTTGTTTTACCACCGACTGAACATTATCTACAATACCCATTTCCAAACGTTTTATTCGTTCTTCAAGGGAAAGTTCTTCTTCTAGTTTTACCAATTTTATCATTGCCATTTCTAAGATAATCCTAGGTTGTGTTGACCATTTGGCATTTGCGTCTGCTGTGGTAAGTATTTGAAGTGCAGATAAAATATATTCCAACTTCATAGTTTTACTCTGACTTATAAGTCTTTCTATATCTTCACTATCCATTATTTCTTCAGGTCTATTCGATGTCTTTACAACCATCAAATTTCTAAAGTGATATATTAAATCTTTTATGAATTGGTGAATATCCTTACCATTTTGTATTATATCATCTATTGTCTCTAAGGTCTTTTCTAAACTTTTCTCCAAAATATCGTCTGCCATATGGAATATTAAATCTGAGTTAGTAATTCCTAATATATTTGTAGCATCTTCATAGGAAATCTCTTCTTCATTAAATGAAATACATTGGTCTAATAAGCTGAGAGCATCTCTCATGGCCCCATCCGCATTTCTTGCAATTAAATTCAGTACCTTATCTTCAACTCCAATATTTAAAGATTTTGTTATATCCTTCATATTCTGGACTATATAATTAGCCGTAATTCTCTTAAAATCAAACCTCTGACATCTAGATAAAATAGTTTGAGGTAATCTTTCTGGTTCTGTTGTAGCCAGGATAAATATTAAATGCTTTGGTGGTTCTTCTAGTGTTTTTAATAGAGCATTAAATGCACCCTTAGAAAGCATATGAACCTCATCTATTATATATACTTTAAACTTGGTTCTTGAAGGAGGATAGATGACCTTGTCTCTTAAATCTCTTATATCATCAACGCTATTATTACTAGCTGCATCCATTTCAATTACATCCATAATACTTTCATCTAAAATTCCTTTACAACTATCACATTGATTACAAGGATTTCCATTTTTAAGATCTGTACAATTTACGGCCCGTGAAAATATCTTTGCTGCAGAAGTCTTTCCAGTACCTCTAGTACCAGAAAAAAGATAGGCATGCCCAATATTTCCCTTTTCTACTTGATGCTTAAGGGTTGTAGTTATATGGTCTTGGCCTAACAATTCATCAAAGGTTTTAGGTCTATATTTTCTATATAGTGCTTGATACATACATTTCACCTACATTTTTTATAGTACATCTATTATATCAGATTGGAAATTATATTACACCTATAATCCAGTTGATAAGATATATGTTGACATATATTCCTAATTACAATATAATGGACTCCGACGGTGAAATCACGGAGAGGTGGTTGAGTGGTTGAAGGCGCTCGCCTGGAAAGCGGGTAGACGTTTATAGCGTCTCGAGGGTTCGAATCCCTCTCTCTCCGCCATTAGAAACTTTTGCCGTGCTAGATGGGGATTTAGCGGTTCCCTATAACCTGCAACCCGCTATAGCAGGATTGAATTCCCAGTCCCGACATTTTTATTTTGAGGTCTGCCTTAGATAAGTGGTGTTGACGATCGGGTCCTATGCAACGAAAACCTATGAATTCCGTCAGATCCGGAAGGAAGCAGCGGTAAGTGGATCTTTTCGTGTGTTGTAGGTAAGCCTGATTTGAGCTAACTACCTAGGTAACGCTCGGAATAGAATGACAAAACTGGGTGCACGGATACATAAAAAAGACTTATTTCAGAAATGAAATAAGTCTTTTTTTAATTCCAAGTCATTTTTGTAATTTCAATTTCATTTTCAAAAATTACATCATAAACTTTTTTGAAACTAGCTAAATCTCCACTACAGATAAATCTATGTTCTGGTTTAATCTTCTCTTCTCTAAGCATATCTTTTTCTTCCAGTAAGTTTAATGTTGCTTCCATGGTTTTTAAAGCAGGATCCACTATATTTACTCCTTCTGGAATATTCCTTTTTATATCCTCTAAGTGAAGTGGGAAATGTGTACATCCAAGTATTAGAGTATCTATTTCTTCTAATAAAAGTTCTTTTAAACAACCTTTTACAGCATCATTAGATATTTCATTATTAAATACTCCCTGTTCTGCCAAGGTTACAAGATCTGGACAACCCTTACCTGTAACTACTAAATTATTATTCTTACTCTTTATAATATCTTCATATTTCCTGCTATTTACAGTAAAATCTGTAGCGATTAATCCTATTTTACAAATATTTTTATCGCAGACAACTGAATCAACACAGGGGTCTACAACTCCAATAATAGGTATATCATATTCTGCTTTAAGTATATCTACACTGGCAATAGTGGCTGTATTACATGCTATTACTACTAATTTAGCACCCTCACGGATTAAATATTCCACTATATCCCTAGAAAAATTTAAAATTTCTTCATCTGTTTTTACTCCATAGGGGCTTCTTGCTGTATCTCCAAAGTATATTATCTCTTCATTTGGTAATATATTGAAGGCTTCTTTAACAAGTGTAAACCCTCCCACCCCTGAATCAAACATTCCAATAGGACTGTTATTCATTTAAACCACCACTTTCCATAATATTTATATAATTTAATAATCTATTATCATTATATGAGATTGTATCAGCATTGTAAAATTTTAATCTAATTTACATAATAATAAAAAAATAAAACTGCTAAGAGTTCCATTAGCAGTTAAGATTTTTTAGTTATTTCACTTAATTCTTCGTAAAGTTTTAACATTTCAGGATTAAGTTCCACAGGATTTACAATATTTATTTCAATATATAAATCTCCCTTATTTCCTTTCATATCTACATAGCCTTTTTTAGGTATTCTAATTTTGTTTCCTCCAACTATTCCTTTAGGAATAGTAACTCTAATCTTACCACTTAATGTTTCTACTACAATCTTATCTCCTAATGCAGCTTCCCATGGTAATATATCTTGTTTAGAAATAATGTCTAAACCATCTAAAGTATTTTTACCATCTGGAGTAAGGTTTATAAGGAATAAAATATCTCCATCAATTCCCCATTTTTCACCTTTTACCTTTAATTTTTTACCTGGCAATATTCCTTTTGGTATTTTAATGGATAAATTCTTATTTTCACCATTAAAGTTTAAAGCTATATCTTTTGTATCACCATTATAAGCTTCTTTTAAAGTTATGTTTAATTCTGACTCATAGGACTGACGCTGTGCCTCTGGCCATGGACTTCTGCTGCTAGTTCTAGAAGATCTTGAGCTACCTCCACCACCAAAGAATGTATTAAAGAAATCACTAAATCCACCATCACCAAATCCTTCTCCTCCTGAATAAGTATAACTTCCGCCAGTACCTCCATATCCATATTGTGAAGGATCAAAGTTTTGACCATTAGAATAATCTGCTCTTCCACCAAATTGATCATATTTTTTCTTTTTTTGTGCATCTCCTAATACTTCATAAGCTTCATTAATTTCCTTGAATTTATCTTGTGCTTTATCATCATTTGGATTTAAATCTGGATGATATTTTTTAGCTAATTTCCTGTAGGATTTCTTAATAGCATCTTGTGAAGTATTTTTATCTACACCTAATATTTTATAATAATCTTTATATTCCATTTATCCATCACCTTTTCCTTAAAGAATAATCAATAAGTACTCCTATAATTTATATTGTATATTATACCCATTTTTATGTAGAATTATAACAACCTCTATAAATTATACCATATAAATAAACCAATACTAATACGTATTGGTTTATTTAATATATTTGTCTATAATATTGATGATTTCTTCAATTTTAGCTTCTCCGTGATCTTCCCCTTCTAGTATAGCTGTTGCTACACAGGATCTAATATGGGAATTTAAGATATCAATGTTTGCCTTCTTTAATAATCCTATGGAAGATAGGATCTGAGTACTTACGTCTACACAGTATCTATCTTCCTCTATCATCTTTATTATACCATCTAATTGCCCTCTAGCTGTCTTCAGTTTACTAGCAGCTTTCAATTTTGCTTCAATCATTTAATCACCACTTTATAGAATTTCTAGTACTTCGTAACCTGCATCATCAATGGCTTCTTTTAACAGCTCATCTACTAAATTTTCTCCTTCTACTTGGACTTTTTTAGTTTCTAAGTTTACCTCTACATTCGTTACTCCATCTAATTCACCTAATGCACTTTTAACTGCTTTTTCACAATGACCACAACTCATACCTTCTACTAATAATGTTTTTTTCATATTCTTATCCTCCTAGTTTTAATATTATTTAAATTTCTTTAATCTCAATGAATTTGTAACTACTGATACTGAACTAAATGCCATAGCTGCTCCTGCTACCATTGGGTTTAAAAACCCTAATGCTGCAAAAGGAATTCCTATAGAGTTATAAAAGAAAGCCCAAAACAAGTTTTGTTTTATTATTCTCATAGTTTGGTGGCTTAATCTAATAGCTGTAACTACGCCATTTAAGTCCCCTCTCATAAGGGTTATGTCTGCAGCTTCCATGGCCACATCTGTTCCTGTCCCTATGGCAAAGCCTACATCTGCTGCTGCTAATGCAGGAGCATCGTTAATTCCATCTCCAACCATACCTACATGCTTGCCCTGGCTTTTTAATTCTTCTACTTTAGCTGCTTTATTTTCAGGAAGTACATCTGCTAATATATTAGTAATTCCTATATCTTTTGCTATTGCTCGTGCTGTTCTCTCATTATCTCCAGTGATCATATATACTTCTAATCCCATGGAGGCTAATTGCTTTATTGCTTCTAATGAAGTTTCTTTAATTTGATCTGCTACAGCTATTATTCCTGTTAACTGTCCATCTAAAGCAATTAACATAGCAGTTTTTCCTGATTCTTCTAATTTTAACATTTTGTTTTCTTCTACGTCTTCTATGGTAATATTGTTGTCATTCATTAGCCTTCTATTTCCTATTAATACATCTAATCCCTGGAATTTAGCTTCTAATCCTTTTCCTGGTATAGAACTAAAAGATTCAGGATCTGTTAATTCTAATTTCTTTTCTATACCCATTTTTACAATGGATTGCCCTAAAGGATGTTCTGAGGCTCTTTCAACTGATGCAGCAATTCTTAGTAATTCATCATCATTCATATCTTTTAAACTTAATATATCAGTTACTTCTGGTTCACCTTTAGTTATGGTTCCTGTTTTATCAAAAATAATAGTATCCATTTTGTGAGTCAATTCCAAATGCTCACCGGATTTAATTAAAATTCCTAATTCTGCTGCTTTTCCAGTTCCAACCATTATAGCTGTTGGAGTTGCTAAACCTAATGCACATGGACATGCTATTACTAGTACTGCCACAGCATTTATTAATCCAGCATTGAAATCTTTCATAAGGAAAGTAAATATTAAAAATGTTGCAGCAGCAATCAATACTACTATTGGTACAAAAACACCTGAGATTTTATCAGCTAATCTCTGAACTGGAGCTTTTGAACCTTGAGCGTCTTCTACTAATTTTATTATTTGAGATAATACAGTATCCTTACCTATTTTAGTAGCTTCAAATTTAAATGCTCCAAATTTATTAATAGTAGCACCTATAACTCCATCACCAACAGTTTTATCTGTCGGGATACTTTCTCCAGTTATCATAGATTCATCTAAAGCTGAATTCCCTTCTACTATAATTCCATCTACTGGAACCTTTTCACCTGGTCTAACTACTATAATATCTCCTATTTCCAATTTCTCAAGTGGTAGATCTATCTCCACACCATCTCTTATAACTTTTGCTGTTTTAGGTTGAAGGCCCATAAGTTTTTTAATAGCCTCTGAAGTTTTACCTTTAGCTATGGCTTCAAATAATTTACCAAGTAATATAAGAGTTATAATAACTGCTGATGATTCAAAGTAAAATTCATTTACTCCTATAATTAAATGATAAACACTATAAAAATACGCTGCAGAGGTTCCCATGGCTATTAATACGTCCATATTAGCTCCTCCACCTCTAAGTGAATTATAAGCACCCTTATAGAATCTATATCCTATAATAAACTGAACTGGTGTAGCTAATAGTAACTGAAACCAACCATTATTTAATAAATTACTTAGAGCATTGTCAACTCCTGCCATATGGAAAAACATAGCAGAAAATAATGGTACAGATAGAATTGCAGAAATTATAAAGGAAGTTTTTAAACTTTTAATTTCTTTTTCTCTTAATTCTTTTTCTCTATCTAAATCTCTTTCTAATTCTACTTCAGCTTTATAACCTGCTTTTTCTACTACTTTTATTAATTCCTCTTCTGATATTAATCCTGAAGGAAATTCTACTATTGCTTTATTTGTAGACAGGTTTACATTTGCTTTTACTACTCCATCTATTTTATTTAACACCTTATCAACTCTAGTGGAACATGCTGCACATGTCATTCCTTCTATTAGTAGGGTTTTTGAAACTAATGGTACTTCAAAACCTGCTTTTTCTATTGTTTTGACTAAATCATTTGGTTTTACAATTTCTTGATCAAATTCTATAGTTGCCTTTTGTGCCAGTAAATTAACTACTGCACTTTTTACTCCATCTTGTTTATTTAATGCTTTCTCCACCCTGGTGGAACATGTAGCTCAAGTCATTCCATTTACATCTATAGTAATTTTTCTTAAAGTCATTCTATCACTCCTATGCTTTTTATACCCCCACCCCTGGGGGGTCTATATCCATACTATCATCTATTAATTATCATGTCAAATAATATTTTTGTTTTAATTTCATAAAACACTTGCATTTTTGTGTGAAATATTATACTATGAATGAGAACGGTTATCATATGATAATGATTATCAATAGTAAGTATGAAAGGATGATCTTAATGGAAAGTTTATTAATTATGAACAATAATATAGAATTACATAATATATCAGAAAATATATCATTAGATTTTTTAAAGCCTAATGAATCAGCTAGAATTAAAGAAATACAAGGTGGCCACACAGCTTCAAAAAGACTATTTGAATTAGGTTTAAATAGAGGATCAGAAGTAAAAATGATGAAAAATGATTTTGGCCCCATTATACTTTATCTTTCTGGGCATAAATTAGCCCTGGGTAGAGGTTTAGCACACAAGGTAATCGTTGAGAGATAGTTACTCAACGATTTTTCTTATACTTCACTTGATAATGGTTATCAAGTAACTTAGGAGGTAATTAATGGACACAATTGCATTAGTAGGAAATCCCAACAGTGGGAAAACTACCTTGTTCAATGCATTAACCGGGTCTAATCAACATGTTGGAAACTGGCCTGGAGTTACAGTTGAGAAAAAAGAAGGTAGTATTAAATATAATAACCTACAATATAAAATAGTAGATTTACCTGGAACATATAGCCTTGGAGCATATTCAGAAGATGAAGTAGTAGCTCGTGATTTTATCTTAAAAGGCAATCCAGATGTAGTTATAAATGTGGTAGATGCCACAAACTTAGAAAGAAATTTATACTTAACTACTCAACTGCTTGAAATGGGAACAAAAGTAGTAGTAGCATTAAATATGATGGATGAAGCAAAAACTAAAATGATCGATATAGATATAGAAAACCTTTCAAAGCGTTTAGGCATACCAGTGGTTCCAATAATTGCTTCTAAGAGAAAAGGCATGGATGTTCTGATTGAAACAACCGTTTCTAATATTAATGAATCTATATCCCCACCTAAACTTATTACATATGGCGACGATATAGATAGAGATTTGAATAAGCTAAAAGAAGTATTAGGCAGGGAGGACTTTGAATATTCATCAAAGTGGATGGCAATAAAGATATTAGAAGGAGACGAAGATATTTTAAAGCAGGTTGAAAATCTTGCTTCTCCTGGATTAAACAAGGAAGTCAAAGATTTTATTGTGGACCTGTCACATTATGAATTGGACATAGTAGATAAAAGATATGGTTTTATAAATAACATTATTAAAGATGTTGTCACAAAACCAAAAGAGACTCCTAAAAACCTTACGGATACCATAGATAAGGTAATGACTAATAAATATTTAGGATTACCTATATTTGCTTTAATAATGTTTCTTGTATTTCAATTAACATTTATAATCGGCGAGGATGTATTTGGGGAATTAGTTGTGAATTTGATAGAGAGTTTTGGGGTATTTGCTGAAAACCTACTAATTAGTTTAAAATCTCCAGAATGGTTGATATCATTTGTTGGTGATGGTGTAATTGGTGGGGTAGGTGCAGTTTTAGAGTTTATACCATTAATTATGATTCTTTACTTCTTCTTAGGAATACTGGAAGATACTGGTTATATGGCAAGAGCTGCTTATGTTATGGACACAATTATGAGAGCCATGGGTCTTCACGGAAAAACCTTTATCTCTATGATTGTAGGTTTTGGATGTAATGTGCCAGGAATTATGGCAACTAGGACATTAGATAGTAAAAAAGACAGAATGATAGCCTTATTAATTAATCCATTTATGAGTTGTGGAGCAAAGTTAACTATTTATCTTGTGTTTATATCAGCATTCTTTGAAAAAAATGGTGGCTTAGTACTTTTTGCCCTATATGCCTAAAGGGGAATCATCATATTTTATTATGGAGCTTCCACCATATAGAATACCATCCTTTAGAAGTGTAGTTAGAGATATGTGGGATAAAGTATGGGACTTTATTAAAAGAGCCGGTACTATTATATTTTTAGTTATCTCTCTCTTATGGGTACTTTCTATTTTCCCTCTTGGTGTAGAGCAATATAGTCAGGCTAGTATTTTAGGTAGAATAGGTACGTTTATAGCTCCTATATTTAAGCCAGCTGGGTTTGGTACATGGCAAGCTTCCGTAAGTTTGTTTGCAGGAATTGCGGCAAAAGAAGCTGTAGTCGGCACTTTGGGAATGGTTTATGCTGGAATTGGTGAAGGAACAGAATTAGTTGTAGCACTACAAAATGTGTTTACACCATTAACCGCCCTATCTTTTATGACTATGGTATTACTATATACTCCTTGTGCAGCAGTAATTGCAACTGTTAGGAAAGAAACTAATTCATATATATGGCCAGTTTTTATGGTGATTTATACTTTTGCCATAGGATGGGTAGCTTCTGTTGCAGTTTACCAAATTGGAACTTTGTTAGGATTTTAAGGAGATGAGAATTTGTTAAAGGGTGTTTTAAAAGAAATAAATAATGCTAGTATATTTTCCCTATCTAAGATTGGAACAGCGTTAAATATATCAGAAGATATGGTAAATGAATTAGTCCATCAGTTAGTACGTATGGGATATTTGATTGAAGATATGGGATCCCCTACTTGCGAAACTAAATGTAGTGGATGCAGTATTAGTAGTTGCAACACAATCCCACTTAAGATGTACAGCGTTTCAAAAAAAGGTAAATCACTACTTAATAGTTTGGAATAAGTAATTTAGATCATGCAATTTGTACTTAATATGGGTTCACCTTAGGTGGACCTTTTTATTCTATGTAGAAATAAAATAAAAATACTATAATTATATGTTTAGAGAAACTTATATGGGTATAATGTTATTACAAGTAAATATTAAAAAATATTTAAATTATTTTTATATTTTACTTGACTGCAGTAGTATTGTAGTGTATAATGTATTCAAATAGAACTTTAATTACTACAACCC
>CAJDVD010000044.1_pt1 | contig 11396 bp, 14 predicted proteins | sample 7391361 | NCBI WGS metagenome assembly CAJDVD01 (sample SAMEA7055710, study PRJEB34461) | soil metagenome | biome: terrestrial ecosystem; feature: Peninsula; material: soil | place: Antarctica | collected 2016
AAATAACTTGGTGTCTAGAGATATTGTAAATAAACCAGAATTATTAATATACTTTCAGGAATTTGGAAAAGAAAATGATGATTGCCTTGTAGCTGAGATAGGCAATAAGATTGTTGGTGCTGTTTGGACTAGAATACTATCAGATATACCAAAAGGTTATGGCAATATAGATGATGAAACTCCAGAACTTTCAATTTCAGTTTACGAGGAGTATAGAAATATGGGTATTGGAATTAAATTAATGACTGAAATGTTAACTCTATTAAAGGAAAAAGAATATCAAAAAGTTTCTTTATCTGTACAAAAAGCTAATTATGCATCCGAAATGTATCTAAATTTAGGATTTGAGATTTTGAGAGAAACATCAGAAGAATATATTATGATCTTCAATTTAAATAAATGGCTTAGTTTTAAAGGTTAAACCATATTTATGTTGATAGTAGATTTAATAAAAAGGGTATTAATTATTTACAAAAGGGGATAGAAATATGAAAGTTAAAGGTTTATGGGATATGTATTTATAGGAAAGATTGGGACTTTCTCAGCTAAAAAAAATGGCTAATTTACCAGTAGATTTTATAAGTGCAGAAGAATCATTAATTAATAAAAAGATGATAAGAGAAGTCCATAAATCTGGTAAAGCCGTATTTGCCTGGACTATAAATGATGACTACAAGGCAGAAAGATTGTTTGAGCTGGGAGTAGACGGTATAATAACTGACTATCCAATAGAAATGGTTCCATTAAGAGATAAATATACAGAATATAATGAAATAGAATCTAACTAATTTAAATTAGTTAAATAATTCTAAGAGGTGAATGCTTTGTATAAGATTATGATTGTTGAAGATGACCGGATTATATCTAAATCCATAGCCAACCATTTAAAAAAATGGGATTATATGGTGAAGTCTGTAAATGATTTTAAAAATGTACTTGAAGAATTTGCAGACTTTGATCCTCACCTATTACTCTTAGATATTTCACTACCATTTTATAATGGATATCATTGGTGCACTGAAATAAGGAAAATATCAAAGCTTCCTATAATTTTCATTTCATCCACAAGTGAAAATATGAATATTATAATGGCAATGGATATGGGAGCCGATGACTTTATTGTTAAGCCCTTTGACTTAAGTGTGCTGGTAGCTAAGATAAACGCCTTGTTTAGAAGAACATATTCTTTTTCAAATCAGGTGGAAATATTAGAGCATAGAGGGGTAATACTTAATCTAGAGAATACTTGTGTATTATTCAAGAATCAAGAAGTAGAACTGACTAAAAATGAATTTAAAATATTAAAAGTATTAATGGTAAATATTGACAAGGTGGTTTCTAGAAATACACTTATGACTAAGTTATGGGAAACTGATAGTTTTATTGATGATAATACTTTAACTGTAAATGTAACAAGGCTTAGAAAAAAACTGGAAGAAGTTGGTATACATGATTTTGTAAAAACAAAAAAAGGCTTAGGATATATGGTGAGTTAAATGAAAGAAAAACATAATACAATAAGAATGTATCTAAAAGATAGAAGACAAGCCATATTTATACATTTAGTATTTATATTTATTTTTCTTGCAGTTTTTTCTGCATATAATCTACCTGTAAGAACAGTTTTTTATGCTTCTGCAATTTGTATAATTATTGGAGCTATATTTGTTATATATGATTTTTATAAGTATTACTCTAGACATATGAAGCTCATAGAGCTAGGGAACAATATAGCAGTTACCATGGACAATCTTCCAGAGCCTATTACACTGGAAGAAAAGGATTATCAAAATCTAATATATGCTTTAAACAGAGATAAAATGGATTTGATCCTTGAAGCAGATAAGAGAAATTCTGACTTACTAGAGTATTATACACTTTGGACCCATCAGATAAAGACTCCACTTACAGCCATAGACTTTTTACTTCAATCAAAAGATGAAGACATAAATTATGACTTAGAATTAGAAGTTTTAGAAATAGAAAAATATGTAGATATGGCTCTACAATACCTGAGAATAGATAATATGACTTCAGATTTAAAATTAGAAAAATACAAGATTCAGTCTATAATAAATAAAGCAGTAAAGTCTTACTCAAAACTGTTCATATATAAAGGTATATCATTAGATTTAAAAGAAAGTAATTTAACAGTAATAACAGATGAGAAATGGTTGCTTTTCGTTATAAAACAAATTTTATCAAATTCACTAAAGTATACTGAAAAAGGAAAGATTTCTATTTACATAGAAGAGAATATTTTAAATATAGAAGATACAGGAATTGGTATTTATAATGAAGATATTCCTAGAATTTTTGAGAAAGGATTTACAGGATATAGTGGTAGAACCAACGAAAAGTCCACCGGACTTGGACTCTATTTGTGTAAAAGGATTTTAAGTAATTTAGGTCATAAAATCACTTTGTCATCAAAAATAGACGTAGGAACCACAGTAAAAATAGATTTATCCAATAAAAATATGGAAATAGAGTAGTAACTTACAATAATGTAAGTTTAAATAGAGAAATGTAAGCCAAATCTAAGGCAATACATTTCTTTTTTGTTTATAATTAACTTAAGGCTTATAATTAAAGAATTATTTTAAAATGCCTTTAATTAGGAGGAGATCTAAGTGAAGAAAAATAAGAATCTTATTATAACAGTTCCTTTAACTTATATTATTACAAGCAGCATTACAAACTTTACAGATGATAAACTAGGACTTAAAAACTATAATCCTTTTTCAAATGGTATTAATTCAAAATTTGTCTTAAGTTTTGCTTTATGGATGATTATATTTTTTATAACTTATTCAATTATTAACTCAATATTCTCTAATAAAACCAAGGAAAGCAATAATAATTAATAATAAATCGGCAGTGAAATGGAGGAACGAAAATGGAACTTTTAACAGTAAAGAATCTAAAGAAAATATATACTACAAGATTTGGAGGTAACCAAGTCAAAGCACTTTCTGATATTACATTTACAATAGAAGAAGGTGAATACGTAGCCATAATGGGAGAATCTGGTTCTGGTAAAACTACCCTTTTAAATATAATAGCTTCTCTTGATAAACCTACCAGTGGAGAAGTTATTTTAAAAGGAAATGATATTGTAAAAATGAAAGAAAAAGGCTTGGCAGAATTCCGCCGTAATCATCTTGGATTTGTATTTCAAGATTTCAATTTACTGGATACATTTTCATTGGAGGATAATATCTATTTGCCTCTTGTATTGTCAGGCACTGAATATCAAGATATGAAAAGTAGAATAGATCCAATTGCAAAAGAATTAGGTATAAGTGATTTACTTTCAAAATTCCCTTATGAAGTATCAGGAGGAGAAAAACAAAGAGCAGCAGTAGCTAGGGCTCTAATTACTAATCCAGAAATAATATTAGCAGATGAACCAACTGGAGCCCTTGATTCAAAATCTTCAAGCCAATTACTTGAAATATTTTCAAAAGTGAATATGAAGGGTCAAACAATTTTGATGGTAACTCATAGTGTAAAAGCTGCCAGTCATGCAGGCAGAGTATTATTTATTAAAGATGGAGAGATATTTCATCAGTTATATAAAGGTAGTTTATCCAATGAAGAAATGTTCCAAAAGATATCTAATACACTGACTATTATAGCATCTGGAGGGAAAAAAGATGAAAAATAGTTTATATAGAAAGCTTGCATGGACAAATATAAAGAATAATAAAAACACATATTTTCCTTATATATTCTCTTCAATAGTTATGGTGGCTTTATTTTATATACTTTATGCAATAACTTATGAAGTAGATAGAGGTACTTTTTTCGGAGATGTTACTATGGCCACTATACTTCACTTAGGAGTATACATGACAGCTTTATTCTCAGTAGTATTTATATTTTATATAAATAGCTTTTTATTAAAAAGAAGACAAAAAGAACTAGGACTATATAGGGTTCTTGGAATGGAAAAAATCCATATAAATAAAGTCTTATTCTATGAAGTAATATATTCAGGAGGATTTTCAATAATTACAGGCATATTATTTGGAGTCTTATTTAGTAAATTAATGTTTGCAATTCTATTGAATATGCTAAATCTTGACACGGCCATTAAATTAACTGTTTCTTTAAAACCAATATTATATACTATAGTCCTATTCCTTATAATATATAGTTTAGAAATTATATTTAACATAATCAGTATAAATAGAATTAATCCAATTGATTTGTTAACTGGAGGTCAGAAAGGTGAAAAAGACCCTAAATCAAATTGGATATTAGGATTAGTAGGTCTCATATCTTTAGGACTGGGATACTATAAAGCCCTTTCTATAGAAAATCCTATTATAGCTATTGATTCATTCTTCCTATCTGTTTTATTAGTAGCTGCAGGAACATATTTTATATTCACATCAGGAAGTATAGTGTTATTAAAGATGCTTAAAAAAAATAAAAAGTTTTATTATAACAAGAAAAACTTTATATCCACTTCAAATATGATTTACAGGATGAAACAAAATGCAGTAGGTCTATCAAATATAGCCATACTTAGCACAGCTGTATTATTAGTGCTTTCTACAACTATTTCACTTTATGTAGGCATAGATGATTCTATGACTTCTCGTTATCCTAAAGAAGTAATGACACATTATATTTACCAGGATCAAGACACAGATAAAATTGAAAGTGTTATTTTACAGTATGCAAAAGAGGAAAATGTATCCATTAAAGATCCCTTAAATTATTTGAATACAAATTTTCTAGCAACTTTTAAAAACAAACAGTTAGTAGTTGAAGGGAATCCTACCATTGAAAGTATAGTTGATATTTATGCAGTAGCAGTCTTTACCCTAGAAGACTATAACAGAATTCATGCTGAAAATCTTACATTGAATAAGGGAGAAGTATTCATAAGCACAAATACAAAAGAATTTAATGATGAAAGATTAATATTATTAGATAAAGAATATACAGTTAAAAGAAAATTAGAAAAAGTGAAGTTTTTATCTGATCCTACATTTAATGGAATAAATATTATAGTAAATAGCATGGAAGAGCTGAATTCAATAATTACAACCCTAAATACTATAGAAAAGGATCACAAGCAAATCAATTTGTACTACGATTATCACTTCGACCTGGATGGGGAAGTAGATAATAAAATTAGCTTTGCATCTACACTAAAGAATAGATTAATAGATTCAATAGGAAATGTAGAAGGAGTTGAAGATAGAAATTCACAAAGGCAAAGCTATTTATCTATATTTGGTAGCCTTTATTTCATAGGCATATTCTTAGGAACACTATTTATGGTTGCAACAGTTCTCATAATTTATTACAAGCAAATCTCAGAAGGATACGAAGACCGTCATAGATTTAAAATACTTCAAGAAGTTGGAATGAGCAAGGATGAAGTAAAGAACAGTATAAGAAGTCAAATATTACTAGTGTTTTTCCTGCCTCTTTTAACTGCTACTATTCATATAATGGTGGCATTTCCCTTAGTCAGTAAGATTTTGGCCATATTAAATCTAAATAATACCAAATTATTTTTAACATATACAGGTATTGTAATTTTAGTATTTAGTATAGTCTACAGCTTAGTATATAAATGGACTTCCAAAGTATATTATAAAATAGTCAATTAATTTGATATAATCCTTATACCCACTAGACTTTGATAATTTGGAGGAACGCATATGAAATTAGTATTTTTAATAGGAAATGGATCAGTAGGTAAGATGACTGTAGGTCAAGAACTTATGAAAATTACAGATTTAAGATTATTTCATAACCATATGACAATTGAGCCAGTACTCGAAATATTTGGAAGTTTTAATGTTCCTGTAATAAGTAAACTTCGAGAAATTATTTTTGAAGAATTCTCTGCATCAGATAATTATGGACTAATCTTTACTTTTATGTGGGATTTCGATGATAAATCTAATTGGGATTATGTTGAACATGTAAAAGGGGTATTTAAGAAAAATAATTCTGAGATTTATTACGTAGAACTTGTTGCATCTCAAGAAATTAGATTAGAGAGAAATATCACTGAAAACAGGCTGAAAAACAAAGTTTCCAAACAAGATGTTGAAGCTTCCAATGAGAGAATAATTAATGAAGATAAGAACTATCGCTGTGAGAGTTATGATGGAGAAATAACATTCCAAAATTATATAAAAATAGACAACTCCCATATATCTGCAAGAGATACTGCACAAATGATAAAGGAATATTTTAAACTATAAATTCATTTATAAAATCATATTTAGGAGGATTCATTTTATGATAATAAGGCCTATTAAGAATGAAGAAATATATTTGTTAGAAGATTTTTTATATGAAGCCATATTTCAGCCAGATAAAAATAACTTGGTGTCCAGAGACATTGTAAATAAACCAGAATTATTAATATACTTTAAGGAATTTGGAAAAGAAAATGATAATTGCCTTGTAGCTGAGATAGACAATAAAATTGTTGGTGCTGTTTGGACTAGAATACTATCAGTTATTCCAAAAGGTTATGGCAATATAGATGATAAAACTCCAGAGCTTTCCATTTCCGTTTACGAGGAACATAGGAATATGGGTATTGGAAAGAAATTAATGATTGAAATTTTGACCCTATTAAAAGAAAAAGGATATAAAAAAGTTTCTTTATCTGTACAAAAAGCTAATTATGCATCCAAAATGTATCTAGATTTAGGATTTGAGATTTTGAGAGAAACATCAGAAGAATACATTATGATCTTCAATTTAAATATATAGCTTAATTGTTAAGAAGGAGATGTATAAATAGTGGCATACATTTTAGTAGTATTATTTGTAGTTACAATTTTTTTAGCCATACAATATAAGACTGATATTAATCATGCATATAAAAGACTTAATCTTTATAATATAAAGGTCATCAATACTGACTATGGAAAGATGAGTTATATGGATGAAGGAACTGGTGAAGTAGTACTAATATTTCATGGGATTTTCGGTGGATATGATCAGGGTTTTGGATCCTTAAAAAACATTGTAGGAGATAATTATAGGAAAATAGCACCATCACGATTTGGTTATCCTGGATCTGATTTACCATTTGAACCAACTCCAGAAAATCAAGCAAAGTCTTTTTTAAACTTATTAGATCAGCTTGGAATTAATAAGACATATATTATCACAACTTCTGCGGGAAGTGCAGCGGGAATTAAATTTGCAGTTGATTATGCCAAAAGAGTCAAAGGCTTAATTTTGCTTTCATCTTCAGTTCCTAATGTTAGAAAGACAAAGGATGAAATACATGGAATGACAGGACCACCAGCATTTCTTCTAAATGACTTTTTAATGTGGCTTTCCACAAAGCATTTTGGGTTTGTGTTTAAATCTATGTTTGCATCAGATATAGATAAATCTGTGTATGAAACTATGCTTCCAGTGAATCCTCGTAAAAAAGGTATAAAAGCGGATGAAACAATATCAAATATAGATATGGATATAAATTTTGATGATTATAAAATCGAAAAAATAGAAGCTCCAATTTTAGTAGTTCATGCTAAAGATGATCCAATGACAAAATATGAAAACATGGAGAAATTTATTAGCCTAACAAATGCTAAAACTGCTATCTTTGGAACAGGAGGACATTTAATAACAGGTCATAGTGAAGCTGTTACAGATGCAATAAAAGAATTTATAGAAGAAACTAAGTGAGAGATTATATTATTTACTAAATAGTATAAAGAAGGAGTAGATAGTTTGAATAAAATTGGACATATTATACAAGAGATGATTCAGTATGAAACTGGTGTACCTCATAGAATAAATCATTTTTTAAAGGTCTATGGATTTGCTAAAGCTATTGGAGAACAAGAAGACATAGACCAAGAGACTCAGCACATATTAGAAGTAACTGCTGTAATGCATGATATAGGAATTAAAATCAGTTTAGAAAAATTCAATTCATCATCAGGACATTATCAAGAAATTGAAGGACCTCCTATAGCTAGAGAAATCTTAGAAAAATATAAATATGATAGTAAATTTATAGATAGAGTATGCTTTTTAATAGCCCATCACCATTCTTATGATAATATTCAAGGAATAGATTATCAAATTCTTGTTGAAGCTGATTTCTTGGTAAATATATATGAAAATGAAATGGAAATAGATAAAATCAGATCTATAAAAGACAGGATATTTAAAACTAAAACAGGGAATGATTATTTGGATAGGATGTTTTTATAGTAAGGTTGATGATATTAGGAGGAAATAAGATGGCCTTTGATTATGATTTAGATTTTGAAAATATCAACTTTAGGGATCAACCTGAACTCTACAGTGTAGGTAGAGGAGAACAAGGAGTTTTATTGGTGGAGCCCTATAAAAGTGAAATTCTTCCACACTGGAGATTCAAAAGTCCTGAGATAGCGAAAGAATCATCAGATAAAATTTATGATATGTATCTGAATTATAAAGAAAAAGGTGACTTTATTGGGATGGATATGGCAAGAAAATTTCTTCAAATGGGATATACAAGATCCCGACGCTATGCAAATCATAAGAGTGGGAAAAAATATGATAAAAATGGTGAAGTTATGGAAAGGGAAATAGATGAGGAAAAAGCAAAGTCAGCTACCATTTTTCAAGAAAAATGGAAAATTGTGCGTGAAGACCAAGATTATTTGAAGTTAAAAAAGGCACATCAGAAAAAGTATTCATAACTTAAAAATAATGGAGGTCAGCTTATGAAATTAGTGTTTTTAATTGGAAATACATCAGTAGGTAAAATGACTGTAGGTCAAGAACTTATGAAAATTACAGATTTGAGATTATTTCATAACCATATGACTATTGAGCCAGTTATGGAAATATTTGGAAGTTTTAATACAAGCGTAATAAGTAAACTAAGAGAAGTTATTTTTGAAGAATTCTCTGCATCAGATAATTACGGATTGATATTTACATTTATGTGGGATTTTGATGATAAATCTAACTGGGATTATGTTGAACATGTAACAAAAATATTCAAAAATCATGGTGCTGAAATTTATTATGTAGAACTTGTTGCTTCTCAAGAAATAAGGCTACAAAGGAATATAACTGAAAATCGTTTAAAAAATAAGACTTCAAAACAAGATATTGAATCTTCTAATGAGAGATTAATAAGTGATGATAAGAATTATAGGTGTGTTAGTCATGATAAGGAAATAATGTTCAAGAATTATATAAAAATAGATAACTCCCATATATCTGCAAAAGATACTGCAGAGATGATAAAGGATTACTTTAAATTATAAATTTTAAATAATTATAAAGTAAAACATAAACTCTGGACTGTTTAAATGTTCCAGAGTTTATGCTTTATATATTTATTTTATTACAAACCTTCTCCACTAAGTTCGCTTGCTTCAATCATCCATTTTTCTAGCAAGCCTTCAGATTTAATTTTAGCTAATATTTCATTTAATTTTTGTGTTAGTTCCTCGTCTCCTTTTGTAACTGCTATAGCAACTCCACCAGTACCACTATCAATGATTAAATTTTCTATTAGCATTAAATCATTATTTACCATTGCAAAAGACTCAGCAACAGGTGTTTCCATAATTGCACTGTCAATTTTTTTGGTCTTCAAGTTCATAATGATATCTGCATTATTGCTCAAGCTTTTTGCAGTTGCATCTTTAATATCTTCTTTTACTATTTCTTCCTGAGTTGTACCCATTTGTACTCCTATACTTATGCCTTCTAAATCTTCAAGTTTAGTAATTTCTGATTTATCGTCTTTATGAATCAAAACAGAAAGATTTGCTTCATAATAAATATCTGTGAAATTAGCATCTCTATCAGGATCTGGATTCATAGTAGCAATAATCATATCCATCATTCCAGTTCCAAGTCCAGCTAAAAGATTATCAAAATCCATATCTTTTATCTCTAATTCTACTCCTAATTCCTCTGCTATATACTTAGCAATTTCAATATCAAGCCCTACAATTGAATCTTTTCCATCTATCATTGTATGAAATTCAAAAGGTGGATAATCTGCACTGGTTCCAAGTACAATCTTACCGCTGGCAATAATTTTATCTAATGACGTAGTTTCTGTTCCTGTATTATTTGCAGGATCTTTTGTATCATTTACTTTATCTGTTCCACATGCTGTTAAAACCATACTAAAAACTATAATTAATACTAAAAATAAACTAATCTTCTTTTTCATTTTAATACCCCCTATAAAATATTATGTTTAAATATAAAAAAACTCGCCTCTCATGTAAATAAGAGGCGAGTAATATACCCGCGGTGCCACTCTAATTGTATTCTAAGTAATAAGAATACATCTCGAATCAAATAACGCTTTGAATGCGGGAAAAGATACTTAACCTTAGGTTTTTCTCCAGTCCATTTCAGCAACTCTTTACTGTTAAATTATAATTAGATGATTTAATAAATTTTACTTACGGAGGTTTAAAAATGAAAAAGCGATTTATTAGTATTATAGCGATCATTCTTATCATATCTTTGCTACCTGCTGCATCATTTGCAGCCCCAAAATCAGCTCCACTTGTGAACATATCAGGTGAAGTAAAAGCAGAATATAAAGTAGCGGATGTTTTGGGAACTATATTGAGAATTTACCCGGAATTTCTACCAGAGATTCTTGACCTAGTCTTACCTAAAGATTTAGCTTTAAGAGACATTACAATTGAACAATTATCCAAATTGGATGGTGAGGATGTAATCCAGTTAGTAGATAAGTTAGGATTACTTGATCTAATATTAGAAAACTTTAATCCAAAAAAGATTATAGAATTAATTCCTAATATACCAAAGGAAATGAAAGAACTTTTAATAAAGATTGTACCAAACTCAATATCCAATCAGATTTCATTACCAGGCACAATTATTACTGTGAAAGACGATAAAGGACGAATTGTTACAATGAAGATAGCCGACTTAAAAGGCTCTTACAAGTTAAGTATTCCCGGAAATTATGAAGTTGAGTATAAAGCTCATGGCTTTGAAACCAAAAGAATCATAGCGTCTCAGATACCAGATACAATACTTCTTATTCCATAAAGGAAAGGTTACAGGAGTAGACTATAAACCTATAGCAGGTACAAAAGTTACTGTTCTAACATCAGAAGGCGAACTTTCGACTTTTACCGATTCGAATGGAAAGTATGAAATTAAGGGTGTGAAACCTTTATTGCCAGGTTTGGCAGGAGGAATAGGAGCTCATACTGTTTTCTTTGATAAAGAATTTTACAGTCCCGCAAGTTCAACTGCAATATTTATTTTCGGCCAGTCAATAATGAACAAGAAATTAGAATTTTAATAGAACCGAGGCTAACAACAACTTTGGATCAGACCATAGAAAAATATAAGATCAATCTAAGATAATTAATAAGCTT
>CAJDVD010000062.1_pt1 | contig 11135 bp, 15 predicted proteins | sample 7391361 | NCBI WGS metagenome assembly CAJDVD01 (sample SAMEA7055710, study PRJEB34461) | soil metagenome | biome: terrestrial ecosystem; feature: Peninsula; material: soil | place: Antarctica | collected 2016
TAGTAGGTGCAGGTGGTATAGGGCAGATTATGTGGAGGGATTTAAATCACTTAAGATATGATAATTTAGCTACCTTAATCCTTATACTATTTTTTACTATATTATTAATTGATATTTTAAGTTTATATATTAGAAATAAATTAATGAATTATAATTTAAATTTCAAGTCTATTAAATCATATAGAAATTTTAAACTAACCAAATTAATCCTAATGCCTATTGTTATGATTGGGCTGATATTAGTGCTTTATAAATCACTAAATATATCTTATGATAGATTATTACTTGGAATGCAGCAGGGCAAGCAAATTATATCCAGAATGGTAAGAATAGATATCTCATATTATCCTAAATTAATCCATGGAATTAAAGAAAGTTTGTTTATTGCACTTTTTGCAACATTAGTAGGTGCATTATTTGCAATAGTGATTTCTTATTTAACTGCATATAATACATCTCCAAAGAAAAGTATTTCATTATTATTTAAAATCATAATAAATATCCTTAGAACTTTTCCATCTATAATTACTGCAATAATTTTCTTTAGAGGAGTAGGAGCTGGACCTTTAGCAGGAGCCATGGCATTAAGTATATATACAACTGGAGTATTAACTAAAATGTATAGCGAAGTATTAGAAAGCACGGAAAAGAATATTAAAGATAGTATTATAGTAACTGGGGCTTCAAATGTAGAAGCCTATGTAAATGGATTAATTCCACATACTTTTCCAACATTTATAAGTCTTGCTCTATATAGGTTGGAATCTAATATTAGAACTTCTACTATTTTAGGCATTATTGGAGCTGGAGGTATAGGAACCGCATTATCTCAAAATATAAATTGGAGGAATTGGGAACAAGTAGGATTTTTATTGCTTGGGATTTCTTTAATGGTAATTATAATAGATAAGATAAGTCAATATATAAGAAAACGAATAATATAAAAAAATGTCATCCCTAGGGATGACATTTCTATTAATAAAATCTATCTATATATTCTTCGTAACTCATTTCTCTATCATTAAATGAATCTGGTTTGATTTCTATAATTCTATTAGCTATAGTTTGCATAAATTGGTGGTCATGAGAAGCAAATAACACATTACTCTTATAATCTCTAAGACCATTATTTACAGCTGTTATTGACTCTAAGTCCAAGTGATTTGTAGGTTGTTCTAAAACTAATACATTTGAATTACTAAGCATCATTCTAGATAACATACATCTTACTTTTTCTCCACCAGATAATACTTTAGCCTGTTTTAAAGCTTCTTCTCCTGAGAATAACATTCTACCTAAAAATCCTCTTAAGTATATTTCTGATTGTTCTTCAGAGAATTGTCTTAACCAATCCACTAAGTTTACATCTACACCAGCAAAGTACTGATTATTATCTTTAGGGAAATAAGATTTAGTGATCGTTTGGCCCCATTTGAAGCTTCCACTATCTGCTTCCACATTACCCATTAATATTTCAAATAAAGTAGAAATAGATTTTTCATTACCAATAAAAGCAATTTTATCACCTTTATTTACTCTAAAACTAACATTATTTAAAACTATTTCACCATCAATTGTTTTAGAAATTTCTTCTACAGTTAATATCTCATTACCAACTTCTCTTTCTATTGCAAATCCAACAAAAGGATATCTTCTAGTTGAAGGTTCTAAATCGTCCAGTGTAATTTTATCTAATAACTTTTTACGAGATGTAGCTTGTTTAGATTTAGAAGCATTTGCACTGAATCGTGTAATAAATGCTTGAAGATCTTTTATTTTTTCTTCTTTTTTCTTGTTTTGATCCTTTGATAATTGTAACATTAACTGGCTTGATTCATACCAGAAGTCATAGTTACCTGCAAACATTTTAATCTTACCAAAGTCGATATCTACCATATGGGTACATACCTCATTTAAAAAATATCTATCATGAGATACTACTATAACAGTACCTTCAAAGTTACCTAAGAATTCTTGTAGCCATTTTATACTTTTTAAATCTAAATGGTTAGTAGGCTCATCCAAGATTAAAATTCCAGGTTTGCCAAATAAAGCCTGAGCAAGTAGAACTTTTACTGTTTCATTACCATCTAAATCTTTAACTTTATTTTCATGTAGCTCTGTTCCGATACCTAGTCCTTGAAGTAATGATGAAGCTTCTGCCTCTGCACTCCAACCATCCATCTCTGCAAATTCTCCTTCTAGTTCAGATGCTTTAATACCATCTTCATCATTGAAGTCTTCCTTTGCATAAATAGCATCTTTCTCAGCCATGATTTCATATAGTCTTTTGTTTCCCATTATTACAGTTTCTAATATTCCAATATCATCAAATTCGAAATGGTCCTGTTTTAATTCTGACATACGCATATTTTTCCCTATTGAGATATCGCCTGTATCAGGCTCAATTTCACCAGTAAGAATTTTCAAGAATGTACTTTTCCCAGCCCCATTAGCCCCTATAACGCCATAGCAGTTACCGGAGTTAAAAACTAAATTAACGTCCTCAAACAGTTTTTGAGAACCATATCTTAGACTTACATTATTAACACTAATCAATTGCAATCATCCTTCTCTAAAATTTATTATCACTACATTATAGCATAGAAAAAGCAAAAAGATACGGATAAAAGGAAAATAGTTTATATTATTTACAATTAAGTTACAGTATTGAGATAAAGCAGAAATATAAATCTTTTGTGATATAATTAACGTACATAATATAATTATAAAGGAGAGTATAAATATGACTATTACAGCAGAAGAAAGAATATGTCCATTATGTGGTGGGGATAATAATTGTCAGCATAATAATGATTGTTGGTGTGTTGATGTTGAGGTACCAAAATATATAATAGAAATGATTCCAGAAGAAGAAAGAGGCAAAGCTTGTATATGTAAATCTTGTGTAGAGAAATATACAAAGAAATAATTATAAGGTAGGTAATATTGATGAATGATTTAATGAGAACTGTACTTATAATAGTAGTAAGTAGCTTTATTTTTAATTTAATATTCCATCAATTATATAAAATTAATAGAGGATTATTCTCTTTTACTAAGAAGATTCCTGAAAAATGGAAGGGTAATTGGATAATAAGATGGATAATAATGATTGTAATAATGACTATAATATCTGTACTAGTTGTAATGGTTGGCTTAAACGATACCATAGGAAAAATCATTATAGGATTTTTCATTAGTTTTACTGATCTAATATTAAGAAAACCAAAACAAATTAATTAACAATTTTACCTAGAGATGGGAGGTCAGATAATGAGAAAAAAATTCATTGTAGTTATTCTTATAGGCATTTTAATCATAATATTCGGACTATCTAATAAAGGGTTACATATATTAGAGGAAGAAAAAGATCAATTATCTGATGAAGTAACACAATTAGAAGAAATGATTGTAGAAAAAGATCATAGGATCGAACAATTAGAAAAGTTAAATGAAAATAAAACTGAGAAATTGAAAGAGCTTACAGAGACTGTCAAGATGGTTAGAGCTTCATCCTATGCAAGACTAGATGATTATGAAGATATATTTGATTATTTAGAAGATAAATATAAAATTCATTCAGAGTATGTAATTGAGGATGATTGGTATGTTATTAATGATGACTACTTCCAAATAGAATTATTAGGCTATGAAAATGCTAAAAAGGTAGACTTCTATATCCAAAGATTAGAGTCAAATGAGGAGGAAATATTAGTATTTAGTGATAGAAAATCAAAGGATGGATGGATATACACAGATAATAATATTAGTGAAATAATAGAAAAACATAAGGAACCTTTAGTAACTGGAGGTTTCTCATATAAGGCTAATTTCTTGATTTATGCTAAAGTAACCCTAAGAAATGGAAAAGTTATAAGAACTTCTAAATTGCCAATATATAATAAATAGGATATTTAATATATGAATTCTAAATTTTAAGGAGAATTAAAATGAGAAAACTCTTGTTAGTTTTATTAATAATAATTATAAGCTTAACTACAATATCTTGTAAAAATACAGAGGATGTTACTGAACCACCAGTTACAACCATTGAAGAACCAACTGTTGAAGAGAAGCCAGATTTACCTGTAGTTTCAGATAAGAACCTGATGACCAGTACTGCTGAAGAATATGGTATAACTCATGATAATTACCCTAAAATTGATGGATCTACTTCTACTTTAGACTTATCAAGACAGATTAATATGACTATGTATAAAAGTGAAGAAAATGGGAATTTCCCTAGCCAAGCATCTAAAACTGTGCCTTCATATAAGCTTCTTATAGATGGAGATGTGGATCTTATAATTGTACCCTATGCATCTCAAGATGTTTTAAATCTAGCGAAGGTAGGAGGAGTAGAATTGGAATTCATACCTGTAGTTGCAGAAGCCTTAATATTTATTACACCTATAGAAAATGAAACAAAAAATATTACCATGGAACAGGTTAGGAAATTCAGATAGTGGTAGTCAATCCCAATTGGATAACTTAGTATTAGAGAATAAAGATATGCATCCAGATATACAAAAGAACTTTGTTGTACTAAATATGGAAGACCTACTTTACCAGGTAGCTTCTTACCATAATGGTGGTTTAGAAGGAAAACCAACTAATAGCTATGCAGTAGGCTATACTCTATATACCTATTTAAAAAATATGGATTATATAACAGGAATAGGCGAAAGTTTAAATATCCTAGCGTTTGAAGGTGTTGTTCCTTCAGAAGAAACTATTGCAGATGGTTCATATTCTTTAACAGATGGATATTATGCTGTAGTAAGAAGCGACTTACCAAATGATCATAGTGCAAGAAAAATAATTGATTGGTTAAAATCTGAAGATGGGAAGGCAAAGATTAGACAATTAAAACTTATACCTAAATAATAGGTTAAAAGAAGATTAAAAATAATGAGTACAATGTACTCGTTTATTTTTTGACATAAGCAAATTATGTGCTATACTATTTAGGTAATAGATTTAAATATATATTAATATTTCGGCTCAAAATTTTTGAGAGATTGGGGAAACCTGTATTAAAGGTGAATCCTGGATAGATATAGGTAGGGACATTTAAATTCCCGAACTGGTCAACTAACCCCATAGAAGTGCTCCAAACGTTGGGCATTATCAATTTGATTTTGTCAGCGTTTTTTTTGTGTTTATTAATATAAAAGAGGGGGTTTGTTGTGAATAAGAGATCATACATTTCATTTGCTTTTTTATTTACATTTTGGATAATTATTTCAGGGTCTGCAGATATACAGCATATTATAGTTGGGATTTTTCTTTCAGCAATAACTGTATGGTTTTGGCAAGATTTGAGCCCAAAGCTACCTAGCGTATTGTCTTTTAGGGAACTGCTGCATTTTGGTCGTTGTATAGTGATGTTGATAGTGTATGTAATCAAATCTAATATAGAGGTAGCAAAGATATTGTTATTTTCCAACAAGTCAGTAACTCCAATATTTTTAGAGATGGACCTTGGTGTTACAAGTAACTGGGGAAGAGTATTTTTGGCTAGTTGTATAACCATTACACCTGGAACCATTACAATTGATTTTGACCCAGAAACTAGTATGTTTAATATACATGCTCTTACAATAGACAATGGAGTAAATTTGTACTATTGGAGTATGGTTACTGAAATTGAGAATTTGGAAAGACTGATACAAAGGAGGGAAGCCAATGCTGCTAATACTGGCAGGATTTATGATTCTAATTCTATTAGTACTACTGAGAGCGATGATCGGACCGACAGTAATTGATCGTTTGATTGCTATAAATGCTATTAGTAGTATGGTAAGCATGATTATCTTATTATTGGCTTTTTATAAAAATGAGTTTGAGTTTATCGATATAGCACTTGTATTTATGTTGTGTGGATTTGTAGGAGTACTTTGGATAATTAAAGTGCTTACTCCTAGTGTTTGGAATTTCACCATGCCAAGTTTAAAAGAATTAGAAGAAGATAGAAAAGGAGGTCCTTCCAATGATTAAAGTCATAGCCATGATATGTTTTGTTGGATCACTTTTGGCATTTGGATTAGGAACTCTAAGTTTATTTAGATTTCCAGATGCTTATACCAGAATGCATGGAGTAAGTATAGGAGATACTCTTGGGGTTGGACTTATGGGAATAGGGCTTATGTTACTTAGTCCTAACTGGATGTTACGATTTAAACTTTTAGCGATTTTAGTATTGTTTTGGATTATTAATCCTACAATGACACATTTAATAGCTAAGGCAGCTGTAATTCACGGAACGGAACCTTCAAAAACTACGACGATGAGAAAGGAGTAATATTATGGGATTTATAGCTGTTGATTATTGGATTATGGTATTACTTTTCATGTTAGTCGCTGCAGCTTTGGCTATATTTTTTATTAAGGATTTAGTGCATGCAATAATTATTTATGGTGCATATACTTTGACTATGGCTTTAATTTGGCTTCAGATGAACAGTCCGGATCTTGCTATTACAGAAGCTGCGGCTGGAATTTGTATGACCATTTTTATGATGGTAGTTATTTTCCGTACCAATAGGGAGGAGGAAGATCAGTGAAGATTAAGAATTTACTAATTCTCATCATAACTCTATTGTCTATATTTGGAGTATTGTTTGCAGTAGCCGAACTACCACCTTTTGGAATGGCTGACAATCCTATACATAATCAGGTATCAGAAAAATATACAACTGAATCTTTAGAAGATACAGGTATCAATAATATGGTAGCAGGAATTGTACTTGATTACAGAGCCTACGATACTATGTTTGAAACAATAGTATTATTCACTGCAACCTTGGCTGTTGTAATTACATTAAAACCATTCAAAAAAGAGGAGGACAATTAAATGAGAGATTTTATTGTTAAGCGAATAGCTGCTTTAATTGTGCCTTTTATTTGTATATATGGATTTTATGTAATTCTTCATGGTTCTTCTTCAGCAGGAGGAAGCTTTGCAGGAGGCATAATAGTGGGTCTTGGATTTATAGCATTTGCTACTATTTATGGTTTAGAAAGAGGAAAAGAATTGATTCCAGAAAAAGTTCTTGTATGGATAGAAAGTTATGGTACTCTTTGGTATGGAATCATAGGAATGATTGGAATATTTATGGGTGCTCCTTTTTTGGCTAATAAGATTGCAGGTGTTAGTCTTGGTATACCGGGAAGCCTGACTTCTGGAGGAATTATCGCTCTCTTAGGTCTTGGTGTTGGTATTAGAGTAGCCAGTACTATGATAACTTTATTTTACACAATGAAAGGGGAATAGCATTGAAGATATTACTTGAAAAACTTATAGTAAACTATCCATATACAATTGCTGTTCTTTTATTTTTTATAGGAGCTTTAATTGTGTTAACTAAATCTAATTTGTTTAAAAAATTAATTGGAATTAATATTATGGAAAGTTCTATTTTTATTATGTTTGTTGGTTCTGCATATATTAGAGGTGGAGCTGTACCAATGATAAATAATGCAGCACAGCATGAAATTTATGTTAATCCACTACCATCAGCCTTAATGTTAACTGGGATAGTAGTTAGTGTTAGTGTAACAGCTTTTGCTTTGGCACTTATTATTCGATTACATAAAACATATGGAACTACAGATGCTACAATAATAGCGAAAATGAGAAGTGAGGAGGTAAAAGATTGATATCTACGATTAAAACAAACTTACCAATATTTGTTGTCATTATTCCTTTGTTTATAGCTTTTATTTTACCTACATTTGCTCGTCGTCTAAAGTTAGTAGAAGGTTTAATTATCTCTGTTGAGACTTTGTGGCTCATCAGTGCAATATATTTAGCTTATTTAGTCCTATTACAAAATGGTACACCTATAATTTATAGTTTGGGAGGTTGGGTTGCTCCATGGGGTATAGAGCTAAAAGTAACTAGCCTATCGGCATTTTTCTTGCTGGTTATAACTGGTGTTACTTTACCAGTCACCATATTTTCAAAAGGAAATCTTGGTGAAGAAGTAGGTACAAACCAAAGGGTCACTCGATTTTATGTACTTTTATTACTATTAGGTGGTGCTATGGCAGGGATGGCCGTAACAAATGATATGTTTAACGTATTTGTTTTGGTGGAAGTAGCTACTTTAAGCTGCTGTGCATTAGTAAGTGCACGTAACCATCCTGGAGCTGCAGATGCGGCTTTTAAATATTTGATCTTAGCAACTTTAGGTTCCACTTTAGTACTTGGTGGGATTGGTTTTATATATATTATAACAGGACATTTAAATATGGGTTTTGCTCATCAAGAGCTTATCCAAGTTTGGCAGAATAGCCCTCATCTTATATGGATGGCGATGACCTTTATATTAGTTGGATTTGGAGTTAAATCTGCACTTTTTCCATTACATATTTGGTTACCAGATGCTCATTCCAGCGCACCAACTCCAGGTAGTGCTATTTTATCAGGTCTTGCTGTGAAAGGTTATATAATCTGCTTATTAAAATTTATGTATGATGTATTTGGACAGAATTTGATGGAACAATTTAATTTACACAAAATATTAGTATTAGCAGGAATGATTGCTATTATTGCTGGTTCTTTATTTGCCCTTACACAGGATGAATTAAAGCGAAGACTAGCTTATTCTACTGTTGCTCAAGTAGGTTATCTTTTCTTGGGCTTAGGATTAATGAATACTAAAGGTATGACTGGAACCCTGTTTTATTTAGGTAGTCATGCAGTAATCAAATCATCCTTATTTTTAGCAGCGGGAGCTATGATTGCTGCCACAGGAAAGAAAAAGATTAGTGATTTGGCAGGTATAGGTAGAAAGATGCCTATAACTATGGCAGTATTTACAATAGGAAGTTTAAGCCTTATAGGTATACCTTTATTTTCAGGTTTTATTGGAAAATGGTACTTGCTTCTTGGAAGTTTAGAGTCTGGGAATATTCTTTCAGTAGCAGTAATAATACTTGGAAGTGTATTGTGTGCAGCTTATCTCCTTCCAATTATACGAATTGCATACTTCGAACCAGCACCAGAAGAAGATTTGAAAGACCCTGGTTTACCACAAAAGATAGCTCTTATTATGTTGGCTTTAGCTGTGGTAGTTTTAGGAACTATACCAGGACCTATATTAGAATTAGCTAAAAGAGCTGCAGTTGAGCTTTTAATGATCCAGTAGAGGAGGTATTAAATGATTAATCTTATTTTGGCTTTATTAAGTGGAATACTTGGTGGTTTAATTATTGCAATAATTCCTCAGGTCAGAAATCGCATACGCAATCTTATAGTTTTATTCTTTCTTGTAGTTGGTACTATTTTTAGCTGGAGAGTTGCTTTATTAGTATTTGCAGGTAAGACTGTAAGAATAGCTGGTGAAATTGCAGGATTCTCTTGGAGTTTTGCTCCTGATCCATTAAGTGCAGTTTTTGGACTTATAGCTACCACTTTATGGATTTTTGCAGCTGTATATTCTTTTGGATATATGGATAAAAAACACAAACAACGGACTTATTATTCGTTTTTTCTTATAGCATTTAGTGTAACTCTTGGAGTTGCTTATTCTGGTAACCTTATAGTTTTGTATTTATTTTATGAAGTGTTAACATTTGTTACCTATCCTTTAGTAATTCATGAGCGTTCACCTGAGGCCATGAAAGCTGGATCGAAATATATTTTATATAGTCTTTCTGGTGCAGGAGCAATTTTAATTGCAATAGTAGTTACTTATAATTTAACAGGTAATGTTGATTTTACTAGAAATGCGATACTTGCAGGTTTAAGTGGCACAGGACTTAATTGGCTACTAGGATTATTTATTATTGGATTTGGTGTAAAAGCAGCTATAATTCCATTACATGGTTGGTTGCCTGGAGCAATGGTAGCTCCTACCCCAGTAAGTGCACTTCTACATGCGGTTGCAGTAGTTTATTCTGGAGTTTATGGAATTACAAGAGTTGTATATACAGTATTTGGAAGAGAACTAGTTGGACAGTTGACTCTTGGAAAAGTATTACCTTGGGTGGCAGCATTCACTATTATAGTGGGAGTTGTTATTGCAACAAGACAGGATGTATTGAAACGTAGATTAGCTTATCATACTATCAGTCAGCTCTCATATATTCTATTAGGCGTGTTTACATTACAGCCTTGGGGACTAGCTGGAGCAATGTTACATATGTTTAATTATTCTACACTGAAAGTTACTCTCTTCTTCTGCGCAGGAATTATTTCCGAACAGACTGGGGAGACAGAAATCAGTAAAATGAAAGGTGCAGGTTGGATGCTACCAAAAACATTCATTGCCTTTGCTGTTGCCAGTTTAGGAATGATAGGTATGTTGCCTCTTAACACATTTTGGAGTAAATATTATTTAATGAAAGGTAGCGTGGCAGCAGGGCTATGGCCTCTTGCTGTGGCATTGATCATAAGCGGACTTATAAATGCTGAATGCTTTATACCTACGGTTGTGAATGCATTCCGTGGTGAAAGAGTTGGACCGAATTTAGAAAAAGGAGAGACCTGTTCTATGACGATGACTTGTTGCATGGGTCAAAAGCAAAGTGAAATTAGAGCTATTGCCGAAACAGATGCAAAATTATTAAACGAAATCCTTAAAAAAGCCTCAAAGGATGATTTCTATCAAGAATATCTTGATGAATCTTTGTCATTGAAAATTGTAGAAAATACTCAAGAAGCAATTAATCATATTAATGAACATCACACTGGACACTCCGATTCAATCCTGACAAGCGATGAAGCATCAGCTGACATGTTTACAAGAAATGTTGATTCAGCTGCAGTCTATGTCAATGCTTCCACAAGATTCACGGATGGTTTTGTTTTTGGACTCGGTGCTGAAATTGGTATCTCTACTCAAAAACTTCATGCACGCGGCCCCATGGGACTTAAAGCATTAACTACTTATAAATATATTATCAAAGGAAACGGGCAAGTTCGTTAAGAACTAGCCCGTTTTATCTTTATCTACAATGGCCTTTACGGCTTTTTTTATTGTCTCATCGAAATTGTAGAGATCAAATATTTTCAACCCTTCAATCGTCGTTCCACCTTTGGAGCTTACTCTTGAGATTAATGTCTCTGGATCAGCATCACTTTGAGAAAGATATTCAGAACTCCCCATAATTGTCTGAGCTAC
>CAJDVD010000038.1_pt1 | contig 11097 bp, 9 predicted proteins | sample 7391361 | NCBI WGS metagenome assembly CAJDVD01 (sample SAMEA7055710, study PRJEB34461) | soil metagenome | biome: terrestrial ecosystem; feature: Peninsula; material: soil | place: Antarctica | collected 2016
CACATCTACACTTAAAGCAGATGCTAATGTTTCCGCTATATCTTGCAATCTATATTGAATTAATCTTAAATAAGACATAATCTCACCTTCTACCTTTCACACATTAATTATATCAAATTTATGGATATAAATAAACTGTCAAATATATAATCTTGATTTTAAGTTATCACTTTACTTAAGTATTATAAAAACGTGATAAAGTTCTTGACAATGACTGTGATAATTATTAAACTGTAATTGACAGAATATTCTTATTACTACTGCTTTATCCTTGCTTGTTATGGTTACAGCCATATCGTCGCAGATGAAACCCAACAAAATCAGGCGGGATTTGTACGCTTGGTTTAGTTGGGTTTATTTTAGGTATATTACGGGAAGGGAGACCCGTTTATAAAATAGAATCTAATAAAAAGGAGAGAGATTAATGATTACAAAAGGGTTTACGTACATTGCTTTTTTAATTTTCTTTGCTGCTATGCTTGTTGTGGTAAGAGATAAAACCAAATGGAAAATATTTAATTATGTTCCACCAATCGTAATGGTATATTTATTCTTTATGCTTTTTTCCACTATTAATCTGTGGGATATGGAGGCAACTGCTCCAGCATATTCAGCTGTAAAGAACAATCTATTATATGCAATGATATTTGTAATGTTACTACGTTGCGACTTCCGTAAATTAGCAAAGTTAAGTGCTCGTATGATTGCTATATTTTTAGGTAGTGCAGTTTCTATTACTATAGCATTTATTGTAATATACCCAATTTTTAAAGGTTCTTTAGGAGTAGACTCATGGCGTGGACTAGCAGCTCTAGGTGCTTCTTGGATAGGTGGTTCTGGAAATATGGCGGCTATGCAAGATGCATTAGCAGTACCTGAAGCAGATTTCGGTGCTGCACTTATTGTTGATACAGTAATATATTCAGTTTGGCTTGCATTTTTATTAATTCTAACTCCCTTTGCAGCTAAATTTAATAAAGTAATGAAAGCAGACACTTCTAAATTGGAAGCTGTTGCTGCAGCAACATCTGCTGAAGTTGATAAAGAAAAGAAAGTTTTAGATTTCCAATCCATCTTAACTTTATTAGGTCTATCCCTTCTAGTTTCTGCACTTACTCAAACTTTAGGACCTAAAATAGCTTTTGGTAATATATTTACTGGTGGTACAATGACAGTGTTATTAGTTACTGCAATTGGATTAGTTGCTGCTCTATCTCCACTGGGAAAAATGGCTGGAGTAGAAGAAATGTCCAATGTGTATTTATATGTAGTTATTGGACTGTTGGCTTCTCGTGCTGGATTATTCGATTTATTAGCCGCACCAATGTGGTTATTAGCAGGTATTCTTGTAATGGTTATTCACATTGTATTAATGCTTCTATTCTCTAAGTTATTTAAATGGGATTTAACTATGATAGCTACAGCATCCATGGCAAGCATTGGCGGTGCAGCATCTGCTCCTATCGTTTCATCTGCATACGACCCATCTTATGCTGGTATTGGGGTTTTAATGGGGGTACTTGGTGCTGCAGTAGGTAATATTTTCGGATTATTAATTGCAAATGTTATGAAGATATTTATGTAACAGGTTTTCGGATTAAAGTACGGAGGTGAATCCTATTAATTTAAATCATAAATTTAAATACTTACATTTTGGTGTATCAGATGACATATTACGACGAAAATGCTATGGAGATTTCCAAGGGGCAATAGGATTAATTGATAAAAAACTAGAATCCAAAGATCAACCTGAGGCAATGTTAAACTCCCTCATTGTTCAGAGAGAAATAATTAATCGTTTGCCAGAAAACTATCCCTATACCAAATTACAAGCTATTGAAAAAGTTCAAGATGATATTAAAGATTTTAATGAAGAAGAGTTCGATAAAAGAGAATTAAATGGAGAGATTGATTGGATTTATATTGGAGGCATTCCACATTATTTTGATCGCTTTTATGAAACATTAATTAAAACAAATAAAGCTTTTGCTAAAAGAGCTGGTGTAGAAAATATTATTAGTGATGGTGCCAGTATAACCAAGGAATCTGAAGAAGACCCACTGGACCGAGCAGCTAGAATAATGCGAGAAAAAGGAAGTAAATCTAATCGGATTACAGTTAGAGCCAGTGTTCAAATAAAAGAGGAATACTTCCAGCCAGGTCAATTTTTAAGAGTTCATTTACCAATTCCATGTAGTTGCCTACAACAAAGTGATATCAAAATTGAAAAGGTGTTCCCTTCTGGACCACAAATTGCTCCAGAAGATGCTCCACAGCGAACAATATATTGGGAAGAAAAAATGTTAGAAAATCATCCATTTACTGTAGAATATTCTTATATATATAAGGCTGACTACAATGATGTTAATTCAATTATTCCTGATGAAATACAACCTAGTTTTGACACAGAAGAACTACCACCACATATAGTATTTACACCTTATATCCAAGAACTTACTAATTCATTAACTGAGGGAATACAATCACCCCTAGAAAAAGCTAGAGCTATTTATGACTTTATTACTCTTAATATGAAATATAGTTTCATGAGATCATATTTTTGTTTAGAGAATATTCCAGAAACAGGAGCTCGTAATCTTAAAGGGGATTGTGGAGTCATGGCACTATTATTCATTACTCTTTGTCGTTGTACTGGAATACCAGCTCGTTGGCAAGGAGGACTAGTTACAAGACCTGATTTCTGTGGTGCACATGATTGGACAATGTTTTATATTGCACCTTATGGTTGGCTTTATGCTGATCCATCATTTGGAACAGGTGCAGTTAGGGAAGAAAATGAACTAAGGCGTCAATTCTACTTTGGCAATTTAGAACCTTTTAGAATGGTAGCCAATAGCGAATTTCAAGCTGACTTTATTCCGCCAAAGACGTTTTGGAGAGCTGATCCTTATGATAATCAAGTAGGAGAAATTGAAACTCTTAATGGAGGATTAAAATACTTCCAATTTGAAAGATTAAAAGAAGTAATTGCATTTGAGGAAATATAAATTATACTCTAATATGCAAGAGGAGTGATACAAATGGAAATAGATAAAAAATTACAACCCTATGCTCTAATAGATCTACATTGTGATACCCTAACTGACTGGGATTATACTAGTACAGGAAATCCAGATACCTTGGATGATCCAAAGAGAGTATTATCACTAACTTCCATCCCAGATAGCGTACACTGGGCACAATTTTATGCTATATTTATACCAGATGAAGAACGAGGGCATAAGGCCATAGATTATTATGAATACAATCGAAATAGTTTCTACAGACAAATGGAACAGTTTAGTGATCGTGTTTTACCATGCCGAACAGCTGCAGATATGAAATCAGCTTGGAAACAAGGGAAAACAGCTGCATTTCTAACTGTAGAAAATGGATCTGCTTTAGCAGGAGATTTGAATAGAGTAAAGTTGTTGGCAGATGATGGAATAAGAGCTATGACATTAGTTTGGAACGGAGAAAATGAAATAGGCTCAGGTCATGTTACTGATCATGGACTATCTGCATTTGGTAAAATTACAATTCCTGAAATGGAAAAGGAAGGTATTATTGTGGATATTTCCCACCTTAATGATGTTGGTTTTGAGGATCTTTTAAAGGTTGCAAAGAAACCTTTTATAGCAAGTCACTCAAATGCTAGAGCTATATGCAGCCATAAGCGAAACCTTACTGATGAGATGATCATTGAAATGGTTAAGAGGAATTGCCTAATAGGTCTTAATTACTTTGTAAAATTTATTTGTGATAATGGAGAAGTTAAAAGCTTAGATGATCTATTTCTTCATATCGAACATTTCTTCCAACTTGGTGCTGAGAAAATATTGGCTTTAGGTTCAGATTTTGATGGTGCTGTTTTACCTGAGTGTCTTAATACTCCTGCGGCAGCAGCTGGATTATACAATTATTTAATTTCCAAAGGATTATCCCAAGAACAGGCTGAGGGTATTATGTATAAAAATGCACAAAAGTTTTTTGAGGAACACTTGGGATAAAACAAATTATATTTATAGGGAGGACCCATGGGTCCTCACTATTTTATACTATATTAATTTTGGAAATAGATATTTGTTTTCTATATGGAATTCATTATATAGTATTTCTTCTATATCATTATACAAACTATAAGTTAAATCAAAAGTTTGACACCCATCATCTGGTGCTACATTATCACTTGTTTGACTTCTCAGTTTTTTAAATGCTTCTTTTATTACTATCTGCTTATTCTTAAAATTATTTGATTCAACATCCATAACTTCAAGATTATCACCTAATTTTAATTTTTTAATTTCTTTGACATTAAGAAAGAAACGATTTTCTTCTTCCTCGATATAGTCTTCTATTTGTTCTGCAATATCTTTAAATGTTTTTTCCACTTCATGTAACTCTGGATGAGTATTTCCGTGTACTCTCCTAATGGTATAAGAAAGTTTGGTTACTCTTGGCAGTTCCACTTTCAAATATTCATGATGATTAAGTATTAAATAATCAATTAATTCAACTGCGCTTTTAGATTCTAAATCATTGTTTTTTCCATTGGCAGTGTCCAATATAAAATTATCCATAAAATCCCTCCATATTTATACTCACTTACTTATTAATTACCCATTTATTATAAGTTTAAATTATATCAACTTTCAATTATATTATATCCCAATTATTTAGAATGAATATGACCTAAGTCAAAATTAAATAATCTTAGATTTATATTAAATAAATCTAAGATTATCATTAATACTATTTAGTTAAGAATAAAACATTTCTGCATTTTGCAAAGGCAGCATTACCTTCTTCAGTATCTTTAAATACCCCTGCATCTTTTAAAACTTTTAAAAATACTTCTCCAATTTCATCATTTAAGACTTCTGTAATATTTTCTTCAGTTATTCTTTTTCTTTGTAGAATATCCTGTGCCCAATTACTATGTTTTACTAAATCCGGATGATTTTTTATCTTTTCTAAATCATTAATCAATAAATATTCTTTTAATAATTCTATTTCTACCTTTAACCTAGATGGTAATACTGCTAGTCCCATTACTTCAATTAAACCAATGTTTTCTTTTTTTATATTATGATACGATTCTCTAGCATGGTATAAACCATATGGTCTTTCCAAGGTAGTTTTATTGTTTCTTAAAACTAAGTCTAACTCATATATTCCATTTCTACATCTAGCTATAGGAGTTATGGTATTATGTTCAACTGCATCAGTGTGAGAATATATCTCTACATCTGGATCTGAATAATCTTTCCATCCTAAAAATATCTCATAGGCTTTATGGACTAAACTATCTATACTCTTACCCTTCAATCTTATGACACTCATTGGCCATTTTAATGTACAAGCTTCTATATTCTCATTTAATTCAACACTGTTAATTTCTTTTGCTTTAGCCATGGCAAATGAGTAATTTCCACCTTGGAAATGATCGTGACTTAGTATAGAACCTCCTACTATTGGTAGATCTGCATTAGAGCCTACAAAATAATGAGGAAATAATTTTGTAAAATCCAATAATCTGCTAAATGTAGTTTTAGAAATATTCATAGGCTCATGTTCTGCTTTAAATACTATACAATGCTCATTATAATATACATAAGGTGAGTATTGTAAGTACCATTGCTCATCAGCCAAATCTATTCCTATTATTCTATGATTCCCTCTAGCAGGATGATTTATTCCACCTGCATATCCTTCATTCTCTTTACACAAAAGACATAGTGGATAATTAGATGACTTCATGGACTTAGCTTTAGCTATAAGTCTAGGGTCTTTTTCAGGTTTAGATAAGTTAATTGTCATATCTAGAGTTCCATATTCTGTAGGATATTCCCATTTAACATCCTTAGCTACTCGCCTTTCTCTTATATAGTTAGAGTTTCTAGCAAAGTCATAGTAGTATTCAGTAGCTTCCACCGGTGATTTATTATAATGTTCATAAAATTCATCTTCAATAACAGATGGAGTTTTTATCAATTGTGCTATTACATTTGTATCAAACAAATCCAATAATTGAACACTATTATCTTCTACTAAATTATTATCTACAGCCCATATATTTATTCTGTCTAATATATCTTCCACACTAAACTTTTCATCTACTGCCTGGTTTGGCTCTATATACGAATCAAGACCTAATACTTCTAATAACTTATTAGTTCCAAAAATTCTATCTCTTTCTTCTAAGAGACCTTTTTTAATCCCAAAATTTACTAGTCTTTTTATTTCTACATTTATATCTATCATCTTAACTCCCTTGACTATTTGTTTTATGAAAATTCCATGCAGACTGAATAATATCTTCTACATCTGGATGTTTAGCTTCCCAACCAAGAACTTCTTTAATTTTATCTGAAGATGCTACAAGTATTGCAGGATCTCCTGCTCTTCGTTCTGCTATTTCTCTCTTAATATCTAGACCTGTAACTCTTTCAGAGCTATCTATAATCTCTTTAACTGAAAAACCAGTGCCATTTCCTAAGTTAAATATATCGCTATTATTACCTGCTCTTAGATACTCTAATGCCAGTAAATGTGCATCTATTAAATCCATAACATGAATATAATCTCTAATACATGTTCCATCTTCTGTTAGATAGTCATCTCCAAATATCATAATTTTTTCTCTTATTCCTAGTGGCACTTGTAGTACTAAGGGAATTAGATGTGTTTCGGGATTATGCATCTCGCCTATAAGTCCAGATGGATGAGCTCCTGCAACATTAAAATATCTTAAACTTACATATTTAATTCCATGTGCCAAGTCTACCCACTTCATCATCTTTTCCATGGCTAACTTAGTTTCACCATAAGGATTTGTTGGATTTGTTGGATCTGTTTCTTTAATAGGAACAGATTCAGGTTCACCATAAACTGCTGCAGTGGAGGAAAATACTATTTTATGAATATTATTTTCTACCATAGCTTTTAATAGGATTTCTGTACCATATACATTATTTCCAAAGTATTTTAATGGATCAGTCATACTTTCTCCAACCAAAGAATTGGCAGCAAAATGTATAACTGCCTCTATTTCTTGTTCTTTAAACACTTTATTTAAAAAATCAATATCTCTAATGTCACCTTGGTAAAAAATGGCATCAGGATGAATAGCAGATTTATATCCAGTCAAAAGGTTATCAACTACAACAACTTTTTCTCCTCTATTGATTAATTCATATACACAATGTGACCCTATATATCCAGCCCCACCACAAACTAATATAGTCATTACCGATCCCACCCTTTTAATTTAAAATTATGCTAATTCTAATGCTATTTCCATCATCCTAGTAAAACTAGTTTCCCTTTCTTCGGCTGTAGTCTCCATTTTTGTTACAAGTGAATCTGAAACAGTAAGAATAGTCAAAGCATTAACTCCAGCAGCAGCAGCATTACAATATAATGCATAAGCTTCCATTTCCACAGCTAATACTCCCATGGCAGCCCATTTTTCATATTCTTCAGGGTAGAAGTTATAAAACACATCACTACTTAATATATTACCAACATGAAGTTCTATACCTTTTTCATCTGCTACTTGTTTAGCTTTATATAATAAATCCCAAGAAGCTATAGCTGAAAATGTACCTGGAAGTTTGTATTGGTGACCGTATCCTGAATTTGTACTAGCTCCCATTCCTAGTATAATGTCATATAATTTTAAGTTCTTATCATAGGCTCCACAGGAACCTACTCTAATTAAATTCTTAACTCCATAATAGTTTATTAATTCATGTGAATATATACCTATGGATGCTACTCCCATTCCAGTACCCATAACAGATACTCTTTTACCTTTATAGGTTCCAGTATATCCTAGCATATTTCTTACACTATTAAATTGTACTGGATCTTCTAAATATGTTTCAGCTATGAATTTAGCTCTTAATGGATCTCCTGGTAATAATATGGTTTCTGCAATATCACCTTTTTTTGCTCCTATATGTGGTGTAGTCATTTAACATCACTCCTCTATTAAAATATTTTTTTAATATTCCCCAACAAACCTCTGGCTATTTTTCTACCAATATCACCAGTAAGGGTGTTAAGTGTAGTCTTAGCCACTTTATTTAATGGGTTGTTCTTTTTTGATTTTTCCTTAGCTTTTTCATGTGCAATTCTTATTTTTTCCTGTTCTTTTCTTTCTTTTTCAGATATTTTATCATCAGCAATTCTTTGCTTTTCTTCTTCTTTCATTTCTATTTCTCTTTGCTTTTCTTCTTCTACCATTTTTAACTCATTCATTTTTTCTTCATTTCTGGCTTGCAGTATTTCATATGCAGATTCTCTATCTATGGTAGTATTGTACTTTTGGAACATAGGAGAACTATTGATTAAAAATAATCTACGTTCTTCAGATATGGTACCAATCAAGCTCTTAGGTGGCACTATAGTGGCTCTTTCTACAATAGAAGGTCTGCCTTCATCATCTAAAAAACTTACTAGGGCTTCTCCTGTTTTTAATTCAGTTATAACATCCTTTACTTTAAAATTAGGATTTTGTCTAAAAGTCTCAGCAGCAGCAATTACTGCTCTTTCATCTCTAGGAGTGTATGCTCTTAGTGCATGCTGTACCCTATTTCCAAGTTGTCCTAGTATTCTGTCTGGAATATCTATTGGGTTTTGAGTAATAAAAAACACCCCAACTCCCTTAGATCTTATTAATCTAACTACTTGCTCTATTTTCTCCATTAAAATCTTAGGAGTACTATCGAATAATAAATGAGCTTCATCAAAGAAAAACACTAGTTTTGGCTTATCTAGATCTCCTACTTCTGGTAGTTTTTCAAATAATTCTGAAAGCATCCATAATAAAAATGTAGAATACAGTGTTGGTGAATTAAATAATTGTTCAGCTGCTAGAACATTAATAAATCCTCTTCCATGAGAGTCAGTAGCTATAAAGTCCATAATATCTAAATCTGGTTCTCCAAAAAATAAATCTCCACCCTGATCTTCAAGTCTTAATAAAGACCTCTGAATAGCTCCTATGGATTGGCTTGTAACGTTGCCATATTGAAGTGTAATTTCTTTTGCATTTTCACCTACGTATATTAACATAGATCTTAAATCCTTTAAATCTATAAGAAGCATTTCCATATCATCTGCTAATCTAAATACAATACTTAAAATTCCTTCTTGGGTATCATTTAAATCTAAAATCCTAGAAAGTAATAATGGTCCCATTTCAGATATGGTAGTTCTAACTGGATGACCTAATTTACCAAATACATCCCATAATCTAGTAGGATAACTTTCAAAATTGAACTCCCCTAGTTCCAATTTATCTACTCTCTCTTGAATTTTACTATTCATTACTCCAGGCTCAGAAAGAGAGGCTAAATCACCTTTAACATCTGCTAATAATACTGGTACACCAATAGTACTAAAATGCTCTGCCATTACCTTAAGAGTTATTGTTTTTCCAGTTCCAGTTGCACCAGCTATAAGACCATGTCTATTTGCCATTCTTGTTAAGAGTTCTGTATTTACATCACCTTTACCGATTAAAAATTTATAACCTTCTCCCATACTATACCTCCTATAAAGAATTAAATATTCTCTCTATTTATACTTATATCTTACAATACTGTATACCCATTATCAAGATAATAAAAGGTAGACATAAAAATGGCCAGGTATCTAAACCTGACCATTATATTTTCTTAAATTATTGAAGCATCATAAACTGCTTTTACTGAATTGCCTAACATAGTATTAAATTCTTCATCTGTTTGATCTGCATTTAATCCTTCTAGTAATGCTCTTGAGAAGCTGGCAATCAAGCCTGTATTCTTTTCTAAGCCCACTACTGCATCTTCCCTACTATATCCTCCAGATAAAGCAACGACTCTCATAACTTGTGGGTGCTCTATTACTTCTTTGTAAAGATTGTCTTCTGTAGGAATTGAAAGCTTAAGCATAATTACTTCATCTTTATTAAGCGTATCTAAATGCTTTAATATTTCTGCTTTCATTAATTTTTCAGACTCTGCTTTATCAACACTATGAATATCAACCTCAGGCTCTAATATTGGAACCAAACCTTTAGCTACTATTTTCTTACCAATTTCAAATTGCTGATCAACAACTTTCTTAATTCCTTCTGGATTAGCTTTTTTAATTACAGCACGCATTTTTGTTCCAAATATATGTCTTTCAACAGCCTTATCCAATATGGCATCTAAATCATCTATTGGTTTCATTAACTGAACACCATCAGATTCTTCAGCTAGACCTTTATCTATTTTAAGTATAGGAAGAATCCCTTTCTTTTCCCATAGATAATCAGCAGTTAACATTCCATCAATCTCTCTATTCATAGTTTGTTCAAATAGAATAGCTCCTAATATATGGTCTGAATCAAATGCTGGGCTAGTAATAATTCTAGTCCTCATTTCGTGTACCATATCAAACATTTCATCTTCGTTAGAATATTTATCCTCGTTTACTCCATATCCTAATAGTGCTTTAGGTGTGGAACCTCCACTTTGATCTAGTGCTGCTATAAAACCTTTACCATTTTTCATTTTTTCAATTTGCTTGTTATTCAATAAAATCACTCCTCTTTTATATTTTTATTCAGTATATAGATATTTTAAAAATAACCACTCATATTACATTGATATCCATTAACACCTTCTATCAAACTATTATAAAGATAATCCTATGGAATAATTATCTATAACTGTGAAGTCCAGCTAATAATATATTAACTCCTATGAATGTAAATATTACACATAAAAATCCAATAACTGAAAACCATGCAGCTGGTTTACCTTTCCATCCTCTATTAAATCTAAGGTGTATATAAACTGAGTATATTAACCAAGTTATAAGTGACCAAGTTTCTTTTGGATCCCATCCCCAGTATCTTCCCCATGCGGATTTTGCCCATATAGCACCAGATACAATTACAATTGTAAGCATTAAGTATCCAAATGCAATGACTCTATAGCTTAAGTAGTCACAGGCTTCCTGATCAGGTAATATACTTTTTTTATCACTATTTTTATTTTTATCATTTATTAAGTACATTATGGATAGTCCACAGGCCACAGCAAATGAACCATAGGA